>Ga0209344_10001820_pt1 | contig 26007 bp, 28 predicted proteins | sample Cruoilmetagenom6_FD_187293 | JGI IMG/M metagenome (GOLD analysis project Ga0209344, IMG submission 187293) | Oil polluted marine microbial communities from Coal Oil Point, Santa Barbara, California, USA - Santa Barbara Oil Seep Sample 6 (SPAdes)... | ecosystem: Environmental > Aquatic > Marine... | reverse complement strand
CGACGAGGAAACGATGGAAGTTGTCGAAATGGTCCTGTCCGGCCCGATCAACAAATCTATCGTGCGGGCGATCAACCAGGCGGGCGGCAAGGCGGTCGGCCTGTCGGGCTCCGACGGCCACCTGATCCGCGCCGAAAAGGCGACCAAGACAAGCAAGGACCCCGACAGCCATATCGAACAGGTGCTCGATCTCGGCTTTGTCGGCGAGCCGAGCGCGATCGATACGACCGTGCTGGACGCGATCCTGCGCAATGATGCGCAGCTGATCCCGGTCGTCGCGCCGGTCGGCGTCGGCCATGACGGCGCGCGCTACAATATCAATGCCGACACGGCGGCCGGGGCCCTGGCGGCAGCGCTGGGCGCGAGCCGCCTGTTGCTGCTGACCGACGTGGCCGGGGTGCTCGACAAGGCGAAAAACCTGATCCGCGAGATCCCGGTGGGGGACATTCCGGGGCTGATCGCAGACGGCACAGTTGCAGGTGGTATGATTCCCAAGCTTGAAACTGCCGCGCATTCCGTAATTCATGGCGTTGGGGCGGCTGTGATACTTGATGGGCGTGCGCCGCACGCTCTCCTCATGGAGCTATTCACAGAACATGGCGCAGGTACGCTCGTTTCTTAGACTTCTCGGCGCGCTTGGCGCGTTCATGGCATTTGGCAGCGCTGCCCAGGCGCAGGACAATGCCGATGGCTGGTCGCTGTGCAATCGCACCAGCTATATCGTCGAAGCGGCGATCGGCCGGCCCGAAGGCGCTGGCATCACGGTCGAAGGATGGATCAAGCTGCAACCGGGCAGCTGCAAGCTCGCCCTGCCCGGCCCGCTCGAGCCGAAATTCCACTTCGTCTATGCCCGTACGTCGTCTGCCCACCGGGGTGGGTTGCGCGAATGGGGCGGCCATACCGATCTCTGCGTCGACCCGACGGGCAGCTTTTCGCTGGAAAGCCCGCCGGAATGCGCCGCCATGGGGCTTGAGGCGCGGGGGTTCCGGGCGGTTGAAATCACGCGGCGGACCCGCTGGGTCACGCCATTCACCGAGATCGAAAATTACGATACCAACAAGGCAAGGGCTGCCGGCATCCAGCGCCTGCTGGAGGAATCCGGAGTCGTGTCCGGCGTGATCGACGGCAATATCGGGCACAAGACCCGCGCGGCGATCGCCGAATTCCTGAAAAAGAACGGCCTGCCCGCGACGACGTCGGAATCGGACCTGATCGATTTCCTCGAACAGGTCGCCAAGGAGCGCGGCCGTGCCGTCGGATTCACCGTGTGCAACCGCACCAAGAACCGGATCTGGAGCGCGATTGCGCGGCGAGGCTCCGAAGGCTGGGAAAGCCGGGGCTGGTGGCTGCTCGAGGCCGGTGGCTGTGCACGCGTGATCGACCGGCCGCTGAGCGGGTCGGACCATTTCGTCTATGGCGAGATGGAAGATGGCGACACGTTGCGCACGCTGGCCAAGGCGTCGGATGCGTTTTGTGTCGGGCGCTCGAAATTCGCGATTGTCGGCCGCGACGATTGCGAAGCGTCGGCCTATCGCACCGCCCTGTTCGCCGCGACACCGGCGCCGGTCGACCGCAAGCTGGTGTTCGAGTTCTTCGAACGCGATTTTGCAAAGGCCAGCGCCAATGAGCGATAGGCATGCAGGCGTCCACCTGACGCCCTTCGGCAGTTTCGGGCATGTCCGCAACTGGGTGTTCGATCTCGACAACACGCTGTATCCGGCTGAATGCGATCTCTTTGCCGAGATCGACACGCGGATGACGGATTTCGTCTCGCGGCTGCTGGGCCTGCCCCGGATGGATGCCCGCATAGTCCAGAAAAAATACTATGCTGAGCATGGCACGACCCTGTCCGGCCTGATGGAGGTCCACAAAATAGACCCTTCAGATTTCCTGCACTACGTCCATGAAATAGACCTTTCGCCACTGCCGGACCTGCCGCTGTTGCGCACGGCGTTGGAAGCGCTGCCGGGCCGGAAATTTGTCTACACCAATGGCTCACGGCGCCATGCCGAGCGCGTCACAGAGAAAATGGGCCTGGCGCATATTTTCAATGGCAGCTTCGGAATCGAGGACGCTTCTTATGCGCCGAAGCCCCGGCCGGCCTCCTATGCGGCCTTCAGCAAGCTGCATGATGTCGAGCCGACAGAGGCGATCTTCTTCGAGGATCTCGCGCGGAATCTCGCGCCCGCCAAGGCGGCGGGATTCACCACGGTTCTCGTGCATTCGGAAAAAGACTGGAGCCATGAGCCGATCGAGGCGCGTCCTGCAAGCCTTGCGGACGTTCTTGGGGATGACGGGCTGGGCCACATCGACTATGTGACGGGCGACCTCGCCGCTTTCCTTGAAGCGGCACTGGAAACACTCAAGCCTGCCTGTCCTCCGGAGACCCAGACATGACACACGCCCTTGCCGACGTAATCGACCGCGCCTGGGAAGGCCGCGACACACTCTCGACCGACACGAAGGGCGAAGTGCGCGAAGTCGTCGATGCCGCGCTCGACCTGCTCGACCGCGGCGAGGCGCGCGTCGCCAGCAAGGACGCCGATGGCAGCTGGACCGTACACCAGTGGCTGAAAAAGGCCGTGCTCCTGTCGTTCCGCCTGAACGCCAATGGCATGATTGCGGGCGTGCCGGGCGGCGGCAACTGGTGGGACAAGGTGCCGTCGAAGTTCGAGGGCTGGGGCGAGACCGAATTCCGCGAGGCCGGTTTCCGCGCCGTGCCGCCTGCCGCCGTTCGCCGGGGGGCGTTCATCGCGAAGAATGCTGTCCTGATGCCGTCTTACGTGAATATCGGCGCCTATGTCGGCGAAGGCACGATGATCGACACATTCGCCTCAGTCGGCTCGTGTGCGCAGGTTGGCGGTAATTGCCATATCTCGGCAGGCACCGGCATCGGCGGCGTCCTGGAGCCGCTGCAGGCCAACCCGACCATCATCGAGGACAATTGTTTCATCGGTGCGCGGTCTGAAGTGGTCGAGGGCGTTGTCGTTGGCGAAGGGTCGGTGATCGCGATGGGCGTGTTCATCACCCAGTCGACCAAGATCGTCGACCGGGCGAGCGGCGCCATCACCTATGGCCATGTGCCGCCCTATTCGGTCGTCGTGCCGGGCACGCTGCCGGACAAGAATGGCGGCCCGTCGCTGGCCTGCGCGGTAATCGTGAAAACGGTGGATGCCCAGACGCGGTCGAAGACCGGCGTCAATGAGCTTCTGCGGGCCTAGGCAGGCGCGCCGAAGCCGGAATTTTTTGGCGAGACAAGCAGGGACTGGAGCGCCTGTTTCAGCTGGCGCTGCAGGGTCGGCTTGCGGCAGATCGGGGCTGAGACATAGCGGGCCCGCAGCGCATCTTCTGCCGAATGGCCGGTATTGAAGAGGAACGGAATGCCCCGGGCTTCCAGGATGTCGGCGACCGGGAATACGAGTTGCCCGGCGACATCGACATCCAGGATGGCGGCGTCCGCTTCGATGGTTTCAGCCAGCTTTATGGCTGTCTGGATATTGTGCGCAGACGCAATCGCTGTGCCGCCCATTTCGGCGACCATGTCTTCCAGATCCATTGCGATCAGGATTTCATCTTCGACGATCAGGATTTGAGGCGCTTGTTTCATGTCTTGCAAATGGTCTGACACGTATTTCGTTCCAATATTCAAACAGTCGTGCGTCAGCGCCGCGCATGGCGGCGCCAACACTCATCTAACTGCCCGTCGTCGGACGATCAGTCAAATACGACGACCTGCCGGGCGACAGATCCCTTGTTGTCTTTCAGGTTCTGCAGCGCGCCGGTGAGGCCTTCGAGGCCGATCCGGTCGGAGACGAGATCGTCCAGATGCAGGCGGCCCTGCTGATACAGGGTGATGAGACGCGGGAAATCGACCCGGAACCGGTTCGAGCCCATGACCGCACCCTGCAGGCGTTTCTCGGTGACCAGCAGTTCGATGCCGGGAATTTCGATATTCACGCCGGGCGGGATCATGCCGACCACCGTCATCACGCCGCGCGGGCGCATCATCATGTAGCCCTGTTCGGCCGTCTGTTTCAGGCCGACACATTCGAACGCATAATGCACGCCGCCATTTGTCAGCTCTTTCACCTGTTCAACCGGGTCGCCATTCTTCGGATTGACGAAGTCGGTGGCGCCAAATTTCTTCGCCATGGCCAGCTTCTCGTCCGACAGGTCGACCGCGATGATGCGCGAGGCGCCGGCAATTGCCGCGCCATTGATCGCCGACAGGCCAACCCCGCCACAGCCGAGGATGGCCACGGTCGAGCCCGGCTCGACCTGTGCGGCATGGAAGACCGAGCCGACGCCGGTGATGACGCCGCAGCCGATCAGGCAGGCGCGGTCCATCGGCATCTCCTTGTCGATCACGCAGAGCGTGTTCTCGTGCACGAGAATCTGCTCGGCAAAGGAAGAGAGGTTGAGGAATTGCGCGACTTTTTCCTTGCCGATGGACAGGCGCGGTGCCTCGGTGGGCGCGCGCTTGAACTGTTCGCCGTTCACCGTGTGGCAGACCGACATGTGCCCGGTCAGGCAGAATTCACAGGTGCCGCAGAAAGGCGACAGGATCGACACGACATGGTCGCCGGGCTTCACGGCGCTGACCATGGAGCCGACCTGTTCGACCACGCCGGCGCTTTCATGGCCGAGGATGACCGGCATCTCGGTCGGGAAGGCGCCATCCCAGAAGTGCACGTCGGAATGGCAGACGCCAACCGCGCCGAGGCGGACCAGCACTTCGCGCGGGCCGGGCTTGGAGATGGTGACCTCTTCGATCGAGAGCGGCGCATTGGGCGCGCGCATGACGGCAGCTTTCATGGGACTTCCTCCAGTTCGCCGCGCGCTCGCTTGCTAGCGCTGCGGTCTCGACCGCCATCATTGCCCAGAGACCGGGCCTTGAACAGCCCGGCCCCTAGGGAAGCCCGCTCAATCCGCCGCGACAAGGCCGCTGGCACGGCCCATGACATGGAAGATCTCGTTCTGTTCCATCACGCCGGCGACCAGTTCCGAGCCGGGGCCGGTGGCGAAGATCGCGACGTCGTCGCCGCCATGGGTTTCCGAATACATCGGTACCAGCGACGGCTGGAGGAAATCCTTGTCGGTCGTGTCGACGTCTGACAGGTCCTGACGGGTACAGTCGGGCTCGCCGCCTACCAGGTGGCAGCCGGTCTGGCCGCTGGCATAGGACAGGGTCGTATAGGGCTTGCCGTCCAGGCCTTTCAGTTCGCCGCCTTCAAGTCCGGCATTGGCTTTGCCGAGGATCGGGTTGCCGCGCGACGGGTAGCCTGAAATCGTCATCGTATGGGAATGGTCGGCCGTAACGATGACCAGCGTTTCCTCGGCATTAGTCATGGCGAGTGCTGCTGCGACGGCCTGGTCCAGCATGTCGGTTTCCTCGAGCGCGCGCGCAGCGTTGACGCCGTGATGCGCGTGGTCGATCCGGCCGGCTTCAACCATCAGGACATAGCCGTCCGGATCCTGCGACAGGCGGGTGATTGCCGCTTCTGTCAGCTCGACCAGCGAGGGCTCGCCGGCCGCGTCGGCGGCGCGGTCGAGTTCGTATTCCATGTGCGAGGCATCGAACAGGCCCAGCACCCTTGCATCGGAGGCGAAGTCGACGGCGTCGAATCCGGCCTTGTCGGTAATGTATGTGTGGCCAGGTCCCTTGGCAGTCCATTCGGCGGCGAGGTCACGGCCATCCTTGCGGTTGCCCGTGCGGCCTTCATCTTCCGGGTCGGCCTCATCCACGGTCAGGAACGGTGCCCTGCCGCCGGCCATCGCCACTTCAAACCCGTCGCCCTCCGGCCACTCGATCAGCTGGCGGGCGATATCCTTGCAGTCGCCGGCCTCGCCGCCCTTCATGTCGGCATCGTCTTCCCAGTCGCGGCTGGGTGATTCCGCATAGGCCGAGGCGGGCGTGGCATGGGTGATGCGGGCGGTGGAGACGATGCCGGTCGCGAGGCCTTCGCGCTCGGCGAGGTCGAACAGGGAATCGGTGCTGTTGCCCTCGGTACTGGCGCAGTTGCTGCGGCTCGCGCCTTTCAAAACGCTCAGGGTGCCGGAGTTGACCTTGGCGCCGGTGACCATCGCGGTCGCTGTCGCAGCGGAGTCGGCGACCTGGAAGTCATGGCTATAGGTTTTCGACAGCGCCATGTGGGGCAGCGTCTCCATTGCCAGCCTGTAGGATTCTCCGTCTACGCCGCGTTTCTGGCCGGCATAGATACGGGCGGCGGTCACGGTCGGGATGCTCATGCCGTCGCCGATGAAGAGGATGACGTTCTTCGCCGGTTTCACGCCGCGCTGGTCGATGCGTGCCTGGACCGCGGCGGCGGCGGACGCATAGGACGCGTCACCTGCCTGTTTCGGCAGGAGGCCCGCACGCAGGGGCGCGGGCGGCGTCTCCACGCTGAGGGCTTGCGGCGCGGCCGGCGTGACCGTTTCGGTCGTGGTGCAGGCGGTGGAAACGAGGGCGAGGCCCGTCAGCAGGGCGGCGATGGATGTGCGCATGTGTTGGATTCCCGAACGATTCATTTGCCGTCCTGATATACGCGTTTTGTGGCAGTTTCGATGCAGTCGGCCAAATTTCTGCCGGTGGGCACAGGTTTTTCGCGCGCGAGGTGTCATGCGGCGGTGACCATGGCGCGAATATCGCCGGGCGTCAGTCCCTCTGCGCGAAAGTCCGACAAGCTCTTGTCGCTGGCCCGCTTTGACAGCTTTTTGCCGTCCGGTCCGAGCAGGAGCGGGTGAAACCGGTAGCGCGGGGTGGGCCAGTCCATCAGGGCCTGAAGCAGGACATGCACGCTGGTCATGTCGCGGATGTCCTCGCCGCGAATGACATGGGTAATGCCCTGCAGCGCATCGTCATGGCAGCAGGCGAGGTGATAGCTCGCCGGCGTGTCCTTGCGGGCGAGGACGACATCGCCGAAGGGGGCCGGGTTCGCGGGCACCGTGCGGGCGCCCGTCGGCGTGTCCTCGGTGAAGGCCAGCGTCCGGTAGCGGGACCCGAGCGCGTCTCGGGCCCCGCACAGCGACAGGCGCCATGCGAAAGCGTGGCCGCGCGCAAGGCGTTCAAATTCCGCTTCGGGCAAGAGCGGCTTGCCGACATAGGGGGCCTCGTCCGGATCCACACCGGCAGGAATGGCGGCGGCAATCTCCCGCCTTGTCTTGAAACAGCGATAGACCAGGCCGCGCGCCCTCAGGTTTTCAAGGACGCGGGCATAGGTGCCGAAATGTTCCGACTGCCGGCGCACCGGGCCGGACCAGTCGAGGCCGAGCCATGTGAGGTCTGACAGGATCGACGCTTCGTATTCCGGACGGCAGCGCGTCTGGTCGATATCCTCGATACGCAACAGGACCTTGCCGCCCGCTGCCCGTGCGGTATCCCAGACATGAAAGGCAGACGCGGCGTGCCCGAGATGCAGGTGACCGGTCGGTGACGGCGCGAACCGGGTGACAAAACCTGCCATGTCGCCCGCCCTCCCCTGCCAGCCGGATAGCCGATGCTAGCGCGGGATCACCCGTAATAACAGTCATTCCCTGTTGCCAGAGAACTTCAAGGCTCGTATCGCCAACGCGCAAGAGAGGTCAATTGCCATGCTGGATACAGGCTGGTTCACGACGGCAGAAGACTGGGTCGAGACGCACGTGCTCAGCGCCCATGAATTCGCGACTTTCGGGTTCGCGATGGCGGTGCTGCTTTGCCTTGGCCTGCTGTTCCTGCTCCTGTCAGGCATCCGCGCACTGATGACACGCCTGCGCAATGCCGCCGGCACGCGGGCGTTCCGGCGCAGCAAGGAACCGGGTTACCGCATCCTGCTTGCCCACCCGACCGGACCGGGTGCCGGTCGCGCCGGCAAATGGCTGATGTCGGCACTGGGTGAGCACCTCGCGGAATTCAATTTCGGCGCTCCTTTCCGCATCGCGGCCACCGGCCGGATTTCCGGCACCACGGACCCGAAAATCCTCGCGCAGGCGCGGCGCCGTCTCGCAGCGGCTGATGCCGACATGCTGGTCTGGACCAACCGCGTCGACAAGGGCGACACCGGCATGGTCGTGCAGGGCCTGTCGCGCGGCGGCGGCCTCCGGGCCGACGAAGCGCGCGCCTTCAGCATCGGCCTGCCCGGACGGTCGTCTGCGCTGGGGGGGCAGGTGCCGCAGGTCGCGGCCTATCTCCTCGCCAAGAAGCTGCAGCCGGCGCTGGCGAATCCGCAGGCCTTCCGGCCGGAAAAGATGAAACTGCTCGCCGATTCGCTCGACCGGATGCTGGCCGACAGCGAAACCGTCTCCCAGGTCGTGCGCAGCGAACTCGAAGCCGATTTCTGCGCCTCGGGCGTGCATGTCGCGGAATCGACCGGCGACCTTGGCACGCTGGACCGCGTGATCGCATTGCGCCGCTCGCACCTGGATGCCGTGACCAATACATCCGAGCCGATGCTTGTCTCGCAGGCACGCATGGACCTCGGCCGGGCCCTGCTGGCGCGCGCCGAAAAGCAGTTCGACCAGAAGATCGTCCAGGAAGCCATTTCCCACCTGGCGCAGGTCGTCGAGGCCCTGCGCGGCGATCCGTCGATCCAGAAGGCGCAGACGGCGTCCGACGCCATGTTCAAGGCGCAGACCATGATCGAGACGCGCAAGCGGTTCTCGTTGAATTTCGGATCCTAGGCAGCCGCCGCACAGCACACGACAAACCGCGAGGCTCATCCTGAGCGAAGTCGAAGTTGATGTTCTACGGCGCTAGACGTTCAATCCGACCGGGCAGGACACGCCCGTGCCACCAATGCTGCAATAGCCTGCCGGGTTCTTGGCGAGGTATTGCTGGTGATAGTCCTCGGCATAATAGAACGGCCCCAGTGGTGCGATCTCGGTCGTGATCGCGGCGCTGTGCTCGGCCTTGGCCAGCGCGCCCTGATAGGCCGCCGCCATGTCGCGGGCCGTTTCGGCCTGCGCATCCGACGTCGTGTAGATCGCCGAGCGGTATTGCGTGCCGATATCATTGCCCTGGCGCATGCCCTGCGTCGGGTCGTGGTTTTCAAGGAAGAGTTTCACGAGATCGCCATAGCTGATCTTCGCCGGATCGAAGACGACACGGACGACTTCCGTGTGGCCGGTGCCGCCGCTGCAGACTTCTTCATAGGTCGGGTTCGGGGTTGGACCGCCGGCGTAGCCCACCGCCGTCATCCAGACGCCGTCCTGTTGCCAGAACTTGCGTTCGGCGCCCCAGAAGCAGCCCAGGCCGAACACGGCGGTCTCGAATCCGTCCGGCACCGGGCCCTGGATGTCGCGGTGAAACACGAAATGCTCGCGCGCTGTCGGAATGGCGTGCGCGCGGCCCGGCAGGGCGCTGGCGGCATCGGGAATGGTGGCGGGCTTTTTCGAGAACAACATGTGGCAGTCTCCTTTGTCTGGTGCGAATATGGGGTCGTATCCCCTTAACGGCAATCACAGTCTTGCGAGCGGGGTGGCGATCCGCTAAGTGCCTCGCTTCGCTGACGCGATGGTGAGGTGGCCGAGTGGTCGAAGGCGCACGCCTGGAAAGTGTGTAGGCTAGCAATAGTCTCCAGGGTTCGAATCCCTGTCTCACCGCCAGCCCGTCCGGGCTATCGCCTAGCGTAGCTGGCTGTCCTTGCTGCCGCGGCGGTTGATGCCCGAATGGACAGTGCGTTCGTCGCGCAGGGACTGACAACTCACGCATGTGCGCACACCCGGAACAGCGTCCCGGCGCCGGGCGGGAATGGGCTCCGCGCATTCGTCACAATGGGTTGAACTTTCGCCCACAGGCATGCGCGCCCGCGCATTCTGCACGGCATCATTGATGCTGTCGTCAATCTGATCCTGAATGGCGCCGTCTCGCGCCCAGCCACTGGCCATGTCGCTCACCTCTCTGAATGTCTTGTCAGAGGGATAGATGGTGGCCGAAATCTCTGAGTCCAATGGTCCGGTTCCAGCTCGCCACCGCCGGGGTGCGCACATGCTGTTACGAGAGAACGCGATGGCGGGGGTCGTGGCAGGCGAATCCAGGTGACAATTCCGCACGATCTTTGCACTCTGCGGGACCACACGGAATTCGGGGGACGTCGTCTTGTCATTTTGGGATTTTGCGCAGCCGCGCCTCGCGCGCGCCGAGGGACCTGTGCGCCGGTTTGGGCCGACTCTGCTGTTCGTATTGGTGACGCTCGTCGCGCTGTCGGTGTTCCGGGGCCAGTTGCCGCGCTTCTATCCGCACTGGGTGCCCAATAGCGCGAAAATCTACTTGCCCATGCTGGGCATGCTGGCCATTGCGATCGCCTTCTACCGGACGAAATATACCGATTTCGTGCCGCTCCTCAGCGCGATCCTGCGCGCCTCGGCGGTCGGGCTGACCGTATTGCTGCTGATCGAGCGCCCCGACTATACGCTGGCCGACCCGGAGACGGCGACGCGCGCAGCCCAGTATGTCGCGCTCGGATTCTACCTGGCCGTGGGCCTGTCCGTGCTCAGCTGGTTCCGGCCGGCCTTTGTCCTGCCCGTCGTGATCTACCTGATGTCGACGCGCCTCCTGGTGGCGCAGATTTCCGGTGTGTGGATGTCGTATCTCGACACCCGCTACATGATGGACATGGCCTTCTACCTGATTGCCTTCGGCCTTATCGTGGTCAAGGCGGGGCCGCGGATCCATCCGTGGCTGGGGCGGCGCCGGCGCGCCAGACCGAGATTGTCGGCGTAGTGTTCGGCCTGCACCTGGCAAACTATTTCTGGTCAGGTGTCGCGAAGATAACGCTTGGCCCGACGCCGTGGTACTGGATGGTGGAAAATCCCACGATCAACCAGATTCCCTATACGATCGAGAGCGGGATCCTGCCGATCGGTCACCTGCCCTGGCTCACGGACTTGGCTTATCAGGGCTTCCAGCTGTCCTATATTCCGATGAATGCGGCGATCGTCTTTGCCCAGCTCTTTGCCCTTGTCTGCGTGTTGCGGGTGAGCTGGCTGAAGGTCGCGTCCCTGATGTACGAGGCCCTGCATATCGGCATCTATATCCTTGGCGGCCTGTTCTTCTGGCCCTGGATCTGGAGCAATCTCACGGTGTGGTGGGCGGCGCGCACCGCCAAGGACGGCCTCAGCTGGAATACGAAGCTGGCCTGTATCGTCACCATCCTGCTTGGCGCACCGGCATTGCACATCAATCCCGCGCCGCCGCTGGCATGGTTCGACCTGGCCGACTCCCGGCAGGTCTATATCGAGGCCGTGACCAAGGACGGTCGCCATGTGAAAGTGCCGTCGGCCTTCTTCAGCAGCCACTCCTATTCCATGTCGCACGCCTATCTCGGTTCGCAGGCCATTGAGGGCCACTATGATCACACGACGCTGGCGTCCAGCATGTCGCTCGAGCGCCAGCAGAAGGACGGCCAGTGCGTTGCGCCATCGACCCTCACGCGCGCCGCCCCGGAGAGTGCCGAAGCGCGTGAGGTGCGTGAGACGCAGCTCAGCCGGTTCCTGATCGCCCACCACAAGAAGATGCTGGCCCGCGACCCAACACAGGCGCGGCAGAGTTATTATTTCCGCTTCCATCACCATCCGAGCAATCCCTTCCTATATAAGGAGTTCAATGCGTTATCGCTCGAAGACGTTGTCGGTTACCAGCAGGTGATCGAGTCGGTTTGTCATTCGATGAATGGTGGAAATGTCGAGAAGAAAGTGATCGCGCGCGATACGGAGTATGTGAGTGTTCTCTGATCCCGGCACCTTCATCGTCTATGATGGCGACTGCCCGTTCTGCTCCGAGTACGTGAAGCTGCTGCGGCTGCGCGACGCGATTGGCCCGGTCAGCCTGGTCAATGCGCGCGAGGACCACCCGGCCGTCCATTACGCCGTGTCGAAGGGTGTCGATTTCGACCAGGAAATGGCGCTGATCATGAACGGCGAGATTCATTCCGGCGCCGATTGCATGAACCGGCTGGCCCTGATGAGCACCGGGGCGGGCCCGTTCAACGCCGTGATGGCGCGCGTGTTCGCATCGCCGCGTGTCTCGCGCGCCCTGTATCCGGTCCTGCGGACAGGCCGCAACCTGACCCTGCGCCTGATGGGCCGCCGCCGCATCGCAGAGGCGGCAAAACCGCAATAAGCCTGCCTGAACCTTATTCCAAAGAAAACGCCGGCCTCCTTGCGGAGACCGGCGCAATCGTTCGGACGTAGGGTTCGGTCTAGAACGTGTAGCCGATCGAGATGGTGGCCGCGCCCGTGTCAGTGTCTTCGAAGTTGTAATAGGTATAGTCGCCGCGAAGATTCCAGTTGTCGCTCAGGTCATAGCTGAGGCCTGCACCGATGGCTGGGCCATCAGCCGAGTCCTCGATCAAACCCAGCGTCGTGCCGCCCGGCGTGACGACCGTGGCGTCAACGTCGATGAAGGCGTAACCGGCGCGCGCCGAGATATTGAGGCGCTCCGTGAGCGGCACGGTGGCGCGGCCATACAGGCCGACCAGGTAGTTCAGGCCGAGATCACCGGAGCCGGCGATCACGTCGTTAAGGTCCGTGTCGTCATTGTCGTCGAGATTGAACTCGTCTTCATCGACATTGTAGTCGAACTCGCCGTCATCGATGCCGGTTGTCAGGTCGGCTTCCATCGAGAACATCGGTGTGAACTGGTAACCGGCACGGGCGGTGATGGCATTCGTGTCGATGCCGGAATCGGCACCTTCAGGTTCGATATTGAGATAGGTATAGCCGCCCTCGGCATAGAAGCCGGTGTCGTCATTGCCATAGGCCTGGGCCGCGGCGGGTGCGGCGAGGCCGAGTACGATGGCGATGGCAGAGGAGGAGGCGATCATAAGCTTTTTCATGGGAGGATCCTTGGTGTTGCTCATCCCGACATATTCGGGACATGCAGCTTCAACGGGTCCCTTCTGGTGTTGTTCCGGGCCGCCTGTGCGCTGGAACCTGTTGTGGCAAAAGCAGCACACTTTGTTACCGCACCTTAACCTTGGCTTGACGGCGCGCCTGCCTTCGATCACCTGCCATCCATGGTGGATGTGAAGATTTGCGGCCTGACCGATCCGGACCTTGTCGGCTTTGCGGCCCGCGAGGGTGCGGACTGGATTGGATTCAACTTTGCCTCGGGCAGCCCCCGGCAGGTGACGCCGGAAGCGGCGGCGAGCCTGCTGATGCAGGTGGGCAGGGCCGTGCCCGTTGCGCTGCTGGTCGATGCCAGCGATGCCGAGATCGACGCGGTGACGGTCGTGGGCTTTCCCGTCCTGCAATTGCACGGCGCCGAGACGCCCGCACGGCTGGCCGACATCAAGGCCCGCACCGGGCTGGAGGTCTGGAAGGCGCTCGGCGTCTCGACCCGCGTTCACCTTGACAATGCTCGTGCCTACACGGCCGCCGACCGTTTGCTGATCGACGCCAGGCCGCCGGAAGGCGCCACCCGCACCGGCGGGCATGGCCAGACATTCGACTGGGCGATCCTCGATGGCTGGCAGGCGCCGAAGCCCTGGATGCTGGCCGGCGGCTTGACGCCGGACAATGTCAGCACAGCTATTGCCGCGACAGGCGCACCTGCCGTCGATGTCGCCTCTGGCGTCGAGCGGGTGCGGGGGTTAAAGGACAGGGAGCTGGTGCGGGCCTTTATCCGCGCCGCCAAAGAAGCATGAGTACCGTAATGGATCTTCGCAATACCTGGGACAAATGGCCGGACGCAAACGGCCGCTTCGGTGAGTTCGGCGGGCGCTATGTCGCCGAAACGCTGATGCCGCTGATCCTTGACCTCGAAAAGGAATACCGGGCGGCCAAGCAGGACCCGGCCTTCAAGGCGCAGATGGACGACATGTGGGCCCATTATGTCGGCCGCCCGTCGCCGCTCTATTTCGCCGAACGCCTGACCGCGCATTTCGGCGGCGCGAAAATCTATTTCAAGCGCGACGAGCTCAACCATACGGGCGCGCACAAGATCAATAATTGCCTCGGCCAGGTCCTGCTCGCCATGCGGATGGGCAAGACGCGCATCATCGCCGAGACCGGCGCCGGCCAGCACGGCGTGGCCACGGCAACCATCTGTGCCCGCTTCGGCCTGAAATGCGTCGTCTTCATGGGCGAAACGGACGTTGAGCGCCAGAAGCCGAACGTCTTCCGCATGAAACTGCTCGGCGCCGAGATCGTGCCGGTTTCCTCGGGCACGGGCACGCTGAAGGATGCGATGAACGAGGCCCTGCGCGACTGGGTGACGAATATCGACGACACGTTCTACTGTATCGGCACAGCGGCGGGCCCGCACCCCTATCCGGAAATGGTCCGCGACTTCCAGAGCGTGATCGGTGTCGAAGCCCGCGCGCAGATCCTTGAGCGCGAAGGCCGCCTGCCGGACGCGGTCATGGCCTGTATCGGCGGCGGGTCGAACGCGATCGGCCTGTTCCACCCCTTCATCAATGATGAAGGCGTGCGCCTGATCGGGGTCGAGGCCGCTGGCCATGGCATCGAGACGGGAGAGCATGCGGCGGCCCTGAATGGCGGGCGCCCCGGCATCCTGCACGGCAACCGCACCTACCTGCTGCAGACCGATGACGGCCAGATCCTGGATGCCCATTCGATCAGCGCCGGGCTCGACTATCCCGGCATCGGGCCGGAACATGCCTTCCTGCGCGATACGGGCCGAGCTGAGTATCTTTCCTGTACCGACGATGAGGCGCTGGCAGCATTTCAATTGTGCACCCAGCTAGAGGGCATCATCCCGGCGCTCGAACCCGCCCATGCCATCGCCCGCCTCGGCGACGTCATCCGCGGCATGGACAAGGACGGCCTCCTGATCATGAATCTCTGCGGCCGCGGCGACAAAGACGTGTTCAGCGTCGCCAAGGCGCTCGGCGTGGAGATGTGAGCATGACCCGTCTTCTCCTCATCCGCATCACCTGCCCGTCACGGCGCGTCGCGGAAGAAATCGCCGATGCCGCTGTTGAACGTCGCCTTGCGGCCTGCGCCAATCTTGAAGGTCCGGTCACCTCGACCTATCGCTGGAAAGGCGTCGTCGAACACGCCTTCGAATTCGTTCTCTGGATGAAGGCGCCGGAATTGCGCTGGAACGATATCGAAGCGCTGGTGGGCGAGATCCATCCCTATGACGTGCCAGCCATCGTCGCCCTGCCCTGTGCCCATGCGTCCGCGCCTTACGCGGCCTGGGTCAACGACAATACGGATACGTAAATGCCCACTTCCCGAATAACGGCGCGCTTTGACAAGGTTAAGGCCGAACACCGCGCGGCGCTGGTCGCCTACCTGATGGCCGGCGATCCGGACCTGGAAACGAGCTTCCAGTGCATGTGCGCCCTGCGCGACAATGGCGCCGACATTATCGAACTCGGTGCGCCCTTTACCGACCCGATGGCCGATGGCCCTGCCATCCAGCTTGCGGGGCTGCGCGCGCTCGCCAATCATACGAAACTGATCGATGTGCTGGCGCTGGCCGCGCGTTTCCGCGAGACCGACCAGGACACGCCGCTGATCCTGATGGGCTATGCCAACCCAGTCCATTCGCTCGGCTATGCCGCCTTTGCCGAGGCCGCCCATGCCGCCGGAATTGACGGCACGATCCTTGTCGACCTGCCGCCGGAAGAAGACCAGGTGCTGCGCGACGAATATGCCAAGCATGATCTTTCCGTCATCCGCCTCGCCACGCCGACCACCCACGAGGCCCGCATGGCCAAAGTGGCCGAAGGCGCCTCGGGCTTCGTCTATTTCGTGGCCGTAACCGGCGTGACAGGTGCCGGTTCGGCCGATCCGCAGGCGATTGCCGGGAACGTCGAAATGGTGCGGCGTGTATCAGGACTGCCCGTATGTGTTGGATTCGGGGTGAAAAATGGTGCACAGGCTGTAGAAATGGCTAAAATCGCCGATGGGGTTGTCGTTGGCTCCGCTTTCGTGGAGCATGCCCGGTCAGCCCACGAATCGGGCGATCATTCTGAAGCGCCGCGGGGAATGGGCGCACTTGCAGGGGAATTGAGTGCAGCCATGGCTGCAGTCGCCAAAGCGTAGGGACTATTACGGTCTTAAGGAGTTGAGGCATGAACTGGATTACCAAGGTCACCCCGCCGGGCCTGAAAACCATGCTCGCCAAGAAAGACACGCCCGACGACCTCTGGGTCAAATGTCCTGCGTCCGGTGAACTCGTCTACAGGGCCGACCTGGAAGAAAGCTGGTGGGTCACGCCCGCCGGTGCCCACATGCGCATCAGCCCGCGCACACGCTGCCGCCTCCTGTTCGATGATGAGCGCTGGGAGCCACTGGCCCTGCCGGCTGTCCCGGCTGACCCGCTCAAATTCAAGGACGACAAGCCCTATCCGGCCCGCATCAAGGCCGCCAAGGCCAAGATCGCCGCGCGCGAAAAGCGCGAGACCGAGAATGGCGGCGCGCCCCTGATCCAGGACGATTGCATGGTCGCCGCCTATGGCAAGATCGGCGGCGTGCCGACCGTGGTCCTCGTGCAGGATTTCGATTTCATGGGCGGCTCGCTCGGCATGGCCGCTGGCGAAGGCTTCGTCACCGCCGCCCAGATGGCGCTCGCCCGCAAGGCGGCTTTTGTCGTCTGCACAGCGTCCGGCGGCGCCCGCATGCAGGAAGGCACGCTCAGCCTGATGCAGATGCCGCGCACCACGCTGGCCGTGAATGAACTGGCCGACGCCAAGCTGCCGTATATCGTCGTGCTGACCGATCCGACTTCGGGCGGCGTCTCGGCTTCCTACGCCATGCTGGGAGATATTCATGTCGCCGAGCCGGGCGCGATGATCGCCTTTTCCGGTCCGCGCGTGATCGAGCAGACCATTCGCGAAAGCCTGCCCAAGGGCTTCCAGCGCTCTGAATTCCTGCGCGAAAAAGGCCAGGTCGATATCGTTGTCGACAGGCGCGAACTGAAGGCGACGCTGGCGCGGATCCTGACCCATCTCATGCCCAATTCCCGCCGCCGGGAGGACGCCCCCATCACACCGCTCAGCCAGCCGAAAACCCACGCGCCCAAGCCGTCGGTGTCCAAGGGCAAGTCTGCTTGATCGGAGACAGTGCGGCCCTTGCCGCAGCGCTGAAGCGTTTCGAAGGGCTCTATCCAGAAACCATCGAACTGTCGCTCGGGCGGGTCGAGGCCGCGCTTGAAGCGCTCGGCCGTCCGCAGGATCGCCTGCCGCCGGTCATCCATGTCGCCGGCACCAACGGCAAGGGCTCGACGTCGGCCTTCATGCGCGCCATGGCCGAAGCGGCGGGCCTCAAGGTCCATGTCTTCACCTCGCCCCATCTCGTGCGTTTCAATGAGCGCATCCGGCTGGCCGGCGAGATTGTCGATGACGCGCGCCTGATCGCCTGCCTCGACCGCACTTTCGAGGCCCTGACCGGCCTGCAGATCACGCATTTCGAGGCGACCACGGCAGCGGCATTGCTGGCCTTTAGCGAAGTCCCGGCAGACCTGCTCATCCTCGAAGTCGGCCTCGGCGGGCGCTTTGATGCGACCAATGTGATCGAGGCGCCGGCGCTCTGCGTGATCACGCCGATCGATTTCGACCACAAGGCCTTCCTTGGCTCCGATATCCGCAAGATTGCGGGCGAGAAGGCTGGCATCATTCGCCCGCACCGTCCGGTCCTCACCGCCATCCAGCGCAAGGTCTGCGACGAGGTGATCGCGAAAGAGGCCGCCCGGCTCGAGGCGCCGCTCTACCGTCTCAAGGCGCATTTCATCGATGCCATGCCACAGGACATATCCCTGATCGGCGAACACCAGCGCGGCAATGCCGCCCTCGCCGCCATGGCGATGCAGCTGTTCGGCGAATCGACCCGGATCGACCAGGCCGCGATCTTCGAAGGCGCCCGTACGACGACATGGCCCGCGCGCATGCAGCGGCTCGGCCCCGGCCCGGTCACGGCGCTGGCCCCTGATGCCGAAGTCTGGCTGGACGGTGGCCACAACCCGCATGCGGCCCGGGCGATTGCGCGCCATCTCACGCACCTGCCCGGCAAGACCGTCCTTGTCACCGCCATGCTGGCCTCGAAGGATGCGACCGGTTTCTTCCTGCCCTTCCGCCACCTTAATCCGGAAGTCTTCACCCTGCCCAATGCGCCCGGCCATCGCGGCGCCGAACCGCACGACCTGGCCGAAGCCGCCCGCACCGCCGGGCTGGATGTCACTGTCTGCGACAGCCTGGATGCGGCTGTCACGGCGGCGGCCGGCACCGGGGCGGATCGCATCCTGATCTGCGGCTCGCTCTACCTTGCCGGCGACGTCCTCGCCCGCAATCTCGAGCCGCCGGAATAGGTCCGCTGCTATTCGGGACGGAATCGCCAGAGCGCTCATCCTGTGCGAAGTCGAAGGACGGGCGCGGGCCGCACGCACATATCTCCGGGCCTCGTCCTTCGACTTCGCTCAGGATGAGGCCCTCTTGTCCGGCATGATGCTTCCGTGTCCCCGGAATCGCAGGAATCGGGTGGCTTGCGCCTTGGCGTCCGTGTGAACAAAATGGTTCGTAACGGGAGGGACACCCATGACACCGCAAAAAGACAAGGCATTCGCTTTCAAGGCGCTGCATGACCGGCCCGGCATGTTCGTGCTGCCAAACCCGTGGGACGTCGGCTCGGCCCGCATACTCGCCGGCCTCGGCTTCCAGGCGCTCGCCTCGACCAGCGCCGGCTTTGCCGCCAGCACAGGCGTCGCCGACTACAACGTCACCCGCGATCTCAAGCTCGCCCATGTCGGCCAGCTCTGTGCAGCCACGCCCCTGCCGCTGACGGCCGATCTCGAAAACGGCTTCGGCGACAGTCCGGACACCTGCGCCGAGACGATCCGCCTCGGCGCGGAGGCCGGCCTTGTCGGCGGCTCGATCGAGGATTTCACGGGCGATGCAGCCAATCCGCAATACGAGATTGCGGTAGCAGCCGACCGGGTGCGTGCCGCAGTCGAAGCCGCCAATGCGCTGCCCTTTCCCTTCCTCGTCACCGCCCGCGCCGAGAATTTCTTCACCGGTGTGCCAGACCTGTCAGACGTGATCGCGCGCCTGCAGGCCTATCAGGAGGCAGGGGCCCACGTCCTGTTTGCGCCTGGCCTGAAGACCTTGGATGATATCAGGACCGTGCTCGCGTCTGTCGACCGCCCGGTCAATGTACTGATGGGCCCGCGTAGTGGCTTTGTGCCAATGGCAGAGCTTGAAGCGCTCGGCGTGAAGCGCGTGAGCATGGGCTCGGCCCTTTCCAACACCGCTTATGGCGCGCTGGTGCATGCCGGCGAGGAACTCATGGCCACAGGCACGCTCGGTTTTCTCAAAAGTGCTGCCACCGGCAAGGCGCTGGCTGACTTGATGGCCAAGGGAGCGGACAGCTAGCCTTCGCAGCGCTTGTCCCCGCCGCCAAACGGAAAACCGCGCCAAATTGACCTGAACGTCAACGTAAACCTTGCGTCTTTTACGGCGGACGGCTAGCAACGCCGCAAATACGTCAAACCTCCGAAACCATAAGGGAGCACCGCATGAAGGTTCTCGTGCCCGTCAAACGCGTGATCGATTATAACGTGAAGGTCCGCGTCAAGCCGGACAAGAGCGGCGTCGACCTCGCCAACGTCAAGATGTCCATGAACCCTTTCGACGAGATTTCCGTCGAAGAGGCTGTCCGGATGAAAGAGGCCGGCACGGTCACCGAGATCGTGGTCGTCTCGATCGGGCCCCAGCAGGCCCAGGAAACCCTGCGCACCTCGCTCGCCATGGGCGCTGATCGCGGCATCCTGATCAAGACCGACGCCACCGTCGAGCCGCTGGCCGTCGCCAAGCTGCTCGCCAAGGTCGTCGCTGAAGAGAACCCGGAACTGGTCATCCTCGGCAAGCAGGCGATTGACGACGACTCGAACCAGACCGGCCAGATGCTGGCGGCCCTGCTCGACTGGCCGCAGGGCACGTTCGCCTACAAGCTAGAAAAAGCCGGCGACAAGCTCAATGTCACCCGCGAAGTTGATGGCGGCCTGCAAACCGTCGCGCTGGCGCTGCCGGCTGTTGTCACGGTCGACCTGCGCCTCAACGAGCCGCGCTATGCGTCGCTGCCGAACATCATGAAGGCGAAGAAGAAGCCGATCGACGAGAAATCGCCCGAAGATTACGGCGTCGACATCTCGCCGCGCCTCACCGTCGTCTCCGTCACCGAGCCGGCCGTGCGCCAGGCCGGTGAGAAGGTCGAAGACGTCGCGACGCTGGTGTCCAAACTCAAGACCGCAGGAGCTGTGTAATGGCCGTACTCGTAATTGCTGAACATCATCATGGCGGCCTGTCGGACGCGACCCACAAGGTTGTCACCGCTGCCGCGAAATTCGGCGGTGACGTCGACATCCTCGTCGCCGGTGAAAACGCCGGCGCCGTGGCGCCGGAAGCCGCCAAGGTGTCCGGTGTGCGCAAGGTGCTGAAGGCCGAAGGCGAAACGCTGCGCAAGCAGACCGCAGAAGCCATGGAAGCCCTGGTCGTGCCGCTGATGGCGAACTATGACGCCGTCTTCATCGCCGCCACGACCACCGGCAAGAACATCGCGCCGCGCATCGCCGCCAAGCTCGACGTCATGCAGCTCTCGGAAATCATCGACGTTGTCGACCAGAGCACGTTCGTGCGCCCGATCTATGCCGGCAACGCGATCATGACGGTCAAATCCGCCGACGCCAAGAAAGTCATCACCGTGCGCGGTACCGCTTTCGCAGCGGCTGGCAATGACGGTTCGGCCTCGGTTGAAGATGCCGCCGCACCGTCGGGCCCGTTCAAGTCGGAATTCGTCTCGGAAGAAATGGTGAAATCGGACCGTCCCGAACTCACCGGCGCCAAGCGCGTCGTCTCGGGCGGCCGGGCCCTTGGCTCGTCCGAAGAGTTCAACCGCCTCATCGTGCCGCTCGCCGACAAGCTCGGCGCGGCGGTCGGCGCCTCGCGCGCCGCTGTCGATGCCGGTTACGCGCCCAACGATTACCAGGTCGGCCAGACCGGTAAGATCGTGGCGCCGGAGCTTTACATCGCCGTCGGCATTTCCGGCGCAATCCAGCACCTGGCCGGCATGAAGGATTCCAAGATCATTGTTGCCATCAACAAGGATGAGGAAGCCCCGATCTTCCAGGTGTCCGATTACGGTCTCGTCGCAGACCTGTTCGTCGCCGTTCCGGAACTGACAGACGCCCTCTAGGCGCCTGATACACAACGCATTTCGAAAAGCCCGGCCCGCGCGCCGGGCTTTTTTGCGTCTGTGCCCCGTGTGCCACACATGGCGCGCATCGCCGTCCGGTATGCAGATTGAAGCTTGCGTTTTGACGCACTGCACAAAAAGGATATGAGCGTGGTGTAACAAAACTTGTACGTTCAGGACGAAACACAGATGGCAGAGCTGAAAACCGTAGGGATCATTGGCGCCGGCCAGATGGGCAATGGCATCGCGCATGTCGCGGCCCTGGCCGGCTATGACGTGATCATGACCGACATTTCCGACGAGGCGCTTGTCAGGGGCATGACCACGATTGAAGGCAACATGCATCGCCAGGTCCAGCGCAACATGATCACCGATGAGGCGATGAAGACCGGCCTCAAGCGGATCAAGACCTCGGCCTCGATCAAATCGCACGAAGCGGCTGATATCGTGATCGAAGCGGCGACCGAAAAGCGCGAGATCAAGGAAGATATCTTCCGTTCGATCTGCGAGATCGTCCCGGCCCACACCTATCTCGCCACCAATACCAGCTCCATCTCTGTCACGCGCCTCGCCTCGGTCACCGACCGGCCCGACAAGTTCATCGGCATGCACTTCATGAACCCGGTGCCGCTGATGAAGCTGATGGAAGTGATCCGTGGCCTCGCGACCAGCCAGGACACGTACGAAACCGCCATCACCTTTGCCGGCCGTCTCGACAAGACCACGACCAATGCCGAGGATTACCCGGCTTTCATCGTCAACCGCATCCTCGTCCCGATGATCAACGAAGCCGTCTACACGCTGTACGAAGGCGTCGGCACCGTGGAATCCATCGACACCGCCATGCGCCTCGGCGCCAATCACCCGATGGGTCCGCTGACGCTGGCCGACTTTATCGGTCTCGATACCTGTCTCTCGATCATGCAGGTCCTGCATGACGGCCTCGCCGATACAAAGTACCGGCCATGCCCGCTGCTGGTGAAATATGTCGAGGCCGGCTGGGTCGGCAAAAAGGTCGGCAAGGGTTTCTACGATTATTCCGGCGAATTCCCCGTACCCACGCGCTAGGCGCGCAACTGGCGAAGGGACGGCAAGGACAAGCCTGTTTGCCTGAAGGCCCTGTTCCTCAACAGGCTGCTAATAATTCCCGGTAAAATTGATTCTTTCTTGATGTTCATCATGGGGATCGATATGCAAATTTCGTCCGCTTCCGCATATGCTGGCGCGTCAGCGTTACAATCGAAACAAGGCGTCGGTGGTGCAAACGCCGCCGCGTTTCTTGCCGAGACGCAACGCGCCGACGGCGATCCAATCGCCGGCGTGATGAAGAATTACGACCTACGAAATATCACACCGGAGCAAATCGACCAGCTTTTCGACGAGCTCGTCGCCGCCGGGCATCCGGTCGATAATAACCTCTTGATGCTGTCAACAAGGGGCGCTGAGTTCAATTCGCATATAGCCAAAGAGCTGGGTGTCGCTCCGGAGCCGAATCGGCCGATGAATCTTGTTACGTCGACCGAATACCAGATACGGATGGCGCGAAGCTTCGGCGACTCCACCGAGACGTCAGAGAATTTTCTGGATTTCCTCAAATCTCATGACAAAGGCGGTAGCGTGAATACGGGTGCGTCACAGCGGGGCCTCGTGTACGAGAGCCTGATGCAGCATGCGCTCACGATGGGCGAAACAGGTTCCTCTTAACCTCCGCTTAACCCCCTCGCCCCAGATTCGCCCCCTCATTCGAGGAGGCTCTCATGGCGTTCAAGTTTACCACTCCGACCTGGCTCGCAGCAGCTTTCATCGTGGCGTCCGGCGGCGGCATCGTGGCCCTTGCCGCGCAGGCGGCGACCGATGCCCCGGCGGCGGTGTACTGGTCCGACGGCGACAGCGGCCGATTGCCCGATGGCACGAAATTCCGCCTGCACGATGTCGATTCCCCGGAAACCGGCAGCATGAAGCAGCGCGGCGGCGCCAAGTGCGAATCCGAGCGCATCCAGGGCTATGAAGCCAAGGAAGCTGCCGTCGAACTGACGCGCGACAAGGCAGTCAGGGTCGCGCGCTCGTATGGCGCCGACCGTTATGGCCGCCAGGTCGTCGATCTCGAAGTCGGCGGCGTGGACGTGGCTCTCACACTGATCGCCGCAGGCACCCACAAGGCCTGGGACTATGATGGCGGCGACCGCAAGCCCGACTGGTGCGCCCGGCAGGCCGGGGTGCCGGTCGCGTTCTGAGCGTCAGCCGTCCGACCAGCGCCTGACAAGGTTGGCGATCACCTTGTCCAGGGCGAGGTGTTCCGGATCGCCCACAGGCAGTTTGGCTGCCAGAGCAGCGCGCAGGTTTTCCAGTTCGAACAGGGTCTCGCGCGCCTGCGGATCGCGCACAGCGCATTCGATCCAGCCGACACAGGCGAGCCGCTCGCCGTGCGTCACCGGGCGCACTTCATGGATATCGCCGGACGGATAGAGCACCAGGTCGCCGGCCGCAGGCTTGGCCGCGTGCGCGCCGCCCTGCGATTCCACCACCAGCTCCCCGCCATCATAACTCTCCGGATCGCTGAGAAAGAGCGTGAACGACATGTCCGTGCGCACGCGTTCCTCGCCCGATCCCACACGGGCATTGTCGACATGCCGGCCATAATAGTCGCCAGGACGAGTACGGCTCAGCATGAGGCGCGAGAACCGGCCGGGCTGGGCGGCGGCATTCAGCACCTGATGGTTTGAAATCGCCTGCATCAGGAAGGCGTGGAGGGCTTCACCCGGCACGGACCTGAGATTGGCCTGCTGGTTGTGTTTCACCGTCCTGGACCGGCCACCGGCCGTCCGCGCACCGTCGATCCAGTCGAGCGATTCGGCTTTCGTACGGATACGTGCCAGGTCACGCGGGCCCAGGAGATTGGCAATCGTGAGGAACATGAACCGTAAAACCCTGAAATCCTGTTGCGAATGACTTGCAGTTGCCAGCCTATCGGGCGTAGGTTCGGGGCGCAATCGAAACTCCCGGAGATGCGACAATGACATATACGCCAAAACGCTGGATCGGTCTTGGCCTCGGCGCTGCCCTGCTCGGTACGACCGGACTCGTGGCCTGTGGCGGACCCGGCAGCGACGCCGCAAGGCCCGACGCCCCGGCGGCGACTGTCGCGCCGCCTCCGGCATCCTCGACGGGCGAAGGCGGAGAAGGCGGTGAAGGGGGCGGCGAATCCGGCGCGATGGCCGGTCATGCCGACATGCAGACCCTCCCCGTCGACAAGCGGATCGCCTTCATGTCCGGCCATGTCGCGGCCGGCATCGCACTCTACCGTGCCGGCGCACCTGACCAGGCCGCGCGCCACCTTCTCCACCCCGTGTCGGAAACCCATGCGGCCGAACGCGCCGGCATTGACGCGCTAGGCTTCGACGCGGCGATCTTCGAGAAAGTGTCTGCCGCACTCGAAGCCGGAAAATCGGCTGAAGAGATTGCGCCCCAACTCGACGCTGCAGAAGCCAATATCAAGTTGCTGCAGGAAAACGCCAATGCCGATCCGGTCGGCCAGATCGATTTCCTGATGGATACCTGTATTGACGAGTACAAGATCGGCGTCGTGAACGGCGTCATCGACAATGCCGGAGAATACCAGGACGCCTATGGCTTTTCGGTCGTCGCCCGCGACATTGCCAAACGCCTCGGCACGCCGGAATCAGAGCCCCTGGTTCTCGAACTCGAACTCCTGGTGCGCATGTGGCCGGCCAATGGCCCGCTTGCCGACAGCACGCCCGCGCCGGTCAACGAGATCGCCGCGCAGGTCTCCCGCGTGAAACTGGAACTATCCGACCTTCGCTAGGATCGCATCGATAAAGCCGACCGCTTCGAGCGACGACCAGTCGGCGTCACCCGCCAGCCGGGCGATTTCCCTGCCGTCCGGCCCGTAAAGAATGCTGGTGGGAAAGCCTGTGACGCCCGCACCATAGACGATCTCGTAGTTTTCCGGCGGCGCGATATGGAACGAGATATTGGCTGCGCCAAGCTCGCCGAGCCGCTTGATTGCATAATCCTTGTCCTCGCTGCCATCGACGCTGATCGCGACCACTTCGAACCGGTCGCCGCCGCGCGCTTTCTGCAAGGCGCCGAGGGACGGCATTTCGCGCTCGCACGGCGCGCACCATGTCGCCCAGAAATTCACCAGCACGGTCTTGCCTTTCCAGGCCGCCAGCGTCACCGGCGTGCCGTCGGCGGCGAACATGTTGTCGGTCGGTTGCGGCTCGCCAGCGGTTGCGAAATCCAGCGTCGCCATGTCGCCCGTGGCATAGCGTTCGAGGGGATTGGACGCCACCTTTCCGCCCGCTGCGCTGATCAGCACATAGACAATTGCGACAAGGGCGACCAAGAAGAGGCCGATAAAAGCTAGGCGGGTCATCGGATACGGTCTCCTGCGTCGGATAAAGGATATGGCAATGAACCAGGGCAAAGGCCAGACAATGTGGGGAGGACGCTTTGCCGCGACCCCGTCCGAGATCATGGACGAGATCAATTGCTCGCTCGATGTGGACCGGCGCATGGCCGAGGAAGATATCGCCGGAAGCCGCGCCCATGCGGACATGCTGGCCGAAATGGGCATCATCTCCCAGGACGATAATGAGGCGATCCAGTCCGGACTCGACGGCGTGCTGGGCGAATTGCGCGATGGCAGTTTCCCCTATCGCCGCGAGCTCGAAGACATTCACATGAATGTCGAGGCGCGCCTGAAGGAACTGATCGGGGCGCCGGCCGGCCGCCTGCACACGGCCCGCTCGCGCAATGACCAGGTCGTGACCGATTTCCGGCTCTGGACCCGCAACGCGCTCGACGGGGCAGGGGCCCTGCTCGCCGGCCTGCAGGGCGCGCTGGTCAGAGATC
>Ga0209344_10001819_pt1 | contig 26016 bp, 26 predicted proteins | sample Cruoilmetagenom6_FD_187293 | JGI IMG/M metagenome (GOLD analysis project Ga0209344, IMG submission 187293) | Oil polluted marine microbial communities from Coal Oil Point, Santa Barbara, California, USA - Santa Barbara Oil Seep Sample 6 (SPAdes)... | ecosystem: Environmental > Aquatic > Marine... | reverse complement strand
GTAGAGTTGGCGCCAAATTGGTAGATTTATATAGAAAAGACACAACTCCCAAAGAGGCATTTGAAACCAATGAAATGCTGCAATACGCAAAAACCTATTACCGTAAAAAAGGTGTTGGCAGACCCACAAAAAAGGACAGGAGGGATTTGGATGATTTTACCGAATCTACAGATGATGAAAATGAGGCGTTATAACTATATTTGAAAAAAATAACAAATGCAAGAAATAAATACTATCATTCTGGACAAAAAACAGATTGCCCATAAAATAAAGCGAATTGCCTATCAAATCTACGAAACGAATGTAGATGAAAAAGAGGTTGTGATTGCAGGCATTATGACCAATGGTTTTGTGTTAGCAAAGAAACTTAAAATTGAAGTCGAGAAAATCTCTCCTATAAAAGTGATTCTTTGTGAAGTGATAATTGATAAAAAGAACCCTACCAACCCAATAAAAACCTCATTGAAAGAGGAAGAATACAAAAATAAATCATTACTCCTTGTTGACGATGTGCTCCATTCAGGAACCACTTTAATTTATGGTGTGAAACATTTTCTGGAAGTACCATTAAAACAATTCAAGACAGCAGTTCTTGTAGACAGAAACCATAAAAAGTATCCTGTAAAAGCTGATTTTAAAGGCATTTCGCTTTCAACCTCGCTAAACGAAAACGTTTCTGTGATATTTGAAAAAAATAACGACAGAGCGGTATTAGAATAACTTCAAAATTATTTTTTCAACAGTTTCAGCTACACTTTCCGGTCCAACTTCAATAATCAAATCTGCCTGATTATAATAGAATGCCCTTTCGAATAGGTGTTTTCTAATGAAATCTTCAAGTTCAACTTCAGAACCTAAGTGAGCTATCAGGGGTCTTTCTGCCTTTTCTGAAAACAATCGGGAAACCAAAATATCTATCGGAATTTTTAAATACACTGAAACAATATTTTTCTGTTTTTGAATAAACTCCATGGCATCTGAATAACACGGGGTTCCACCTCCTGTTGCCAAAACGAAGCTGTGTGGGTTTTTCAAAAGTTCCTTCAATATTGTGTTTTCCACTTTTCTGAAATAAACTTCTCCCTTTTCTGAAAAAATTTTGGATACAGAAATCCCCTCAGCTTTTTCAATTTCAGTATCCATATCCTTAAAAGGTAGCCTCAAAACTTCTGCAACTTTTTTTCCTATGGAAGATTTTCCGCTTCCCATGTATCCAACCAAGATGATTTTCATAGGTTTTCAAATTACGAAATTCTCAAAATATGGTGTAGCATTCTCCAGTATTTTGTTGATTATTTATCCAAATGCAGTTTTTAAAATAAAAAATTCATTTGTGAACACCTGTATTTCAAAGGTTTTAAATTTTTCTCAAATTTAATTGATTTTCGTTTTGAAAAATAAATTTAATGATAGTATATTTGCACCCGCAATAAGGAAGACCTGGTAGCTCAGTTGGTAGAGCACCTCCCTTTTAAGGAGGTGGTCCTGGGTTCGAGCCCCAGCCAGGTCACAAAAAGTTAAGCCCTCGGTTTAACTTTTTTTGTTTAAAACACTTCTTAATTTGTTTTAAACGCTTAGGTGAAAATAAGTATCCACCCGGGTGCTGGAATTGGTAGACAGGCATGGTTGAGGGCCATGTGTCCTTTGGGCGTGTGGGTTCAAGTCCCATCCCGGGTACATTTTTTCCCAATATGTTTAGTGAATTTCACATTTATCTAAACAAATTCACTTCTTTTTAGTACATTCACAAGGTAAAACTAAACGGTAATTCAGTGGTCAAAACACAATTTGGCATAAAGGATCTTGAAAATCTCTCAAATGTAAAAGCCCATACAATCAGAATCTGGGAGAAAAGGTACAATCTTCTTGAACCGGACCGTACCGATACCAACATTAGAAAGTACGATCTAGACAACCTCAAGAAGTTATTGAATATTGCCTATTTATACAATGCCGGGCACAAAATATCAAAAATTGCAAGTTTAGATAATGTTCAGATTCAAGAATTGATCAAAAAAAACATCAATGGTCTTGATTCTGAATATATGCTAAATATTTTTAAGTCGGCCATGTTTGAATTTGATGGCCAACTTTTTGACGCAACCTTGAAAAAACTATTGGAAACAAAATCCTTTAGGGAAGTTTTCGTTGAGATATTTGTACCATTACTAAATGAAATGGGAATATTGTGGCATTCGGGAACTATTGATCCATCCCACGAGCACTTCATATCCGAAAAAATTAAACATACCATAATTAGTTTTTCAGATAAAGAAAAAAAGATTAGCACTAAACCAGGCCCTCTATTCACCCTCTATCTGCCATATCAGGAAATACACGAGATTGGCCTGCTATATGCCAATTACGAATTGATTTCAGCAGGGTACAACACCATTTTTTTGGGGGCGAATATTCCCTTGGAAAGCTTGACCCATATTTTGAACAGTAAGCAGCGGGTAATTTTTGTCACCTATTTTACAATCCAACCAGAGAATGATAATTTTAAAAAATATCTTTCCGATTTTCAAACCGAAGTAGGTTCCAAAGGATCATGCGAACTCTGGGTATTGGGAAACAAGGCAGAAAAAAGCAGCAAGAACACTAAAAATCTTAAATTTTTCAGAGATATAACCCTTTTCACGGACCATATCGAAAAATTCCAACAATCATAAAAAAAGACTCTCCGATCATCTAGTTTTAGATCTAAGTCATTCTATTTCCTTAATTCTTTCCCAAAATTTGAATTCAAGTATGAAAATAAATCGTGCAAATTTCATTTTTGTTTAAATAAAATGTAGATTTGTTAAACAATATGAAAGACATCGCAGTTATTGGTTCCGGTTTTTCTTCGCTCGCTGCATCTTGTTATTTGGCACAGGCAGGAAATAGAGTAACCATTTATGAAAAAAATGGAACTATTGGCGGAAGGGCCCGCCAGTTAAAAAAAGACGGCTTCACTTTTGACATGGGCCCCACTTGGTACTGGATGCCCGATGTTTTTGAACGTTTCTTTAAAGATTTTGAAAAGCGTCCCTCTGATTTTTACGCCTTGGAAAAGTTAAATCCAGCATATCGAGTATATTTTGCGAACAATGAATATATAACCATAGAGGATACGCTTGAAAAAATATGCACGGCTTTCGAAAATGAGGAAGCAGGAAGTTCGATAAAGCTCAAAAAATTTATGGCCCAAGCCTTGGACAATTACAATATCGCCATAAAAGATCTGGTTTATAGACCGGGCGTTTCGCCAATGGAATTGGTCACTGCTGCAACGATGAAAAAGATAGGCCAGTTTTTTAGCACGATAAGCAAGGATGTGCGCCGCGAATTTTCAAACCCCAAGCTTATATCCATTTTAGAGTTTCCGGTTCTCTTTCTGGGAGCAAAACCTTCGGATACACCTTCGTTTTACAGCTTTATGAATTATGCTGACTTTGGCTTGGGCACCTTTCATCCAAAAAATGGCATGTATTCCGTAATTGACGGAATTAAAAGACTTGCCGAAGAACTGGGCGTAACCATAAAGACAAATGAAAACGTTGAAAAAATAATTGTTGAGAACGGAAAAACCAGTGGGTTTATTTCCAACGGTGAAATGATTGACGCTGATGTAGTTTTGAGCGGTGCCGATTATCACCACACCGAAACACTCTTGGAAAAAAGGTTTCGTCAGTATTCCGAAAACTATTGGAGCAAAAAAACCTTCGCCCCTTCCGCCCTGCTTTTTTACGTTGGGTTCGATACCAGAATAAAGCATGTAAATCATCATACATTATTCTTTGATGTAGATTTCAAAAAACATTCTGAAGAAATATATGATTCTCCCAAATGGCCCGACGAACCGCTTTTTTACGCGAGTTTCCCATCCAAGACGGATAATAGTGTGGCTCCAGAGGGAAAAGAGGCGGGAATATTCTTAATTCCGTTGGCTCCGGGTCTGGATGACATTCCTGAAATACGGGAGGAATATTTCGAAAAAATAATGGCGCGGTTTGAACAAATTACAGCACAGGAGGTCAAAAAATACGTTATATTTAAAGAATCCTTTTGCATCAACGATTTCATTTCAGATTATAATAGTTACAAAGGAAACGCATACGGCCTCGCAAATACCTTAATGCAGACCGCTTTTTTAAGGCCGAAACTGAAGAGCAAAAAAGTAAAAAATCTCTTTTTTACAGGACAACTTACCGTGCCTGGCCCCGGCGTTCCTCCGGCTCTGATTTCGGGGAAATTGGTAGCCGGTTTAATCGATAAAGAAAACATACAGTGAAAGAACTTTTTGACATCGTATCCAAAAAATGTAGCAAAGAGGTAACCAAAACTTATAGTACCTCCTTTTCATTGGCTACACGAATGCTTGGGCCCGCCATACGCCAGGACATCTACAACATTTATGGTTTTGTGCGTTTCGCCGATGAAATTGTAGATTCCTTCCACGAATACAATAAAGAAATCCTTTTCAACCGCTTTGAAAATGCTTTGGAAGAAGCACTCTCGGATAAAATCAGTTTAAATCCTATTTTAAATTCATTTCAGGAAACGGTCTATAAATACAATATTCAAAAAGAGCTAATAGACACTTTTATGGCGAGTATGCGTTTGGACCTCACTAAAAGCGTATATTCCACTACGGAAGAATTTAATGATTATATATACGGCTCCGCAGACGTTGTGGGCTTAATGTGTTTAAAGGTTTTTGTGAAAGGTGATATTGAGAAATATAACCAGCTGAAGGAATCAGCCATGAATCTGGGCTCTGCCTTTCAAAAGGTAAATTTTCTGCGCGACCTGAAAGAAGATTACGAAAACCTGAGCCGAACCTATTTTCCAAATACCAATCTCGACTCTTTGGATGAGGAATCAAAAATGATAATTATTGAAGAGATAGAAGAAAATTTTAATAGAGGCTACCAAGGCATTCTCCAATTGCCGCACGATTCCAAACTCGGGGTTTTTGTGGCATATCGATATTATAAGAGATTGCTGAAAAAACTTCAACAAACCCCCGCCATCGAAATAAAAAACGCGCGGATACGCGTTCCAAACGTTGAAAAAATTGGGCTTTTAACGCGCAGCTATGTAAAATATCAATTAAATTTGGTGAAGTGATAAGTGCTCCGTTTGGAGAGAACTCAAAACCCCAAATAACAAATCCCGAATCACGAATTAACAAAGTAAAAAACAAAAATGACAACAGTTCTTTGGATATTAATTTTCATTTCCACCTTCTGCATTATGGAGTTTATGGCGTGGTTTACCCATAAATATATTATGCACGGCTTTTTATGGAAATTGCACAAAGACCATCACCACAAAGACCACGGCAGTTGGTGGGAGCGGAACGATTATTTCTTTTTGTTTTACGCCCTGGTCAGCATCAGTTGTTTTATAGGATGGAGCTATTATGGCTTTTGGGCAGGGTTGCCTATCGGTTTGGGCATTTTTGCCTATGGGGTTACCTACTTTTTTGTGCACGATATTTTTATACACCAGCGTTTTAAAATGTTCCGAAACGCCAATAACTGGTACGCCCGTGGTATCAGGCGTGCGCACAAAATACACCACAAACATTTGGGAAAGGATAAAGGCGAATGTTTCGGGATGCTATTTCCGCCATTGAAATATTTTAAAAAATAAAGCATGTGGCATCTTTATCTTTTATTGGACATCGCCTCGCTGAGTGTCCCGTTTCTTTTTAGTTTTCACCCAAAATTGAAGTTTTATAAACTTTGGAAATATTTTTTTCCCGCCACCTTTATTATGATGGCTTTTTTTATTCCGTGGGACATCATCTTTACTCAGCAGGGGTTTTGGGGCTTCAACGAAAAATACCTCTCAGGAATACATTTGGGAAACTTGCCAATTGAAGAATGGCTCTTCTTTATCTGCATTCCCTATGCTTGTCTTTTCACTATCTACGCCTTTAAAAATTTACTGCCGAAATTTTCCCTTTCAAAAAAAGTAACGGGAATAGTCTATTTTTCATTGCAGACCATTTTGATTGTCTCCCTACTCTATTTTTACGACCGTTGGTACACCGCGGTAAATTTCGGCTATGCCATTGTGTTACTGGCCTTGGTTTACAACTATAAACGTGAAACGCTACAAGTTTTCTTCCCCGTATTCTTCATTCTTTTGGTGCCATTTTTTATAGTGAATGGGTTTCTCACCGGTAGTTGGATCCATGAACAAGTGGTTTGGTACAACGATGCCGAAAATTTGGGCATCCGTATTGGTACCGTTCCCATTGAGGACAGTATTTATGCCTTAACAATGCTGTTGACAGTTTTTGTTCTGATGGAAAAATTCAGCGAAAAATATCCTTCCCAAGAGGAAATATCCTAATTTGATTTTTTCTGAAAAAATCGGCAAATTAACAGCAATAAAATTTCATATACAATAGGTTGCGAAATGTAAATAGAATGCGTTTTTACATTACATTTAATCCTAAAAATCGCAGTTGTTATGATACATCCTAAAACTGAACTTAAATTTATCAGCGATCAAATAGGTTACGGCGTTGTTGCCACCGAATTTATCCCCGCCGGCACAATAACCTGGGCCTTGGACGATCTGGATCGGGAATTTACGCCAGCCAAACTAAAGAAAATGAATCCGCTATACCAACAGATTCTTGAAACCTATTGTTATAGAAACAGCAAAGGCAACTTTGTGCTGTGCTGGGACTATGGCCGCTACGTAAACCACAGTTTTAAGAGCAATTGTTTATCTACCGCCTATGATTTTGAAATTGCAATCCGCGATATTCAGCCTGGGGAAGAGTTGACGGACGATTACGGCTATTTAAATGTGTCTGAACCTTTTAAAGGCATAGATGAAGGAACCCGCCGAAAGACGGTGTATCCCGACGATCTTTTAAACCACCACCAAACCTGGGATAAGCAGCTCCTGAAAAATTTTCCAAAAATTCCTAAAGTTGAACAACCACTAAAATCCTTGCTAACCCCAAAATTATGGAATACGATTACTGCAATTGCCGAGGGAAAAAAGGAAATGGACTCAATTCTAAAAAACCATTTTCCGGGCTAGCTTTTAGGGACTATTCGGTCAGCAGGTTGTCCAATAGGGCCCTCATTTTTTTACTGTTCCAGTCTGCGGCGCCTTCTTCATCAATGATAATCTCCCCGGTTTTTGAAATCAAATAAGTAGTCGGCAGGGCCTGTGACCTCAATTGTTTTGGCGCTTCATATTTTTGAAGAAAAACGGGCAATGAGTAGCTGTTTTTCTGAAGAAATCTATTCACTTTTTCAGATTCTTCCGAAGTGACGAAATAGAAATCTACTTTATTCCCGTAGCTATCATATAATTTCTGAAACGAGGGCATTTCGGCAACGCAGGGCGGGCACCAAGTAGCCCAAAAATTTACAATAGTTACCTTGCCTTCCGATTGTGAAAAATTAATTTCCCCACCTTCCAATTCCTGTAAATTCCATTGATAATCCTGCAATGTCTCGCGGTCCGACACCTTTTTTTCCGAAGGCGAAAAGGAAATAAGCCGCTGCACAAAAACCTGAATGGGCATTCGCGTTTGCGGAATAATCAGCAACGCCACGAATGCAAAAAACAAGATATTGCCCCAATGTTTCTTTATAAATTTCATCAACATTAATATTATAAAAAAACCTAACAGGTTTTAAAATCCTGTTAGGTTTAGTAGTATTTAAACCCTTTTTAAGCGTTCTGCTTTTTTATCAAATTCAGAGCAGATCCTTCGCGATACCACTTAATCTGTGCATCGTTATAGGTATGGTTTACTTTAATTGTATCCTTGCTGCCATCTTTATGGACTATTTCAACTGTAAGCGGCTTGTTTGGCGCAAATTCTGAAATATCCACAAAGTTGAAGGTATCATCTTCTTGAATCAAATCATAATCAGCTTCGTTAGCAAAAGTAAGTGCCAACATTCCCTGCTTTTTTAAGTTGGTTTCGTGTATTCGTGCAAATGATTTCACCAAAACCGCCGCAACACCTAGGTGGCGTGGCTGCATGGCCGCGTGCTCACGCGAAGAGCCTTCCCCGTAATTATGGTCACCCACAACTATTGTTTTTACGCCTTTTGCTTTGTACTCGCGTTGCACATCTGGCACCCCGCCGTACTCGCCGGTAAATTGGTTTTTTACAAAATTGGTTTGCTTATTAAAAGCGTTTACGGCGCCAATTAATGTATTGTTGGCAATATTGTCCAAATGCCCGCGGTAGCGCAACCACGGACCAGCCATTGAAATATGGTCGGTGGTACATTTTCCGAAAGCTTTAATCAATAATTTTACACCCTGCAATTCCGAATCCTTAATAGGAAGGAAAGGCTCCAATAATTGAAGGCGCTCACTGTCTTTAGCCACTTTCACCTCAACCGAGCTTCCGTCTTCTTTGGGTGCCAAATAGCCGTTATCCTCCACTTCAAAGCCTTTTGGCGGCAATTCCAATCCACGGGGTTCGTCAAGTTTAACCTCCTGTCCGTCTTCATTTAAAAGTGTATCGTTCATCGGATCAAAATCCAAACGGCCCGAAATGGCGATTGCGGCAACCATTTCCGGCGAGCCAACAAAGGCGTGTGTGTTAGGGTTTCCGTCAGCGCGTTTCGAAAAGTTTCGGTTGAATGAATGCACGATGGTATTTTTCTCATCGCCTTTTCTATCGCTTCGGTCCCACTGGCCAATGCACGGACCACAGGCATTTGTAAAAATGGTGGCTCCAAGATTTTCAAAAACGTCCAAAAGTCCGTCGCGCTCTGCGGTATAACGGATTTGCTCTGAACCGGGATTTATTCCGAAATCGCTCTTCGGTTTTAATTTTTTATCGATGGCCTGCTGCGCAATAGACGCCGCCCGCGTTAAATCCTCATAGGAAGAATTGGTACAGCTACCTATCAAGCCCCAATCCACTTTTAAGGGCCATTCATTTTTCTTTGCTTTTTCACCCAATTGGCCCACTGGCGTCGCTAAGTCTGGCGTAAAAGGACCGTTCAAGTGTGGACGTAATGCGGTTAAATCAATTTCTATAACTTGATCAAAATATTTCTCGGGATTTGCGTAAACTTCATCATCACCGGTTAAATATTCGCGGATTTTATTGGCTTCGTCTGCAATTTCGGCACGATCCGTTGCTCTAAGGAAGCGCTCCATGGCGTCGTCATAACCAAAAGTTGAAGTAGTCGCGCCTATTTCGGCGCCCATATTACAGATGGTTCCTTTTCCGGTACAGGAAAGATTTTTTGCACCGGGACCGAAATATTCAACAATGGCACCCGTTCCACCTTTTACGGTAAGGATTCCGGCCACTTTTAGAATAACATCTTTTGAAGCCGTCCAGCCATTCAGTTCCCCGGTAAGTTTTACACCTATTAACTTCGGAAATTTTAGCTCCCAAGGCATTCCGGCCATTACATCTACGGCGTCAGCGCCGCCCACGCCTATAGCCACCATTCCCAAGCCACCTGCGTTTACGGTGTGACTATCGGTACCAATCATCATTCCTCCGGGGAAGGCGTAATTTTCCAAAACCACTTGGTGGATAATTCCTGCTCCCGGTCTCCAAAAACCGATTCCGTATTTGTTTGAAACCGATTCCAAAAAGTCGAAAACCTCGTTACTGGTTTCGTTTGCGCGCTTTAAATCGGGCGTAGCACCCTGTTTGGCCTGAATTAAATGATCACAGTGAACGGTAGTTGGTACTGCAACTGTTTTCTTACCAGCCTGCATAAATTGCAAAAGCGCCATTTGGGCGGTTGCATCCTGGCACGCTATTCTATCTGGGGCAAAATCCACATAATCCTTTCCTCGCTGGAAAGCCTTATCTGGGTTGCCATCCCAAAGGTGGGAATATAAAATCTTTTCGGAAAGTGTAAGTGGTTTTCCCGTAATTTCACGTGCTTTATCCACACGTTTCGCCATTTGGGAATAAACCTTTTTAATCATATCAATATCAAATGCCATAGTTGTATTTTTAGTTGTTTGCGAAAATACAAAAAAATGGAATATTTAAAAAATATTTAATGAAAATGCTTATTTAATGAACATAATTCATTAAATACTAAATATTATTGAATATAATTGCTAATATGATAAAAATACCTATGATAAATTAAGAAATTCAGAATATTACAAAAGAATGTTTTATAATTTTAAAAGGAAAGATTAATTGAATTAATATAAGCTTTTGATTATTTCCTCAATACTTAACCCTTCGGCTTCTGCCTTGTAGTTTTTTATAAGTCTATGACGAAGGATTCCGATTGCGGCTTTCTGCACGTCCTCAATATCTGGAGAAAATTTTCCGTGCAAGGCTGCATTTGTCTTGGCTGCCAAAATGAGGTTTTGCGAGGCGCGTGGCCCTGCGCCCCAATCAATATAGTTTTTTACGGTATCAGTCGCGGTGGAGCTGTTGGGACGGGTTTTTCCAACGAGCGTTACTGCGTATTCCACAACATTGTCCGCTACAGGAATTCTTCGGATCAATTGCTGAAAGTCTATGATTTCCTGCGCAGTGAAAAGGGCATTCACCTTTTCTATTTCTCCCGTAGTGGTTTGCTTTACTACCTCAACCTCTTCAGAAAAAGAAGGGTATTCCAGATTTATGGCAAACATAAACCGATCCAACTGCGCCTCGGGCAATGGGTAGGTTCCCTCCTGCTCTATCGGGTTTTGAGTAGCGAGTACAAAATAGGGAAGATCCAATTTATAATGGTGGCCCGCAACAGTTACAGCACGCTCCTGCATAGCTTCCAGTAGGGCCGCTTGGGTTTTGGGAGGCGTGCGGTTAATCTCGTCTGCAAGGATGATGTTGGCGAAAATGGGCCCTTTTATGAATTTGAATTCACGGTTTTGATCTAAGATTTCAGAACCCAAAATATCGCTCGGCATCAAATCTGGCGTAAACTGAATTCTTTTGAATTTTAGACCGAGCGCTTCCGCAACAGTGTTTACCAACAAGGTTTTCGCAAGCCCGGGAACACCTATAAGCAAAGCGTGCCCACCGGAAAAGATGGCAAGCAAAACCTGCTCAACCACTTCATCTTGACCTACTATTACTTTTTTTATTTCTTTTTTAAGGGCGTTGTATTTGGAAACCAGTTGCGATACCGCTGCTACGTCTGACATATTGTTTTTTATATTATTTTTTTAACCAATCTCCAGCAAAGTCACAATCCTGGTAATCTTGATTGATGCTAATATACGTATCTTTTATTTTATCGTTCTGCCATTTGTTGATTACCTTAATCTGCTTTTCGCGTAAGGCCAATTGTTTGATGCGCTCATAATCATTGGCATAATCGGCTTTGTGCTCGGGGTATTTTTTGGTTACGGTAAGGATCTTCAAACTGCTTTTTCCGGTACGGTCACGGTCTGTGAAAATTTCAGAAACCTGTCCTTCCTTTAGATTATATACTTGGGCGCTAAGGGTTGGATCCATTTTGGTAAGATCAAACTTAGTGTCAAATGTTATGGGGTTGACCAATTGGCCACCGTTATTTCTGGTTTCCTTATCGTCTGAGTACTTTCTGGCAGCTTCGGCAAAGGTAATTTCGCCATTCTCTATTTCGGTTTTGATGTCCTCTATCTTTTTCTGTGCTTCATCGATCGATTTTTGTGATACTTCGGGAAACATTAGAATGTGCCTAACATCTACCTCCTGCCCGCGGATCTTTTCAACATAAAGAATGTGCCAGCCAAATTCGGTTTCAAAAGGCTCACTGATCTCGCCTTCCAAAAGTGAAAAGGCCTGATCCTTAAATTCCTTTGCCCAAGGCGAATCCCGTCTTACGCCCTGATAAAGGCCTCCTTTTGAAGCAGAACCCGGATCTTTGGAATAAAGCACCGCTTTAGTTGCAAAACTGGAGCCGTTGTCAATAATATCTGCACGGATTGCGTTTAGTCTGGCTATGACCTCGTCTATGGCCTGTTTGGTTACTTCGGGGTCAATAACAATTTGCGCAATTTCAATCTCCGCTCCAAAAACGGGGCGTTCTTCTTCGGGAATGGAAAAGAAAAAAGTACGTACCTCTTCTGGGGTAACCTCTACTTTTTCAATTACTTTTTGCTGCATTAAGCTTGCCAATTTTATGCTTTTATTGGCTTCAAAAAGTTCCTTTTTAAGATCGGCAATGTTATCTTTTCTGTAGTATGCCGCAACTTTTTCCTCACTGCCCAATTCACTGATCATATATTGCAATTGCTGATCAATCATTCCGTTTATTTCGGCATCGGGAACTAAAATGCTGTCCTGCTGGGCCTGGTGCGCGTATAGTTTATCCTCCATCAACTTGCCCATTAATTGGCAACGGGTTATGTCTTCAATAGACATGCCCTGCGATTGCATTTCCACGTAGGCCTTATCGATATCGCTATCAAGAATTACGTATTCGCCAACTACGGCGCTTACACCTTCTGCCTTGTACCTTTTAAAAGGTTTTAAAGTGTCGCGCTTTACAGCTTGCTGCATCACCAAGGAATCATTAGCTTTCGCAACCCCGGTACTGTCCGGCTCTACCACTGTTTGTGCTTGTAGCATTGCAGAAGTAAGTAACAATACCAATAAAAGTTTATTCATTTTTATAGATTTCAAAATTATTTGTTTCAATAGCATCTCTTGTAATATCTGTTTCAAGTTTTTTTATGAGCTCCAGCTTTCTTTTATTCAGAATTATTTGTTTCAAAGTAGGCTTAACATAGGAAAGAGGCGCGGTATCATTGGGATTGAGCACATCTTCAATTTTCACCAAATATACTCCTAATGAATCTTGCAATTGTGTAAAATTGGATTTTTTTAACACTTGCTCACTGTTGCCCCTAATTGCGGGCAAGGTATTTAGCAAAATTTCTTTTCTCACCCAAACCGAATCATTGAAGTTTGAGGAAATAAATTGATAGTCCTGGCTGTTGAGCGATTTTCTATCCTTTTCGTTATATCTTCCCAGCTTCTCGCGCACGGAAGCCAAACCTTCATAATTGACCGGCAACTGCACGTAGCGCAATTTGACCAGCAAATCTTTTAACCTAAAGTTTTCTTTATTGGTCTCGTAATAGTCGCGGTACTCCTGTTCGGTAATGGTGCTATCCAGTTGCTTGCTTACAATTACATTTTTATAGGCTTCCGTTAATAAATCGTTTTGGTATTCCTGCACCAGTTTTTCGTACTGTTCCAGTTGGTCTGCACTCAGATTTATTCTTGCTTGGTCTATAAGCAACTGCTGGGTGGCCCAACGGTTTATATAGTTGTTGACAATTAGAATGCTATCCTCGGGGGTAGTATCTTCACTTATAAATTTCTGGATGTCCTTTTCATATAAAAAATTATCATTTACACGCGCCACTACGTTCTCCTCCATCTTTGGCTTAAAGTATTCACAGGAAACCAAAAGGGTGCAAAATAAAATTATATGAAAAATGTGACGTATCACTTCAAGTCCCTTTTAATTCGTTTTAAAGCTTTATTGTTAATGTCAACCTTGTATTTACTTCGTAAACTTTCCATCCATGAAGCCTCAATATCATTTTGATAATTGCTTAAAACTTTCCCTTTTACTTCATCTAAAGCCTTAACGCCGGGCGCCAATACTTCTTTTATATTTACTACTACAAACGAATCATTGTTAGGATAAATACTTGAAACTCCTTGTTTAATTGCAAGATTCTTTGGCAGCTCATGTTGATCAATTTCAAAAAGTCCCGGCGTTATCAATACGTTTACTTTTTCTTCAGTATTGAGTGATGCTTTTATTTCTTCAGCAGTTTTACCTTCTGCCAACATAGTCTGAATCTGCTTTGCGATGCTTTCTGAAGTAGCTGAATAAATATCTGCATCAACCCGCTGTTTCCATTGGTAGTCTGTCTTTGTTTTACTATAATATTCATCAAGGCCCAAACTATCATTCTTAGCTTTCTGCCAGATGTTTTTGTTCATCACATCAAAAATCAAAAGTCCGTCGCGGTATTCATTAAGCACAGCCGCGTACTCTTCATTGTCCACTTCCAGTCTTTCTTTGAAATAATCCTTTAGTTGCTCAGTTTCAAATTCGTTATAAAGTTCCACCAAAAATGCCTCCTTTTGCTTGTACGGCCTTGTGGTTCTTTGTCTATTCTCAATAAATTTGGCAAAATCTGTGTACCCTACCTTTCTGTCCCCTATGGTGAAAAGCGTTTTCTCTTCAGAAGCAGGAATGGGTTGCATTACCCACTTTCGTTTAAGCACATCATCACCTACATACGTATCAAAATAGGGTAAAAAGCTTGCTTCTTTTTTGAAGCCGTATTTCTGCTTTATCTTGTTGTTGGTAGCGGTGGTAACCAATTTAGAACGGTCGCCTTCAGATACCTTTTTCTCGAGCATCTGTTTTTGCTCTTCAAAAGTTTCCATCGGAAGTTTTTCATCCAAACGAATAATATGCCAGCCAAAATCAGTTTTTACAGGCTTACTGATATCACCAATCGTTTTTAAATCATAGGCAGCATCCTCAAACTCTGATGCACGAAGATCACCTTTTGTAAAAGGGTTCAGTTTCCCTCCCTTTACTGCAGAGTTTTTATCGTCAGAAAATTGTTTTGCCAAGCTTTCAAAAGATTCGCCCTGTTTTAGCATCGTGTAAATTTCATTGATGCGTTCTTCAGGGTTAAAAGTGCGCGCTCCTTTTTTATCAGAAATCATAATGTGCGAAACCCCAATCTTTGGCAATTTTGCTCTTCGGTCCTTCACTTTTATGATGTGGTAACCAAAACTGGTTCTAACAATTTCAGAAATTTCTCCTACCGGAGTGTTATAGGCTGCAGTTTCAAAAGGATAAACCATAGTGAACACAGAAAAATAACCCAAATCGCCGCCTCTTTCCTTGGCGCCCGGTTCTTCGGAATATGTTTTTGCAAGCGCTGTAAAGTCTTCTCCTTTTAGGGCTTTTTCCCTAATTGACTTTATTTTATTATAAGCAGCCAATGTGTCCTGTGGAACCGATTCATAATCTACACGAATCAAAATGTGTGATGCGGCTATATCAAACTTTCCACGCTCGTATGCTTCCTTGGCAAGTTCTTCTGTAACCTTATCTTCAAAGAGATAATTTCTTGACAGTTGGTCCCGGTATTTTGAAAATTCACTTTTATAAGCGCTTTCTTGATCCAAACCTTGAGCTTGGGCTTCTGCAATTTTCAATTTATAATCTATAAAAAGCTCCAAATAACCATCTATATCTTTCTGGGATTCATCCTGAACCAGATCCAGGTTCTTTTTATAAACACGCTTAAATTCATTGGTGTAAACAGGTTTGCCGTTTATGGTCATCAACACCTCTTTTTTGTTTTGCGAAAAAACGGTCGTGGCGCTTAAAAAGACCAAAATGAATAGGGAAAGAAATTTTTTCATCATTTTTTGAATATTTTATTTTTATTGAAGCGTGGCAAAAATAACAAAAAGCTATGGTAACACACATCAGAAATGCAAACGAATTTAATATAATTATAGTGTTTTTCGGTTTTAAAAATTTTCCCAAAAACCCGTACCTTGCCAATGGTTTTAAAAAGGAGGAAACTTTAGCTTTTATTTACTGAAACAATTTCTTCAAAACACCCTGTAAATGACTGAAAGAATAAAACTTATATGGGATTTTCGAGGCCCTAACGCAAAGCACATTGCCCAACACCACGCAAAGCATCTTAATGAATTTGCCGAAACGGAAAAGCTACAGCACAGCTTTACCGGAATAGAAGAACATAGCCCTATGCACCACATCGCATTTATGGTCGTAGAAAAAAATCTGATGGATAGTTTACGGGAAACCCTAAAGCCCACCCGAGGGCAGCTTTATGACGAATGAAGTCCTTTTTTCAAAATAGTTTTGAGTATACACACCACTGCAATCAGCAAGTTATTGACACATTGATTGGGCACCCTGTTCTTTTTAAAGGAAAGATAAGCGTTTTGACAAGCCATACACTAAATGCCCACCACATTTGGAACCATAGAATTTTGGGTGCTTTACCTACTTTTTCGGTGTGGCAAGAATTGGGCCTGAAACAATTAAAAACCATCAACACCGAAAATTTTGAGAAAAGCATACATATTCTTCACCAAATACAATTAAATGAAAACATAAGTTACACCAATAGCAAGGGACAAGCTTATACAAATTCGGTAGTCGATATCCTTTTTCACATAATAAACCACAGCACCTATCATCGTGGCCAGCTTATCAGTTTGCTAAAAGAAAAAGGGCTTCCACCTCTTGTTACAGACTATATTTTTTACAAACGATAGCGCAACTGCCTGTATATTTGCAATATTTATAGTAATATTGCGCACTTAATTTTTTAAAACATATTAAAATGAAATTTCTAAAAATTGTCATATTCTTTATTGGCCTTACCACTTTCGCACAAAGCAAAGTGGGCGCTGCGGATATAGATTACATACTTTCCAAAATGCCAGAAATGGAAACCGTAAGAACACAATTGGAAACCTACGCATCACAATTGGACATTGATCTTAATAAAAAAATAGACGAATATAAAGTATTGGCCGAAGCATATAAAAAAGGCGAGGCTAACTTGACTCCCGAAGAAAAAAAGACAAAACAGACCGAACTTTTAACATTGGATGCCGACATTCAAAAATTTCAGCAAAACGGCGCCAAGCTTATGGAAATAAAGCGACAGGAATACCTACAACCACTTTACAAAAAAATAGGCGAAGCTTTGGACAAAGTAGCCAAAGCACAAGGGTTTACCCAAGTTACCCAAACCAATCAAGACTTGATATATCTAGATCCAAATTATGACTTAACCATTCCGATTCTCACCGAATTGGGAATTACCATAACAGCTGACGAAGAAGAAGGAAAATAAAAGACTCCTTAATTTTTATAAAAGAAACGTGGAACTCTTATGGTCCACGTTTTTTTATGCTTTATTTTTCAAAAAACTATATTTGAAGAATCTCAACTCACTTAGTCATGAACCTAATTAAAGATTTTGCAGAAAAACACAATGGGTATTATGAAGAAGAAAACATTAAAAATATTTTTTCACTTTTGGGAAGAATGGTCTATCAGCCCAAAACAGCAAAATTCTTAATAGCAGGCTCCAGAATTTCCATTAATCTTGATGAAGTTGGCGGAGCAATCCCCACTGCAGAACCCTATAGGATTACGCTTCATTTAAATAATAAAAAAAGGGAAAGCTTAGAAATATATCCTATTACTTTTCTTGAAAAACTAATTCTAAGGCTGTTACCATCAAAAAATAAAATATTGAAAACCAAGTATGTATTTAAAGGAAATGAAAAGTTAATATCACAAATTGTTAATGATGAATTGTTAATCAAACTTCTTCAAAAACAAAATCTTTACATTCGTATTCCATATGAAAATACATCAAAAATAATACTTACACCACCTCACGGAATTGAAAGTGCAGCACAGCTTAAAAGCTTTATTGAGATTTTGAAATCTATTGAAGTAAAAATTAAATCCAATGAACTCTCGCGAAATTATTGAACAAATAAACAATAATCCTTCCGGCGAAATTATAAGAACCATTAAGATAAACGATAGGGATTATAAACTGAAGCTTTATTGGAACAGCCGTGTAAGAATAAAAATAGGTCCAAAAAATTCATTAATTACAGAAACAGATTTTTCGGAGATTAGAAAATTACCGCTTATTAGTATTATTGTACGTACTCCGCAGTATGGTCTAAGAGGAGAAAAAACTGAACTCACCGAGAAGTTACTCTTAAATGAATATACCCGTGCGTTACTTTACTTTCCTGCTTCAAAACTTATTTGTCAAAATAGTAAAATTTCATATAGCGCAGCATTGAGAAAAAAGGACAGTCATCAACTGGAAACTATAATCAATTATTTTAAAGCGTTGCTCAATACTTCAAAATAAAAAAGCACCAGAAAAACCCAGTGCTTTAAACAAACATATTCTTTATTTTTAAAACTATCTGCTATAGTTTGGCGCCTCTTTCGTAATTGTTACATCGTGTGGATGACTTTCCGCAATTCCTGAAAAGGTTATTTTTACAAACTTGCCATTCTCTTTTAAAGTCTCAATATCTTTAGAGCCACAATAACCCATTCCAGCCCGCAAGCCGCCGATGAATTGCGTCATACTCTCAACCAACTCACCTTTGTACGGTACACGCCCCACAATTCCTTCAGGAACCAGTTTTTTAATATCGTCTTCCACATCTTGGAAATAACGGTCTTTACTTCCTTGCTTCATCGCTTCCACTGAACCCATTCCTCTGTAGGATTTGAATTTTCTGCCTTCGTAAATAATGGTTTCTCCGGGTGATTCTTTTGTTCCTGCCAATAATGAACCGAGCATTACACAATCTGCCCCTGCAGCAATTGCTTTTGGAATATCGCCTGTGTAACGAATTCCGCCATCCGCAATTACGGGCACCCCGCTGCCTTTAATAGCCGCGGCAACTTCCAGCACCGCAGAAAACTGTGGAAACCCTACTCCAGCAACCACACGGGTTGTACAAATTGAACCCGGTCCAATACCTACTTTCACGGCATCGGCACCAGCATCAACTAAATATTTAGCAGCATCGGCTGTGGCAATGTTCCCAACTACCACATCTAAATCTGGAAATTTTTGTTTTACTTGTTTTAAAACCTCAACTACTCCTTTTGTATGTCCGTGGGCAGTATCAATAATTACAGCGTCAATCTGCGCGTTTACCAAAGCCTCCGCTCTTTGCACTGCATCGGGTGTAACGCCAAGGGCCGCAGCCACGCGTAGTCTCCCATACTTATCTTTATTGGCAATAGGTTTTTGGGTAAGTTTTGTAATATCCCTAAATGTAATAAGCCCCAACAATTTTCCGTCATCGCTCACTACAGGTAGTTTTTCAATTTTGTTCTGTTGAAGAATAATCTCTGCTTCCTTTAAAGAAGTGCCCTGCGCAACGGTAACCAAGTTTTTGGAAGTCATAACCTCGCTCAAAGGCCGTTTTAGGTCTTTTTCAAAACGGAGGTCGCGGTTGGTGACAATTCCTATAAGTTTCCCCGCATCATCGGTAATCGGAATACCCCCGATACTGTATTCCCGCATTGTTTTTTGGGCATCGCCCACCGTGCTTCCTTTTTTCAGTGTAACTGGATCTATTATCATTCCGCTTTCGGCACGTTTTACTTTTCGTACTTCAGCAGCTTGTTCTTCAATAGTCATGTTTTTATGAAGCACACCAATACCGCCTTCGCGGGCAATGGCAATGGCCATGGCGCTTTCGGTAACCGTATCCATCGCTGCGGACACAATTGGTACATTGAGTGTAATATTTCGTGAAAATTTTGTGGCGATGGAAACTTCGCGCGGTAAAATTTCAGAATAGGCAGGCACTAAAAGTACGTCGTCGTAAGTAAGGCCTTCCCCAAGAATTTTGTTGTCGTGAGCGGTCATTGCAATTAAATTAACTTTCAAGAGCGAAAGTGGTTATGGATTAATTGCGTGCAAATGTACTACAAATTCTTTAGTAATATACTTTTCAGGACGGTTAAACTTTAAGAAAAGAATATGTTCACTTTGAAGAAACCTCCAGTTGGTGCTTATATTGAAGTCTAACCAAACCAGCCCATTGAAGCAATAATTTTTTATCATCTTCGGAAAGATTGCCATGAATAGATGGTATATGACTGTAAAGGCATTTCTCCTTTTTCAACCATTTCAACAAATTCTTCCATTTTATGCTCTTTCTTTTTAACGGTATAATCATTCCAAGCAGAAACATTAAAATGTTTTTTTCCGTGCTCAATATGATCATCAAGCCATAATGAAAATGGTGCAATTTCTGAATACCAAGGGTATTGGGTCTGGTTGCTGTGACAGTCGTAACAGTTCTCTTTTAAAACAACGGCAACTTTTTCAGAAGGTTTGGTTTCCGATTCAAAAGATGCGACGCTTTTATATCCATCATTATTCTTTTCTGGACGTATAAATTGGATGGCTACTAACGCAATAAGCGCCAAAACAAGAAAGATTTTTATACCTTTTTTAAGCATATTTATTTTTTTAGTGAATTTAAATAAAAAATAATTGCCTTGCGAATATCGGCAGCAGTTTCAGTTTCATTAGGCATGTAAATTTTCACGATCCCTTTGTTATCAGGTGTTAAAAATGGTATATCCAAACCTTTCAGCAAAAAGTCGCTGAAAGCAACTGTATATGTTTTATTGTCACTAATTGTTTTATCTCCAGTTTGCCATTCTCCATTTTCATTTTGCGAAAATTTATAGCGTTGCAAGTAAGCTCCTTCACCAGTTTGTTTTTTTCCATATTCCAAAACTTCCTTTAAAAGGCTTCCCTTTAAATCTATTTTCAACACACTTCCTCCAAAGGGAAGAACCCTAAAAATATCAATACCTGTTATGTCGCCCACCAACCTATCGTCTATTCTTATTGAACCACCATTCACCAAAGCGCCATCTAGTTTATCTCCATAAGCATAGGCCATTGCGTGCGCAATTAAATCGCCCATATTGGTTTGCTTGCTCCTGTTAGCTGTGTCCGTGCCATCTAAAGGTGATGAAGCATAATAAATTACCTCTTCAGGTTTTTCTACTACTTCTTTTAGCTTCTCGTTCACAAGATCTGTCCATTTGCTTACCACACGTTCCACTTTGGCGGAAGATGCTATTTTATCAGTAACCATCATTAATTCAGAATTGATATGAAGGTATTTTGTTCGAAGATCATAAATAAGTGTGTGCACATAAATACTTTTTGCATTGGCATCTGCTTTTGCGATAATTGTTCTGCCTTCTTTTTCAAGCATATTATTATGTTCGTGCCCTCCCATAATTAAAGGCAGGCTTCTTAAAAGTTTGGCTATCTCTTTGTCTTCATCTATAGAAACGTGTGTAAGTCCCACTACAAAATCAGACTTTTCAATTGCCAAACCATAGGCTCTTACTGCATTCTCATAAATATTTCCGTAGGAAACATAATCTTTCGGGTTTGAAGGAAGCGTCACTCCAAATACACCAAACTTCATTTTATTACCATCAGCATCAATGGCATTAAATGTTGTAAAATCTGAAGTAGGTACTGTAGAATATTCCCATTTGGTTGTAAAAGGCACAATACCTTTTTCGGTAACGTGCCGAACATTTGCGGTAGTCCAATTAAAGTTTGACTCATTCAACCTTTTTTGCAAATCCTGTTCACTCAAATCAAACTCGTGATTTCCGAAAGTAACCAAGTCAATATCCATTGCATTGAGCACAGCTACCATCTGTTTACCATTCACGCGTTCACCATCAACTTTTAGTGTTCCTATTAAAGAAGGGTTTAAAAAATCGCCAGCCAAAAACAAATAGGTATTTGGAAATCTTTCTTTGATTGAATCGCGAATATGGGCCACGCGCGCCAAGCCTCCGTATTCGCCACCATTCAAGGGAGCAATTTCATAGACATCGTTAATTTGAACAAATTTAAGGGTAACGACTCCCGCTCCTTTTATTGGGTCTTCAGGATACACTTGCTGAAGAACTTCACAGCTCGAAAAAAAATAGCCCACAAAAGCTAATAGTAAAAAGTTTCTCATTTAATGGTATTTAGTAAAAATTTTAGTTGCTTCATTATGTGCGCTTTCAAAAGACATAGGGTTTATGTTACTCAAAACTTTTTCAGCAGTAAAATAGCTGAGCATTTTTTCAGTAGGCATATTGCCTGTCAATTCGTCTTTAGCCATTGGGCAACCACCAAAACCTTGAATGGCTCCATCAAATCTTCTGCAGCCAGCTTTATAGGCAGCATCAATTTTTTCATGCCAAGCATTTGGTGTGGTGTGCAAATGTGCGCCAAATTCTATGTGGGGATATTTGGGTATTAAGTTAGTAAATAAATATGAAATAATATCAGGTGTAGATGAACCTACTGTATCACTAAGCGAAAGGATCCTCACCCCCATAGCTGAAAGCTTCTCCGTCCACTCCCCTACAATATCAACATTCCAAGGGTCTCCGTAAGGATTTCCAAATCCCATGGATAGATAGGCAACTACTTTTTTATTATTTTTTTCGGCTATATTTAATATATCTTGCAATAACACTAAAGATTCACTAATTGTTTTGTGCGTGTTACGCATTTGGAAATTTTCAGAAATAGAAAAAGGATAACCCAAATAATCAATTTCAGGATGTTTCACTGCATCTTCCGCCCCGCGAAGGTTAGCGATTATGGCGAGCAATTTACTTCTGGTTGCAGAGAGGTCAAGCTTTGAAAGCACTTCTGCAGTGTCACGCATTTGCGGAATTGCCTTTGGCGAGACGAAACTCCCAAAATCAATGGTGTCAAAACCACAGCGCAAAAGTGATTGGATATATTTCACTTTTTGCTCGGTGGGAATCCACTCTTTGATGCCTTGCATGGCATCGCGCGGACATTCTATTATTTTTACTTGCTGCATTGCCCCAAAGATAGCAATTCCTGCGCAGGCAGGAATCTTTCAATTTTAAAAAAGAATTATGGCATTAGGGCAGCAAGATAAAAATGGCAATGCCCACAAAAACAACTATCTGAAGCCACTTTAAAACAATGCCCATACTTTTCCATTGGGAGATTAAAGATGAAATCTTACCCGCCGCGAGGGCTATGCTACTGAAAGTTATAAAAGAAACCATCATAAAAGTTATTCCCAAAATGTAAAATTGCAGCACGGTGTTTCCGTCTTCATTCCAAAGAAAACCAGGGAAAAACGCCAAAAAGAAAATCATTACTTTGGGGTTTACCAAATTCATGATTACTCCTGTTTTAAAAAGTTGTGTGTATGATTTTTTTGGCGCATTTTCAGCCAAGTAAATATGCTCGTCACTTTTATAGACTTTGTACGCCAAGTAAAGCAAGTAACAAGCCCCAAAAACCTTTATTGCGTAAAAAAGTTCTTCCGAAGCCATTATAATTGCAGAAATGCCAAAAGCCAAAAGTGTAGTGTGGACTATGCAGCCACTTATCAATCCCGCGGTGGTTGCAATGCCGCTTTTGGTGCCATGGGCCAAGGATTGCGTAAGCACATAAATATTATCCGGTCCCGGTGAGATGGCTAAAGCAAAGGTTGCGATGGAAAAAGAAACTAGGGTTTCAATCATAAAGAAAGACTTAAGACCGCTGCGCTTTAAGACGTAAGACTTAAGACTCGTGGATTATTCAAATTAGAATATTTATTTAATTTTATCATAGTGTTTCAAGCTTGTCCTACATCTTACGTCCTACCGTCCTACGTCCTTTTTAGTATCGCTTTGTTTATTTGCTTAACCAACCACGGGCCTTCGTAAATAAAACCTGTGTAAAGTTGTACCAAGCTTGCGCCAGCATCCAGTTTTTCCAAAGCATCTTCTGCAGAATGGATTCCGCCCACGCCAATGATAGGAAACGCTTTGTTGCTCTTTTCCGATAGAAAACGGATTACTTCCGTGGCTCGTTTATTTAAAGGCTTTCCACTTAAACCGCCCATTTCCTTTTTGTTTTCTGAAGAAATTCCCTCTCGGGAAATGGTCGTGTTGGTTGCGATAACGCCGTCAATTTTCGTGGTTTCAACAATTTCAATGATGTCCAAAAGTTGTTCATCGGTCAAATCTGGCGCTATTTTTAAAAGAATTGGTTTGCGTTTTTCTTTTGAATTATTTCTATCCTGAAGCGTTTGCAACAAATCGGTCAATGGCTTCTTTTCTTGCAATGCGCGCAGGTTTGGCGTATTGGGTGAACTTACGTTTACTACAAAATAATCCACATAATCAAAAAGCGCCTCAAAACAGATTATGTAATCGTTTACGGCTTCTTCATTGGGCGTAACTTTATTCTTCCCAATATTTCCACCTATTAAAACCCTTCGATACAGCCTGTTCTGAGCGGAGTCGAAGGGCTCAGGGTGATAATTTGCCTTCAATCTTTCAACCGCTTCTTCCACCCCGCCATTGTTAAAACCCATTCGGTTAATAATTGCGGAATCTTCCTTCAAGCGAAACAATCGCGGCTTTTCATTGCCCGGTTGGGGTTTTGGGGTTACGGTTCCTATTTCAATAAAACCGAAACCGAAATTTGAAAGTTCTTTGTAAAGCTTCGCATCTTTGTCAAAACCCGCGGCAAGCCCTACTGGGTTTGGAAATTTCAATCCAAAAAGTTCGCGCTCCAGTTTTGGGTCTTCAATTTTATAAATGCTTCTGAAAATACTTCCGAAGCCAATTCTATGGAAAAACCGAATCAGTGAAAAAGTGAAATGGTGAATTTTTTCAGGATCAAAGCTGAAAAACAGAGGACGAATGATGGTTTTGTACATGGTTGAAAAATGTGGTACAAAAATACACTAATCTATGTATTTGTTATTTTGAATATGCTTTATTTTGCAATGTAAAAGAAAAGCTATGATTGAAAAACAACACCTTATTGACCGCTTTATAAGCTACGTAACCATCGATACCGAAAGCGATCCAAACAGTGACACTACACCAAGCACTAAAAAACAGTGGGATCTTGCCAATAAACTTGCCGAAGAACTCAAGCAGATAGGAATGGAAGACGTCGCTATTGACGAAAACGCCTATATAATGGCTACATTGCCTTCAAATGTTTCGCACCCCGTTCCAGTGATTGGGTTCGTTTCACATTTTGATACTTCGCCCGATTTTACCGGAGCCAACGTAAGACCCCAAATTGTGGAAAACTATAACGGAAAGGACATTGTACTTAACGAGGAAAAAGATATCGTTCTCTCGCCGGATTATTTTGAGGATTTGTTGCTTTACAAAGGCCAAACCCTGATCACAACAGACGGCACCACGCTTTTGGGCGCTGACGATAAAGCTGGAATTACCGAAATAGTTTCCGCAATGGAATACCTTATAAATCATCCCGAGATTAAACATGGAAAAATACGAGTTGGGTTTACTCCCGATGAGGAAATTGGCCGTGGCGCACATAAATTTGATGTGGAAAAGTTCGGTGCCGATTGGGCCTATACTATGGACGGCAGTCAAGTGGGCGAACTGGAATATGAAAACTTTAACGCTGCTGGAGCTATAGTTACAGTAAAAGGAAAAATTGTACATCCCGGTTATGCGAAAGGAAAAATGATAAACAGTATGTACATCGCTACGGACTATATCAATTCGCTCCCAAGGCTGGAAACCCCTGAGCATACCGAAGGGCGGGAAGGCTTTTTTCACCTGCATGGCATTAAAGGAACGGTTGATGAAACTAAAATTCAATACATAATCCGCGACCATGACCGTAAGCATTTTGAGGCCCGAAAAGATATGATGCAAAAACTTGCTGACGACCTGAACGAGCAGCACGAAATGGAAGTAGTAACTGTTGAAATAAAAGACCAATATTTCAATATGCGCGAAAAGATTGAACCCGTAATGCACATTGTAAAAATTGCAAAACAAGCCATGGAGCAAGCTGGCATTGAGCCATTAATAAAACCAATTCGCGGTGGCACCGATGGTTCGCAACTTAGCTTTATGGGGCTGCCGTGCCCGAACATTTTTGCTGGGGGGCACAATTTTCACGGCAGGTATGAATATGTGCCTGTGGAAAGCATGCAAAAGGCTGTAGAGGTAATTGTGAACATTGCAAAAATTACCGCAGAGGATATCTCAAAGTTTAAAAAAGAAGAAGAATAGCTTTTTGAAATAGTTATTCAAAAAAGAAACTCCCTCAACTATTTAACAATAGATTAAGGGAGTTTTTATTTAAAAAAGGAACAATTTACTATTTCTTTTCTTTTACGGGAGCGTTTAGTTTTGCTGTTCTTTCCATAGAAATGGCAGCTCTTTCAAACTTTATTTTTCCGGCACCGCATTCAATTATGCAGGTTCCATCATCATTAAGTTCTAGTACTCTTCCGTGGATTCCGCCATTGGTAATCACTTTGTCACCTTTTTTTAATTGGGCGGCAAACTGCTTTTCCTGTTTGGCTTTTTTCATTTGGGGACGTATCAAAAAAAGGTACATCACCAAAAACAATAATATTATTGGTAAAAAACT
>Ga0209344_10001818_pt1 | contig 26016 bp, 14 predicted proteins | sample Cruoilmetagenom6_FD_187293 | JGI IMG/M metagenome (GOLD analysis project Ga0209344, IMG submission 187293) | Oil polluted marine microbial communities from Coal Oil Point, Santa Barbara, California, USA - Santa Barbara Oil Seep Sample 6 (SPAdes)... | ecosystem: Environmental > Aquatic > Marine... | reverse complement strand
ATGTTGCTCAAAAGGTAATGTGATATTTAGGCCTACAGATGTTCCTCCAGCCAAATGAGCACCTTTATTACCAGCTTCCATAATACCTGGTCCACCACCGGTAATAACGCCATAGCCATTGTTTGTTATTTTTTCAGCGATGCGTTCGGCTAGTTTATAATATTCGTGGTCTGGTTTAGTACGGGCCGAACCAAAAATAGAAACGCAAGGGCCAATTTTGCTGAGCTTTTCGTACCCATTTACAAATTCACCCATTATCTTGAAAATAGCCCAAGAGTCATTGGTTTTTACTAAGTTCCAGTTTTTATTTTTTTGTTCGTTTCTCATAATTTATAATCTGTAGTTTTCTTTGAATGTAAAATAGGTGCTTGAATTAATTTTTTTACAACTATTTTATGATTCAATTACCAGCTTTTGCTCACGAATGTAATTCTTTTTTAAGAAAATGAGCCGTATGGCTTTTTTTGTTTTTAATAATTTCCTCGGGAGTACCTTTTGCAATTACTTTTCCTCCTTTTTTTCCACCTTCTGGACCAATATCTATAATATAATCCACCGTTTTTATAACATCTAGATTATGCTCTATGATGAGTACTGTATTGCCCTTTTTTACCAATTTGTTTAATACTAACATTAATACTCTAATGTCTTCAAAATGTAAACCAGTTGTAGGCTCATCAAGGATGTAAAATGTATTTCCTGTGCCACGTTTTGAAAGCTCTGTTGCTAATTTTACACGTTGCGCTTCTCCACCAGATAGGGTTGTAGATTGTTGTCCCAATGTAATATAACCTAAACCAACATCTTGTATGGTTTTAAGTTTCCTGTAAATTTTTGGGATATGCTCAAAAAACTCACAGGCTTCATTAATGGTCATGCTTAACACATCGTAAATTGAGTTTCCTTTATACCGAATCTCTAATGTTTCACGGTTAAAGCGTTTCCCTTGGCATGTTTCGCATTCTACATACACATCCGGTAGAAAGTTCATTTCAATAACCTTTAAACCAGCTCCTTTACAGGTTTCACAACGCCCGCCTTTAACATTAAAGCTAAAACGTCCCGGTTTATACCCCCGGATCATAGATTCAGGGATTTTGGCGAATAAACTCCGTATTTCTGAAAAAACACCGGTGTATGTCGCGGGGTTGGAACGTGGCGTACGGCCAATGGGCGATTGGTTAATATCAATCACTTTGTCAAGATGCTCTAACCCTTCAATTTTTTTATACGGCATGGGTTTTTTAACACCATTGTATATTTCGGCATTTAGAATAGGGTAGAGGGTTTCATTAATTAACGTAGATTTTCCACTTCCTGAAACGCCTGTAACTCCAATCATAATTCCTAAAGGAAACTCGACCGTTACATTTTTCAAGTTGTTTCCGGTGGCTCCTGAAAGCTTTAAGGTTTTTCCGTTTCCTTCCCGTCTTTTCTTGGGGATTTCAATTTCCTTACTACCGCTTAGGTATTCGGCTGTGAGAGTTTTATGTTTTAATATTTCCGAAGGGGTTCCTTCTGAAACTATTTCACCACCATGTTTCCCTGCCGCTGGACCAATATCTATCACATAATCGGCGCTTTCAATCATGTCTTTGTCGTGTTCCACCACGAGCACCGAATTGCCAATATCTCGAAGAGAAACCAACGATTCAATTAGTTTTTCATTATCGCGTTGATGCAGACCAATACTAGGTTCATCTAAGATATAAAGAACACCAACTAATTGAGACCCAATTTGCGTAGCTAACCTAATACGTTGGGCTTCCCCACCGGAAAGTGATTTTGAGCTTCTGTCGAGCGCTAGATAGGTTAGTCCTACATCGACCAAAAACTGGATACGTGTTCGTACTTCTTTTATAATTTCAGAACCGATTTTAAGCTGTGTTTCGCTTAAGTCTTTTTCAATATTTTTAAACCAGCTTGCCAGCTCTATAATATCCATATGAGCAAGCTCGGCTATGTTTTTATCGTTCACTTTAAAAAATAGGGACTCTTTTCGCAATCGGCTTCCTTCGCATTCTGGACAAAGTACTTTATCCATATATTCTTTTGCCCAGCGTTGTAACGACCTAGATTCGTTTGCTTCAAAAGTATTTTGTAAAAAAGTAGCGACTCCTTCAAAATCTATTTTATATTTTCGGGTAATCCCAAGAGTTTTTGAGTCTACTTCAAAAGCTGAATTTCCACCGTGGAAAATCATTTCTTTTGCTTCTTTCGGAATTTCTCTGAATGGGTCGCTTAATTCAAAATCAAACTTCTGTGCAATCAATTCAAGTTGTTTAAACACCCAATTTTTCTTTTGAGGGCCGTGTGGTGCCAACGCTCCTTTCTTGATTGATAAGCTATCATCTGGAACAATTTTATTGAGGTTTACTTCATATAAAGTCCCTAGCCCTTTACAATTTGGGCACATTCCTTTCGGGGAATTGAATGAGAAGTTATTCGGCTCGGGATTGGGGTACGAAATGCCAGTAGTAGGACACATTAACGAACGACTAAAAAATCGAGCTTTATTGGTCTCGTTATCCAAAACCATTAGCACATCATCGCCGTGATACATTGCGGTATTGATGGTTTCGCTAAGACGTTTGCTGTTTTCTGTTTCAGTTGAAACTTTTAAGCGATCAATTACAATCTCGATATCGTGGGTTTTATAGCGGTCTGTGCGCATTCCCTTTACAATATCTTTCACCTCGCCGTCAACTCTAACTTTTACAAAACCTTGCTTGGCAATTTGCTCAAAAAGTTCACGGTAGTGACCTTTTCTAGAGCGGATAACTGGAGCTAGAACGCTAATTTTTTTACCATTGAACTCTTCAATAATCAAATTTTTAATCTGCTCATCGCTATAACTCACCATTTTTTCGCCTGTATTATAACTATACGCATCGCTGGCACGTGCATATAACAAACGAAGAAAATCATAAATTTCGGTAATGGTACCTACGGTAGATCGTGGGCTTTTACTGGTGGTTTTTTGTTCAATAGCAATAACAGGAGAGAGTCCATCAATTTTATCGACATCTGGACGTTCTAAATTTCCTAAAAATTGGCGAGCGTAGGCAGAGAATGTTTCAATGTATCTTCGTTGACCTTCTGCGTAGATAGTATCAAAAGCCAATGAAGATTTTCCGCTACCAGATAAACCAGTAATGACAACCAACTTATCCCTTGGAATTTTAACATCTATGTCCTTTAAATTATGAACACGTGCCCCTAAAACTTCAATAAAATCATCATTTTTTGCCATAGTTTGCAAAGGTACTCATTTGAACTGAAATTTTAGAACTTGGTTTGGCTTGCTTCTAATGTTTTTCTGAAGAAAAAAACTCATTATTAGTTAATTGAGTTATTCAAAAAGCGGAAAAAAGTTGTGCTTATAAAGAAAACAACACTGATTACAAATGCATAGCTAATAATTAATGACAATATACTTAGGCTGAACAGAAAATACGCCAAAGGAAGCAACACACCAAAAAACACCAATACTAAAAAGATAACATATAAGTAACGAGAAATAGATGGAAGTTTTTCTGATGATTTTTCTTGAAGTTGATATAGTTTTGGTAAAACGTCATTGGTCATGTATTCTCCTAATTTTGATAAAAAAACCTCATTAAATGATGAATCTTCAAACTCTTTACTATCTATAGAATTAGCAAGCATCATAATTTTTTCTTGATGCCTTTCGTAGATAGCTTCAAGGTCTAATGCGTCTTTATATGCTCCATATTTGTAGCCAAAATAGTACCACAGTCCAGACCCACATTTATGTTCTAACCATTTTTGAATAAGGTCTTTTTTATAAAATTCTGGTTTAGTAATAATTTCGGGGATGTGTTTTTGCTTTACATCTGTTTGTACTAGTGATTTGAGTTCTAGATAGAGATTTTCAGTATCGGCATAATTGTTTTTTTCTTGTAAAAACTCAATTGCTAATTTTGATTTTCCCTTATAAAACTCTTTGACCTGAAAAAAGGTAAGTCCGGAAAATTCTTCATCAATGTACTCCTTCAATCCAGGTAACCACATTTTTGATTGAAGTAAAATCTCTATGATTTCTCTAAAAGCATGCATTTTCTGGTTTAAGACTTCTATACCACTAACTCCAATTTCTTTGTCTTTTTTTAAATTAACCGTTAATAAGATTAAGTACAACAAAATAAAAACAGATAGAAAACCACTAATAGCAATAAATATTGGAGAAAGATCAATTAATTGTTTTTCAAACTGAAGCAATAAGGTAGTTTTCTGCCAAAGAATAAAAGTTAGTCCAATACAAAGAAGCCCACTAAACACTAGTGGAATGAGAGTGTGTAAATCTTTAATAAAAGATCTCTTCTTCATAGGGGCTCGGCAAATAAATAGTTTTAGTGTAAAAGCAAAGGAAACTCGTGACAAACCAACTACAAGGTAGGGCTTGTATTAAAATAGATAAATGGTAAAATTTTGTGTGATATAATTTAGGCTCCCCAGCTTTTTTTATACTTATTTAACTCTCTCAAAATTAACTAATTTTCTTACAAATTGTAGTATAATACTTACAATTAGATATAAGGTTAAAAAGTATCGATTAAGTGTTGATGTTTTCTGCTTATTTTAAAAACCTTTGGCGGTATCATCACCTCTTTTATCGGCACCACCCTCTAATTTTCCATTTGGTAATACTAAAATAGCATCTACTTTTCCTATAACGGGAGTCTCTTTTTTATTAATAATATAACCTTTTGTTTGTAGGCTATCCATTAATTTTTCTGAAAACCCTTGAGGTTCAAATATAATTTCATCTGGGAACCATTGATGGTGAAAACGCGGGGCATCAACAGCTTGTTGCATGTCCATATTAAATTCTGATACATTTAGGATAGTCTGCAACACAGAAGTAATAATAGTAGAGCCACCCGGAGTACCAACACTCATCCAGAGGCTATCATTTTTTTCAATAATAGTGGGCGTCATAGAACTTAACATACGTTTTTGAGGTTCTATAGCATTTGCTTCGCCACCAAGTAGGCCAAACATATTAGGTTCTCCTGGCTTGGCGCTAAAGTCGTCCATTTCATTGTTTAAGAAAAACCCCAAGTCTTTTACATATAATTTTGAACCAAAAGCAGCATTTAGCGTTGTCGTGACTGCAACAGCATTTCCTAACTGATCAACTATTGAATAATGCGTTGTTTCAGTGCTTTCATAACCTTGTACATTACCAGGATTTATTTCCGTTGAAGGTGTTGCGGCTTCAAAAGAAAAATTATCCATTCTTCGCTTTGCATAGTTTTTTGATAATAAAGAATCGGTGGGAATAGTTATAAAATCTGGATCGCCCAGATAATGACTTCTATCTGCATACGCTCTGCGTTCTGCTTCGGTAAGTAATTGAATGTATTTAGCCGAATTGTGCCCATACGTTTCAATGGGGTACGGCTCAATCATATTTAAAATCTGCCCCAACACAACTCCACCGCTTGAAGGAGGCCCCATGGAAATTACTTTTAAATCTTTGTACTCAAAAACAACGGGTTCGCGCCATTCAGCTTCATAGCTTTCAAGATCTTTTTGAGTGATAATACCTCCTTTTTTCTGAATAAAATTAACTAACGTTTTTGCTGTTTCCCCTTCATAAAAACCAGCTAATCCGTTTTTTACAATTCGAGATAAAGTGTTTGCCAACGCTTTGTTTTTTAACGTATCTCCGGCACTGTAGGTTTTAGTGTAGATGGATTCTTCACTATTTACTTTTTTAAAAATAGGACCGTACTCGTTAAAACGCTTTACTTGGCTTTCGGTTAATGAAAACCCATTTGTAGCGAGGTCTATTACTGGTTGTAAAATAACTTCCATAGGTAAAGAACCCAGTTTTTCATGAACTGCAAAAATACCAGCAATGGTTCCTGGAACGCCAACAGCCAAACCTCCTGTTTTACTTTCTTCAGTATTGTACACTCCATTTTCATCCAAATACATATCGCGGCTAGCCCTCTTGGGAGCTTTTTCACGGTAATCGATGCTTCCTAATTCGCCGTATTGGGTTCTGTACACTATAAATCCGCCACCACCCAGATTTCCTGCATAGGGATAGGTTACGGCCAGTGCCATTTCGGTAGCGATCATCGCATCAAAAGCATTACCACCTTTTTTTAAGATTTCGACTCCAATTTTTGAAGCTTCTTCACGAGCAGAAACAACCATAGCACTATCGGCAATGACTGCTTTCTTTACAGGCTTTTTTGTTATTTCTTGTTTGGTTTCTTCTTGAAGTTCTTTTACTTGAGGTACTTCTTTACACGATATAATTAGTAAAAAGAAAAAAAGATAGGGGAGTGCTTTCATAATTCTTTTAGTTTTTCTTCTGAAAATAGTATTAGCTCATCAAAAAAGGAAGTGAATTCGGCTTCAAATTCATGGTAATATTGTTCGAGTTCCAATACGGCAAAATTCATTTTAGACTTTCCTTTGGTGCGAACATTCATTTGGTCTAAAATGGTGCTAATACCACGAACGGTAGCATAGCTCAACAACCAATTGTCTGCAATCATATACGGCATCATACGTTGAATGCGTGTAGGTAGCATTGCAAAGTTACTCCGAAGTAAATCATAAAAATCTTCTACATACACATCTAATGGAAGCTTATGATATTGGTTCCAATTTTTAGCTAAAAAGTGATCGTATAGAATATCGACAATTACTCCGCTGTAGTGACTATAATTCTCGTGAAGTCTCGCTGTACTTTGCCGCACCGTAGGATGACTATCAGTAAAGGTGTCTATCTCACGGTGTAATAAAATACCTTTCTGAATGTTAGAAGGATATTTTTTATACTTTTTACCTTTAATGCCATCGGCAATGAAGTTTCCTATGGTTATACCTTCATCTTCACTAGAAAGATAGATGTGTGCTAAAAAATTCATCGGTACAATTTACAAAATCATGAGGTAGTAATGCATCTTAAAAAAAGTATATTTGCTTAAAAATTTGAACTCATGACATTGATAAAATCTATTTCGGGAATACGTGGAACCATTGGCGGTTCGCAAGGTGAAAATTTAACTCCAATTGATGCTGTAAAGTATGCAGCGGCTTATGGCAGTTGGGTGAAAAAACAACGACAGAAAGAAGAATACCGTGTAGTTGTTGGGCGTGATGCCCGAATTTCTGGTGAAATGATTCAACAATTGGTTATGAATACGTTGGTAGGGATGGGAATTCAGGTAATAGATTTAAACTTATCTACCACCCCAACAGTTGAAATGGCTGTTGCAATGGAACATGCCGATGGCGGTATTATTTTAACAGCAAGCCATAATCCCAAACAATGGAATGCGCTAAAGTTATTAAATAAAGACGGTGAGTTTTTAAATGCTGAAGCCGGACAAGAAATCTTGAATATTGCTGAAGCCGAAAACATCAATTTCTCTGAAGTAGACGACTTAGGAGAAATAACTACAAACGATGCGTATATCGACTTACATATTGATGAGATACTGGAATTACCTTTGGTAAATGTTTCAGCTATAAAAAAAGCAAATTTTAAAGTGGTTGTCGATGGCGTAAATTCAACGGGTGGTATTGCAATCCCTTTATTACTTAAAGCGTTGGGCGTTCAAGCTGTAGAGTTATTTTGTGAACCTACGGGTGAGTTTCCACATAATCCAGAGCCTTTAAAAGAGCACCTTAACGATTTAATGAAAAAAGTAGTAGATGAAAACGCCGATTTTGGTATTGTGGTAGATCCCGATGTTGACAGATTGGCTTTTGTAGACGAAAAAGGCGAAATGTTTGGTGAAGAATATACCTTGGTTGCCGTTGCAGATTATGTGCTACAGCACAATCCGGGAAATACCGTTAGCAATATGTCTTCTTCTCGTGCCTTGCGCGATGTTACCGAAAAACACAACGGAACGTATACTGCAAGCGCTGTTGGTGAAGTGAATGTGGTTCAGAAAATGAAAGACACGAAAGCCGTGATAGGAGGCGAAGGAAATGGCGGTATTATTTATCCAGAATTACACTACGGAAGGGATAGCTTGGTAGGAGTCGCTCTATTTTTGAGTCACTTAGCTGAAGAAAAAATTGCAGTAAGTGAACTCAGGAATCGCTACCCATCATATTATATGAGTAAGAAAAAAATTGAGCTAACCCCTCAATTAGATGTAGATAAAATTCTGAAATCGATTGAAAGTAAGTATGCTTCAGAAGAAATTAATACGCTTGACGGCGTTAAAATAGATTTTGCTGAAAATTGGGTTCATCTTCGCAAATCGAACACAGAACCAATCATTAGAATCTATACGGAAGGGCCATCACAGAAAGATGCCGATGCGTTGGCAGAACGCTTTATTACAGAAATTAAGGCGATTGCGGGGTAGGCTATGTTAGTTATGAGTTGATAAACTTTTAAGGCAAAACCCACATCTTAATTCAAGGGTGTCTGAGTGATTTTATGGTGCAAGTATAGCAATAAAACTGTCAAACCTTGACTCCATAAAATTTTATCGAAGACAATTCTAATTCGTCTGGCGTTTGCTTCGATACAATTCCGCTTTTCAGCGGAATCACTCAGCCACCTTTGGCAATAAATTGCGGCTAAATCGTCATTCGTACCTTGAAAGTTGTATCTTAAAACTCGTACTTACAACCGGTGCTTCCAACGTTTATGCGACCAGAGGTAAAACTCTGGTTGCTCTTTAATTTGGTTTTCAATCTCCGTTAAAAACATTCGGGTGATTTCAAAATCAGGGTATTCTTTTGGGTTTTCGGCAAGCAATTCAAAAGAAGCTTTATAATAGCCTCTTTTTACTTTTTTAATCTTTAAGTAAACAGCTGCGAAGTCTAATCTTTTAGCAAGTTCTTCGGTACCAGTAAAAACAGGAACATCAATACCCATAAACGTATCCCGATGTTTGTACGCGTTCTTTTTAGGGGATTGGTCTGAGAGGATAAGTGCTGCAGAGTTTATATTTTTTTTCGCATTCCTAAAAAGTAATGGTACTATCTTTTTATTGGTGATTGTTTCAGCCCCAAAACGCCCACGGATTTTTTTTACTAAGGAGTCAAAATTGGGATTGTCTAGTTTTTTATAGACAGCATAGCTTTTATGGTTAATATAGCTGGGTAAAATAAAACTCCACTCCCAACTTGCGTAATGGCCACACATTAAGAGAAAGCTTTTATCTTTTTCATACAATTGTTCTAACATTTCTATATTTTCAAACTGAAAGCGTTTGCTAATTACTTTTTCAGAAATAGTAAGACTCTTTATGGTTTCAAAAATAATATCACATAAATGCTTGTAAAAGCCTTTGGCTATACGATTTATTTCTTCCGAAGAATGGTCTGGAAAAACGAGATTTAAGTTGTTTTTAACTACTTTTTTTCGGTAGCCAATTATATAATATGTAATTATGTACAGTGCTGACGATTTGATATATAATAGCCACATGGGTAGAATAGAAACTAGCCAAAGTATGGGGTACAACAAATAATAAAGTAGCCTTTGCATAGGTGATTTTACTACAAAACTAACTAATTTTATTGCATAACAACCGTTTAATTTTACTGAAAAGATATGCCAGAACTTCATATTGCAACCATTATAATCATTGCAGCCAATGTAATTATCTCAATAAAAGGCTTTAATGATTTTTCTTTTTTTGAAAAGTATAAATTTAACATAGCCGGAATACGTCGCGGAGAACAAATACGAATGGCAAGTTCGGGTTTTTTACATGCAGATTGGTCACATTTATTTTTTAATATGTTTACCCTATTCTTTTTTGCCAATGTCGTAATCAGTTCGGTTGGGGTAATCAAGTTTGTATTGATTTATTTGGCAAGTTTGATTGTAGGGAATTTACTGTCTTTCTTTTTTCATAAAGAAGAATACCATTATAGTGCAGTCGGAGCAAGTGGAGCCGTTACGGGGGTTTTGTATTCTGCAATTTTATTTTACCCCGATATGGGGTTGTACTTGTTTTTTATTCCAATCGCCATTCCTGCTTGGATTTTTGGCATCCTGTATTTACTGTATTCTATCTACGGAATGAAAAGTAGATTAGGAAATATTGGTCACGATGCACACTTTGGCGGGGCTATTGCAGGGTATGTTTTAACTATTGCATTTGCACCTATATTATTGCAAACGCAATTGTGGATTGTTGCCGTATTGGCCATTCCTATTATTTTATTATTTGTATTACATAAACTCGGAAAAATTTAAAAAAGAACATTATGAAAAAAACATTTCAAATTTTAGTTATTCTCTTAACAACTACTATGATGACACACGCTCAAAATACATCAACACCTACGGTATCAGTTACTGGCGAAGGGATTATAAATACTGTTCCAGATGAAGCTAACATAGATATTCGTGTAGAAAACACCGGAAAAGATGCAACCATAATTAAACAAGAAAATGACCGTACCGTTTCAAAAGTATTATCATTTATAAAGAAAATGGGTATCGATGAGAAAGATGTAAGAACAGAATACATCCGATTGAACAAAAATTATGATTATAACAGTAAAACGTATAATTATAGTGCGAACCAAGCAATTTCAATTAAGTTGAAAGATCTTTCAAAATATGAAGATTTAATGAATGGTTTATTACAAAGTGGTATTAACCGTATTGATGGAGTAAGTTTTTCGGCTTCAAATGAAGATGAATTAAAAGCGCAAGCTAGAAAGAAAGCAGTTGAAAATGCTAAAATGAAAGCAGAAGAATACGCTAGTGCTCTTAACCAATCAATAGGGAAAGCGGTAATGATTAGTGAGTTTCAACAACCTGATTACCCACAACCAAGAATGTACAAGTCGGCTATGATGGAAAATGATTCTTCTGGTGGGCAACAACCTATCGCTCCAGGAGAAATTAAATTAAAAACAACTGTTAACGTTAGTTTTTTATTGAATTAAGCCAATAAGTATTACACATAAAAAAACCTTCACAATGTTTAAATTGTGAAGGTTTTTACTTTTTAATACAATTGTACTAGTTAGTGTCTCCGTTTCCTAATAGAGATTCTATTTTAGTACCAAGAGCAGCGCCACGAAGGTTTTTATCAATTATTTTTCCGTTCTCATCTAATAAAAATGTAGCTGGGATAGCTCGCACATTATACGCTCTTGCAATTGGATCTTGCCAAAATTGTAAGTTTGATATGTGATGCCAATCCATATTATCATCGGCGATAGCTTTTATCCATTTATCTTTTTGGCCTTTACGATCCAAGGAAACACTAATAATGTTTAATCCTTTATCGTGATACTTTTCATATACTTTAACCACATTTGGGTTCTCTACTCGGCAAGGCTTACACCAAGACGCCCAAAAATCTATAATAGTATATTTTCCTAACGCATCTTTTAAAGCAAGGGTTTCACCTTCTGGAGTTGGACCACTAAAACCTGGTGCCATAGACCCAATATCTACTTTTTTAGCATTTTTAATCATAGCTTCTACCTGTTTTACTATAGGAGAAGCAGCAACTTTTGGCGATAGGTTGTCTATTACTTCACTAGCTTCTTGAGCAGTCATTTCTTTCCGTGTTATCATTTCAGAAAGAAGCATAACAGAGAATAAAGAATTTTTGTTATTCTTTATAAATTCTTTTTTAAAATCAGTTTCTTGTTTAGTTAGCGCTAAGTTTTCTTCTTGAATTCTTTTAACAGTAGCTGTATCACCGCTCGCTTGAGCTTTTCTAAATGCTTCAATGTCAGCTTGCTTTTTGTCATTGATGCTGCGCATTTCTTCAGAAAAACTTTTGAATGCTTCATTTTGTTTTCCTCCAGTAACATAAGAAGATCCAATACTGTCTTTATACAGTGTAGCTTTCATGTCTACATTTTCTGGAAAATATACAATATTAGCTCTCACACCATCAACAGTAAGATAATTGACGGATATACTGTCGCTTTTGGGATATGTAGCCTCAAACTTACCCTCCATTATGGTAAGGGTGTCAATAATCTTGGGCTGGTTGCTATTTTTTATACTATACACGTATATATCTGTACTATCTTTAAAATTGCTGGCGGTACCTTTTAAGGTGTAGGTGTTGCTATCTCCCGCGCAAGAAGTTAATAGTATTGCTGTAAGTAATGTGAATAATATTCGTCTCATAATAGGTATATTTGTACGCGCAAAAATAACAGTATTTGTTTCTGAAAAAAAATGCTATCCTCAAATTATTGTTAATTTGTTAAAACGAAGACGCTTTATAGAAATAAAATTATAATTTAGAATAAAATAACCAACGGTTAATTAGTTAAAAATGAAAGCACAAGACAGCGAATTTCCTTTAAAGGTACAGGTGAGCTTTAGTAAGCTATTTAATAAGTATCGTGCTCATTTGGATGCTCCTCAAAAAATGATAAGGGAGCGTGCAAAAATTGTTTTAGAAATTGCTGAAAAGTATCCTATTTTAGAAGAAGGTTTTACAACCAAAGCTGAATTTGATAAATATGATGAACAAATCGATGTTATTCTAGATGAGTTATTTTCTTCCTTGTTGCAGGAAAATGAAATAAAACTAGCAACTGTACCTTTTCAAGAATTTGTTTTTAAATCGTCAAAACGATATAAAGATATTATCCTTGCAGCTGGAAAAGAATATAAGCCGCAGCTTTATAATTTCGATGATGATTATACTTACATAATGAGTTGTAGTATTATTTTAAATGTTCATTATGGATATAATGTGGATTTTAAAAGCCCGTTATATTACAAAATACCAGATGAGGAAGGAGTTAATCACACCTACCGTATATTATATAATGGAGATTTTGTAGATCTTATACCAACCGATAAGGCGAAAGACATTACAAAAGAAGATGTTGAAGAGTTGTTAGATGGGTTTGACAATATTGCACTTTGGAAAGAAAAATTTCCTCCTGGAAGTTGGATTTTTAAAGGCTTTGTAATTGCCAATATGTTCGATGTTACCTTAGATGCTTCCATTTCAGACTTTAAATCCAATTTATTACGTAATAACCCCGAAACTGAAGATAACACTAAAACGTTTGAATCTATTTTCAAATCTATTTTTCAACTTCAAGACTTAAAAATTGGATTTTCAGAATTTAATGAAGAAGATCAATTGTTCGAAAAATTCATATTTAAGAACGTTGATAGTTTCATTCTAAATGATAAAGACAAACAGCATTGCCAAACAGCACTTTGCGATGCATCATACTACAAACTTTTTAAGCAGAAAGAGTTCTATTGTATATCGAACGTACCAAAATACCGTAAACTATATCCTGATAATATTTTATACAAAAAGTTACAGGATCAAGGCATTAAAAGTGCCATCTTAGCATCCATAGTGAATAAAGAAGATAAAGTGTTAGGTATTTTAGAGTTAGTTTCGCCAAACATCAATGACCTTAACTCTATAAATGCCAATAAGCTACATACGGTTATGCCGTTTTTAGTAGATTCGGTGATTCGTGGAAAAAAACAAATTGAGAATAAACTCGAATTAATTATTCAAGAAGAATGTACTTCACTACACCCAAGTGTTCACTGGAAATTTAGAAAAGAAGCTAAACGATATTTAAACCAAATTGCACAAGGAAACCCAACTTATTTTAAAGAGGTTGTTTTTGAAGATGTGCATCCATTATATGGACAAATTGATGTGAAAGGTTCTTCGGAAGCCAGAAATAATGCCACTATTAAAGATTTAATACTTCAATTGAAGCAAATTAAGGAAATTATTAATAAGATAGATAACCTTGAACCACTTCCTATATATGAACATTTGGAATTTAGAATTTCAAATTACCTTACAGAGCTTAAAGAAGGTTTGCAAGTAGATAGTGAGCGCCAAGTGTTGAAGTTTTTACGCATTGAGATAATTCCTTTATTTAAACATTTAAGTAGTAAAAGTGAGAATTTAAAGGGTTTAATTATAGACTATCATGAGCAAGTAGATGAAAACAGCGGTCTAATTTATAAATATAGAAAAGATTACGATGATGCTGTAATGACTATCAATAAGCGTATGGCCTCAATTATCGATAAAAAACAATTGGAAGCCCAAGAAATGTACCCACATTATTTTGAGCGCTTTAAAACTGATGGGGTTGAGCATAATTTGTATATAGGTGAAGCGATTACTAAACATAAAAGTTTTAACAAAGTATATTTATATAATTTGAGATTGTGGCAATTGCAGGTAATGTGCGAAATGGAAAATAGCTATTATAAACTTAAAGAGCAGTTGCCGGTGAAGTTAAATGTCGCTTCTATGATTTTAGCTTTTAACGGCTCGTTATCGCTTCGATTTAGAATGGATGAAAAACGTTTTGATGTTGACGGAACCTACAATGCCCGTTACGAAGTTGTAAAAAAACGAGTTGATAAAGCAAATATAAAAGGCACTGAAGAACGCGTTACTCAAGAAGGGAAAATCGTTATTATTTACTCGCAACGAGAAGATGAGAGAGAATATTTAAAATATATATCATTCCTTCAGCATAAAAGACAGTTAGATAAAGATGTTGAGATTGTAGAACTAGAAGACCTGCAAGGGGTTACAGGGCTCAAAGCAATACGAGTTAGTGTGTTGTATTCTAAAAATAAAGACAATAAAAAAGAATACTACACCTACGATGATTTAATTACTGAAATCAATAATTAAGACATTCTAGAACCGCCTAAATAGAAAGATATTGCAAAAGCTAGAATTGAAATAATAGTTCCTGTAACAAATATGGTATAGGTCCATCTTAAAATTCGATATTTTCTATCTAGTACTTTTCCTAAAAAATATAAATCTTTAGTAAGAGATGAGTACACATAATCTCTATCTTTCAATAATTCATCCATAGCCCATTCAAACTCTGAAAGTTCCATACGATGGAAGTTTCCGAAAAAAGCTAGATTTACACTCTTATTGTCAACATCTTCTTTGGTAAACTCACCTCTTGTGACATTAGGTCGTGTGGCAATTACTGAAAGAATCATAGTGACGGCACTAAAAATCACAAATATCGCTGTTGGAATTATTAAATAATCATTGGAAGGATTATCCAATTTTGAAAGTAAATTAGAAAGCACCAACGAAATGATAATAGCATTTACCGAAAGCAAAATGTTGGCTTTGGTATCGGCAATATCACTCAGTTTTATATGGTTTCTAAGCGCAGTTCTGTAAAAAGTTTGAATTCCGCGATCTACACTTTTATCCTTATACTTTGCTTTTAATTGCGCTTTTAACTCTTCTTTTTTAATCTTCTTCTTAATCTTTTTGTTTTTGTTAATTAAATCAGCAAGATTTTCCTGTTTGGTATTTTGCCAATTGTTTAAAGCATAAGAAGTATAAAATTTGTGTTTATTTATAAGAAGATCAATGTTTTCATCGCGCCATTCTTGTGGAGTATAATTTTTAATATTCTGGGCTATATATTCTTGCCTTAAAAATTCGCTGGCTTCTTCAAAATAATCTTTTCCAAAATGCGAAGAATCTGCATCGCGCATAATCTCTTCTAAGTGATCTTTTGGAGTTGTGTTTTTAAACTTGGTCGCTATGATGCATTTTTCAACACCATCGATTATATCTTTTTCAACATCTTTAGATTCTAAAAATTCGAGGGCAATTTTCACACTTTCTTCTTCATGTCCTTCACGTGTTTTAATGTATCCCGTATCGTGTAATATGGCAGCTAATTTAAGGATAGTAGCATCTTTAACAGAAATTTGGGAGTCTTCAATAATTTCGTTTATACTTTTATAAACACGTTTTGTGTGCGAATAGTTATGATAGACAAAGGTGTTGGGTAATTTCTCCTTAAAAAGATTAAGCACAAAATTATCCGCTGCTTCAATTATATCTTTATCGCTCATAAAAATTTCAGTTTTAAATATCCAAATTACTAAAAATACTACGCTTTAATTTGCTTATGAAAAAAATTAACATCTTTATAACTTTTGTAATCGCACTGCTGTTTTCTGCTTGTGCTACATACCAACCTCAATATTCTTCAACTAATAAACCCATCTCTACGGAAATAGCTGGAAAAGAAGTGGATAAAACCTTCTATCTTATTGGAGATGCCGGTTATATTTCCATAGGTGAAACAGAAAAAAACTTAGCATTACAATCGTTTCAGAAGTATATAGCTGAAAAAAATACAGAGAATGACAATCTGTTGTTCCTCGGAAACAGTTTTTATCCTGAAGGTCTTCCTGAAGATGAAACACCTGAAAAAGAACAAGCAAAACAAATAATTGAAAAACAATTAGAAGCTATTAAAGGGTTTCAAGGCACTGTAAATGTGTTGCCAGGAAACCTAGATTGGAAATCTGGTGTAGATGGTCTTGAACTGGAAGAAGATTTACTGAAAGAAGCTTTAAACTCAGATTCTGTATTAGAACCTAACAACGGATGCCCAATTGAAGAGGTAGATATTAGCGACTCTGTTCATTTAATAATGATCGATACGCAATGGTATATTGAAAGTTGGAATAAGCATCCAAAAATGAATGATAAGTGCCAGATTAAAAACCGAGCTAAGTTTTTAGTTGAACTGGAAGGAGAGCTTAAAAAGGCAAAGCAAAAAACCATTATTCTAGCAATGCATCATCCGTTGTACACCAATGGTAAATATGGAGGGAAATATCCTGCTAAAAATCATTTATTGCCAATTCCTGGTATTGCTTCTTTAATAACTCAAGTAAGAAGCCAAGGAGCAATATCTTCGCAAGATAGATATAATGAAGCTTACAACGAATTAATGGGAAGAGTTGAAGTATTAGTGAAAGACCACAAAAACTTAGTGTTGGTTTCTGGTCACGACCGTTCATTACAATACATTGAAGGAGCGAATGCAAAACAAGTGGTTTCAGGTTCTGGTGGCGATGCTACCGCTGCAGCTTTAGGTGAGAATGGACTGTTTTCATATGGTGGGCAAGGTTTCAGTAGCGTTACAATTTATAAGGACGGTTCTACTTCAGTTGCCTTTTTTAAAGCAGAAGAAGATGGAACTTCAACTAAACTATTTGAAAAAGAAATAATCGCTTCAGAAAAAGAATACGATATTTCAAAATTACCTGAATCGTTTCCCAAAACGATAAAATCAGCTGTTTATAACGATAGTTTAGTAAACCGAAGCAGTTTTTTCAAAACTGTTTGGGGCGATCATTATCGTAAAACATACGGTAAAGAAGTTTTAGCTCCAACGGTAGATTTAGACACATTGTACGGTGGTTTAACCGTAGAACGTGCTGGTGGAGGTCATCAAACGGTGTCTCTTCGGTTAGTGGACAAAGAAGGGCACGATTATAACATGCGAGCGTTAAAAAAGAGTGCTGTTCAGTTTTTACAGACTGTAATTCTTAAAAATGAAGTAATTGAGAGCGATTTTAAAAACACTTTACCAGAAGATTTAATCTTAGATTTTTATACGGCAGCGCATCCATATGGAGCTTTCGCCATTCCAAAACTGGCAGATGCAGCGAAAGTATTCCATACCAATCCCAAATTATTTTACGTCCCTAAACAAAAGGCGCTTGGTAAATTTAATGAAACCTATGGAGATGAACTGTATATGATCGTTGAACGTCCTGACGAAGAATATGACGAAGCAATATTTGATTATGCTGAAGATATTATTAGTACAGACGATGTGCTGGAAGAAATCCGTGACGACGAAGAAAATAAAATAAACCAAAAAGCATACATCCGTGCTCGAATGTTCGATATGTTGATTGGAGATTGGGACCGTCATAATGACCAGTGGAGATTTGCCTTGCAAGAAGATGAAAATGGTGATAAGATTTATACACCAATTCCAAGGGATAGAGATCAGGTTTTTGCAAATTTTGATGGTGGATTGTTAGATGCGGTACGTGCTTTATTTAGTACGGCCCGTCAATTTCAAGTGTATGGCCCAGAATTAGAACATACCAAATGGTTTAACAGCGCCGGCATAAAATTAGACCGCGCCTTAGCTGAAAACTACGGAAGAGAAGAGTGGATGGCACAAGCAGAATACATTAAAGAAAATGTAACCGATGAAGTTATAGAAAATGCTTTTAATGACTTGCCAAAAGAAGTGCAAGATGAAACTGCTGAAGAAATTAAAGAAAACCTAAAAGGGAGACGCGATAACATTGTAAGAATTGCTTCAGAATATTACGATTATTTTTCAAATCTTCAAATTATTACAGGAACCGATAAAGATGATATTTTTGAAATTACTCGACTTCCTGAAGGAAAAACAAATATTAAAGCCTACAGAATTAAAGACGGTGATAAAGGCGACCTCATAATTGATAGAACCTTTAGTAAAGATGATACTAAAGAACTTTGGATTTATGGCTTAGATGACGATGATGTGTTTGAAGTAAAAGGGAAAGGCAACCGTCCTATTTTTATTCGGATCGTTGGTGGTCAAAACAATGATACCTACGATATTGAAAACGGAAGTAGAATAAAGGTTTATGATCAGAAAAGTAAGAAAAACACTATTAAAAATAAAGGTGGGGCTGCTTTTAGAATTACCAATAATTACAATTTCAATACCTACGACTATATAAAAGAAAATAAAACTATTAATCTCTTATTGCCAGCTTTTGGTTACAATGCAGATGATGGGTTTTTACTTGGACTTTCTGATACGTTTACCGTTCACGGTTTCCAAGAAAATCCTTTTAAACAAAAGCACAGTATAAAAGCGGGGTATTATTTTGCTACTGAAAGCTTTGATATAAATTATAGCGGTGAGTTTGCCAATATTTTTGGAGATTGGAACTTCTTAGTCGAAGGGCATTTCCGTAACCCAAATTTTTCTGAAAACTTTTTTGGCTTCGGAAATGAAACTGTAAACCTTGATTATGAAGAAGATCTTGGTAGAGATTATAACCGAGTGCGTATAGGAAGTTATGGTGGAGCATTAGGAATTAAAAAAGATGGCCGCTACGGAAGCACTTTTGAATTTAAAGCGAAATTTGAAGGCGTTGAAGTAGAAGATACCGACGAAAGGTTTATTTCAGATATTGGATACCCAGATGTTGAGGAAAGAAAATATTTCGCATCTGCTGAAGGTACATACACCTATGAAAGTTTTGACAATAAAGCTAATCCTGGTAGAGGGATGCATGCAAGCTTAACGGCAGGAGGAACTCAAAACATTGATGATAGTGATCGTGTTTTTGGATATGTAATTCCGAAGTTAACTTTTTACAACGCTTTGACAAAAGACAAAAAAGTGGTTTTAAAAACCAAAGCAGTCGGACACTTTAATGTAGGAAACAACTTTGAATTCTATCAAGGCGCGCAATTAGGTAGAGACTATGGATTAAGAGGATATAGAAGAGACCGTTTCACCGGTCGTAGTGCATTAGCTGGAGGAGCAGATTTACGATATAGCTTTAATAGTTTTAGAACAGCAGTGACACCTGTACAAATAGGAGTATTTGGCGGGTACGATTTGGGTAGAGTATGGATTCCGAATGATACTTCAGATGTTTGGCATAATAGCTACGGTGGAGGTGTTTGGATTAATGCTGCCGATTTGTTAAGCGGTACGGTAAATGTTTTTACTTCAGATGAAGGTGTTCAGTTTTCTTTCAAAGTAGCTTTTTCAATGTAAAATAAGAATACTATTATTGTGTATGCGTTTCAAAAAGAACTCTCTTTTTTTAATTTTAATTACTATAGTAAGTGCGTGTGCTACTTATGAACCGCAGTATAAAAATCCAGAAGAAAAACCTTCTTTTCCAGCAGATAGAAAAGTAGAACGCACTTTTTATTTAGTAGGTGATGCAGGGATTTCACCGCTAAATAGAATGAGTGATGGTCTTACTATTTTCAACAATTACATAAAGAAAAACCCAACTAAAGCTAGTGATCATGCTATTTTTTTAGGTGATAATATTTACGATGATGGCATGCCAGCAGAAGGGCATCCCAACAGGGAGATCAGCGAATATTACATGGACAACCAGTTTAAAGCACTAGAAGACTTTAAGGGGCAAACCTATATTATTCCTGGAAATCATGAATATTATTCTGGAGGGTTAGTTGGGCTTAAGCGTGAGCAGGAGTATGTTCAAAAACATTTAGATTCTTTGGCTTTTCAGCCTACAGGGGGATGCCCGTTAATAAATTTTTCAGTTTCAGAAAATGTTGAATTATTAATTATTGACTCCCAATGGTATCTTGAAGACTGGAATAGTGATCCAGACTTCAATAAAAACTGTGAAATTAAAACGCGTGAAAAACTGTTTATTGAAATAGCCAATGAACTTGAAAAGAATAAAAATAAAACGGTTCTTTTTGCGATGCACCACCCTATGTTCACCAATGGAACTCACGGTGGCTATTTTGCGTTAGAAAAGCATTTATACCCTACACAGAGTAAGTTTCCCTTACCTATATTATCATCTTTAGTGGTGCAAATACGTTCTCAGGGAGGGGTTTCAGTTCAAGATAGATATAATGAACTTTACAACAAACTGATGAATCGTTTGGCCGCTTTGGCTAAAAAACATGGTCGAGTGGTTTTCACGTCAGGGCATGAACATACACTTCAACACGTAGAAAAAGAAGGATTGGTACAAATATTATCAGGTTCTGGAGGTAAATCATCATACGCAGCTTTAGGACAGAATGGTGTTTTTAGTTATGGAGGACAAGGTTTTGCCGTTTTTGATGTTTTTGAAGATGGTTCTTCCTTTGTAAAGTATTATGGTGGAACGGAAGACAACCAACCAAAACTTTTGTTTCAGAAAGAAATATTTCCTTCAAATAAAACATACCCAGCCTCTGTATTGCCTAATAACTATGAGCCTACTAAAGAAGTTGCTATTTACGAGCAAGATAGCGTTAGTGAGGCATTGTTTTTTAAAACCATTTGGGGAGCTAAATACAAAGATGCTTATACCAATAAAGTAACTGCAAAAATCACATCATTAGATACGCTTTATGGAGGACTCAAAGTGATACGAGAAACAGAGAATGAAGAATATAATGCTTTAATTTTAGAAGACACCAAAGGGAATAGGTATCGTATGCGAGCCTTGAAGAAGAATGCTTTAGAGTTTTCTCAAAAAATAGTTTTTGAAGAAGACACAGAGTCACAAGAGATAGATAAAGAAGATTCTAAAGTTACACCTAAAAATACATTTGGGGTAGATTTTTATACTGCAACTCATCCATACGCACCACTTGCTCTTCCTACACTGGCAAAGGCCGCAAGGATATTCCATAATCAAACAGAACTCTTTTATATACCCAAGCAAGAGCAATTAGGCGTTTACAATGAAAATTTTGGGGATGCTCTTTACTTACTTACAACAGAACCTGCTGAAAGCTCGCAGGGTGAGCCTCTTTTTGAGTATCCAGACGATATTGAAACAGCAGATGATATCCTTATAAAACTTCGAAGAGGTCGTGAAGTATCAATAGATGAAGAAAACTTTATACGCTCCCGCCTATTTGATATGCTTGTGGGGGATTGGGATAGAGAACCAGGTCATTGGAGATGGGCAGAATACTTACGTCAAGATAGTGTAAATGTCTTTGTTCCCATACCCAGAAACAGGGATGATGCTTTTTCTAGTTTTGAAGGAAATGTACTTGATATTGCAAGATCTATATTTGGTAGAACCTATGAAAAGCAAGTGTACAATGAAAATCTACGAGACATACGATGGTTTAATAAAGAAGGGATTATATTGGATCGTGCCCTCTTAAAAAAATCAGGAAGGGAAGATTGGATTAATGCAGCAAAAAACTTACAAAACTCAATTTCAGACTCAATTATTGACACTGCTTTTTCAACTATCCCCGAAAGTGTAAACAATGAGTCTTTACAGGACATAGTAACTGTTTTGAAAGGCAGAAGGGATAATCTTGAAAGCATTGCTGATAGATATTATTCATATTTAGCAAAGCTTCAAACCATTGAAGGTACCAATAAAAGAGATTTCTTTCAGGTAACGAGATTGTCTGATGGGAGAACAAATGTAAGAACGTATAATTTTCCTTCAGAAGATAGGGGAATGTTAGTGGCTGACCGTACTTTTTTAGCTTCAGAAACAAATCAGATTTGGATTTACGGTTTGGATGAAGAAGATATTTTCGAAGTGACTGGAACGGGCGATAACCCAATATTCGTAAGGTTAATTGGTGGTCACGGCAATGATGTCTACAGGTTAGTTGAAGGAAAAAGAGTAAAGGTGTATGATCACGAAAGTAAAGAAAATACCGTTGAGGTTAAAAATGGTGGTAATTTACGACTTACCGATGTCTATACTTTGAATACATACGATTATCGAAAGAATATTCAAAACACACATGCGTATGCTGCTGCATTTGGTTACAACCCAGACGACGGGTATAGAGCGGGTTTACAATATGTGTATCAAGTAAATGGCTTTCAGCAAAACCCTTTTTCACGCCGGCACAGTTTAAATATTGGTTATTATTTTGACAGCGGAAGTTTTGATATAAACTATGATGGGGAAATAGCAAATATTCAAGATGATCTCAATCTTAATTTAGGAGCACGCTTTACAAGTCCTAGTTATGTGGTGAACTATTTTGGCTATGGAAATGAAACCATTAACCCAGAAGATGATTTAGGTTTTGATCATAATAGAGTTCAAATACAAACCCTTATGGCAAAAGCAGGATTGTTGCGCAACTCAAATTTTGGTAGCTTTTTTAAATTGCAAGGTAAGTTTGAAGCTATTCGTGTAAATAATGATATACCAGGTTTAACCAATATTAGCAGAACAGATAAAACCGAAAATTTCGATCCTTATGGTACTCTTGAAGGTATCTATAACTACCGAAGTTTTGATAATCCCAGAAACCCAACTATTGGGATGATGTTCGACCTTAATACAGGGGTAACAGGTAATTTTGATAACTTAAAAAGGGTATTCGGGTATTTAAAAACCCGACTCGGTTTCTACAATAGCTTAACTACCAATAAAAAATGGGTATTAAAAACCAATGTCCGTGCAAAATTTAATTTCGGAAGTCAATTTGAATTTTTTCAGGGCATTAATTTAGGTGCAAATAGTGGTCTTCGCGGGTTTAGAGAAGAACGCTTTACAGGAAAGTCTTCGTTAGTAGGAAGTGCAGATGTTAGATATAGCTTTGACGAGTTCAAAATTGGTCTAATCCCTTTACAAGTAGGTCTCTACGGCGGTGCCGACTTAGGTCGTGTGTGGACACCTGAATTTGATTCAGAAAAATGGCATAACTCATATGGAGGCGGTCTTTGGATAAATGGTAGCGGCGGCTTAACTGGTTCGGCAAGCTTATTTCATTCTGTAGAAGGAGCTCGCTTGGTTTTCGGCTTAGGATTTGACTTTTAAGAAACCCTGATAACATATTGTATGAAATTATCCCCATTTTACTTAATATTTTCTTTTCTGCTTTTAGCTTCTTGTGCGACATCAAAACTACAAACACGATTAGATAGAACAATTGATGATACTTTTAATCAAGAAGAGGTTGTAAATAGTATCTATATAACAGGAAATGCGGCTAAAAATAGTGAAGCAACGGTATCCGTTTTAAGTAAAATAATTGCAAAGAATGCTTCCAAAGAAAAAAGCGTTCTTTTTGTGGGGGACAATATAGATGCTGAAGACGGTGAGGAAGAAAAACTTAAAAAGCAACTTGATCCTCAAATTCGAGTAGCAAAAACTACTGGGACTACCCCTTATTTTTTACCAGGAAATTACGAATGGGATTTCAATAAAACCAAAGGGCTGGAAACCATTGAAGATTACTTAAAAGAAAATTTTGAAGATGGCGATATCTTAACACCAAATAATGGTTGCCCTCTAGAGAGCATTGAGCTTTCAGAAAACATACAATTAATAGCGGTAGATAGCCAATGGTTTATTGAAGATTGGAACAAGAACCCCAATATGAATGACAAATGCCAGATTAAAACGCGCGAAAAACTTCTCTTAGAAATTGCAGGTGAAATAAAGAAAAGCGCCAATAAAATAATAATTTTTGCGATGCACCATCCTATGTTCACAAATGGTTTTCATGGAGGACGCTTTTCATTTCGGGACCATATTTTCCCGTTGCAGGGGAATATTCCTTTTCCAGGTGTAGGTACACTCATTACCGAAATTCGTTCACAAGGCGGTGTGTCTAAGCAAAACCGTTTTAACTATCGGTATAATGAACTTATGAAGGAGCTTGAAATCTTACTGAATAAACCCGACCATCGTATTCTAATGGTTTCAGGGCACGAGGAAAACCTTCAGTATATCGAAGAAGGAAATTTTAAACAGTTGGTTAGTGGAGCCGCATCTAGTGCTAAACCAGTTTCGTTAAGTGACAATGGTATCTTTTCATACGGAAAGCAAGGCTTCGCTTCAGTTGAAATAACAGATAAAGGAAGTGTTTGGGTTTCTTTTTATGCTTCGGAAGAAAAAAAAGACGCATCAAATTTATTATTCAGAAGAAAAATTTTTCAAACTGTTGGAGAACTAGAAACCGAGCCGTTTCCGAAAGAATATCCGCAAACGTTTACCGCTTCCGTTTACGATATTGAAAAAGTAGAAAAATCTGATTACTTCAAGTCCTTTTGGGGACAACATTATCGCAATGTTTATGGAACAAAAGTTACAGCACCAACTGCTTTGCTAGATACGTTGTATGGAGGATTGGAAGTGGTAAGACCAGGAGGTGGACATCAAACACGCTCATTGCGAATAGTGACAAAAGATGGTAAAGAATACAATATGCGTGCCCTTAAAAAGAGCGCTGTTCAACTGTTGGAAACAACAACCTTTAATGGAATTGACGCTGAGAAATATTTCAGCAATACAGTACCTGAGGACTTAATCTTAGACTTTTATACAGCGGCGCATCCATATGGTGCTTTTGCTATTCCAAAACTGGCCAAAGCGGCGGGTGTATATTATACAACGCCAGAATTGTATTATGTGCCTAAGCAGCAGCGTTTAGGAAAATATAATGAAGACTACGGTAATCAATTGTATATGATTGTAGAACGTCCTGCGGAAGAGTATGAAAACCGTAAAAGTTTTGGATATCCAGATAATGTAGAGAGCACAGATGATCTATTGGAAAAACTTAGGGAAGATGAGGATCACACGTTAGACGAGGCGACGTATATTAGAGCACGTATTTTTGATATGTTGATAGGCGATTGGGACAGACACAGTGATCAATGGCGTTGGTCAGAGTTTGAAGATGACGACGGGAAGTTGCAGTTTATACCAATTCCACGGGATCGAGATCAGGTATTTGCCAATTTTGACGGTAGCTTTCTAAACTTACTTAGAAAGTTATCTGGTTCAGTAAATCAGTTCGGTATTTATAACGAAGATATAAAGGATGTTGCGTGGTTTAATAAGGCAGGCTCAAAATTAGACCGTGCCCTTGTTAAACGAAGTGATAAATCTGTTTGGATGGAAGAGGCCAAAAAAATGCAACAAGCAATTGACGAAGAAATTTTAGACAACGCTTTTAAGGACCTTCCTATGGAAGTACAAGACACAACTAGTAACGAGATAAAAAAATCATTTCTAAAAAGAAAAGAAAATCTAGTACATATCGTAGAACGTTATTACCAAGAGTTTATAAAGTTTCAAATGTTGACGGGGACCGATAAAGATGATCATTTTGTTATAAACCGTCAGCCTAACGGAAAAACTCAAATAATTGCCTATAGAATAAAGGATGGGGAAAAAGGCGATGTATTATTTGATAGAGTTTTTAATTCAGAAGAAACGAAAGAAATTTGGTTGTATGGATTGGACGATGATGATGTTTTTGAAGTAATCGGTGTAGCAGAAAAAGCAATTTTAATACGATTAATAGGAGGGCAAGATGATGATATTTATAACATTTCAGAAGGAAAAAAAATTGTAGTGTATGATAATAAAGATGATGAGGTAGAAATAAAAAATAAAGGTGGAGCCCGTTTTAAAACTACTAATATTTATGAAGCCAATAGTTATGATTACACAAAGAAGAAATCATAACTATTGGC
>Ga0209344_10001817_pt1 | contig 26017 bp, 22 predicted proteins | sample Cruoilmetagenom6_FD_187293 | JGI IMG/M metagenome (GOLD analysis project Ga0209344, IMG submission 187293) | Oil polluted marine microbial communities from Coal Oil Point, Santa Barbara, California, USA - Santa Barbara Oil Seep Sample 6 (SPAdes)... | ecosystem: Environmental > Aquatic > Marine... | reverse complement strand
TAATCTATTATTGTTATGTGCGCTAGTTTGGCTTACCGCCTCAAACGCGCAGACCGGAAAGGTATTTGATGCTCTTACAATGAAGAGTGAAATTCTAAAGAGCGAAAGGAAATTTGCTGTATACCTGCCGCCTGATTATGAAACATCCAATAGAAGTTATCCGGTATTATACCTATTACATGGAGCTGGGGACGATCAAACGGGCTGGGTGCAATTTGGAGAGGTGTTGCGCATTACGGATAACGCTATTCAAGAAGGTAAGGCTACTCCAATGATTATTGTGATGCCAGACGCCAATACGGGTACTAGAGGCTATTTCAATTCCATAAAAGGGGACTGGAGGTATGAGGATTTCTTTTTTGAGGAATTAATGCCCTATGTAGAGAAGAAATATCGCATTAAAGGGGAAAAGCGCTTTAGGGCCATAGCCGGCCTTTCTATGGGTGGTGGTGGATCGTTCATGTACGCCTTGCGCCACCCGGAGTTATTTTCTTCAGCCTGTCCTTTAAGTGCCTATATAGGAGCCCTAAGTTTGGATGATTTTAAACAAAGGCTAAAAAATAACAATGAGAAGTACGAAGATGGTCTTGTAAGTGCCTATTATGAAAAACACAATGCCCTGTCGCTTATACAGGCTTCATCCCTAGAGGATCTAAAGTCGGTTAGATGGTACATAGACTGTGGGGACGATGATTTTCTATATGAAGGCAATAGTCTGGTGCATATTGCTATGAAAAAGAAGGAGGTGCCACATGAATACAGGGTGAGGGAAGGGCGTCATAGTTGGACCTATTGGCGGGAATCCCTACCCGTGGTTTTGGAATTTGTTTCCGATGCCTTCCATCAATATTGATATCTAAACAACATGGGTCGGTTTGATTTTTAAATCGAATTCGAACTAACCCATGTCCGGGATCTTTCGGAGTAAGAGTGTAAAGAACAAGTATGATCAAAAGAAAATTTGGCAGAACCCAATGGGATGTTAGTGAAATAGGATATGGAATGTGGGGTATGGGCGGATGGACCGAATCCGATGACCTGCTGTCTGCCAAGTCGTTGGATCTGGCCGTGGAAAACGGAGTTAATTTTTTCGATACCGCTTGGGCCTATGGCCATGGGCACAGTGAAAAATTATTGGGAGAGTTGTTGCAAAGGTTTCCCAACAAGAAACTATATACCGCAAGTAAGATTCCGGTGAAAAATTTCAAATGGCCGGCAAAACCGGAATATAGTTTAGAGGAATCCTATCCTACCTCCCATATAATGGATTATACCGAAAAAACCCTTAAAAATTTACGGTCGGAGCAATTGGATTTAATGCAATTCCATACCTGGGACGACAGTTGGTCCGATCGTGAGGAATGGCAAAGAGCGGTGGAAGATTTAAAAAAGTCGGGGAAGGTAGCTGCCATGGGGATCAGTGTAAACCGTTGGGAGCCCGAAAATGGTATAAAAGCCCTTAAGACCGGTGTTTTTGATGCGGTGCAGGTTATTTACAATATTTTCGACCAAGCACCGGAAGACGAGCTTTTCCCCTTATGTGAAGCATTGGATATAGCTGTTATTGCAAGGGTTCCTTTTGATGAAGGCACCTTGACCGGGAATATTACCAAAGAGACCAAGTTTCCGGAAGGGGATTGGAGGGGAACGTATTTTGTTCCCGAGAATTTAATTGCGAGTGCGGACAGGGCAGATCTATTGAGACCGGTTGTTCCGGAGGGGATGACCATGGCTGAAATGGCGTTGCGTTTTATTACCATGAACAAATCGGTGAGCACCATTATCCCTGGAATGCGCAAGGAAAAGAACGTTTTAATGAATACGGCCGTAAGTGATGGCAAGGGATTGCCCATTGGATTATTTGAAGAATTGAAAAGCCATAGATGGGATAGAAAACCAACCGAATGGTCGCAATAAGAAAAGAATAAATTTATGACATCGAGAAAAGAATTTTTAATGCAGTCAGGAATGTTGGCAGCGGGAATGGTTTTATTGCCATCCTTTACCTTACCCTATAAGAATCCTAAAAAAAATTTAGGAGTACAATTGTATACCTTTCGCAAGGAGATGTTGGAAGATGCCGTTGGTACCTTAAAGCGTATTGCGGCTTTGGGTATTAAACAGATTGAATCGGCAAGGAGTACCAAGGGGCTGTATTACGGTCTGAAGCCGAAAGAAATGAAAGACGTTTGTGAAGACCTTGGAATGACCCTTAGGAGCGGCCACGTAGCCTTGGATGAACAATGGAAGGCGACTATGGATCAGGCGGCCGAGGCCGGTCAGGAATATTTAATTTGTTCCTCCATGCCTACCGAAGGACAGACGGCGGATAACTACAAGGCTGTAGCCGAGGCCTTTAATAAGGCAGGGGAGGAATGCGGTAGTAGAAATATCAAATTCGGATACCACAATCATGAATATGAATTCGAATCCGAAAACGGGGAAGTGTTTTACGATATTTTATTGAACAATACGGATCCGGGTCTGGTACATATGGAACTTGATCTGGGATGGGTAGTGGTTGCCGGGAAGAATCCTTTGGATTATTTCAGAAAATATGAAGGAAGGTTTCCTTTATGGCATTTGAAGGATATGGATATGGTGAAAAAGGAAAGTACCGAGTTTGGAAAGGGAGGCTTGGATATTGCCCAAGTGCTTAAATATAAAAAGGAATCCGGACTTAAATATATTTTCATAGAACAAGAAGAGTATGCCAGTACCCCTTTTGAGAGTATGGAGCACAATATGAAATTTATGAAAAATATGTAGGTTTTTAGGTTGCTCTATCTTGAATAAATAAAGGAATAAAATGTAATGGACTAAGGGAAGCTCATTTGGCGAATAATTGTCCCATATCCTTAAAGGCTTTGAATTCCAAGGCATTTCCTGCAGGGTCCAAAAAAAACATGGTGGCCTGTTCGCCTACCTCTCCCTTAAAGCGGATATAGGGCTCAATAACAAAGTTTATACCCTTGGCAATAAGTTCTTCCGAAAAGGAAAAAAAAGTATCCCAAGGTAAGACTACTCCGTAATGTGGTACAGGGACATCCTTGCCATCTACAGGGTTTAGGTGCAAATCTTCTCCCTTGGCCTTAGGCTTGTAATGGATTACCAATTGGTGGCCGAACAGGTTGAAGTCTACCCAATGGTCACTGCTTCTTCCTTCTTCACAGTTTAATATTTCCCCGTAAAATTTACGGCACTCCGCCAAATTATGTACGGGAATGGCAATATGAAAGGGAGTAATCTCGGGCATGGGTCCAGTTCTTTAATTTATGGAATAGGGGATATAAAACTTTTAAAAATAAACATAATTTAAAAAGGAAATAGGCTAGGGAGTAAAAATACACTATAATTTAGGACAATAAAAAGTCTACTATCTGTAAGTTTATTTCCTCTTGGTGCAAGGAATGGCCAAGCCCGGTGGTTTTTATTAAGCTACTATTTTTCCAGTTTTGGTGAAGACGTTCGGAAGCGTTGAACGGGGTTATCGTATCCCGTTCATCGTGGATGATAAGCCCTTTTTGTTCAATGGATTTGGCAAACTTGGGGGTCGATATATCGTGGATTCGTAAGTTGAAATGCTCATATATGTGCCTATCCAAGGCTTCAAGTACCCGCTTGTTAAACCTGACCAGGTTTTGGTAATGCGACATTAGCTCGGAAAGTTCGGCCGGGGCTCCCAAAGTCACTATTTTTTCAATGGAGGTGTTTGGATTTTGATATTGATTGTGAAGGGTGGCAAGTCCCCCCATGGAATGCCCAACAATATATTTGGGCCGGTAAAGGTCTATGAGCTGCCGTGCGCTGTCCGAATAGGTAACCACGTTTAAGCTATTTCCTTCTGAATGTCCATGGCCTGGGGCGTCAAAGGCAATGATGTTAAATTCCCTTTCCTGTAATTTTTCAATGAGATATCGCCACCTAAAAGCATTGCTTTCCCAGCCGTGCATTAAAAGAACGGTTTCCCTTGTTCCCGGCCATTCATAGGTCTGCAGTCCAGTGTTGTTCACCTTAACCCTTTTGCCCAAATGCCGTTGTAGGTATTCTTGATGAACCGGCAAAATTCTGCCCTTTCTAGGCGTCGTAAAAGTTTTGAACGCTCTTTTACCAGCCGCCCTTTCCGAGAAAAGGGCGGTTGAATTGAAGTAGGCACCGTAGGATAGTGCCAGCGTGCGATAAAGTAGTTTTTGCATAGAATCTGCAGCTATTCCCAGCCTACCATCATATATTTGATCTTAGCCTTGTCCGGTATCTGAACAGCTTCAATATTGGTGTTGTTGCCATATTGTAGGTTGCTGGGAAGTTCGGTCTTGGCAATTGTGAAATAAGCGTCGGAGTCTTTTAGGAAAACCACTACATTGTTGAGGGCGGTAATAATTTTTTTAATGCTGTGTTTGTCCTTGATATCCTTAAAGGTGCTATTGAGTCCAACCCCTTTTTCGGTAACATATCTTGGATCGTAAATGCGGATAATTTCAAATTTCTGAATGCTGTCCATATTAGGGGTAAGGGTGAGTAAATGCTTGCCTCCCTTTTCATAAATGTTGATTTTTTTTACTGCTGCACCTATTCTGGTATTTACCGTATCCCTAACTATGGAATCACTGGCAAATACGGTTTCAATGTCATCAATGGTATTGGATTTTAGCAGCTTGCCTACTTGGTCTTTGGCAATTACAAAATCCGTATTGGTGTTACATTGAATAAAGAGTAGCGCGCTTAGTGCTACGGCAAAAATCGATTTTCTTATCATTTTATAATTAAAAGGTATTCTTACTTATTATGGATTTTTATGGTGCAATGGATTATCGCATTACTTTCTTTAAAACGCCTAGGACTCCCCTTATAAAAGTAGCACTGGTCAATACTTTTATTACAGGGTTTTGGCGTGTACTGGCCCTTCTTGTGGAAGATCGGGTTGATCTAGTTTTGGAAGAGGCCTTTTCCTTCTCTGCCAGTTTCTCTGCCCGTTCAATCTTATCGTTAAGCAGTTCATAGGCACTTTCGCGATCTATGGTTTCATTGTATTTTCCAACCAATTTGGATTTGTCTATAACTTCTTTTAGCTCCCTGTCCGTAAGAATATCCATACGGCTCATAGGGGCTCTAAGCAAAGTGGCCGCTAGGGGGGTTGGTCTTCCCTTTTCGTCAAGGGCACTGATCAGTGCCTCCCCTATTCCCAGGGAAGTTAAAACTTCCTTGGTGTCATAGAAATCTGAAATGGGATAGTTTTCTGCGGTGAGTTTTATGGCTTTTCTATCTTTTGCCGTAAAGGCCCGTAAGGCATGTTGCACCTTTAATCCCAACTGGGACAGAACCGCATCCGGGACATCGGTAGGGTTTTGGGTTACAAAATACACCCCTATTCCTTTGGAGCGGATCAATTTTACGATACTCTCAATTTGATTCAATAGGGCTTTTGAAGCCTCATTAAAAATGAGGTGGGCCTCGTCTATAAAGAGGACCAATTCCGGTCTGTCCGTATCCCCTTGTTCTGGAAAGGTATCATAAATTTCAGCCAAGAGGCTCAGCATGAAGGTAGAAAACAATTTGGGACGATCCTGGATATCGGTCAAACGTAAAATGTTGATATAGCCCCGGCCATTTTCATCGATACGAGTAAGGTCTTCCACATCAAAAGATTTTTCCCCGAAAAATAGCTCTGCACCTTGTTGTTCCAGTTCTATTATTTTTCTCAGAATGGTTCCGGTAGAACTGGTGGAGATTCTTCCATAGGAATCGGAGAATTCCTTTTTGCCCTCTTCGGTAGCGTATTGCAGTACCTTTTTAAAGTCTTTTAGGTCTAGTAGCGGCAGTTTATTATCATCACAATACTTAAAAACAACTGCTACGATTCCTTCCTGTGTCACCGAAAGATCCAATATTCGGCTTAAGAGTACCGGTCCAAATTCTGAAACAGTAGCACGTAATTTTACCCCATCCTGTTCGGAAAGGGAAAGCATTTCCACGGGAAAGGCTTTGGGGGTAAAGGGTAGGCCACCTATTTTGGCGTGACGTTCATCAATTTTTGCATGTCCGGGACTGGGTTGTGCCAGTCCACTCAGATCCCCCTTAAGGTCCATCAACAACACTGGGATACCTTTGTCCGATAAGTTTTCAGCAATTATCTGTAATGTTTTGGTTTTACCGGTACCCGTTGCTCCGGCAATAAGACCATGCCTGTTAAGGGTCTTTAACGGGATTTTTACGTGTGCATTGGTTATTGTTTCCCCATCCAGCATGGCAGACCCCATGGTAATAAAGTCTCCCTTTGTGGTATATCCTTCCTCTATATGTGCAAAGAATTTGTCTTTGATGTCCATTAGGTTAATTTTTGATAAAAATAGACTAATTTTTGGTCAAAAGAAAAGTTGTTGGTTTTAAGTTATTCCTATGCCCTCCCACCTAGCGCTTACTTTACGGTAAGAATACTTTGCTGAATATTACTGTTACATTGGTTAAATTCCCCTTGCTTTTTGTGACTGTGATTTATAAAAATGTATTGCATTACGGCCTGCATTTTTATGGTCCCAATACAGATTAGCTATTTAAGTTTTCAGTCTTTCCGCTTGGAGGTCAATTACTCAAAAGGTTGTAATGGGGATAAAAAATGCACCTTATCTATTGCCCTTAATATTCCAAGAAAATAAAGATATGCACTCCATTCCAAATAAGTGACCCATTTATTCTTCCTGTTTCTTATTCAATAAGCTCTTTTGGAACAACTTAAAGATACGGGTGTATTCATCGGTCCAGCTACTGGGTTCTACAAAACCATGCCGTTCTACTGGGTACACGGCCATTTCCCAATTGTGTTTCTCCAATTCGATAAGGCGTTGCGATAGTCGCACCATATCCTGAAAATGTACGTTGTCGTCCACCATGCCGTGAAGTATCAATAAATCGCCCTTTAATCCGTCCGCAAAATATATGGGCGAGCTTCTTCGGTAGGCCAAACTGTCGGTGACAGGAGTGTTCAAAATACGGGCCGTATACCCATGGTTGTATGCTGCCCAGTCTCCCACGGATCTTATGGCCGCCCCGGCTTTAAAGGTGTCGGGGGCAGTGAACATTGCCATTAGGGTAATAAATCCACCATAGGAACCGCCATAGATGCCTATTTTATCCTGGTCTATGCCCAGTTCATTTATTAAATATTCGGCTCCATCCACATGGTCGTACAGGTCCTTTCCACCCATATGCCTGTAAATCCCTGTTCTCCAATCCCGACCATAACCGGCACTTCCCCTATAATCTATATCCAAAACGGTATAACCATTGTCCACCAAGAGATTGTGGAACATATACTCCCTAAAATAGCTGCTCCACCATTTATGGGCGTTCTGTAAATAGCCGGCTCCATGTACGAAAATTACGGCTGCCTTATTTTTGATATTGGAATTGGGTTGGTACAAACGGGCATGCACCGCTTCACCGTCCTTGGCCTTAAAGGTGATTATTTCCGGGTCGCGCCAATGGTATGCGTTAAAGCTTTGGGTAGTGGAGAAAGTGATACGTTTTGCTTCTGCCTTGGATTTTCCCCAAATAGGATTGTCCTGTAGATAGAGTTCCGTGGGCTTGTTGGCGTACGAATACAAAATGGCCATTTTACGCTCGTCAGGAGATAGGGTAACCTGGTTGTCACCGGTCATCTGGGTCAACTGCCGTAGTTGTCCACCTCCGATAGGCATACTATAGAACTGTCTGTCCCCGGGATGGTTCTTATTGGCGGTAAAATACCAGCGTTTCTTGTCCTTTGAAATTTGAGGGTCGTAAATTTCAAATTCCCCAGATGTTAATGCCGTTACTTTATTGGTAATTACATCCATTCTGTAGAGATGCGAATAGCCAGTTTTTTCAGATTGGAACCAGATACTTTTTCCATCGGGCATCCAACCTATATTGCCTCCCCCAATACCAGGACCGGCTATCCAAGCTTCGTCATGTTGGCGATCCAACTGCGTAACCGTACCGTTTTTGGGATCTAGCAGTGCAATCCATCGGTCTTTATAATCGTTGCTGCTAATGTTGATTACAGCATATTTTCCGTCCTCGCTCCATAGAGGGCCATCAATATAGCCCAGTCTGTTTTTATTTTCGTAGGCCTTATCGGGGTAATCCTTGGTGTACTCAGGTATATAATCCAAACCTTCCAGGCTGTCCAGGACAACTTGATAGGCTTTTCTTTTGGCCATATCATATATGAACATTTCATATTCGTAGGGTTCGTCGCCTACCTTGGATCTTGTATTTTGATCTTCGGTATACCCTGATTCGGTAACGTAATGGGGAACAATGGTGCCTTTATTGGATGTTGGCGATTTTACGGCTATGTAGGTGATATATTCTCCCTTGGGATCAATCTTTAGATTGTAGATGGATTTGTCTCCGGGGTCAATGGGCAAGGGTTCCTTGGCCTCTAGGCGTTTGTTCATTTCCTCGGCGGCATCTTTTTTTGCTTTTCTTTCGCGCAGCACATCAAATAGGCCCAATTGATCTTCGTAAAGCCATTGGTCTTTTTTACTTTTTTCGTCATCCGTTTTTTTAGACTTAATCTGGGTCAGCTGTACGGTACTTCCGGTAGCTATGTTCCAAGTAAATAGGTTTTTGCCCTTTTGGTAGGCCACTTTGGTGCCGTTCTCTGTAAAATGGGGAGTGCTTTCGTAAGCTTCGGTCCGGGTTATTTGTGTAATGAGTTGGGTCTTAAGGTTCAACATAAATATATCACCCCGCTTGGTATATAGTTTCAGGGATCTATCCTGGTTATAGACCCCGTTGGAGCCGGGTAGGGCATATGCTGTTTCAAAATCTGTTTTTACCGTCTTGGACGATCTTAAATGGTAGCTGTAAAGTGAGTCGCTTTGGGCCTGTACGGGATTCCAGTCAAAATAAAGGGTCTGTCCGTCCAGGGACCATTGTGGATTGGAAGGAAGATGCCCCACAAAGTCATCGCCCTGCATAATTTCTTTGACGGATAATGTTGAGGTATTTCCCTGTTGTGCCACGCAAGGAATGATAACCAATAGAAATAGACTGCACTGTAGCCAAATGTTCTTCATTTACTTAGTTTATAAGCCTAGGGTGACCTAAGGTTTGGATTTGCCAGTTTTTCTTAAAACTTGGAAGCGGTAAATATCCTAAATCTTGGGAAATAACACAAAGGTGAAGGGAAGATATTCAGCTTTTGCAAACATTATATAAATTGGAACTGAAGGATTAGTGTATTTGCCTTTCTTCAAATTCTGGGCAGTCCAGCCTAATGTCCGAATTCAATAATTCTTTATCCAATAAGTTGCAATAGTCCCGTTCGGTATTCCTACTATAGAATTTACATCCGTAACAAGTTCTTTGCACGGTAAGAATGCCGCTTTTATTTAATTGATAGATAAGTTTGCCAAGGGTTCCGAATAGAGCTTCCAGGTCGGTCTGATGGATAGTGGTAAGCTGGTTCTTTAAGGGATTGGCAAAATCTGATGTTTCGGCCACAATATTTTGGCCAGTTACAGAGAGGCCAATGGAATAACTTCTACTATCGCTGGAGGAGTAGTTTTTGGTAATGAAGCCTTTTTTGTCCAATACCCTAATGGCATCACTAATAGTGGGTTTGGTAATATTGAATTCTTTGGCCAAGTGGCTTACATTACAGAATTCGGTTTTGTGGTAGGCAATAAAAATTAAGATCTGGATCTGGATGGGGCTTAATCCCAATAATTTGGCTTTATCCCAGAGCAAAACCTTGAATGCTTCGGAGATACGTTCAAGTCCGGCAACAATTTTACTGGAAACGTCGTTCTCCTGATGGTCCGGATTAAAAATACTTTTATCCATATAAAAAGCCTGTCGGGATTATGCCCGACAGGCAAAGTTAGTCATCCTAATTAAATTATTGGCAATTTTCCATTTCTACGATATAATATCCTTCTTTAATGATAATATCGGCTATGGCCTCTGAAACCTGTTCCATATGGCAGAATTTACATTTCTTGGAGGATATGTCGGCTGTTGGGAACGGCTTATGGGATAGGAATTTACGCCCGTATTTAATATCCCTGTCCTTATCTTCCATTAATATGTCAAAATGCATGGACTTACCATCTTCACGGGCTACGTAAGTGTCCCAAACCGATATCTTTATTGTATTTCTTGTTGAAATGACTCGATAGGTAATTAGGAATCCTAACCAGTAAAATTAAATTTTTTTAACCCTTTACATCTGCCATAGAAGCGCCAAAGTTAATGTGGAGCACATTTCCGGTGGGGGTAACCAAGGCGGGAACCGATTTAACCCCGGCTTTTTCGGCTTCGGGAATACGGGATTTGTTGGTTCCGAAATGTACAATTTCCACATTGTCCGTTCCTACTAGTTCCAAAATCTCATGTTCTGCACTTAGGCATACGGGACATCCTGCGTGATAAAAAACTGATTTTTTCATTCTTCCTATTTTTAAGTTAAACACTATTGCTTCACAAATATAGTAAGGAATCCTAACTAAACAAATTTTAAGCAATATTTTTAATATGTGAACTTTATTCTTAGGTTCGCTTTAGTCACTAAAAATCAATCGCAACCACAATATTTATTGCTACGGGCTTTCTCAAAGCATTCCTTTCCTTCCTTAAATGCAAAATAGGAAAGGGCCAGAGTACCAATACTGTCTATATAGGGAATGTTCCACAGTTCATAGAAAGCACTACTAATTAACAGGATAATGGACATATATACACAAACCATAGTACAATTGGCATCGGAGAGGATTGGTTCCGAGTCTAGTTCTTTACCCACCTTTCTTTTCCCCAGGACAAGCATCCACATAATGGCAATGGAGACTATGGATATGACAACGCCCCAAAAGGTGGTTATAGGTTTGTGGCCAATCCATATGTTGTACAGGCTAGTGAATACCAAGGCTGCCACAAGAGTATAAAAGGCGAATCCTGTTATCCTCAAAGCGGTACGTTCAAAAACATCCTTGTTACTTTCAGGTTTTTTTTGGATTCTTAGGATCATGTGTGCTATTCCAATACCGGAGATGACCTCTATAAAACTATCCGCACCAAACCCGAACAGCGCCAGGCTTTCGTCCTCAAAACCTAAGTAGGTAGAGATTAGGCCCTCTGCAACATTGTAGATTATGGTGAACAAGGCAAATCCAAGGGCCAGTTTGTACAGGCGGTTATTTTCTGTATCCGCAATTATATTTTTCATTTTGCGAGTTATAGTTGTCCTTAAGTGGTTGTTTAAAAATTGAAGTTCTTGGTCAAATCCAATTCAAAATACTTGGCAGATTCGTGAGGGTTATGCCGGTAGGCGGGGATTTCCTCAAAACCATGGTCCGTATAGAGTTTTATGGCCGATTTCATAAAATCCGCCGTGTCCAATTTCACACTTTTGTATTCAAGTTTCCTAGCGGTATCCAGACATTGCTTCAGTAACAATTGCCCTATGCCCATGCCTCTGCTTTGGGGCTTTACATACATTCTTTTTACTTCACAATCCTGCTCGTTGAATCTACGGATACCGGCAATGCCAACGGCTTCCCCATTTATTTGTGCAATAAATAATCCACCATCCCCAGGGTTGTACATTTTGGGCAGGCCTGCCATTTCTTGATCAAAATTTTGAAACGATAGATCAATGCCCAACCAGTCTACATATTCCAAAATCAACTCTTTTGCCTCTAGGAAGTCGGTCGCCGTTAGGGCCGGTTTTATTTCGATGTTGGGTTTCATAATGGATCTAATAATTGTTTAAGCGTAGAGCTGGTTCAAAAAAGCTGTTGCTCATAGGCCTTCCTTGGCCGAAAGGATTGAGCTTGTGGTCAAGGAGAAGTTGCTGTGGGCATTTATTTTTATGCATGCTACCTGTGGTTATCTGCTAATGGCTCGATTTAAATTTGTTTACAACCTCAAATTGTTTGTCAACCACCGATTGGTTTTGGCCATGACCGGCATCAGGTATTAGAAAATATTCCTTTATCGGAGCTTGTATTTGGTCAAAATATGGTTTGTTAAGCTCTTTGGAGGTAAGTATGTCCTCTTCCCCCTGTATATAATAAATGGGAAGTTTAAAATTCAAGGCATTTTTGTTGAAATCAATTTCAGAGACCATGGATTTTATGTTGAGTTTTTCATGACCAACTAAATGTAGAAATGAATAATCATCTCCATCATACCTATCCTTACTATCTTTTTCATTATCGTATTCAGCTTCCAATTTATACCACGTATTAGGCACAGGTTGGGTGTTTTTTCTTTCGTAACTTTTTACGACCTGCAACAATTGACCATATTTTTTGGCATTGTTGTAAGGTGGAATCCCTAGGGATTCAAGTTTTTGAATACTCTCAATATCATTCTCTTTTTTGGCCAACCCATAAACTTTATGATAGGCAAAATCAATGTTTTCCGAGAAATTAACGAATTGGGAATTTCCAATGTAGGCGTGAAAAAGTTCAGGGTGATCCAACGCCATTTCCGTACCCAGGATAGAACCCCAGGAGGTACCTATGAGAATAACTTTTTTCTTGTTTAAATAGCTAATAAGGTATTTGGTGAGCTCAATTCCATCTTTGGTCATCTGCTCTACTGTTAATGGGTTCTCTATCCAGTAATCTTCAGTGACGTTTGGGGGTAAATTACGGCCATAAGTTCTTCCGGCTCCTCTTTGGTCCCAATTCACCAAAATAAAGTCCTTTTCCCATTCGCCATACATGGCATTGGTGAATTGACTCATTGTACTGCCAGGACCACCATGGATGAAAAGAATTACCGGTTTCGAAATGTCATCACCTTTTATAGTAATCCACTGTTCCAAACCACCTAAAGAAATAAATTTTCTTTCATTGATGGATTTGGTTTGGGCCATGGAAAAAGCAGTAATCAATAAAGTTAAAATACTGAAGACCGCATTTTTCATATAATTTGGTTTTTAGATACAGGGCACTTTATTGATATAATATCGGTTTGTATCGTTATTGTATTTATCACTGCTTCCAAATTCATCCACAAAGGAGGAAGGAAGGTATTAATTTACAATATTTTTTTGTTTGGTGCTAGGCCTCCATTTTTACCAGAGTATTTTTCTTTTTATAGGTTCTTCCATACCATAATAAAATTCCGGTAACCGGAAGGCTGGCGGTAAGGAGGCTCACCAAAAAGGCAATTATTTTACCAGCAATTCCCCCTATGGCCCCGATATGGATGTCATAATTCATACGCAGTATTTTATCCGCTAACTTGGCATTTTCATATTTGCCATAAATGCCCGGAGTCTCAATTTCCTCCAGGGTGTATTGGTCAAAAAAGCGAAAGTCCGAATCGTAGTATAATCCAGAGCTATTGGAGACTTCCACATAAATACTTGCATCCGCGCTCGTGGGGTAGTGAAGTTCAAAACTTTCTGCATTGGGAGATGCTGCCTGCAGTTTGGGAATAAGAAGGTCTATCGGCAACACACCTTCGCTTTGGCTTGGAGAACCAATATTTTCAGGAATTATAAATGCCGCCTCCTTTTCCCCTCCCAACGACTTGTACAGAACATATTTCATCCAGTTGTAAGACATTACCGAACCCGTAAAGGCAAGGATCAGTGCTAGGGAGCAAATATAAAAACCGATGATTGCATGAAGGTCAAAGTTCTTTCGTTTCCAACGCGTAGTATCTTTCCAATTGAACTTTAAACGTTGTTTTAGATTTTTGCGCTTCTTAGGTATCCAAAGGAAGATACCCGAAATTATGATCAACATAAAAATAAGTATGGAAGCTCCAACTACCTGCTCCCCAATTTCTTTTGGCAACCATAACCGCATATGACCTTTTAATATAAAAGCAAAAAACCCGGACAAATGATCATCCACCTGTATCACGTTGCCAGTATATGGATTTAGAAAAACACTTTGATAAAATTCTGGCTTTGGATCATAAAAAATTACCTCAATGGCATCATCCGCCTTTTTGTACAGGGTTCCGTGTATGTGGTTATCGGGAAACACTTCCTTGGCATACATTTTGGCCTCTGTAGGGGTAAGTATAGGCTTGTTTTGGGGGGTCACCTTTTTATAGTCATCATAAAGACTTTCAATCTCATCCCTGAATGCCCAGCAACAGCCGGTAATGGCTACGATAAAGACAATTACACCTGTAGTGAGCCCCAATATCTTATGAAGTTCAAATAAGAATTTTCTAAATTTCATAGCTAAGCTTTTGATGGTTGATGTTGATGTTCTGTCTAAAACTTGTACGTAAAGTTGGCCAACAAGACTCTAGGTGTCTGAGGGTTGATCGTGGACCAGCCTTTGTAATATTCTTTGTTGAACGCATTATTTAGTTTTAGGCCAATGCGATACTTGTGGGCCTGGTAATAAAGGGAGGCATTGGCAATGGTATAGCTTGGTAGGATAAATTCTCCTGTAGAGGCATAGTTTATGGCAAAACGCTCACTTGCGCCGTTAAACCCAAGACCCATTCCAAAACCGTCCAATGTACCCTCTTGCAACTCATAGTTGGCCCAAAAATTATACTGTGTTTCAGGACCTGCCTCAAGAGGTCTTCGATTCAAAATCTCGGTATTGTCAGATTTGATGGTCTCACTATCGTTATTACTAAAGCCGGCCCTTAGGTTCAAACCTTTAACGGGGTTGGCGTTGATTTCTATTTCAAAACCTTTGCTTTCCACTTCCCCGCCTTGAATTTTGTTGAAGGGAGAAGAGGGATCGGTAATGACACGGTCCTTGACCTTAATGTCGTAGTAACTAATGGTTGCATTTAACCTGTTGTTGAAAAGGTTGGTCTTAACACCAAATTCCAACTGATTGGCCTGTTCTGGATCAAATGTTTCCAAGGTCTGTGGTCCCGCGTCCGGATCCCCTATCAATTGTGGGGCAACATTGGTAAATCCGTTTTGGTAATTGGCAAAGATGGAAAGTTCATCCAAGAGGGGTTGGTAAAGCAATCCAAACTTGGGGGACAGGGTGGTTTGATCATAATCATCGTCCACATTGGACAAATTGCCTTCATTGTCAAAACGATCTATACGCAGTCCAAGCATTGCCGAAAGCTTATTGGTGATATTTAGGACATCGGAGGCATAAAGGCTATAGATGTGATATTTAGATTTAATGTTCCCTACGGCCTGTGTAGATAGAACGGCATCTACTGCTGCCGTGGAGAGGGCATAAGAATCGGTTTCTACCGCAACGGTAAAGGGATTGTCCCCATTGGATCCGCCCTCTGGAGTTACATTGCCATAGAAGGCATAGCCGGTACTATTGTTGATTTCCGTAGCATTGAAATAATCCAGGCCAATTACCACTCGGTTCCTAAGGGAGGCAATCTTGAAATCGCCTATAAAATTTTGCTGGATGTCCGTGGTCTGAGTATTGGCGTTTTGTTTATTGATAAATCTTGTGAAGGTATCGTTCCCTAAAATTCCATAATCGTATAGGTAGGAATAGTATCCTTTGGTAGAGGTGGAACTTTTGGAAAGAAGGGTTTGCGATTGCCAAGTATCGGACAATTTATAATCCATTTCAATCCTATAATTCTGGGTAGGATTCTCCAAAGTCAAGTCATTACTAGTAAAGGATAGTTTGTTGTTGTAGCCCAATTCCTCAAGATTTTGGGCCTCGGTTGGGGCGCCTCGATTTAAAAATAGAAATGTAGGATTGGTCTGTTCCGCCTGTGTAATTTCTCCGTAGAAGGAGAAGGATAATTTGTTGTTTACCTTGTAGGAAAGGGAAGGGGCAACAAAAAATGACTTTCTAAAACCGGCATCCTGAAAACTCTGTTCCGTGGAGTAGGAGGTATTGATCCTAAAATAAAGATTTTCACTTTTATTGATAGCAGTATTAAAATCGCCCGTTATCTGATTTAATCCGTAGGTACCGGAGGTAAAGGAAAGTTCCCCTCCCGTACCTATATAGGGTTTTTTGGTCACAACATTAATGAGTCCGCCATAGGAACTAACGGCATTGCCAAATAGGGTTGCCGAAGGTCCCTTTAACACCTCTATACGTTCTATATTGGCAGGATTTATGGTACCGTTGGTTAAACCTGGTAGACCATTGACCAATTGTGGCTGAACGGAGAATCCACGCATGGAATAGTATCCAGCGCCGTCTCCACCACGACCCGTGGAGGTCCATAAGTTCTCTACACCGGCGGCATTCTTAAGGGCATCGTCAAAATTGGTCACTATTTGTGATTCCAAAAGATCGGTGGTAATCGTGTTATACACCTGGGTGTTCTCAATGTCTTTTAGAGGTAGCTTGGATACATAGGCCGTTTTCTTTCTAGAGAATTTATTAATGCGCTCCCCTTCAACGACAACCTCGCCCAATATTTCGTTTCCTTCGTACAGAACAATATTCCTTAGATCTAAGGAATTGTTGTTTACAATGGAAAACGCAATAACCCTGGTCTTAAAACCCAAATAGGAAATACTAAGGGTGTGGTCTCCATTGTCCAGTCCTTTGATTTCGAAATATCCATTTTCATTGCTCTGGGTTCCTTTTTCAGAGTTCTGTACAATAATGTTTACTCCGAATAAAGGAATTTGGGTGTTGTCCGTTATGGTCCCACTTATGGTTGCGCTTTGTGAAAATGCAATTGAGGTGGTGGTTAAAAGAAGCAAAAAGGCTAATTGAAATTTCATGGTTTTTATTTAGACTAATAATAAATAGTGATTTGAGCGCAAAAATATCTTGAAGAATTGAATTGACCAAATTATTTATATTAAATCTAAATAAGAATATATTAAGACTTGATTATCAAGGGGTAATGACTTGTTGTAAGGTTGAATCCAATGATGATTTCAGTTGTTTTAGCTGAATATGGATAGTGATTGCGGCTATGATGTGCGATTTCTTCACCCATTGCTTTCAGATATAGGGGTAGGCGTTAGGGTTGGATAAACTTTTTTTGGAGGGGGTTGGTTGTAGGTAGCGGTCAAGAATATCTCTAATGGAACCTACAAGCCCAAGGTGGGTAAGTGCTTCACTTGGTGATAGGTGAGGGCAGCGGTAATGCAAGCCTGCAATTCCTTTTTGGGGATGCTGTCCTTCAAATGAAAAATAATAGCTCTGCTGCCCTCGAACCTAAACATATTGTGATACACCATTTTAAAGGTGGGTATCAATTTGCTGGTGCATTGGAAGTACATGGCATATTGATCCGGATTTTTTGGTTTCCAATCTATTCTGATGGTACTGCCATTTTTAGCTATATAACTGGGCTCGCTCCATTTAAGGGTTTCTTCAAGCAAGCTGAGGCTTTCAATATTTTGGGCGGATTCAATGATCAGGGATCTCAGGATTTCTAATTTTTTACGGATTTCTGGAGGGTAATTATTGAAAACCGATTCAACCCTGCTATCGGTCTTAAACCGTAAATCTTTCATAACCTAAAATTTAAATAAAGAAAGGTAATGGATAAATTAAATTAATACAAGGTTGTTAAAAAAAAGTACCATGAATATTAATAATCCACATCCAAAGTTTAAAAAAATAACAAAAAACTATTCTTGTTAACGTTAACGAATAAAAAAATAATGCTAACTTTCATGCAAAAGGAGATGAGGTATATTTTACATGAATTGTAAATGTTGGCCCAAAACACAAAAATTCCGAACGGGCGCCTGGTTGCTTAAAGGATTAAACCGGTTTGGGAATTATAGGTCAGGCCTTGGTATAATGTCTATAAAATAAATAGTTAACGTAAATATAATTGCAAATGAAATCTACGAGAAGATCATTTATCAAAAGAACGGCCGTGGCCAGTTCTGCCGTTATTGCGGCACCTACTATAATCTCATCCACAGTCTTTGGGGCCAACGACCGTATTAATGCAGCGGTTTTAGGGGTCAATGGCCGTGGAAAAAGTCATATTCAAGGCCTTATGGCACAAAAAAATGTGCAGGTTACCACCTTGTGCGATCCGGATATGAACTTATTAAGGGATCGCCAAAAATCGTTTAAGGAAACCTATAAAAAGGATGTTGCCTTGGAGCAAGATCTTCGTAGGGTCATGGACAATAAAGATATAGACGTGGTGAGTATTGCATCGCCAAACCACTGGCACGCCCTTTCTGTAATTTGGGCCTGTCAGGCCGGAAAGGATGCCTATGTTGAAAAACCAGGGTCGCACAACATCTGGGAAGGTCGTAAAATGGTAGAGGCAGCTGCAAAATATGATCGTATTGTACAGCACGGGGTGCAATTAAGAAGTTCCCCTGCCGTGAACGAGGCTATTAATTTGATGCGCGATGGATATATAGGAAGGGTTTATATGGCCAGAGGTATTGTTTTTCGTTGGAGAGGTGATATCGGGGACCAAGGTTTCTCTCCCGTACCGGCAGGAATAGATTATGACCTGTGGACCGGTCCAGCGCCAAAACGGCCATTTACCAGAAATTTGGTGCACTACAATTGGCACTGGCATTGGGATTATGGCAATGGGGATGTAGGGAACCAAGGTATACATGAAACCGATCTATGTATGTGGGGCTTGGATGTAGGGCTTCCAACAAAGATTACCTCTATGGGCGGTAAGTACCTTTGGGACGATTGTAAGGAGGTGCCGGAAGTGCTTACCTCGGTATATAACTACCCGGAAGAAAGAAAGATCATACAGTTTGAAGTACGGCCTTGGTGCACCAACACCGAGGAAGGTGCCACCGTGGGGAACATTTTCTACGGAGATAAGGGTATTTTGGTAGTAGATGGCTACGATAAGTATAAGACGTATCTAGGCAAGGACAGGACACCAGGGAAATCTGGCGAGGATGGCGGAGAATCTGGAACCGGAATGGACCGAGGTAACGGAGGTACGGACGGACATTTTGCCAATTTTATAGAGGCAGTGCGCAAGCGCGACAAAACGATCCTGAACGGGCCGGTAGAAACAGCCCACCTTTCTTCGGGCTTGGCACACTTGGGCAATATTGCCTATAGACTGGATCGTGTCCTTACATTCAATCCAAAATCCGAGTCGTTCATAAACGACCCAGAAGCGGATAAAATGTTGAGACGTGATTATAGGGAAGGATTTGAAGTTCCTGAGAATGTATAGGAAGCGGTAGCTCCCTAATGACCACCATTGTAGCACAATGGTTCAATAGTGTAAAAACGATGCCCAGGCTCTTGGATCCTGGGCATTGTTTATTTATAATAAGTTATGGAATGGGAGCTTGTTTATCTCACTCACTATCACTAGTCATTTAATCCCTTGCCCTGGAGAATTTTGGATATATATTTTTCAACCCTGTTAGCTCTTGTTGCCGATTGTTTGGCTTGTGAGAAATACAGCAAATACCCTCTTTGTCTTCCAGGAGTAAGGCTATGGAATGCAGCTTTTAAGTCGGAATTATCTTCCAAGGCCTTTTTAAGTTCATTGGGCATTTTAAATTCGGAAGTCTTTTTCATAGGCACTTCCAATCCCGATTTTTCTACTTCAACGGCCTCGAAAATATAGGCTTTGATGGTAGATTTTAGATCAATGATCTGCTGTAGGCCTGTAAAGCGAATTTGACGGGCAGATTGTACGTTCTCGGTTTGTTGGATCAAGATGTTGTTGGTGTCCTTCAGCAGAACTCCTTTGTGAAAGAGAAGGGCGCAATACGCTTTAAAATCGTGAATTAAAACAACATTTTTGCCTTGAAACGTATAACAGGGGTGCATCCATTTAAACTCCTCCGTGAGGCCACAATCCAAACAGATTTCCCTTAACAATTTCATTTCCTGGTTCCATTTTTTGGCCCTATCTAAAAATCTATCAACTACTTTTGGATTCATAAGGTAGGATTTTTGAATGTGGATTATAACCGAGCAATTAGTAATGGGTGTAGGTACTAAATTATGAATTTTCGGCAAATAGTATAAATGTTTTGGATATATGATGTGATTGGGGTTGGTGGGCGTTCCCTATAAAAAAGGTAAGAAGTTCTTGCATTTAAGGTGAAATTGGTTGTGGCAGCATGGGGAATTGGGCTTTATTAAAAAGGTGAATGTTGGACAAATTTTCAGTCCATGGAAGGGGAGCTTTGGGGTATGGGACATTTGGAATTATTTCCTGTCCTTAACAGGGATAACGAATTTTAGTCCGGACCAAATTTCGTCCACTGCACATGTAGGCTTCCCTAAAAATGTAGCCTTACCCTTTTTGTAGGCTTCCCTAAAAATGTGTCTAGCGGTCAGGTAGACGTGACGCCCGTCTGACGACTAAGGCAGGCTTTCGCCAGAGGGGCATAATCAATGTTGGTAATAGTAACTAATTTATATCAAGTCCTTAAATTTTGTTTAATAAGTATTTGGTTTCTGAATTCGAAAACTAGTCTAGATAATTCAATTCTATTTTTGTTTTTTTTATTTAATAGAATACTATTTATTTCTTTGTTTAAATAAAAACGGAAATACTTTTGTACATCTATGAATCTTATCTTTTCCTTTATTAAAAGTTTAATGATTTTAATAGAACATTCTACATAAATTTCGTTAAACCAATTAATTTCATCATCATTCAATATTTTCTTTAGATTAGAATTTTTATTATGATGATCTAACTCTTTCTTTGAACTTATTATATTTCCAAATCCGAGTGAAAAATTTGGCTTATATATTTTTTTAATAAAATCACTCGATTTGCAGGATAAAAGAAATATATCATGTTCGTCAAAATAATAGTTGGCCCACGTTGCATCAAGAAAATATTTTTTATATTCAAAAGTGTTGTCCGGCAGGTACAAACCATAGGAGCTTCCATGTCCCAAATACACTATTAATGATTTAGGTTCTAGATTGCCAATTAAAGTTTTAGCCTTTGAAATGGATTTTTCGTCAGATGTAAATGAACTATAAATATCTTCAAATTCTTCTTGAAATTTATTTAAAAACAATGTAGAATTATCAGAAGCATGGATAATTAAAACACTTTTATACTTATTCATTTAAATTAGAATAATGGGCAATAGATAATTCTATAAATTCACGGATAAATTTTAAGCCACCAATATCTTGGTTATTAAGGTCTAAAATGTCTAATATTCTTTTTCCGTCGTAATCGGAATTTCCCGTATTTACTACGATGTTTTTATCGAATGAAATTAATGAATCAAGTACTACATTGGAAATAGTGTTAGATTGCTTTAAAAGAGTTTTTATTTCCTCAAACCTTTGTTCATCTCTTTTGCAAAACTTTATTTTTAATTCAATAATCTCTCTTATAAATTCTAATGAAGGTATTATATCTTCTGGTTTATCCTCTATTTCTTTTTTTATTTTTTGCAGGACATAATCGGAGGCTCTTTTAATATCAGATGAGTAGATTAAGAACGTACGGCTTTTCCATTTTTCTTTGGTTGCAATTACCCATTCAATAATATCCCAGCCTTTTATACCTGGGAATTCATCAACTTTATTTAGTATATTCCAATCGGTTATAATCAGATTTATGTTTCTACCTTTTGTTTTTTGAATGATTTCTTTTTTGAATTCATTAACATTAAATTCATTTGCGTCAACAATATAATAATCAATAGGATTTATGACTATGGGAGTTACAAGGCACCCGCTTATTCTAATCTTATTGTTATACTGATTAATAGCCTCAGGGTCATCGTCAAACACTAAATAATTTAATTCTATTTGACTCATTTTAATGTGATTTTAAATGAAGCTCCTTTTAATTTTAGATTATTACCAACAAAATCAATAGTACCTTTTAAGTTTGTTATTCTTTTTTTTGCGTCAAACATACCAATTCCGGAACCTCTTTCATTTGAATCTCTTACTCCTAATTCAAAAATAGATTTTGGATTTTTAGATAGTAATTCAGATACACCAATTCCATCATCATGATAGAGAATTTCTAATTTTTTGTCAACTATTGAAAACTCAACTAAAATATTATTGGCTTTTGCTTTAATTGAATTTGATACCAGATTATCAATAACAATGTCTACTTCTATTGGATTGATCAATGAATACTTCTCGAAGAGATTTTCAGTTTTAATATTTATTTCTTCTCGTGAAACACTAATGTCATCTAAATATTCTTTGATGTATTTTGGAAGATTAATTCTTTGATTGGTAAATTTATAATCAAAGTTGGATTTAATGATTATTTGGGAGACTTTAATAGCCTTGTCTATGTTGTTCTTAATTGAATATATTTTGGACTTAGTCTGATCATCAAGATTTGACGTGAGTAAATCATTAACATATGTTGAAGCGTTTCCAACATATAGATCAATAGAGTGGACAAGTTGTTCTGCATCATCGCTTAAAGTTTTTCTTGTTGCAGTCAAATATTGAGTTTTTTTTGTCTCAATTGTCAGTTTATCAGATAAATCTTTGTTTTTATCTTCTTCTTCACGTACTTTTTTCTCGGCTTTTAATTTGGCTAACTCAGCTAACGCTCTTTCTTTTTCTTTTCTTTCAGCTTCTAATTCAGCTTGTTGTCTTCTATCTTCAGCTTGCTTTCTTTTCTCTTCTTCAGCTTCTCTTTTTTGTCTTTCTACTTCAGCTCTTTTCTCAGCTTCAATTCGCTTTCTTCTTTCTTCTTCTTCTCTCTTTAGTGCTGCTTCTTTTTCTTGAATTACCCTATTGAAATTGTTTTCTGTAAGTTTTATTTGACTGAACAGATCTTTATCGCTTGTTTTTTCAGCTATTTTTTCTAAGTCAGTAATAAATTTTGGTTGAACATCTTCTAGTTTTTCATTTACAAGATTTACTAACTCTTTGTTGTAATTAATAATTTTGATATCATTATCATCACTTAGGGTTTTTATTAGATTGACAAAATCTATTTTACTTCCGATATTTTTAAGAGCATCTTCATATGAATCTTTATCCTTGTCATCTTTTAAATTTTCACGATGTAACCTTGCTATTTCTTCATTGAGAAAATACTTTTTTCTCATGAAGGCTTCTCCCCATAGTACACCGACTACATAACGCTCTAATCGTTTTAAAGCTTTTTCATAAAAAATTTCAAATAGTAATTTTTTGCCTATAGTTTCAACTAAACCACCATCCCTGCTTGAAACTTCTTTAAATTCATCAAAATTTTCAGTTATTACATCTACTTTTCCAAATAAATCTCTGGTACCTAAAAAACGATTATATCCTTGCTGTTTTCTATTGTCTACTTCCCAGCTGTCATCTCCAACATTCCCGTAAGGTTGAACTCTGAAACCGTTTTTAAAAAGAAATATATTGCCATAGTTAATAGGTTCAATGTCCATTAACTTTCCAAAGTTAATTTTTGCACTTCTATTGAGGAAATAAAGATTGATTTCTAGGTCGTCTATAACAGATTCATAATTATTGGGCTCTTCGATATGATATATTAATGAGCCTCTATCAATAATTTTGGTTGTGATTAGATTCTTTTTGAGATTTAATTCAATTTGAGTTGTTTTTAGGTCAAATATCTTTAAAATACTATTACCTATAATTCCATTTACTTTTAATTCTTGATCAGATTTTTTTAGACTTATAATGTCAGCTGAAGTATTTATTTCAATTTTAAAAGAATCTTCTTTAGTAAATGGATTTATCAGTTTTTCCAAAGATCTTCGTAGTTCAAAAACTTTTCTACGGTCCCATGATGAATTCAAATTTTGAATTTTTAAAATAGTACCATTTTTCCCATCATTTGGAAATATTTTGTCGTTTTTGATTTCTTCAAAAGGGATACTTACTGAATTGAAACTTTGTTCAGCATCTTTTTCAAATTCTCGCCAATCAACATTTAATTTAAAGGTTTGCTTGGAATTGGCTTTAGAAGTAATAAGTTCTAATTCTGCCCCTAATCTGTCACATGAAAACCTACCAACTCCTTTTGCACCTGCATAAAACCTTCTTGATTTTAAATTGTTCAGATGAGAATCTCTCTGAAAGTCATTATCTTCAGAACCTTCTTTTTTTGCAGAATACGCCACTGCAAACCATTTCTTTTCCAAATCGATTTTTGACATTCCTTTTCCATTATCTGCAATAATAATTTCGTCTTTACTAAAGGTAATCTTTACGTAGTTTGCATAGGCATCATAGGAGTTTTTAACTAACTCATAAATTGCAATAAAATCATCGGTGATTAAATCCCTTCCAATGATATTTTTCATACCTGTTTTAACATCAAATTTTAAAGTGCCTTTATCCATTACTTAGTATTGATTTTAAAACTAAACCAGCTTGTTCTCCAAACAATGGTGGTATAGCATTCCCAATTTGTGAATATCTAGGAACTTCTTGAATTCTTCTTTTTCCTCCAGTTGTATATTTTCCTTTGAACTCATACCAGTCATTGAATGATTGAATTCTGGCATATTCCCGCACTGTAAAAATTCTTGGTTCGCAGTAATGGATGTAATCATCCGGTAATGTGGTAATAGTTGGAGTAGGAGAGTTTCCAGATAATGGTATAATTGTTCTTTTTTTAAGATTAAATTTTTCTTTTAAATCATTTGAGAGGGTTTTGTTCTTCTCAGCATATTTTAAAATAAACTCTAACTTCTCTGTTGTTTCTTTACTATGTTTTGCAAATCTGTGGCTATCGGGAATCTTTTTTGAGTATTGCCCTTTTAAAAGTCTTTGATATTCCGATTGGGTTTTATTATATAAACCTGCCTTAAATGATCTAGTGTCAGGTGAGGTTGTTTCATTAATTCTTAACAAATCGGAGATTGCATCTTCCAAACTATTTGTTAGTCCTATTCCCTTGTTTATAAGGAATCTTTCTCTTTGGTCTCTTAACGACTCAAAGAAGTCAATAGGTTTTGTTTTTTCAGTAATGTCTTTTCTAATTCCCACTAAAATAAAACGAGTTCTCTTTTGGGGAACACCAAATTCTGAGAAATCAATAAGTCTTCCATAAACATTATAGCCTTTTGCATCAAGACTTTTAGAACCTATTTTTAAAGCATTTTGTACATAATCTGAATAGATTCTGCCCTTTACTTTGTTCTTGTCAAATCTTTGGGTAAATCCTTTAACGTTTTCAAAAAAAATAACTTTTGGCTGAACAAGTCGAATGAATTTAATATAGGATTTTATTAAATTATTTCTAGTATCACTCTCTATTCTTCTGCCGGCAGTAGAAAATCCTTGGCAAGGTGGTCCTCCTGTGACCAGATCGATTTCACCTCTTAGGCTTTTTAATTCTTTTGGATGGTTTTTGATTATTTCATTAATATCGTGGTTCGATTGAGGTAGCCAATTTGGCCAATCGAAATGTTTATTATTCTCAATTAAATTATGCTCTAAAGTTTCAAATGCATCAGGACTTTTTTCAATTGCAAATTTTCCTTTCCAATGCCCAGAATTGAATAATCCAAGTGAGAGACCACCACAGCCCGCAAACAAGTCGATATATGTTTTTTTCTCACTCATAATTAGTCGTTAGTGTTTTTTGTTGAGTTTAATAATTCTCGAATATCAATATCCAATACATTGGCTATTTTTAGAAGGTTTTCAAGTGATGGTTGTCTAGCATTGGTACACCATTGGGAAATAGTTGATTCATCTTTTCCGATTTGTTCAGCTAACCATTTGTTTTTTCGTCTTTGTTTCAGCAAGAGCGACTTTAATCCTGTTGATATCCACTTTAGCCAATTAATTTGTGTTTTACGCAAATATATTAACTTATTGCTAATAATATTTACGTTTTAACCGATAGTTAAATTAGGATGGATGTTGTTAAGTGAAAGCACTTTTTATTTTGTGAGGCACGAGCAAAACAAATGTGCTTGAACACGTGATTACATCTTTTTTCAGCTTATCTACATCGACCACACATCAGAACTATTATTTGTTTTATAATTATACCCACATACAAACCTATGTTATAAGTGTATTCTTAAGGATACAATAAAAGTTTAATTTACAATTTTATTTAAAAAGCAGGGATTGGGCCCTGCCGAAATATCTTTTTCTTAATTAGTAGTGGTGGAGCGGGGTATTTTCTATCTTTGCGCCATGGTAAAAGAAGATGTTTTAGCGTTGGTTGATCAAGGCCTTAT
>Ga0209344_10001816_pt1 | contig 26022 bp, 28 predicted proteins | sample Cruoilmetagenom6_FD_187293 | JGI IMG/M metagenome (GOLD analysis project Ga0209344, IMG submission 187293) | Oil polluted marine microbial communities from Coal Oil Point, Santa Barbara, California, USA - Santa Barbara Oil Seep Sample 6 (SPAdes)... | ecosystem: Environmental > Aquatic > Marine... | reverse complement strand
ACAGGCCTGCCTATGTCGGCAGACAGGCTTGCCCAGAGGTTTAATACCTTTTATTGACCTTCCAACTTAATGGTCCGGTGACTTTACTGCATCTACCCTTTTAAACCCATTCCAGTTTTTTTGGGATGGAGGCCGCGGGATTATAACGAATTTGGGTTGTTCGAATTACTGAAAACCTCAGTGCCATTTTTTTTCTAAACAATGTAAAAACTGAATGATGTGTTTGACTTTATTGGCACCGCCAAAGGGTATAATACCCCGAGGCTTGCCTGGAAAATTAAAGATCGTTTCCTACGAATGCCTCGCGGGCTTGCCCCGAGGTAGTTTACTATTTTTATTTGCCATAATTTTCTTCAGTTGTTCCCAAGAAAGGGACATGCCTACCGATGGGCCCTCCATAGACCTGCTAATGGAACCTGGGTCCTCTGTTGCCGTCCCTGATGATATGCCTGGACCTCATTTAAATAAATGGGACATTTATAACTATTTGGCCTTGGGAGATAGCTATACCATTGGCGCAAGTGTAGAAAGTGCTGTAAGCTTCCCCATTCAGTTAAAGACTAGATTGGAGCAGGGACTTAAGGTTAAGGTCAATACAGAGATTATTGCCGTCACCGGATGGCGCACGGATAATTTACTGGATGCAGTTAAGAAGGGAGCCCAAATGCCTTCCTATGATTTGGTAACCCTTTTAATTGGGGTCAATAACCAATATCAAGGCAAGCCATTTAGGGTATATACCCAAGAGTTTCCTTTATTATTGGAAGCTGCAATGGCTTTGGCCTATGGCAATCCAAAAAATGTTGTAGTTGTTTCCATTCCGGATTATGCCTATACCCCTTTTGGGGAAGGCAGAAATACTGACAAAATTTCCAAAGAAATTGATGAATACAATGCCTTTGCGGAAGCAACGGCCCTTCAAATGGGGGTGTCATTTATTAATATTACGGATATAACACGAAATGGATTGTCCAATCCCAATTTAGTAGCAGGGGATGGCCTGCATCCATCAGGCGAAACTTATAAGCGATTTGTGGATAAACTATACCCAGTTGTACTTCCTATCTTTGATTAATGATAATTCCCAACCATTGGGATTTGCAATCATATCCTGGGTTATTCGTTCTTTTGTGATGTTAGCTGTGTACCATAATTATGTAATAACATGGAAAGTTTCATGGTTCGCCTACCAATAACTTTAATTACATTTATACCTTATAATTCCCAAAATCAAAATAAACTATATAATGCCCAATAAAAAAGTAAGTATTCTTACCGCCTTTAAAACAATAATTTGGCCACGTCGCAATTTGGTACTTATTGGTCTGCTGTTGATCGTAATAAGTAATGCTGCAAATTTTGTAGGTCCTATTTCCCTAAAATATTTTATGGACGATGTTATTCCAAACAAGGATATGGATATGCTCAAAATATTGGTAGGGTTGGTAATACTATCTATTTTGGTGCGGGCCGTAACTTCATTTTTGTTGACAAAAATATTGAGTGTGCAAGCACAATACCTTATCTCGGAGCTTAGGGCACAGGTGCAAAAAAAAGTGCTTTCACTCCCGATCCGTTTTTTTGATAATACCAAATCGGGGGCTTTGGTCTCTCGTATAATGTCCGACGTGGAAGGGGTTCGAAACCTTATTGGGACAGGATTGGTCCAATTGGTAGGGGGGAGTATTACGGCCATAGGTGCCTTGGTCTACATGTTATGGATTAGTCCGTCAATGACCTTCTTTACCTTTATTCCATTGGCCATTTTTGCCTTCATTGCTTTAAAGGCATTCAAGATTATAAGACCTATTTTTAGAAATCGGGGAAAAATAAATGCTGAGGTTACGGGTAGGCTTACCGAAACACTCGGAGGTATAAGGGTAATCAAAGGCTTTAATGCGGAGGAGCAGGAGACCAAGGTCTTCGAGAATGGAGTGGAACTGTTGTTCCAAAATGTAAAAAAGAGCCTTACGGCAACTGCTTTTATGACCAGTTCGGCAACTTTTTTAATCGGGATTGCTACCACAGGAATTATGGGGATCGGGGGTTATAAAATTATGTATGAAGGATTGAGTCTTGGAGAATTCCTGTCCTTCACCTTTGTTTTGGGTATCATGATCGCCCCCATTGTACAAATGAGCAATATAGGGAGTCAGCTTACCGAAGCGCTTGCAGGTCTGGACCGTACGGAAGAACTAATGAATATGATGCCGGAAGCCAATGAAGGGGAAAGAACAATTGTTCTTGAAGAAATAAAGGGGGATATAGCCTTTAAGGAGGTTTCCTTCGCCTATGAGGAGGATAATGAAGTATTGCATAGCGTTAGTTTTGAGGTTAAGTCCGGTGATGTGGTTGCGCTGGTGGGTAGTTCCGGTTCCGGGAAATCCACTATAGCCGGTTTGGCGGCAACCTTTTTAAATCCCTTATCAGGAACCATTACAGTGGATAATCAAGATCTTTCCAAAGTTGATCTGAGAAGTTATCGCCAGAATTTGGGGGTTGTACTACAAGATGAATTTTTGTTTGAAGGTACCATTAGGGAAAATATAATGTTCCCAAGGCCCAATGCATCGGAGGAAGAAGTTATTATGGCCGTGAAAGCAGCCTATGTGGACGAATTTACAGATAGGTTTGATAAGGGATTGGACACGCTGATCGGGGAACGGGGAGTGAAACTTTCCGGCGGACAGCGGCAACGTATTGCAATAGCCAGGGCGGTCTTGGCCAATCCTAAAATTTTGATTTTGGACGAAGCTACTTCCAATCTGGATACGGAAAGTGAAGCCCTTATTCAAAAAAGTTTGGCCACCCTGACCGAGGGAAGGACAACCTTTGTCATCGCCCATAGATTGAGTACCATAAGGAAAGCCGATCAAATTCTCGTCATAGAAAATGGTCGTATTGCTGAAAAGGGAACCCACGATGAGCTTATTGCAAAAGAAGGTAGATATTACAACCTATTTACTTACCAAGCGAGGATTTAGTAAAAAATGGTCCAGGCGATGAGAAGGTGCTTGTTTTCTTTATTTTTAACCGGAGGTATTCTGGTTGGCAATGGTCAAGGACTGAAATCGGAAAAATATTCTTATATAGATGGGGCCTTGGTAAGGGGGGATAGTACACATCCGGCCTTATCCCTAGTATTTACAGGGGATCAATTTGGAGATGGTGCCAAGCACATACGAAGGATCCTTAAAAAGGAACAGGTATTGGCCTCCTTCTTTTTTACAGGAAACTTTTATAGTAATCCAAAATTTACCCGAACGATCAAAAAGTTATATAGTGATGGACATTATTTGGGCGCACATTCCAATAAACATCTTTTGTATTGTGATTGGACACAACGGGACAGCCTATTGGTTTCACAAGAGGAATTTAAACAGGATCTACTGGCTAATTATGGGAAGATGAAAGCATTTGGTATAGGGAAAGAGAATGCCCGCTATTTTCTTCCACCTTATGAGTGGTACAACGATAGCATTGCCAAATGGACAGGGAATATGGGGCTTATATTGGTAAATATGACCCATGGAACCCTGTCACATGCAGATTATACTACCCCTGAAATGAAAAATTATAGATCCAGTACAGAAATTATCCAAAATATAGTACAATATGAAGAACAAAACAGTACTGGTCTAAATGGATTTTTGCTCTTGATGCATATCGGTACGGATACCTCCCGTACGGACAAGCTTTATCATTATTTGGAACCCTTGATCAAACATTTGAAAAAAAGGGGCTATCAATTGCAGCGGATTGAGCGTTTACTTGATGGTAATTAAGAATCAATTTTTTTATCTTTAGGTTTTATAATCTTCCTATTCTATGAAACAATTCATCTTTTTGTTATTGTCCATAGGGCAATTCCTTATGGGAAACGAAATTCCCCAAGGCCCGTTTATTAGAATAAATCAGTTGGGGTATTTATTGGATGAACACAAAAAGGCAATTGTTTTTTCAAATACCAGGGTAAACGAAGTGTTCCAGTTGATAGATGATAAGAACAAGGTGGTGGCTACATTAAGGCCAATTAAATCCAAACAGAAGGGTTGGGGGACTTTTAAGAATTATTATGAACTGGATTTTTCACATGTAACCGTCAAGGGGACTTACTTTATAAAGGCAAAAAAATCCAATTCTCGATCAGAACTTTTTAAGATAGGGAATGATGTTTATAAGCAAAAATCTGAGGTATTGTTAGGGTTTATGCGTCAACAACGTTGCGGCTATAATCCTTATTTTGATATGGTATGCCATCAAAGGGACGGGCGTTCGGCCTATGGCCCTATGCCCGAAGGAACCTTTGTGGATGCTTCCGGAGGTTGGCATGATGCAGGAGATCAGCTTAAATATCTAATAACCGGAAGTTATGCCACGGCCCATATGTTGATGGCCTATGAATTATACCCCGATACTTTTGAAGACCGGGTAAACGCCTTAGGTCAACCACGGCCCAATGGTATTGCGGATGTTTTGGATGAGGCCAAGTGGGGTTTGGATTGGATTTTAAAATTGCACCCCGATACCGATCAATTGATACATCAAATTGCAGATGATCGCGATCATATTGGGTGGAAAATGCCTGATGAGGACAGCTCGGACTACGGCTGGGGCAAAAATAGTTATAGGGTGGCATATTTTGCGACTGGGGAACCACAAGGTCTTAACAAATATAAAAGTGAGGCCAGTGGTGTTTCTAATTTGGCAGGACGCTCAGCCGCGGCGCTGGCCTTGGCCTCAAGAATTTGGTTACGGGATGTAAAGGATTCCGTTTTTGCGCAAAACTGTTTGGAGGCTGCCAAATCCTTATATCGTTTGGGAAAGGAGAAGGAAGGTTTTCAACAGGGGAACTCCTATGGCGCCCCGTATAGATATTCAGAGAAGACCTGGGCGGACGATATGGAATGGGGAGCTGCAGAGCTTTACAAAAGTACGGGAAACAGTAGCTATTTGAAAGAGGCCAAGGAGTATGCCCTAAAGGCGAATACGATATCGTGGATGCCCAAGGATTCGGTGGGGCATTATGAATATTATCCATTTGTTAATTTGGGCCATTTTGCCCTACATGATCTGGTGGATGAAAATTTTCAAAATACGTTGGCTGCCTACTACAAAAGTGGTTTGGAGGATAATTTGAAGAGGGCGTCCAAAAATGCCTATAATATTGGGGTCCCATTTATCTGGTGCTCCAATAATTTGCTCAGCAGTTTAATTACCCAGGGGATTCTCTATGAAAAAATGACCGGGGATAAAAGTTACCATCAATTTTTGGTGGAACAAAGGGATTGGCTTTTTGGTAGAAATCCATGGGGAACTTCTATGTTTACCAAGATGCCGGAAACTGGGGAGTATCCTATGGATGTGCATACCAGTACATGGGCACTGACCGGAAAGGAAGTTGCTGGAGGTTTGGTGGACGGTCCGGTCTATGCCTCGATTTTTAATTCCTTAAAGGGCTTACGTATGGATAATCCGGATGAATTTGAAGCCTTTCAAAATGAGTTTGTGGTGTACCATGATGATATTGGTGACTATTCTACCAATGAACCTACCATGGATGGTACTGCCGGCTCCATAATTATGATGGCCCATTGGGCGGACCAAAACAAAAATTAGTCTTAGGTTTTAGGGAAAAAGGTGGTTCAATCAAAAGCAGGTGATTGCCTTTTAGCTCTCAGGGGCCAATTCCACTTCCAGGCCTTCCAAATCTTCTGTAATATGGATCTGGCAACCCAAACGGCTGTTATTCTTTACGTTAAAAGCTTCGGCAAGCATGGCGTCCTCATCATCGGACATTTCGGGCAATTGGTGGTCAGACTCTATATAGCACTGGCAGGATGCGCACATGGCCATACCCCCACATATACCAATGGTTCCCTCTGGGGCAAGTTCGTAGGAACGTACTATTTCCATTAGATTCATATTCATGTCCGTGGGTGCGTCTACCTCGTGAACAACCCCATCCCTGTCCTTAATTTTTATTTTAACATCGCTCATGCCAGAAATATTCTTTTTTGCTAATAGCCAGCAAATTTAAGGGATTTACTTTAGGATTTGGTTGTTTTTTTTAATCAATGGCCTTTACTACTGCCTTAGGGGCTTCTTTTTTGCTGCCATCAAAACCGGATACACCGCCAACGGTGGTATATTTCATAACATATTTTTTGTCCGGGAAAATACGCTGATAGGCACTCTGGCACATTAGGGTTGCCTCGTGAAAGCCGCAAAGGATCAATTTTAGTTTTCCGGGATACGTATTTACGTCCCCAATGGCATATATACCTGGAATGTTGGTCTGATAATCGAAGGTGTCCACTTTTATGGCATTCTTTTCAATTTCCAATCCCCAATCGGCAATGGGCCCCAGTTTGGGCGACAGTCCGAACAAAGGGATAAAATGATCTATTTCTTTGGTGATTTCTTCATCTTCATCCCCCGATTTGTTGATTACCACGGCCTCTAATTTTCCGGATCCCTTAAGGCCTACCACTTCTGCAGGGGTAATAAGGTTTATTTTTCCAAGATTTTTTAAGGACTGTACCTTCTCTACAGAATCCAAAGCACCTCTAAACTCATTTCTTCTGTGTACCAAGGTTACTTCCGAAGCTACATCGGCCAAAAAGATACTCCAGTCCAGGGCAGAATCTCCGCCCCCGGCAATAAGCACCTTCTTGTTACGATATACTTCCGGGTCTTTTATAAAATAGGCAACCCCCTTGTCCTCATAATCCTTTATTTTATCTATCAGGGGTTTTCTGGGCTCAAAACTACCAAGACCCCCGGCAATTGCCACGATGGGGGCATTGTGCTTGGTACCCTTGTTGGTGGTAACCAAAAAAGTGCCATCTTCCAATTTTTCAATGGTATTGGCCCGTTCCCCCAAAGTAAATCCAGGTTGGAACGCTTTTATCTGTTCCATAAGGTTGTTTACCAGATCGCCTGCCAACACTTCTGGGAATCCTGGGATATCGTAAATAGGCTTCTTAGGGTAAATTTCGGAACACTGCCCACCAGCCTGTGGCAATGCGTCAATTAAATGACATTTAAGCTGTAATAGGCCTGCTTCAAAAACTGCAAAAAGACCGGTTGGGCCGGCACCTATAATCAGAATATCTGTTTTAATCATGGAAGAAAAACTTAAAATAGCTACAAAGCTAAAAAAGGAATTGGTATTGGATTATGATAAAAGTCAGCTTATTGCACCACATTAATGACCTCCTGTATTTGTGGGGCATATTTTTTTATGGTCATTTCCACACCGCTTTTTAGGGTCATTTGGTTAACCGAACAGCCAACACAGGCCCCTTCCAATTTTACCTTAACCGAGTTATCGTTGTCTATGGAAATTAGGGAAATGTCCCCACCATCACTTTGCAAAAAAGGACGGATTTCCTCCAAGGCTTTTTCAACATTATTTTTAAGTTCAATCGATGTCATAATTACTTCTTTTTAACAGCCGAACAACCTGCCATTGTAGTTATTTTAATAGCCTCCGTTGGAGGTAAACTTTTGTTTCTATCCACCACTTCCCGAACTACATTTTTTGTAATTTCCTCAAAAGCGGTTTCAATTGAGGTTGCCGTTTGAAGTGCCGCCGGCCTTCCTACATCACCTGCCTCCCTAATACTTTGTACCAAGGGAATCTCCCCTAAAAAAGGAACGTTTAAGTCGTCGGACAAATGCTTGGCACCTTCTTTGCCAAAAATATAATATTTGTTGTTGGGTAATTCCTCTGGTGTAAAATACGCCATATTTTCTACGATTCCCAATACCGGTACATTTATGGAATCTTGTTGGAACATGGCCACTCCCTTTCGAGCATCGGCCAAGGCCACTTCCTGCGGGGTACTTACGACCACTGCCCCTGTTATTGGTAAGGATTGCATAATGCTTAAATGTATATCCCCTGTCCCTGGAGGAAGATCCAGCAACATAAAATCCAATTCCCCCCAATGGGCATCAAAAATCATTTGATTGAGTGCCTTGGCGGCCATAGGGCCTCTCCAGATTACTGCCTGATTCGGTTGGGTGAAAAAACCAATGGACAAGAGTTTTACGCCATAATTTTCTATCGGCTTCATTTTGGATTTCCCTTCAATATTTACGGCCAAAGGTTTTTCTTGGGCAACATCGAACATGATGGGCATGGATGGACCATAAATGTCCGCATCCAATAGGCCCACCTTAAATCCCATTTTAGCTAGGGTTACTGCCAAATTTGCGGTGACCGTGGATTTTCCTACCCCTCCTTTTCCTGAAGCAACAGCAATAATATTTTTGATCCCTGGGACGGGTTTTCCCTTTATTTCATTAACCTTAGGCTTGGCAGCGGGGGCATCCACCTTTACATTGACGGTAATTTTGGCCTTGTTGTACACCTTCTCATGTATCACCTTGAGAATTTCAACTTCGGTTTTCTTTCGCGCCTGTAAGCTCGGGTTGGAAATGGTAATATCTACAACTACCTCATCCCCAAAAACCATAATATTTTTAACGGCACCACTTTCCACCATATTTTGTCCTTCTCCGGGGACAGTGATGTTCTCAAGGGCCTTAAGTATGTCTTTCTTGTCTAATTTCATCCTAAACCATTCTTATTCAGTCATTATTAAAACTGATTCTAAATTACAAAGATAGGGCTTAGGAGCGAGAATAGGAAGGAAGGGAATTGAAAAGTAAAATAAGGCAATAAGTATATTCTATATAATGGGATTAAGGCAAAAATACGGGCAATTGCAATCAGGAAAATTGTTTTAGTTCCTGCCAGGGATCCCAGAAATGGACTTCGAAATTCACGATTTGGTTATCCACCACTTTTATCCCCTCATTTTCCAATAACTGCTGCATTAGATTGGTGCCTTCAAAATGATGTTTCCCGGTCAATAACCCTTTTCTATTAACAACCCTATGGGCTGGGATATCCCCAATTTTGTGGGCGCCGTTCATGGCCCATCCCACCATCCTAGCGCTTCTTGCAGTTCCTAAATATTTGGCAATGGCACCATAGGAAGTAACCCGCCCAAATGGTATTTGCCTGGCCACTGTGTACACTTTTTCAAAAAAGTTCTCATTTTCTGGTTTCATCAGGTATAAAATATTCGAATTAGCGTAATCACTAAAAGTAACAACATTAGGGCACTTAAGATGTAATTGGAATTTTTTGAAAACCGATTGTTCTTGGTTTCCAATTTTGTAAAATAGACCGTGTACAAATAGAGTACCGTAAAGGTACCGCATCCCGCAGCAAGAATAAAGGTAGCTATATCCCGGAATTGAAATTGTATCCATCCCGAGGCGTTCCACATGGCATTCAGTCCACTGTAGTACGGAATGGTCAAAAGGTTTACCGCTGCCAGCAATATTCCTTTAAAGAAGCTATTTTTCTTACTTACCTTGACTATTTTGGGCCTTTGTAGTTTTTTTTTCTTGGCTTTGACAAAGAAGTAAACGGCAAAAAAAGCGAAGACAATAAGGGCTATTTTTAAAAGCAGGTCTATGATCTCCGGGTTTTTGAATAGAAATTTGGAAATCAGCACAGAAATATAGGCCTGAATAATGATCATGGTAGAAACTCCCAGACTAAAAATAATACCATTGGTCTTACCTTTCTCCACACTGATCTTGGCGGCGTTCATATTTAATAGGCCTGGTGGGACTGTGGCCATGAAGGCAGCTGAAAAAGTGGCAAAAAAAAGGGTAAGTAAATGCTCCATGGTTTACCTTATTCTAAATTTGATATAGGTGATCGGTTTTCCTTTTTCAAGATACTGTTTTTCATAGAAAGTTTGTATTTCCAACACTTCTTTGGGGCTCCCTTCATTTTTGTAGATGTCGTGATTGGCATAGAGCACTTCATAACCTTTGCCATGTAAAAGGCCTAGGGTATAGCCGTGCATAAATTCACTATCGGTCTTGAGATTCATTACACCATCTTCCTTTAGAATTAATTTATACTTATCCAAGAAAACTTCGTTGGTAAGTCGGTGCTTGGTACGTTTATATTTTATTTGGGGGTCTGGAAAGGTAATCCAGATTTCAGAAACTTCTTCAGGAGCAAAAAGCCCGTCGATCAATTCTATTTGGGTTCTTAAAAAGGCGGCGTTGGATACATTCTCTTCAATGGCAGTTTTGGCACCACGCCAAAAGCGGGCTCCCTTGATATCTATTCCAATGAAGTTTTTGTTCTTATTTTGTCTGGCCATTCCAATGGTATACTCGCCTTTGCCACAGCCCAATTCCAAAACCAAAGGATTGTCATTGCCGAAAAATTCATTCCATTTTCCCTTTAAAGAAAACGAACCTTTGGTAATTTCTTCCCTAGTGGGTTGAATTACATTCTTGAAAGTTTCATTCTCTTTGAATCGCTTCAGCTTATTCTTACTTCCCACGGTAGTTTTAAAATTTAAATTTTGGCAAAGCTAATGAAATCTAAATTTGTTTCTTAGGAACGGACCGTTCGTTGTTCAATGTTATCGGAATTAAAAGGGAGACTTAAAATGTGTTGGCAGTACCCACATATTTAGTACGGATTCACCTGCTATTTTTTATTATGAGCCTGAAAAGGATTAATTTAGAGCTATAATCAAATTGTAAATGCAAAAATTAGGTCTTCTTTTCTTATTGTTATTGCAACTTGGCTGTAGTGGCCAGGCAATGGAGAAATTCAATGGCGTGAGTTTTGTAGCCTCTAGAGATATGGTAGCCCAAGAACACGTGGATGCCGTTAGGAATGTAAATGCCAAATGTGCGGCAGTTATGCCCTTTGGCTTTATCAGGGATGCGGATTCCCCAGAAATAATTTTCGATACCTCAAGGCAATGGTTCGGGGAAACAAGGACCGGAGCCAGACAATACATAGACATCTTACATCAGAATGGTTTAAAAGTAATGTTGAAACCCCAGATTTGGATTTCCAGAGGAGCATTTACGGGTAATTTAAAAATGGATTCGGAAGAAAATTGGCAACTTCTGGAGGAGTCTTATGAGAAATTCATAATGGCATATGTTTCCCTGGCCCAGGAAACAAATGCCGATGCGTTTTGTATTGGGACGGAGTTGGAGCAATTTGTAAGTCACAGACCTGGGTATTGGACCCAACTGATCAAAAAAATAAGGAGTGTTTATAAAGGAAAACTTACCTATGCGGCCAATTGGGACGAATATGGCAGAACCCCTTTTTGGGAGGATCTGGATTTTATCGGGATAGATGCCTACTTCCCGTTGAGTGATGAAAAAACCCCAACAGTGGAACAATTAAGAAAGGGGTGGCAACCGCACAAAGAGAAAATAAGATCTTTGTCCGTGGCAAAGAACAAACCCATTATCTTCACTGAATACGGTTATAGGAGCAATAATTATACCGCCAAAAAACCTTGGTTGGTAGACCATAGTCAGGACGATGTAAACCTTGAGGCCCAAACCAACGCAACCAAGGCCATTTTTGAAGAATTTTGGAAAGAAGATTGGTTTGCAGGCGGATTTGTTTGGAAATGGTTCATTGATCATGAAAAGGCGGGAGGGGTAAATGACAATCGATTTACTCCTCAGAATAAACCGGCACAAGAGGTGATTAAGAGTTTTTACAAGATTCATTAAGCCCCATACCTATTTTAATAGGTCTTCATTTTGTTGTTGTGTTGCATTGTAGTGGCCTAAATTCCTGGTTTGCACAATACAAGTATTCCATCATTATGGATTGTTTTTGGAATATGGCAGTATTTTTGATAATATTTGTACAAAATATGTACCGTGTCTGCCAAAAGAACTTTTATTTTATCGTGGATGGTGGGGTTAATAGGACTCCCTTTAATTGCCCAAACGGCGGTTAAAACCGTAATTGCTGAAAAGGGGGATGGTATTTATTCCATTCTTAGGAAGCAAGGGATGAATCCGGTGAGGCACTACGGGCATTTTGTAGACCTTAATCAAGATAATTTAAGGGATAGTATTCATTTGTACGAAGGAAGGGAGTATATTATACCCCCTGTGCCCGTAGATACAGTGCCCATAGAGGAAACCGTTGCAAAAAAGGCTACTGAAATCAAGGCCGTTTCCAATATCCTCAACGATGATATTTTTGGTAAGGATTATGCCGCCACGGAAATAAAAAGTAATAAGTTACAGGGTGCCGTATATTATTTGATATCTGGTCATGGCGGGCCGGATCCCGGAGCTGTTGAAAAATATGATGGCAAAATTATTGCAGAGGACGAATATGCCTACGATATTACGCTTCGTTTGGCCAAGGAGCTTATATCCCATGGGGCCAAGACCTACATTATAGTGCGGGATTCCAATGATGGAATAAGGGATCAGCGGATCTTGGAAATAGATAGGGATGAGGTGGTATATCCTAACGAGGAAATTCCATTGAACCAATTAATGCGTTTAAAACAGCGTGTTGATGTGGTGAACAAACTCTATTTGGAAAATATGGGAAAATACCAGCGGCTAATAGTGACCCATGTAGATAGCCGAAGCAGGGGACAGAATATAGACGTGTTTTTCTATCATCATGAGAACAGTAAGAACGGTAAACGTTTGGCGGAAAGCATCCATGAAACTTTTTTAAAAAAATACAGACAATATCAGCCTAACAGGAATTATGAGGGAACCTTTGCCGATCGTAGTGGATTGTATTTGGTGAAGAATACCTTACCTGCCATGGCCTATATAGAGGTTGGGAATATTAAGAGCAAAAAGGACCAAAGGCGCATCCTGGATCCGGACAATAGACAAGCCCTGGCCAAATGGATATCGGAAGGGGTGTTGTTGGATTTTGACAATAAAAATTAAGAGGTAATATTTTTCTTGTAATATCGGTACAATTGTTCGGGACCAACCCCCAGTAAATTCTTGAGGTGGATTATCCCAAAGTGATACTGTAATTTTAAGGTGCCAATCTGTTCATATTTTCTGGCCGAAGTTACCACATGTTGTGGTAATACCTGGAATTTTGATATTTTGTATAGGCGGCTAATAAATTCCGTATCCTCGTAGATGATATACTCTTCATTAAAGCCACCCGACCTATGGAATAGGGTCTTGGAAATAAATAAGGACTGATCACCTCCCCTACATAGCCGGCTATTTATCCTGCTGAACCAGGCGAAGAACCGTAAAAAATTTTTAGAGGTATCGAACTTCATCCTAAAACAACCGGAAGACATATTGCGGTGTATTGCCTTTAGGATGTAAAGGTCAAAATTTTTGGGCGGGTAGGTGTCGGCATGTAGAAAGTAAAGTACATGGCCCGTGGCCAATTCCGCACCTTTGTTCATTTGTTTGGCACGCCCCCTCTCTGAGGTTATTGTCTTGGCACCCAAAGTTTTTGCCAATCTCGGGGTGCCGTCCGTACTGCCACCATCCACTACAATTATTTCCTTGATATTTCCAGGGCTACTATTCGCTTTTAAATACGCCAACAAATTACCAATTTGGGAGGCTTCATTTAAGGTTGGAATTATTATGCTAAGGTTTGTGGAATTACTCAATTTCATTTAATCCCCAATTGTAGTTCAAATAACTTATTTTGGTATTGGATGTCAATTTTTGGGCGGCATACTTGTTCAGATAATCTATCAAGGAACCATTTTTGGTAAAATCTTTTTTGTACCAGTTAAAAATTTGCGACAGGGAGGCTTTTTCTTTTGTTAGCACATTCCTTTGTGGATCATTGATAAAATCCTTGGCCGTCCGTTCCAGCAAAATTTCAAGGTTGTTGGCAGTAAAGGCTTTGTTCAATAATTTGGGGCAGGAATAAGAGGCACAATTAATGGCAAAATGAATTCGCGGTTCATCCATTTTGCGCAATATTTTGTGTTCCAGATCGCCCAAGGAAACTTTTTCACCTCCCATTTGCACAATATCCTTTCCCCATGGATTTTTGATGTCCTTAATACTTTTGGTAGGATAATTATCCAATATCAGCTTCACCGTAGCGGCATTGTAGAGGTTAATGTAATAAGCCAGCTTTTCTGGTTTGGGAGCCATATCCATTGGACGGTTCTTGGCTAAATGATCCAAGTAATTTTGCAGCTCCGAAATATCCTTGGCAAAGCTGTTGTAGTCAACATTCCCCCTATCGTCTACATACTTTTTGAGTAATCCATCCCATTTGGAATGATCTAGTTGTGGAACAATATCTACGGCAATATTTTCCACATACCTTGGGGTAGGCACAAAATTAACAACACTTTCCGTTAGAAACAGGATCAGTAATAATGTTGATTTAAGGTGCATGGTTTTTTATTTACCTCTAATTAGTGCGCTTAGCTGTATAAACCTTACAAGATGGGTATAATTAGCAGCAACCACCGCCATTATAATGCCAAGTACTGTTGCTTATATGGATTTCGGTGTTGCTTTTTTTGAGTGCGGCTGCGGTTTTGTCACATACCGCCAAGGGTTGGTTTTGCATTAGCACATGGCCGTTTTTATCATCAAAATATTCTTCATTCCCGTAATAAATGGCTGTTTTTCCTGTAAAAACACAGGGGCCATCTTGGGGCATGGGATCTTTTATCGCAGCTATTTCAATAGATTCAATAAAGATCAACTCATCCGTAGGATAGTGATTGGGAGAGAGAACGCGGTATGATTTTCGCGCCCTTATTTCAATGGTTCCGAAACCGGCATCCGTTAATACCTTTATATACTCTTTCAACGGGATACTTCCACTTAAGCACAGGGCCCTTAATCGGTCATCGTTGCGCAGGGTTTCGTTCATAGGCTGTTCACATATGGGATCGCTCATAACCAATCTGCCATGTGGTTTTAAAACGCGATACATCTCAGAAACAGCCTTCTTCAGGTCTTCTGTCTTAAAGATGTTAAATAGGCAGTTCTGTGCCGCAACATCTATACTTTCGTCCTCAATGGGTAGGTGGAGGGCATCCCCTTTCACAAGGTTTACAAACTCGCTCTTAAACCATGGGTTCTCCTGTTCGGCAATTTTGAAATTTTCTTTTGAGGCTTCCAACATTTCATCTACAACATCAACTCCGGTTACACCGCCCGTTTGTCTGGAGAAATATGAAAACTGCAACAGCTCCATTCCGCCTCCAACGCCCACATATAGTACCTTTGGATTGTTTACCAAATCCTGGGCAGAAACCGTACTTCCACACCCGTAATTCATCTCTTGCATAATTTTTGGGACGGACAAGCCAGGGAATTGCCAAATAGGATTAGTGGTGCAGCACAATCCAACATCGGGGGTCAATGCGGCATTCTTATATAATTCATTGGTTGCTTCTAAATAACTCATGTGTATATGCTTAAAAGTTGGTCTTCGGGTTTGTAATTTCACTACCCACTACTTCAAAAATTATATTGCTTTGATTAATTCCCTAAATAATTTTATCATTTTTGGTTCTGTTTTCCCTGCAATAGCAATTATTTCGGAAATGTTGACAGGTTTAAGATTGTCCGGGTCGCACTCGTCCGTTAGCACCGATACTGCCACTACAGGTAATTTCAGGTGGTTGGCAACGATTACCTCTGGCACAGTGCTCATTCCTACGGCATCGGCACCGATAATTTTCAGCATTCGGTATTCCGCCTTCGTTTCCAGTTGAGGTCCTACAACGGAGGCGTAAACTCCCTTCTGTAGGTTTATATTTTCCTTTTCGGCTATTTTTTCCAAACTTTGGCGCATTGGAATGTCGTATGGTTCGCTCATATCCGTAAAACGATCCCCAAATTGGCTTACGTTTTTAAATGCTAGGGGAGACCCTCCTTGAAGGTTAATATGGTCCTCGATTAGCATGAGGTCCCCTTTTTTAAAATCGGGATTTATGGCTCCTGCAGCATTGGATATAAATAAGTTTTTTATCCCTAACATATGCATTACGCGAATAGGGTAGGTAACGTCCAAAAGATCGTATCCTTCGTAAAAGTGAAACCTTCCCTGCATCACTACAACTTTTTTGCCTTCCAAGGTTCCATAGATCAATTTGCCGGAATGGAATTCTACGGTAGCCAGAGGAAAATAGGGTATATGGTTGTAATGCGCTTCTATGGGATTTTCAATTTCATCTGCCAGTTTGCCCAAACCTGTACCGAGTACAATGCCAATTTCAGGGGCTTCAAATCCTTTGCCCAATAGATAATCAGTAGATTCCTTAAGTAGTTTACCCGTCATATAATTTCAATTTTTTAAAAAGGTTTGGAAGATCTCAATGTCCTTGATATCCTCAAAATAGTCTATATCATTTTTAGGCGCCAAAAGGCTGTAGTTTTCATTGTGCAAATCCTGCAAGGTGGCCTTCAATACTGTGTCGGTGCCCCATGTTTTATCTTTAAATAGTGAGGGGTTCAAGACTTTCATCCCCAACAGGTAATAGCCGCCATCAATGGCCGGACCTATTACATACCCATGATGGTCCAAGATTTGAAAAGCTTCCAACAAATCGTTTTCGCTTAGATCGTACATATCACTGCCGATAATAACAATTTTTTCATGGCCTGCATTAAATCCATCTTTAAAGGCATTGGACATACGCTCGCCCAAGTCCTTACCGGATTGTACTTTTTTTTCATAAATGGAGGTATCCCAAATATCATTTTCCCAAATGTTATCGGAATAGTACACCCACTTGGCCATATTTAAGCCCTTGGTCATATTCTTGGTATGGTCAAGTAAAAATTTATAAATGTTAAGGGCAGTTTCGTCGCCCACCGTTGCCGCCAATCTGGTTTTGCACCGGCCAAGTTCAGGATTACGTGTAAATATGATAAGTAAGGGTTTGGGGTGGTTCATTTTGGCTTTTAAATATCTTTCTAATTTGATGGACTTGGTCTTATGGTCGTTATAGCTTTGTATTCATTACGTAATTGTAGGTAAGAAATTGATAAATGGGAGGAACTCCATGTCCTTATCCAACCCATTAAAACAGATTGGTTTATTGGCAATATCAGCCTTTAGCTTTCATTTTTTTTGTTTGTATACTTTTGTGGCATTGTTCAACATCCTGCCCCATTGCTTGTTATATGCATGTACTCTATCCGTTTCTTGACCAATGGTATCATAAACAGGAAAGCCCATGTTTTTCCATTGGAAAATACCGCCATAAAGGTTGTAGACTTCTGTATAGCCTTTTTTTAAAAGCTTTTCCCCAAAAACTTCAGAGCGAATTCCTATGGAGCAATAAACTACGATGGGTCTATTCTTGTTGGGAATGATGGCAGAAATTTTGTCCCCATCAAAAATCTTATCGCCTACCCAGATTGCATTTGCTATATGGCTTATCTCAAATTCCACTTTTTCCCTAGCGTCCAAAAGGAGAAACTCCTTGTTCCCCAGTAATCTTTCTGCCCCAATATAGGGCACACTATTATTATTCAACCTCTTCAATGTCAGGTCTATGTCACTTTGCCCCCTCAGTCCGTAAAGGCAAAAAAGGCTTATGATAATATGGATTGGATATTTCATTGGCAGACATAAATAACAGGGTAAAGATAGTGTATTGGTGTCATAACCTTTAGCCACCATAGCCAATGGACAACAAATTTTGTTTCATTTATGACCGAAGGGATCTCCATTATTAAAATTTGATTATTTAATTTCACGGTTCCTTAATTGTGCAGGTTGTTCTCTATTATACTTGGAAAATATTTTTTGGCAGCCGCTTTTATAGGCTGTCTATGCAATTAGTAAATCTTATTTTAATATTAAAATATGCCCGATAAAAAGAAAAAGAGTCATGATTTTAGATCCAATATGTATTTTTATTGGAAAAAATCCAGAAGGTTTAGGGTTGGGATTTTTGCAGATATACGTGATGCCCTGTTTATAATAGCCGGGATATTTTCTGCAGCTTTTGGCTTGGAGAGTTTTTTGTTGCCCAATAGCTTTATTGATGGTGGGGCGACGGGAATTTCACTTTTGATCTCGGAAATCTCGTCTATGCCCTTATATATATTGATTATTCTTGTAAATATTCCATTTATATTTCTTGGTTTTAAGGTAATAGGCAAACAATTTGCCATGAAAGCCTCATTTGCGATTATTGGCTTGGCCATAGTTTTGGCCACGGTACACTTCCCAGAAGTCACCGAGGACAAACTCTTGGTAGCAGTTTTTGGCGGATTCTTCCTGGGGGCCGGAATAGGTCTTTCCATTAGGGGAGGCGGTGTTTTGGATGGCACCGAGGTACTCGCTATTTACCTGAGTAGGAAATTGAGAACCAAAATTGGGGATAATATCATTGTAATAAATATAATAATATTCTTGGCAGCTGCTTATTTCCTCTCCTTGGAGACAGCTCTTTATTCTATGTTGACCTATTTATCGGCCTCTAAAACTTTGGATTTTGTGGTGGATGGGATCGAGGAATATACGGGGGTTACCATTATTTCTGCCCGTAGTGAGGAGATTAGACTTATGATTACTGAAAAATTGGGTAGGGGGCTTACCATATACAAAGGTCATGGCGGATATGGTAAAAGTGGCGCACACAATGAGTACGACATTATTTATGCGGTAATTACCAGATTGGAGATTAGTAAATTGAACACGGAACTGGAAAAGATAGACCCTAATGCCTTTGTTGTTATGAATAGTATAAATGATACCAAAGGGGGGATGATCAAAAAACGGGCTTTGAACCACTAAAATCTTTCATTGAACAACAGATTTGTAAGTATTGCGAAAGTAATACTACCAATGTAACTATTGTTACCGATTGCTGCCATAAGAAGGGCTAATTTTGGGGATAAATAGTGTAAATGTTTATGGAACAAACAATACGGAAAACGAAAGAGGAATTGGTTCAGGGTGGTTTAAAGACTGCTATGGGTTATGGGGATTACAGACAAATGGTTGCCAAATTAGCCCTAGAAGGAAAATCTACGGGACCCGTACAAAGTGAAGAACTTGTTAACTATACACGTCTTAACGATCAAAGGATGAAACGTTTGGACAAGACCATTAAGATCGATGCTGTTTCCGAAGCCAAAATTAAAGCGATTGATAAAAAAATTACCTGGTTGGTGCTTACTGAAAGTTGGTGTGGCGATGCCGCCCAAACACTCCCTGTAATGAATAAGATGGCGGTTTTAAATAGGAATATATCTTTAAGGCTACTATTACGTGATGAAAATCCGGCACTAATGGAGCAGTTTTTGACCAATGGGGCCATGGCCATTCCTAAATTGATTTCCATTGCGGACACTACGGGAAAGGTTATTGGGGAATGGGGTTCCCGACCCTCCATTGCCAAAGGAATGGTGCAGGATTACAAACATACCCATGGGAAGTTGACGGCAGAATTTAAACAGGATCTACAACTTTGGTATAATAAGGATAAAGGGCAAAATACGGTGAGCGACCTATTATCGTTGCTTTCCTTGGAATAGATAGGTAATGGTGCCCATTTGTTCTGCTTTTACTCCGGTATTAAATTTGGACTTTAAGGCATATTCAATGGCATTTTCCACTAGACAACCATTGAGGGTACTGGAACTTTTTTTGTTTACGTCGGCCTCTATCACTTTTCCCAATGGGTCTACCTTAATATTAATGACTACCTTACCTCCTTCTATACAGGTGTAAATAGGTATGGGAAGGCTGGAATGTCTTCTGTCTACCAAGGAGTAGGATATGGAAGTCTTTCTCTTTGCCAAATTGTTGGTCATTACTTCCTTACTAGCTTCCTTTTCCCCCAATAATTCTTGTTTTTCCCTTCTTCTCTTGGCCAATTCTTTTACCCTTGCGGCGTATTCGGAGTCGGAACTTAGATAGTCCGTAGGATCGTCACTATCAGAGGATAACTCCTGTTCTTCCATTATTTCCTCCAATGTTTTGAGAGGCTCAGGATTTCCAAAACTTGGTTTATTGGCTTCGTTATAGGCCATATGACTTTTAACGGGATCGGCCTTGGCCATTTCCTCCATTTCTTTTAAATCTTCCTCAATTTGCTTTTCCAGATCTTCCTCTTCCAACAAACTTAATTCAATAACATATTCCTCCTTTTCTTCCTGCCCCAGGTGGATGTTGTACAAACCTAGTACCACCAAGGCCATGGAAAAGAATGTTATTAAAAAAGAAAGTTGCTTACGGTTCAGATGCATAGTGATATAACCACGTTTTATCAAAAATATTTCAAATTATCGACGAACGGTTGGGTTACCACTTTTAATATCGAAGTTTAACTGTCGATTTGCAGTAAGTTACCAAATTCCTCGGGGGTTATGGCTTTATTTACGTTGTAATCCCCTATTTTGGTTCTTTTCAAGGAGGATAAATGTGCTCCGGATTGCAAGGCTTTTCCAAAATCATGTGCCAATGACCTAATATATGTCCCTTTACTACAGACCACTCTGAAGTGTACCGTTGGTAGCTCAATAGAGGTAATTTCAAATTCGGTAATTGTGACCCCTCTTTTTTTAATCTCTACTTCCTTCCCTTCCCTTGCGTATTCATATAGTCTTTTCCCATCTTTTTTTAGCGCAGAGAAAACGGGCGGAATTTGTTCTATATCCCCAATAAATTGGGCAGTGGTACTGTGGATCAATTCCTTGGTAATATGATCTATGGGGAAGTGTTCGTCTATCTCCGTTTCCAAATCATAGGATGGGGTTGTTCCACCCAAGGTTATAGTACCGGTATACTCTTTTTCCTGGCCCTGAAGTTCGTTAATGGTTTTAGTGGATTTTCCCGTACAGACAAGTAATAATCCTGTCGCCAACGGGTCTAGGGTTCCAGCGTGGCCTATCTTAATTTTTTTTAGCTGAAATTTCTTTCTTATTTTCCATTTTAAGGAATTAACTGCTTGAAAGGATGACCAACCAAGCGGTTTGTCTATCAGCAATACCTGCCCCTCTAAAAAGTCTTCCTTAGTCATTACATTACCGTTAGCGGACTAATAAAATAATGTATGATAATAATGGCGATACCCACTACTATTCTGTAGTAGCCAAAAACCTTAAAGCCATGTTTGCTCAAATACCCAATAAAGGTCTTAATGGCGAAAAGTGCCACAACAAACCCTACTACATTGCCTATAATCAATAAATTTATTTGTTCGGAGGTTAGGGTAAAGCCTGCCTGGTAATAGTCATAACTCTTTTTAAGGGTAGCACCAAGCATGGTAGGCAAGGCCAGAAAGAAAGAGAATTCTGCTGCCGCTGTCCTGGATAATTTTTGGGTCATACCCCCAACAATGCTGGCTCCACTTCTGGAGACTCCTGGAATCATTGCCAAACACTGAAAGAGTCCAATCTTAAAGGCCGTGGCATATGAAATGTCGGTGTTCTCCGAATTTCCGAACCAGTCATCCACCTTTAACAGGATGAACCCTCCTATAACCAAGGAAACGGCTACTACAATGGGACTTTCCAGTAAGGCGTCTATGACATCACTTAAAAGTAAACCTAATACCACTGCTGGGATAAAGGCGACTAAAAGTTTATAATAAAAATCAATGCTTTGAAAGAATCTTTTAAAGTATAGAACCACTACAGAAAGTATAGTGCCCAATTGAATAACGATAGTAAACAATTTGGTGAAATCTTCCTGGGCAATACCAAAAAAGGAAGATGTAATGATCATGTGTCCAGTTGAGGAAACCGGTAAATACTCGGTTATACCTTCAATAATGGCAAGAATAATAGCCTCAAATATGTCCAAAATTTATCTTTTCTTATGCGGATTCAACAGAATGGCGTAAACTTCTATCCCTAGCCCGATCAATACCAATGTTGGGGCCAAGCGTATTCTTCTGAAATTATAAATTTCAGGATTAAACACATTGGGATCGTCACTTCCTCCACCGCTCATGAGGATAAATCCTAGGCTAATAAAGGCCAAACCAACAAACATAAATAGGTAATTTTTTTTCTGGAAAATAAATTCCTGTCTAGGCTTTTGTGCTTGATTATTGTTTTGTTTTTTACTCATGCCGCAAAGTTAATAATATAAATCGTCTGTTCTAAGATTTAAGAAACGTTGTGTTGCAAAAAATGTACTAATATAAGAAATCAAAACTCCTAAAAGAAAGACACTTGCAAAAAGGAATATGAGAATTGTCGGGTCTTGAAAAAGGTTGAGTTCCGGGAAATTGATATTTACATAGTAGATGACAAAGCCCAAAGCAATTAATGCCAGCACCGCTCCAAGGACCCCCAATTTTATGTTGGTCCAAATAAAAGGTTTACGGATAAACGTTTTAGTGGCCCCAACCATCTGCATGGTCTTTATGATAAATCGCTTGGAGTAAATGGAAAGTCTAATGGAACTGTTTATCAATAACACGGCGATAAAGGTAAAAACACCACTGGCGACCAATATCCAGAAGCTTATTTTTTTTACATTATCGTTTAAAAGGGAAATCAAAGGTTTGTCGTAGCTTACTTCTTCAATATAGTCCCTGCTTGAAATTTCCTCTGCTATTTCGGCAATCTTTTCCGTAGACACATAATCGGCCTTAAGTTGCACGTCAATGGAATTTTTAAGGGGGTTATACCCCAAGAAATCCAAAAAATTCTCTCCAATTTCCTGACTGTGTTGTTCTGCCGCCTCTTCTTTGGAAACATAGGTGGCCCTTTTGGTATATTCGGCCATGGCCAAACTTTTTTGCAATTGGTCAACCTCCACTTCTTTGGCATTGTCCTTAAGAAAGACCGATATGGTGATCTGCTCCTTAAAATGATCGGCCAGTTTTTTGGTGTTCAAAACCAAAAGCCCCAATATGCCCAATAAAAAAAGGACTAGGCCAATACTTAGGACTACTGAGAAATAAGAGGAAATAAGCTTTCTTTTTTGAAAACGTTCAAAAGATGTACTCATAGTTGAAAATCAATATGTAAAAATAGGAAAGTAAATTGAATTAGAAATAAAAGAGCCCTCTTTCCTCCTTTATTTAGGTACAGTTGAAAGTTAAGTGATGCTTTGGCCACCAAGGTCTTCATTTTGCATAATGGATTATCTTTTTAATGTAAAATGCCCTTTCTTAATGGTGTCGTTTATTGTAATTTGGAACCAATAGTCGGATGCCGGCAAGGATTTTCCATTAAAGGTTCCGTCCCATTCAAACGGACTGTTTAGAGAGGTTTTTATGAGGTTGCCATAGCGATCGAACAAGCTCATTTTTGAAAGATTAAATTTTTCCAGGCCGTTAATTTTAAAAAGGTCATTGATGCCATCCCCATTGGGCGTAAAGAATTTGGGTATCACCAGGTGTATATAGGCCAAGGTGGCAATGCCACAATTGTTCCGTTCCCGTACATATAGCGTATACAATCCCCCTTCCGTATTATTAAATACGTTTGCGTTTTGGTAGTTAAAACCATCCAATGAAAATTCAAATTCCCCACTGTTTTCGGTCAATATGGAGATGGTGTACTCCTCGGAAACAGCGGTTTGGATTTTTGGGGCATCAATCTGTTGCAGGCTAATTGTTTTTATACTGGAGCATCCGTTGGCATTGGTTACTTTGACAGTATAAATTCCGGGAGCGGTTACATTGATACTTTCGGTTGTTTCACCTGTATTCCATTCATAGGCCATATTGCTGATTTTGGCAGAAAGGGTGATGGTGGTATTTTCACAGAAACTAAGGGTCTCATCGCTTACTTCTGGCAAGTCGAATAAAGTCATGTTGATAGCTGTTCTCTGGTCTGCATAACAATTTGCCAAGGTAGATACAGCCTCGGCATAATAGGTGCCGGACACTTGGGGGGTGTAGGTGTTGCTATTGGATAGCAAAAGATTACCTCCAATGGGAGCGTCGTACCAGTCTACTTGAATATATTCCGGGACGGAGACCGATAATGCCCTGTTCTGGTCCACACAGCTTAGAATGTCGCCATCACTTTGTGGGGGATCGGGTTGGGGAACTATTAGAACCTCGTAAACATCCGAAATGGTACTGCATAGGGAATTGGCCAAGTTAATGGCATCTTCGGCCATTTTAACTCTAAAATAGGTGGAGCTGGTCAGAAGTGCCGAGGTGTAGGTGGCACTGTTTTCCCCTGAAAGGTCCGTCCAATTAACCCTGTCCGAGCTCTGTTGCCATTGGTAGGCATGAGTGTTGTAAATGGAAAAGTCAGGGGTGGCGGTAAGTTGTATGTTAGTGGCAGGCGCTGTTTCACATTGTGTAAGATAGTCCTTGTTCTGGGCATCCGTAAGCTCAATATAATCCCCACAAGATTTAAAAACAATGTCGTCTATGGCAAGATCGTTTCCACAACCGCCAACGCCGTTGTTCAGCATTTTTAGTACTACCGATGTCTGTGAGGGCAAAGTTTGAAATACCAGACCGTATTGGCGCCATATGGGGGTCCCTGTTCCATGTATGTTTCCAGTGTCTCCCGAGGCCAACAAGTTGGTTTCCGTGTCATCCCAAATTTGAAATTTCACATTTATTGGGATTCCGTTCCCGTTGCATCCGGAGGCAGGTAATAAATTAATAAGCCATGAGGAGAATTCGTAGGAGGTGTTTTCACAGAGTCCTGCTACCTTTCGTTTAAAGAATTCCCCTGGGGTGTAATCGGCATTAACCACAAAAGACTTTCCATTGGTATCGTTCGGGGTGTGGTCACTAATATTGTGCCAATTGTAAAAAGGGGTGGCATTGGAGATCGTATAACTACCGTCTATTGGGGAACCGCCAACATATTGGTAGGAAGTACTTCCGTTTGCCAAAGGTGGTCCGTAAAAAAGCCCTTCACCAAAAGTTTCCGTAAAGATAGGGTCACCGGTGTTTCCGGTACAAAATCCAAATTGGGCCTTTGCGGTAGCGGAACAAAGGAGGTATAATAGAAGAATGCGCGAACCAAGGCGCCATAATATTTTAATCACGTTTTAAAGATATATATTTTGAAGTAACCTTTTGCGATGGTAGGTGTATTTGTAAATAATGGCAAAGGGGAATACTGTGTTGTGGTTAGTTACCATAGTAGGTAAGTAGATAATATCTTTTTGCTTTCATAGATTAAACTTATTTTTGCCGAGCATAAAATTAATGGAGCGTGTACCCTTGGTGCGCTGGATATTAAGACAAACAAGATAGAATGACTTACGATTTCAGGAAAATTGAAGAAAAGTGGCAAAAATTTTGGGCGGAAAACCAAACCTTTAAAGCAGAAAACGATTCCCAAAAGGAAAAGTTTTATGTGCTGGATATGTTTCCCTATCCTTCCGGTGCCGGTTTACATGTAGGACATCCTTTGGGCTATATCGCCAGCGATATTTATGCGCGCTACAAAAGGCACAAAGGTTTTAATGTATTGCATCCTATGGGGTATGATTCCTTTGGCTTGCCTGCGGAGCAATATGCCATTCAGACAGGGCAGCATCCTGCCATAACAACGGAGACCAATATCAACAGATATAGGGAGCAGTTGGATAAAATTGGTTTTTCTTTCGATTGGAGCCGGGAAGTTCGTACCTCCGATCCCAATTATTACAAATGGACACAGTGGATCTTTATCCAACTTTTTAATTCCTGGTACAACAAGGATGCCGATAGGGCGGAAGATATTTCCAGTCTCATCGCTATTTTTGAAAAAGAGGGAAACCAAAGTGTAAATGCTGTTTGTGATGACGATGTTGCAGTATTTTCAGCAGCCGATTGGAAGGCCTTTACGGCAAAGGAACAACAGGAAGTTTTATTGCAATATAGGTTGACATATTTGGCGGAGACCGAGGTTAATTGGTGTCCGGCCTTGGGAACGGTTTTGGCAAATGACGAGATGGTCAACGGGGTTTCGGAACGTGGCGGACATCCGGTTGTCCGCAAAAAAATGACGCAGTGGAGCATGCGCATCTCTGCCTATGCCCAGCGGTTGTTGGACGATTTGGCTATGGTAGATTGGCCCCAACCCCTAAAGGACTCACAAACCAATTGGATCGGTAGGTCCGAGGGAGCGGAAGTTACGTTTAGGGTCCTCCCCCCTGCCCCCACCTTGGCAGGGGGCAGGGGGGAGGACCATACGAAAGATATGGAAATTTCGGTTTTCACCACCAGACCAGATACCATTTTTGGGGTGAGTTTTATGACCCTGGCTCCAGAGCAC
>Ga0209344_10001815_pt1 | contig 26038 bp, 21 predicted proteins | sample Cruoilmetagenom6_FD_187293 | JGI IMG/M metagenome (GOLD analysis project Ga0209344, IMG submission 187293) | Oil polluted marine microbial communities from Coal Oil Point, Santa Barbara, California, USA - Santa Barbara Oil Seep Sample 6 (SPAdes)... | ecosystem: Environmental > Aquatic > Marine... | reverse complement strand
ACCATTTAAGATAACTGTAAAACCGTCTTGTCCTAATCTTTTAGCAACTTCAAAACCGATTCCTCCAGTTGCTCCTGTAATTACTGCTACTTTTCCTTCTGTACTCATAATTATTTAATTGTTATTCTGATTCAACTTCTACTGGTCTAATTTTTTTAATCAATACATAAATGGACAGTACAGCCATTGGGGCTAATACTGCTATTACTATAAATGCCGGAGTGTATGATACCTGCGCAATCATTGGAATTAAAGAGTTCATAATGATTACCGATACAGCGGCAACCGTGCCTGCTAAACCTGCAAGGGTTCCTACAGATGAACCTCTAAATAGGTCACTTGATATAGTTTGTATGTTACCAATGGCGAATTGAAAGCCAAAAAGAACAACAGCTACTATATAAATAAATGTCATTGGATTATTTTCATTAACTAAGAAAATGATTCCGATTAAACCTAGGAAAATTAAAATACCGCCAATAGTTATAGTAATCTTTCTAGAGGCATCTACAGATTTTGTTTCCATTAATTTTCCACTGTACCAACCACCAATAATACTACCAGCCATACCACCTAAATAGGAAATCCAAATGGTCGACCCTATATCTTCAACGCTAAAGCCGAATTCAGAATTCAAATAGAGTGGCATCCAACCTACAAATAGCCACCATATTGGTTCGATAAAAAATCTAGCTGCCAATACGCCCCAAGATTCTTTATAACTTAATATTTGACCAACAGATAGTCCCTTTTTATCATCTTCTTTATCTAAATCTACAATACTATCGCTATTAATAAATTTTAGTTCTTCTTCTGTAATCCAAGGGTGTTTTCCTGGTTTAGATTTATTGATGAACAACCATGGAATTACCCATATTAATCCTACTAAACCAATAATGATAAAGGTCATTCGCCATCCAAAATGTCCATAAAGAAAGGCAATTAATAGTGGAGCTATTACACTACCCAGAGATGCTCCTGCATTAAATATACCTTGAGCAATTGCACGTTGTTTTACAGGAAACCATTCACCATTGCTTTTTACGGCTCCCGGCCAATTACCTGCCTCACCTAAACCTAAAAGTGCTCTAAATAAAGTAAGTGAAATAAGCCCTCTAGCAAAAGCATGAAATACAGATGCTACTGACCAAACAACAATTGATACAACGAAACCCATTCTTGTACCAATAATGTCGTAAAGTTTACCTGAAAGGAATTTACCTATGGCGTAGGTACCCATAAAAATACTAAGCATTATTCCATAGTCAGATTCATCCATGCCCAAATCTTTGCCCATTTCTGGCCACATGACACCGAAAGCTGTTCTATCAATATAATTGATTACTGTAGCCAAGCAAATCAATGTGATAATCCACCATCTTAAACCTTTAACTTTCATAATATTTTGTTCTTTTTGTTTATTGCTTGGTTATAAATATTTTAGAAGGAGAGCTCTTTATATATTGTAACAATATTGATAAAGTGCATTAAAATGTACTTTCATCATTTGTTTTGCTTCCTGTGTATCTTGTTTTTTTATAGCGTCAAAAATATCTTGATGTTCTTTTATTCCTTTTAAGCTTTGATCTTTGTCACAAACATGATATTTTTCAAAATTGTTTATGATCTCTGGTGTTATAATTAGCATCATTCTATTAATAGTACTATTTCTACAAGCTTGAGCAATTGCTAAATGAAAAAGTAAATCTTCTTGAACTGCATCTTCATTGTTCAATACCTTTTCTTTGTAAGCTTCTAATGCCGCTTCCATTTTTACTAAATCTGCATCTGTTCTTCTTTGTGCAGCTAGCCGTACTGTTTTAAGTTCTAATAAAATTCTTGTTTCAACCAATGATTTAAAATCTGGGTCTTTTAGTCCAAGAATATCATCCATCATACCGTTCATTGCTACTTGACCAATGTCCGCTATGAATGTTCCACTTTGTGGTTTAGATTTTAGAATTCCGTAGAATTCTAATTTCTGAATTGATTCGCGTACATTTCCTCTACTTACATTAAAACGTTCTGAGAACATACGCTCAGACGGTAATTTGTCTCCAGGTTCAAGATTTTTATGGTTTATTAAATCTCGAATTTTGGCAATAATTTCATTGTGAAGTTCCTTGTGTTCATTTTTAGTAAGGATTTCTAGCTTCATATATCACATTTCTTTATTAATAACAAAAAATTGGTTAACCAGATTGGTTTGTCAAATTTATGAAAATAATCGTGTTATCAAATTTTTCAAGTGTTTAATATTAGAATCTTTACATAAATTTTTAATTAAGAAAGATTTGCTGACTCTCTCAAAAAAGCCAGCAATCTTAAAAAAAACTTATTCAAACAACTTTTTTTAATTTATATTTTTAGTATCCTGGGTTTTGTGTGAGGTTAGGGTTAATTATTATTTCAGATTGTGGAATTGGGAAAAGGTAATCTTTAGCAGCGTTAAAAGATTTAGGACCAGGACCAACTCCAGATTCTGTTGATACTTCAGATTCTAGACCATCAGCACCAAATACATCATCTCCTAGTTTTCTTCTAACAATGTCATACCACCTTTTCATTTCGTATGCAAATTCTAACCTACGCTCGTCTAAGATTCTAGTTCTAAAATCACTTTGAGAAAGACCTGTGAAATCTGCAGGAACTACACTAGGAGCTATAGTGATTTCAGCACCATTAGCCCAAGAAACACCACCAGACCTAGATCTTTCCATAACTCTATTGACCCAATTTTCTGCATCTGTAGTCTGTCCTATTTCATTTGCAGCTTCAGCACCGATCATTAATACTTCTGCATAACGCATCATCATATAATTAGAGTGAGAAGATCTACCATTACCATCTTGTTGTGGTAGTTTACTAGCCATACGAGTGTATTTACCAACATGTGGTCTGTTTACAGCTCTACCGTCAGCGTCTGTAAAGTTTGAATAAGGTACAACAGCACCATCTTGTACTGCGGTAGCATCGAAAGTAACTACTTTTCTATAATCCAAATCATTCCAAGTAGTAAACACTTTAAGTGCAGGTACCTCTACAGACCATCCGCCTCCCATGTCATATTGATCATCAGATCTAATACCGGTAAAGGCGACTTGATAATCTCTACCTTGATCACCATCAGATACTCCAGTAAAATCCAAAACAAAAATTGGTTCTAAAGACGCATCAATTTTAACTGCATCATATAAGTCTTGAAAATTAGGTTCAAGACCTAAATTGTAAGTTCCTTCATTATTGATAATCTCTTTGGCCTCGTTATAAGATTTTTGCCATTCTTCTAACGTTAAGTATACCAATGCTAAATACGCACTAGCAGCAGACTTAGCAGGAATAGCTCTTGATGATTGAGTATTTGGCAAGTTTGCCTTGGCATACTCAAAATCTGCAATGATATTTTCGTAAACTGTAGCAGAAGGTGTTCTAGTAGCTACAGCAGCTTCAGACAAGATTGTTGAATCATCTAAATAAGGGATATCACCAAATTGTCTTACTAAATGAAAATATGCAAATGCTCTTGCAAAACGAGCTTCTGCGAGTACTTCATTTCGTTCAGTATCGTCTACATCAGTTAATGAAATACCAGATTTTATTGCTTCGTTTGCTGCACCAATTATTTGATATACTTTTGGCCAATACACATTAGAACCACCAGCAATTAATCCGTTATCAGCTTGAACTGTAAAGTTGTCATGGTCAATTCTTTCTTGAGCTCCTGTTCTACCAATAGCCATCATATCGCTACGAAACATAAGTGCCTGAGTCATTTCTCTAGACATAAAGTTTCTGTGTACCATATGAGCATAAGAACCAGCTACAAAACCTTCAACTTCTGTTAAGCTTAAAGTACTGAAATAACTATCAGGACTCAATTCGGTTATTGGATCTTCTTCTAAATCTGAGCATCCTACGATTGTTAATCCAATCAATAAGAATAAATATTTATATGATTTCATTATATATGTTTTTAAATTATTGATTAAAATTTTAAATTAAGTGCAAAGTTTACAGATCTTACCGTTGGGTAGTTACCAAAATCATGTCCTTGAACAACATTGCCAGAACCAGTACTTCCGCCTCCGCTCCCAAAGTAACTTACTTCAGGATCTAGACCCGAGTAATTTGTGAACGTCAATAAGTTTTGTGCACTTACAGAAATTCTAAGATTATCCATTCCTAATTTATCAACTATATCTATAGGGAAAGTATAGCCTAATGCTATATTCTTTAATCTGATATAACTACCATCTTCTACAAATCTAGAAGAGATTTCTCTATCTCTTATTTTGTTAGAAGGGATGTTAGATCCTGTATTTGTAGGAGACCAAGCATTGAATGCTTCTGAAATTGTATTAGAGTCTCCGTTAAATAACTGCACATTTGTAAGGTTTAAGATTTCTCCACCTTGAGATCCTTGAAAGAAGATATTTAAATCTAAATTTTTGTATCTGAAGTTGTTGGTGAAACCAAAAGTGAAATCTGGATTAGGGTCGCCCATTATAGTTTGGTCGCCTGTATCTATTTCACCACTACTATCTACATCTCTAAATAATGGGTCACCTGCTTCAGAGAAACCGCCTTTAAGAGCTGTACCGGCTGGTAAATCCCCACCTTGATAAACCCCTTGATAATCAAGACCCCAGAATAAGCCTATAGCTTCACCTTCCCTTAAGATATAAGTGTCTTTTCCAGAGAAATAACCAGGAGCCGCACTGTCAATGATATCACCATTATTCAATGATATTACTTCATTTTTATTAGTAGCTAGGTTAAAATCTGTAGTCCAGCTAAAGTTTTCTTTATTTATATTTCTAGTACTCAAAGTAACTTCAAAACCTTTGTTGTTAATTTCCCCAACATTTGAGAAAACTTCCAAATCTACAGCACCGCTATATGCAGGAGATGTTGCTGTTTCTAATAAAAGATCTTTAGTGTCAATGTTATAATAATCAAGCGAAAGTGAAATTTTATTGCTTAGTAAACCAAAATCTAAACCAATGTTCGTTTGGTATGAAGATTCCCATTTTAAATCTGGATTAGCTTCTTGAGCAACTGATACAGAAGGTGCTGTTTCAATAGCTGTTGCCGGTGTAACTGCCAATTCTGCTAAAGATTGGTAAGGAGATATAGCTTGGTTACCTGTAACACCGTAACTGGCCCTCAACTTTAAGTTAGAAATGGTTTCGCTATCTTTTAAGAATTCTTCATTGGAAATTTTCCAACCTATAGCTCCAGAAGGAAAAATAGCATACTTTTCATTTTCTGCGAAGTTAGAAGCACCGTCACGTCTTACAGTAGCGGTCAATAAATATTTATCATCATATTCATAGTTTAATCTACCAAATTGAGATTGAATTTCTGATTCTGAGAAAGATGACGTAACTCTACGGGTTTGAACTTCACCAGCTGCTAGATTGTAAAACAAGAAATCATCAGAAAGAAGTTCTTGTGTAAGAGCAGAAAATCTAATTGTATTTGTTTTCTGATAAGAATAACCACCTAATAATGTAATGTTACCTTTTCCTATTTCAGCGTTATATGTTAAATAGTTTTCACTTAAAAGATTTGTAGTTCTTCTGTTGGCCAAACTTGCAAATCCTGTTGAAAGTTGAAAAGTTTGTGGCTTAAAAGCACCAACAGTTTCATTAAGGGTACTGTAACCGAAAGTTGTTTTAAATGCAAGGTTTTCTAATATGTCATAGTTGGCATAAAAATTAGTTCTATATCTATCGACTTTAGTTTCGTTTACTAATTCATTTGCGACAGCCCATGGGTTTTCTACACCATCACCAACGGAGTTTTGAGTAAAATTACCATCTTCATCATAAATACCTTGGTCAGGAGCGAATCTGAATGCTAGTGAGATAACATCATCTCCACCACCATTAGCAGTTTCTCCTGTTGATTGTGTAAGTACACCGTTTTTAGTATCTCTACTTCCGAATAAGTTCATTCCTAATTTTAACTTATCAGTTACTTGAGCATCAATATTAGAAAGGAAAGTTAGCTTTTCGAAATCAGAATTTGTAACAATACCATCTTGCTTAAAGTAGTTTGCAGAAGCATAGAAGTTAATTTTTTCGCTTCCGCCAGAGAAAGAAAATTGGTGGTTTTCAGTACTACCTGTTTTGTAAATAACATCTTGCCAGTCAGTATTTACAGGACCTTGTTCGTAGGAAGGGTTTATGATTTGTTGGTATCTTGCAAATTCATCAGCATTTAATAAATTTAATCTGTTGGCAGTATTTTGAATTGAGTATGCCGTATTTACTTCAACAGAAATTTTACCCGTTCTACCTTTTTTAGTGGTAACCAATACTACACCACCAGAACCTCTAGAACCATAAATAGCTGTTGCAGATGCATCTTTTAATACCTCAATAGATTCAATGTCATTAGGTTGTGGCATTGTAGCGCCTACAAATCCGTCTACAACTACTAACGGTCCACTGCTTGCCCCGATAGATGTGTTACCTCTAACTTTAATGGCGATAGGAGCACCTGGCTCACCACCGTTGTTAGACTGTACAACAACACCGGCTGCACGCCCTTGCAAGGCTTGTTCGGCACTTGCTAAAGGAAATGCATTTAATTCTTCAGATTTAACTGAAGAAACTGAACCTGTAATGTCACTTTTTTTCTGAGAGCCGTAACCTACTACAACAACCTCTTCAAGTTGGCTTGCATCTTCAGCAAGAACAACGTCTAAAGTTTGTTGTCCATTAATAGTTACAGATTTCTTAGCGTAACCAATGTAAGAGAATTCCAGTACATCGCCGTTTTTAACTGTAATGGCATAATTACCATCAAAATCTGTTGATGTACCTGTCGTTGTATTTTGGATAACAACATTGGCACCGGGCACAGGCATATTTGTTTCATCGATAACTGTACCGGTCAGGTTATACCCGTCTTGTGCGTATAATGATATGTTGAGTAGCAATACCATCATTAATACTAATTTCGTTTTTAAATTCATTTGTAGTCTTGTTATGTTAATTTAAGTTCGACTTGTTAAAGTCTGATTAAAGCATTTTAAAATGAAAATTGAGTTAAGCTTCATTTTACATCTGTTTAGTTTCTCTAGATTCTTGCTTTTAAGAAAGTATAAACAGTAAATAGTACATTTTTTACTTTTTTTTGAAGGAATAAAAGATTTTGTTGTAAATGTGTTAATTTGAGTTTCTTGTCATTGGGTTTAAGTTGGAATTTAATTTTGAGTATTGTTTATTATTTTGGTAAACCAAATTGGATAACCAATTTGGTTTACCAAATATATGTTATTTATTCGTTAAAAAAAGAGAATTTTACATTTTAACAACTTTTGCTATATCAAATTTTTTTAATTCCGTTCTTAACCCTTATGAATATTGAGGATATAGTATTTTGTTAACAAATAGAATATTTTGAAAAATGTTTTACTTACAGTCATTTTAGACACAATTTTCACCATAAATTCACAGATAAATCGCTAAATTTGAGTGGTTTTCCACTCTAAAATTTCAATTATTTTTTCGATTTAATAATTCTTGATGAATTCGATGTTTTGATTTTCATCGGTTTCTGATATTTATCAACATATATTAAATACATTATTATGAATACTGATTTTCAGCAATATGCATATATACCTTTAAAACAATTCTCAAACAGAGTTTGGAGAACATATGAAGGAGGTGCCTTAATAGATAAATGGAAAAAAAATGCACCAGAAGTTGATGGTAGTATGCCTGAAGAGTGGATCATGTCTACTGTAACGGCAAGAGGAAATGGGCGATCTGAAAATGAAGGTTTGTCTTTGGTAGAAACTCCTTCAGGTACTTATTCCTAAAAAGAATTAGTAGCATCCAATAAAGAACTTTATTTAGGCAAAGCTTTGGCAGATAAGGTTGGAACTACCGGAGTATTGATTAAAATGCTCGATTCTAAAGAGCGATTGACGATACAAGTGCATCCGGATAAGGATTATGCTAAAACCATGTTGAATTCAGCCTTTGGTAAAACAGAATCATGGTATGTTTTAAACAAGAGGGAGATAGATGGAAAAAAGAGTGTTATCTACTTGGGGTTTAAAGAGGGTATAACTCGAGAACAATGGGAAACCTTATTCGTCAATCAAGATATTTATGGTATGCTAAATTGTCTTCATAAAATAGAAGTAAGCTCTGGCGATGCCTATATGATTTATGGTGGAGTGCCACATGCTATTGGCAGTGGTTGCTTTTTGATGGAAGTGCAAGAGCCTACGGATTATACCATGCACGTAGAAAAGGTAATTCCGGCCAAATTAGAAATTTCAGATGAACTTATACATCAAGGTGTTGGAGAGCAAAATATGTTAGATTGTTTTCATTATGATGGTTACTCTTATGAAGAAGCGTTGAACAAGTGGAAAATTTCTCCTAAAACTATTAATTCATCTGATAATCATACCTTGAATACCATATTTAATGAGAACCATACAGATTGTTTTGGGTTAGGTGAGTTAGATTTAAGTTTAAACGGAACACATACTTTGAAGGCTAACGGTAGTTTCTTTGTTGCCGTTATATATTATGGCGAAGGAATTATAAAATGTAGTGGTAAGGAATATAGTTTTTTACAAGGAGATGAAATATTCTTCTCTGCTGCAATAGAAGAGGTTGTTTTTATATCAAAAATTCTATCGATTAAATAAAATCAATAAAGCCTTTAAGAGCGACATACAGCATATAACAATTGAAAATGAATGTGGCACCCAATGCTAAATTCATCCATAGATTAATTTTATGTTCTTTCATAACGTTCTCTTTGTTTAATAGGATAAGAAGAAAGAGGGTAATCAACGGCATTACGAACGGACTCAATGCCTATGAGGCAATTAAAATCCACACTGGTTTTTCATCAAGAATAGGAACAATTAAACCTGAAAGTGCAACAAGAACCACAATGAGCTTGTACAGTGGTTTTTTCATATTGCGTTCGGTACCCGTGTAGTCAGAAACCAACCATGGAAAAAGCAGTAGGTTAGGGAAGATAGATGAGAGACCGGCACCAATTATCCCCAAGGTAAATAGGGTGAGGGCAAAATCTCCAGCCCACGGACCTAAAGCATGCATCATATCAATGGCGTCATCAACTTTTCCGCCTTTAAAGAATAGGGTTCCGGTTGCACTGATCATAATAGCAAGACTAATAAAAAAAGTTATGATCATTGACGACATGGCATCTTTGTTTTCTGTCTTTAAATCTTTTAATCCCCAATTTTGTTCCTGTACCAAAATACTTCTAGAAGCCAAACATACCCCGGCCATGGTGGTGCCGACAATACCGGCAATAACCAATCCGTTGTTATCGCCAGCGGGTAATTCCGGAAAAAATGCTGTAATTGAAGTCCCTGCTTCTTTTACCACCATAAAACTGGTAATGATAAAAGCAAGTGCCATAAAACCGACCATAGTACTCATTGCTTTTATGAAATTTTCATGTTTACCTGTCCAGAAAAGTCCGATTAGCAAAGCGATAAAAAAGATAGAAACAATAGGTCCGTTAAGAAATGAGATGGATGTTTTTATAGAAACCCATTCCATAGTAATTTCTGCCACAACCCCCATTACACCGATACATGATGAGACTATAGATACCAGTAATGCGGTAATGATGAAAATGGTAAAAGGTTTTCCAAATGTTTTTTTAAAATTAAACATAAGGGTGTCTCCAGAGACAATGGTCAACTTACTAATGGCAACAAGTAGAAAGTAGGTAAAAAAGCAAGATAGTAATAACGCCCATGAGAGACTGAGGCCATACTTTGCTCCAGATACTACCATTGAGGTTACGCTACCGGTACCTACAACATAGCCAATAATAAAAAAAGCTGGACCAAAATTTTTAAGACTTCTTTTAAACTTTCCTATAAGGGATATATTATTCGTTGCCATAAGAAATTGGTTCAGCTTTTTAAATAGTAATGATTTGGTTCTACTTCATGAATTAATTGCTAATTAGGTTATGTATAACTATAAGTTTTTATTTGTGTAGCACAAAACACCTCATAATTACATTAAAGTTTAATCTATCGAAGCGGTAAGTAATTTTGTTATTATTTATCTCCGAAGTAAGATACTTTGCTTCCAGTCAAAAAATCTTCTCTAACAGGGCTGAATGTGTCAATCAGCATACCCTCTTCTAAACAAACCGCACTGTGTAATAAATTTGGCTCAATGTATACGCCGTCACCTGCTTCTACTATACGCTTTATCCCATCGATTTCAAATTCAAATTTTCCTGACACACAATATGTAGCTTGAGTATGAAAATGTTGATGAGGGGCACCTAAAGCTCCTTTGTCAAATTTTACTTTAACCATCATAATCTGATTATCGTAACCTAAGAATTTTCTTGACACACCACCGCCAAGTACTTCCCACTCCATGTCTTTTGAGATAACGTATTTTTCACTAAATCTTTTCATAATCTATAATATGTTTTTATTTGAAATAATAAGGACCTGACCATTCATAGTTCTTATCGACAATTTTTAAGTTATGTTTTAATTCTTTTGATGCATCTGTATTTGCTAAAATCAGCAGTTTAACAGTATTATTTAAATTGGTGATTTCAATTGCGGTATAATCATTTGTATCTACTAGAACCTTTATATCTTTAATACTGTTATTTGAATTTATCGCTGATTCTGTAACTGGGCTATAACTACCATGTGTTTCTATGGTCGATACAAATAAAGTGTTTTTTAAATTTTTTCTATTAAGGATAAAACCCGCCTCTCTTCTTAAATTGAATTCTGGGTCGTTCGCGCCAATTCGAACAAACTTAAGTTCATCGTCAGTTGAAGTCACAGATGTTAAGGTATAGAATCTACCTTTTTCCAACCAACTTAATTTTGTGTTGACATTTGTAGGTTTCCCACTGCCTTCTAACCATAAATGTTGATAACCGCTATCTTTTCCAAAAGGCTCAAGTGTGTTCGGAATCTCGTATTCAAAATTTGTTGACAATACTTGCCCTATAAAATAAACAGGTAAATCGTATTGGTTTGTACTATCGGATTTTACTTTTAATATATCAAGTAAGAACGGTTTTTCAAAGGTGTCATCTTTGATAATAGCCATCGTTCTATGCATTTCTGTACCAGGATAGGCGTTAGCCTCTTTGGCACTTACAAGCTGAATTTCGGCATTGGTGTCATCGAAAATGAATAAATCTGGATGATATCTGCTACCGATATCATATTTTCCTTGGTAGTGAGATTTCTTATTTTGCACAAGCGTATTATGGGCAATGGTTTGTTTTGCCCAAGTTTTATTTTCTTTTAAATAATTACCTCCGCCTTTTTGTTCAATATTTACAAATCGTACCAATCCGTAATCTTGCAGTACTTCATCGCCATTTTCATAGAACGAGTAGGATAACTTATCATAATGACCGTGACTTGATCCTTGAGCGGCATATTTAAAAACAAGTTCTAGACCCTCGCTCCTTAAAATACCGACACCACCTTGCCTGCCATCCGACCCATCAGAAAGATTGATAGATTCTTTTTTAAATGGTTTTGCTTTTCCTTTTTTTACACCAAGTGCCACTGCCAAGCCAGAGTCGTCTAATAAGACTTTATTTTGTTTTACGGCAATGCTTAATAATCCAGGATCTTGGTTTCCGAAATAATATGAAATATCAACTGCCGTAACCAGTGCATCATTATAAAAAGACATTCCTTTTTGACCATCGTTAAGCGGAAAAAAATCACCGTCTGCATCAGATAAATTTAAAAGCGCATTAATGGATTTTAAAAGTACGCCATCTTTATATTCAAAAATTTTTAGTTCAGGTTTTACATTGTGTAATCCTTCGGCAAAAATTAAAAAAGGATACATGGCATAACGTTGGTAATATGGACCTTCATTGTAATAGCCATCTGGTGAGAAAGGTTCTTCGATATTGGCTAAAAAACCAGCTTTTCCGTCTTTATTTAAAAACCCGCCATCATCATCTTTGGCAGTTTTGTCTAAGTTTACACCTTTAATACCGTGTAAGGCACGATCAATTAATTCTTCGTCGTTCATGACCAAACCGATCATACCTACAGCGGCATTACCCCATGTACTATGGTTGTGTACTCTCTGGTAAAATTGTGGACTGTCTACCGAAATATGATCAGCAAATGGTTTAAAGAGATTTTTCTCTAATTTTTTTCGCTCAGTTTTACTTAAGTAATTATAGATACAATCGTAAGCTTGACTGACATAAACCAACCAGTTAGAATCGTTTAAACATTGCCAAAACAATTTACCTCTTGCATACGATCTAGTTTTTGGATGTAGGGGTAATGTTTTGTACATTTCTTCATATTGCATTAACATATCTTTTACATACTTCGCATATTTTTCATTATCTAATATTTGATATAAAACGCCAGATTGTTGCATAACCATCATGTTGCGTTTATGGCGTGCATGGGTGTAACCACCAGAATAATCTTTTGGTATAGGAATATCGATGCCCAAAGCTATTTCGGCATCAACTACTTCTTTCAGTTTTTGAAGCGAAGCATCGAATAGAGGTACATTGCCCAGTTCAGCCCTTATTTTTTGAACACCTTTTTGTGTCAAAATTAAACTTGGATGTTCTTGAGCAACTATGCTAAAGGAAAGTAAATTAAGGCAAATTATTATTTGCAATGTTATAAAATGTTTGGTCATGCCTGTTTTAATTATGTATTAGACCTAGGTATTCACCATCGGCACTTTTTTCTTTTAAAGGGGAATCTACAGTTAAGAAATAGTTGTTGTCATCAGAAAATTTAGGAGCAAGTTGCCATTGGTTTTCTACCCAGTATTTTTGTTTACCGGTAACAATGAGCTTTTCTGAATTACTCAAAGCAGTATTGAGAATTTTGAAAATTGGCTCACCGAAGACCAGGTGTACTTTAATGGCTTTTCTATCTTTGAAAATATTATTTTTTATATCAATTTCTTGCACACCGTATGAAGGCAGAGTGGCATCATATTTGTTTTTTGAACCATAGCCTACATGTTCAAATACAGTATGTTGGACTTCTAAAAATGGACCAAAGGCACTTTCGTCTTTATCACCTCTGTAAAATGTTAAAGCAGCACCTTGTAAATCGTTAAAAGATTTTTTTTTCAATGAGAAGTGTTCAATATTGTATGCACCAATGTCATCGGTTTCTTTGTCCATTGCCACAATGCTGCCAGTGATGTTTTTAAAGTTCGAATTTTGAATACTTATAGTATCGGAAAATGTACTTTTAGAAACGCGAAGTACATCAAAAAAATGATATATGATTATGTCTTTAAATACACTGCTTTCAATAAACAATTTGTAATTATCTATCATGGAATTTTTGCTGGTATAAATAACTGAGTTACCAAAATTTAATGCTATCGTATTATCAACTTTCGAATACCATGTTGTGCCTTTATTTTCTTTAGTAACAAGACCAAAGATCATGGTAACATCTAAATTCTTTTTTTCGGTAATATGGTTATGGTCAATACGATTATTTTTTCCGTAAATGCTAATCAAGTAATCTTGTACCTGACGTTCTGGATTATTGAAGTTATCAATTACACACTCTGTTAAGTGAGAATTATTAGTCATCAGCTTTCTACTTTTTATAAACGAAATTATGGAGTAGGTAGTGGTATGTACGTTTTTAAAAGCTAAACCTCTAACTATTAAAAGGTCACCGGTAATATTTAGGTTGGATACACCTGATAAAATAGCTTTTTCCCTTTTTTCAAAGGTAAGGGTAATAGTTTTTTCTGTAGCGACATGTGCTTCAAAAAGCAGTTCGGCATCCATACAGATTCCATTAGCCAAAACAATGTTGTCATAAGATTGTACGTGTTGTAAAATAGCTTCAAATTCTGTTACATTCTTTACAGTATTCCTTTCTGTTACAGGAGCAAAAGCGTAAATAATGTAGGAGCAAAGAAATGATAAAATAAAGTGGTAACATTTCATATTTTTCAATTGGTTTACCAATTTGGTTTACCAAAAATAACAATATTTCTAAAAACAGCAAATATTTAACATAAAATGCACTATGAAGTTTTTAAAGAGGACAAGTTTTTATGATGAATACCTAACTTTGTAATTCAGTAAAATAGCTTTCCTGTTAGCCACTACCTATATTTTAAGCATGTTTGTATGCTGGTAATCAGGTTTGTCTTTGTCGAGAACGGCACTAATGAATATCATTTTTTCGTTCGCATTCCATTTTTCACTTATTACAAAATGGTGAGTATCTGGTAAAGAAAGTGACCTATATGTTGGCTTTTTACGTTCAATGTTATCAAGTAAGTTCAGTTGATTCGGATATAAGAATCAGTATATTCTTTCATCAACATTGTTAGATGTAAAATATCCAAATTAAAGATTTTTAAATAATAGATGCTCAAGGGTCATTGTCTTTGCAATATCGTTTGTTTCTGCCCATGGTATATCTATATCATCTTGTGTAATATGGGTGAACTTTTGCCATCGTGGTAATATACCAAAGATTCGCCCCTCAAAATAACTAAATAAAATAGTTAACATAGCCAGGACAAAAATGCCTATAGTTTGATGATTGCACGCATGAAACTCTTGGGTGTGTTAATATAAATGTTGACCATGTTGAAGTAGGGTAATTATAGTAGTTAATAAGTGCTTGTCGGAATATTCTTCTTCGTTCAGAAATCATATTTTAGGTCCACAGCCAATTATGAATTCTATATTTATATCTAGATCTGAATGCTTCATATGCACCGTTACCATCTGCTATTTTTTCGTATGACCCATTTTTAAGGGCTACGTTTAAAAACCTCATTTGAGTTTCAAAATATTGAATATAATTTCGATTATAACCTTCATTAAAATAGGGCGTTATGATATGTCATCTTATGTTGTATAGCTAAATTACGTAAAGAATAAGCGTTGATGTCATTGTAATTTAGGTAATTGAACGATAGAAGTCATTGGGTGGAATCGAGGTATTTCGATATATGATCCACAGTTCTGTTCTTACAGCTTTTCAAAATTGTTATAGTTTTATTTATTGAGTAAAAGCTGTTTGTCAATGGTTTTATAATTGAAAAAAAATCGTTCAAAGAATTTTTCCTTAAAGTAGCTAATGAATTGCTCCGTGTTTATCGAACCTCCCTTCTTTAATCTTGATTTTTGCATATTTTTTAATGAAGTATGCAAGTTCTTCAATATCTAGAATTTTTTTGGAGGGAATTTGTTGTTGGCTAATACACATCGAAAAACCTAATAATTGAATAATTTTAGTACATTAGTTTAAGAGGTAAGTTTTTTTGTACGACCAATTCTCCCGAATTTTTTATTTCGTTGTTGGAAGACCTGTTGTTTTTGGCACCCCAAAGACGAGCAACCAGTTTTACTGGGTTATCAACAAATGTATTATTAGCCAGGTTTACATTGATAATACCGTATGTGTTAAGTAATAATCCGTCTTCAGTTTTTGACGCGCAATGCGTAAACGTACTATTGGTAACTACGAGATTACCACCAACGGTAGACTCGTCATATCCACCTCTATAATAATCGATCACATTACTGGCAACACCATCAAAAGTGCAATTATTGATGACAATATTTTCAGCATTGTATTCACCTTTGTCTTCTGTTTCTTCAGACAATTCCAATCCATTTGCACAATTTAAAACGGTAGTAGCATCAAACATTATGTATTCAGAGAATGAGTATTTATATGCTTTTAAAACAAAATCGAAATCTGATATTATACAGTCTACTATGTTTAAATTATAGAGGCTTGACATATTGTTTTTTAAACTAGCAAAAGCATATTGTTCTTTTTGCCCATTGAGATGTACGTTTTTAAGGGTAAGTTGACCTTTTGGGTTCATTTCAAAAGCAGGAGATTTAGATGGTCCGCTATATTGAATTGTAGTCTTAGAGTTAGATGAAGTTCCTAATATTGATAGTTTTTTATCGATTTTTAAAGGGGAATTTATCTCATAATGATCGGCGGATAATATAATAGTATCTCCACTTATTGCTTCTAGAATTGTATTAGTTAGTTCTGTTGCTGTATTAGCGGTATGAGTTTTAGGTGTGGTGCTTTTAGCGGAATATTTATCTAACCAATCTGGTCCATATAAAGAAGTATCCATCATATCGGTTTTGCTAGTTGGGTAGCTTACTACAGCCCCTACCATATTTTGATCAGTCCTTGAGTTACCGAATAAATCAGCTTTAATTTGATCAAATTCAAATCCGTTGTACAATTCAAAATCTGATAAAGGTTGTTCTGGCATTAATAGATAACCTTCAACCATTGAAACAGAAAAATCTTTTTGCGTAAGTCCGTCCACAGTTTTAAAAATACCACCTTGGTTGTTGATGATATTACTTTTAAAACGAATTCCGTCTATAGAATCATGAGTAACTATAGGTTGCTTATCTGAAGTCTCATTGTAAATAAGATTGTTTGCTACTATAGTTCGTATAGGTGTTGCCGATCGTATCTCAGATTTCGGTAGAATATCTTTCTGGTCAATATTAGATCCCACGCCGAACTGCCATGGAGAAACACAATTTACCCAGGAGTTGTTGGCAACAACAACATCGGTTACCTGTAAATATCTATTTAGGGGTGATTTCGGAATTCCGTTCATTACTGCAAGCGGACTCCTAAAAGTTTGTCCGTTTAAATTGTAGAAGTAATTATTGATAACCCAATGACCAGTACCTATTAAACGTACACCGCCAATTTGTTCAGAATTTTCATCGCCAATAAAAACATTGCCATCAATGATACAATAATTTCCATGTCTTGTTACCAATGATCCTTCGCTTTTATAGAATACATTGTTTCTAAATTCATTAAAATTTGTTTTACTGGAGATGACCTCTACCTCACCATTGCAATGATCAAAAAAGTTATTGGCGACCAAAGTATAGCTAGGTGCCATTGAAGTAAAGCTATTGCCCAATTGAATGGTCTCTGCACTTGGTCCGCCCTTAGGAGGTCTTGGCCCAAAGTAATTATTCGTAATTTTATGGTAGTTTTTTATACTGTTGTTTCCTGTTAAATCAATTCTAACGGTAGGTCCTCTATTAGATTTTCCGGCAATGTAACAATGGTCAAGCTCATTATGTCGTCCTTTAAAAAGCACCCATAAATCAGTTTCGTTTCTTTGTGATTTATTAAAATCGGTTATAGCACTATTAATGATTTTACAATGGTTGGCTACAGTATCTTGATCAATGCCAAAATTTATAACAGCTTTTGATGGCGATGAGCCATTTGTAAAATGAAGTCCATCGACAATAAGATATTCTCCTCCTAATTTTAAATCAGATATACCTGTGATTTTTACTTCTCCAGCAGTTTCTGCTCGTAATGTAATAGGGTTTTGCTCATTACCATAGGCTACGAATTTGATGTTGACATCTATCCAATCGCCATTACCCATTACAATTTCATCGCCAGGACTAGCATTTGAAATAGCGGTGTTCAGTTCGTTGATATCTTTTACCGTTATATTATTTGTGTTTGAAGTTTCCCCACAGGAAACAAATAAAGAGATGGTAGCTAGTAGTAAGAAATACTTATTCATTGTAATCGAATTCATCTGGTTTGAGCTTGTTTGATGGAAAAGTTAACATTATCGTATCAATTTTGCCAAATAATTAGATGGCAAAAAGTGTAAATGAATTTAAATTGTTAAACTGGTTAACCAATTTGGTTAACCAAAGTTACATATATTTGTAAGACCTCCAAATTTTTAACATTTAAACTGGTAGTAAAACAATTTTAAGTAATTGAAAATAAGAAATGATGATAAAGAGATTTTCAAGACGACAATTCACAAAAAAAGTCTGCTATGGTACTAGCAGACTTGCTCTTACTGCAATCTCAAAGTCCTTTACTGCCGTCCTTATACTACGAATAAGGACGAGTTAGTTATAAATCTGTTATCAAAATAATTACAATTTTTAGATTATAATAAAATGTGAGCCGTTGTCGCTGAAATTGGTTTTACCGGTTTAGATGTAACGGTACGACCAAAAGGGAATGTATTATCTGAAAGTGTTTAAGATGATTTACCCCCTTGAAGTCAAATAGCGATGAAGAAATATAGTTTAAAATCATCAAATGATGATTACTAAAGTCAGGGACATAACTAATCCTAAAAAAAGCAAGTTTTAGAAGTTGCAAACAAATTAGGGTTTAGTCATTACCGAACTAATTGGTTATCATATCCCGAAGATATTTCCATAGATTAAAGTCAGGCTGAATTTGCTTCACAAACGGTACAGTTGGCAGAGGCAAATAAAATTTTGGGCTTGGTAAGCTGTTATCAAAATCATGCCGGTAACCACGTGGTGGCACCTATTTGGCCTCTGCCATCAATTTTTTCAAAAGTAAATATGATATTAGACATGCTGTCTTAGAAGGCGGTAAGAGTTGGGAGTTGGATTTAAGACGTATTCGCCCATTTATAAAATCGTTGGTAATCAAAGATTTTAAATGGGTAGGGAAAGACGGCATTTGGCAACCTATCAACACCCCTTTGGGATAAGGAATGGTTGATTTTGGCCGTTACTTTTCGCTACTTAAAAAGTACGACATCAATGTACTTGTATCATTACACTTAGAATATGACCTAGGTGGATCCGAACATGGCGCTACAGAAATTACGATAGATAAAAAAGGATGTATTCGCTAAAATGAAAAAGAATTGAAAAACCAATTTATACAGAGTGTAAAACCCTTAAAATTAGCTAGGCCCACAATGGTAGGGGAGGCTTATACCCTACGTTATATTCCAGCGCGGGAAGATCTTAATCCTATTTCAGTTTTTAGAGACCCAAAACATTTGCAAAGGGTAGCGGTAGAAGAGTGCCCAGAAGGTGCGGTTATGGTAATTGATGGTCGCAAAAATGTAAGAGCGGCATCGGCTGGTTCAATTTTAGTAACCAGATTAATGGTTCGTGGAGCATCAGGCATCGTTACCGATGGTGACTTTCGCGATTCAGCTGAAATTGCAGATTTAAATTTTTCATCCTATCATAATAGACCTACTGCACCTACAAACCTAACATTGCACCAAGCTATTGCAATTAACGACCCAATAGGTTGTGGCGATGTAGCTGTTTTTCCTGGTGATATTATAATTGGTGATGATGATGGAGTAATGGTTATACCTGCTCATCTTGCCGATGAGGTTGCCGATGAATGCATTCAGATGACTTTATATGAAGATTTTGTCATGGAAAGTGTACAGGCAGGTACGCCTATTATCGGGCTTTATCCTATGGTGAGCGACGAAGCAAAAGTCAAGTTTCAAATGTGGAAAGAGAAGAAGGGTTAAACGATATTTCCATAGATTAAAAACAGAAATAAGTGATTTGAATTCCTAGGATCAAATCACTTTTTTGTTGCGCGCTATATTAAATTTTAAAGGAATTAATTTTAAACATGAATAAAATAAAAATTGGCAAGCACTTAAAATTAACATATTAGGTGTTATTGTTCAGTGGTTTGTTTTACATTTGATTTATGAAAATCAACCGAGTATGAAAAATATTCTTACAGCATTTTTACTAATAAGTTTATTGTGCCTCAATTCCTTGGAAGCACAGCGAGGAACACAAAGAGGAGGTCAAAGCGCAACATCTGTAGAAAAATTTACTCCATTATCGCAGGAGCATACAGAAAAAACTATTAATTTATTAGGTATAAGATTAGGGCAATCTTTAGCTGATGCTAAAAAAACAATTGAGAGGAATGGTGGGGAAATTGTTTGGTTAGCAAGTCCAGATCCTGAATATACGAAGTCAATAAGAAACCTTCAGAGAGCTAGTAGCATAGATTATTTTGAATATGCAGCACATTCTACTAAAAATTCAAATAATAAATACGTTTCACATACTCCATACAGTCGGGATGACATTGTCATTAAATTAACTGTTTATCCAAAATCCGCAGGAAATTTAAAAAACCCCGACAATTTAATAATATATAAGGCAGAAACCTACCTGGGATTTCAGCCAACACGCCATGAAGTAATCTATGACAAAGTTGAATATGTTGATTATACGTATGAGGATTTTCATGCAGTCATGGTAAATAACAATTATACCCTATATCAACATCAAAATGCACGTTTATCTTATAGTAAAGTTGGAGGAAAAAGTTTGGATATTGGTAATATGAAAGCTGCCCGCGGAACTTGGAAAGGAGATAACATTAAAACTGTACCTAGTTATAGTTTAACTTCAATAAGTGCTTTTTTTCCTAAATATAAAAATAACCTCATGCAGACTAAAGAAAATGGCGTAGACCAAGTTGTTATATATAAACCTTTAAACGATATGATAGATGACCAGCAAGGTCAAGGAACTTTTCAAAACTATTTAAAATATGGTAATTCGGTATTTTTGGATTTAATTCAGAGAAAATCAGAGAAAGACCCAAACGTTTATCTATTGAATAATCTTAATCTTCGTTACCAAGATGCAAGCTTAATGGAAGATGCTTACAATGGTTTTTATAATGCTCTTTTCAAGATGTAGGATGATACATAGTTAATAAATATTTAGTAATTTGGTTAGAAACCAAAGCTTTATTATGATTTTATAGATAAAGTAGTTTCGTATAAGAAAGGCATTGAAAAGATTTATATGGATTAAACTGTAGTACAAAAAAGTGATTTGCCTCAAACTGAAGCAAATCACTTTTTATATTTCAAGCTAATTTTAATAGCAAGTTTTACTCGCCACCTCTAGCGGGATAATCGTTCTTCGTGACATAATCAATGGCATTTAAAATGTCGTCCCAATTTGGTCTTGCAAATGGCATTGTTTGTATGGCGCTTGCATATAAGGTATTATCAGGGCGAATTAAGAATAATCCCGGTTCTGAAAATTCATCAGGCTCTTTATCCGATGTTTTCTTAGACACATATAACCCCCACTCCCTTGCGGTTTCAATGGGTAAATTATAACCAACAGGTAATTCTGGAATATCCCATTCCTTGCCAGCTTTTTTTGCACGTTCTTCACTGTCACTACTTATAGCAATTAAATGCACACCTCTGTCGCTAAAATCCTTTAATTTTTTAGTCAAAGCTTCAAGATAGTTTTTACAGACGGGGCAATGTAATCCTCTGTAAAAAACGAGCATTGTAAAAGATGTACTGTCTTGGTCGTAAAGACTCCATTGTGTATCATTGATCAGCGGTACTTTTAGTTCAGGTACTTCTGCTTTAGGTTTTATCATTGTAATATTATTTTATAATTAATATTTCATAAAGGTACAGGTGCTACAACGCAAAAATTTGTTGCATACACTTTAGATTTAATGTTATGCATTAATATCAAAATCAATCAATTATTGGTTGTTGGATAGCCATTCTTCGTATTTGGCATACTGACCGCTAGATAATATACTTTCTAATTGTCGTGTTCTTTCACTTTCAACACTGCCTAACATTTCTCCACTAGCAGTGGTTGACTGTTGAGTTTTAAAGCGACTCATGGCAGCGGTAAATGTGCTGATCTGTTCTTCGCTCATTTCAAGTTTGGTAAACATATCGGCATATTCGTTTGAAGTGCTATTTGTGTTGCTATGAGCCATAACGTTGTTCATAGCTCCGGTTGATCCATTTGCTTGTGCGGCAATATTACCTTGTGCCATTGTAGATGAAGTTGTGGTATTTGTATTCGCTTCGGTTGCTGTTGCGTTTTCCGAAGTACTCGTCTGTTCAGTTGTAACTTCAGAACTGCTAGATGTTGCTTTTTTAGTACTTGAGCAAGAAGCTAAAATTACGGTTAAAGCTAAAGTTGTAAGTATACTATTTTTCATAATTTCCATGTTTTAAGATTCTTATGGTAAATTATGTTTATTTGTAGATTTCAGTAGTCGCTATCAAATATAAAATTGACTTTGAAGATTTAGTAATGTTTTCCACGGAGGCTGTAATAATAAAAGTAGGAAAAATAGTATCTTTTATGATTGTCGATTTATTAAAAGATGGTATATTCTGAACCAATTTAGATAACAGCCATTTTTTTCATGTATAACCTAGTATATAAATCTATAGCCCATAGCCTTAATGCTACTCAGATAGATGTCATTTTAAAGCAATCGATAGACTTTAATTCTAGGCATTATATTACCGGTTGTCTTATTTATCACCATGGTTTTTTTATTCAATATTTAGAAGGCGATGCAACGCATATTTTGGCATTGTTTGAAAGAATTAAGGTTGATAGCCGTCACTATGGGGTTGACCTTCTTTCAAAAGGAAATATATATTCCCGCGAATTTGACACGTGGAGCATGGCATTTTTATCTGAAGAAATACCGAACGAAGCCTTTGAATATATTCAGTTAATGGTGAGTCCGTATGAAGAAATTCCGGATATGTCCGTAATTCCTAACCCAACGACCAAGAGGTTTTGGCTGGCCGCTAAAAACCTGCTTAACAAGTTGGAACAGAATAATGATAGGAAACTATAATTCCTGGTTCAGAGCAAGTAATTCAAGCGTAATATATTATTTAGGGCCAAAAGTTGCGGGAATGCCTCTTAATCTTTCAAATTGTTTATAGGCTTTGTTAACCCTTTTCTTAGGTGCTTTTTTAAATTCTTTCTCGGTAACCCCATAATGCATTTGAACACTGTCTAACTTTTTGTGCATTAAAGTCAAAGTTTCCGCATATGTCGTATCCAAAATTAAATTGTTTTTCTCTTTTGGGTCCTTATCCAGATCATAAAGTTCCCAAGCATCTATATCATCATAAAAGTGGATGAGTTTATAGCGTTTTGTTCTGATTCCGAAATGCTTTTTCACCATATGAAAAGCGGGGTAGTCGTAGTAATGGTAGTATACCACAGCTCTAAAATCCTCTTGATTTAAGGTGCCGTCCAATAATCCTAAGAAAGATTCTCCTTGCATTTCGGTGCTGAAATCTGATAATCCCGTCAGGTCTAAAAAGGTTGGTGCAAAATCTAGGTTTTGAACCATGGCGTCAATTTTGGTTCCTGATTTTATTGTACCCGGTAATTGCATCAATAGTGGAGTTTTAAAAGACTCTTCGTACATAAATCGCTTATCAAACCATCCATTTTCACCCATCCAAAATCCTTGGTCAGAAGTATATACCACTAATGTATTTTTATCAAGTCCGCTCTCTTCCAAATAATCCAGAATTTTGCCTACTCCCTCATCTACTGCGGCAATGGTTGCCATATAATCTTGAATGTAACGCTGCCCTTTCCAAATAGCTAACTCTTTTCCAGATAAATTGGCTTTATGAAAAGCATTGTTTTTCGCTAAATATGCGGTGTCCCATACTTTGCGTTGGCTTGCGGTCATTCTATCAAAATCGGTTGTCCATGGGTTGTTCAAAAGTTGGGTGCTCCCAAATGCCGCTGTCATTTTAAGATCATGGCCTTCGTACATGTCTTTATAGATGGTCTGTAACTGTTCTTTGCTAGCCCATTGTTTATTAAATTCTGGAAAATAACTATCCGGTAGCGGAAACTGTACAGAATCATACAAATTTGCATGGCGTAAGGCTGGCATCCAATTTCTATGTGGTGCTTTGTGTTGCACCATTAAAAAGAACGGTAGAGAATCTGTTCGGTCTTGCTGTAACCATTGTAGGGCATCTTCGGTAATAATATCGGTGGCATAACCTTCAATACGGGTGGTGTCACCATTTTCAATAAAATCGGGGTTGTAGTAGTTTCCTTGGTCGACGATAATTTTCCATTGGTCAAAACCTTTAGGGTAGCCGTGTAAATGCCATTTACCAAAAACGGCGGTTTCGTATCCCGATTGCTGAAACATTTTTGGCAAAGTGGGCTGACTACCGTCAAAGTGGTCTCCGTTCTGTCTAAATCCGTTAATATGACTATGTTTTCCTGTTAATATAACAGCTCTACTTGGTCCACAGATAGAATTTGTTACGAAACTATTGTTGAATAGCACACCATTTTTGGCTAATCTATCAATATTAGGGGTACTCGCTAATTTACTGATCGGATGACCATAGGCACTAATTGCCTGTACGGCATGATCATCGGCCATAATGAAAACAATATTTGGTTTCTGATCAGTTTTTTTTACAGTTTTTGCCTTTGTATTGCAGCTGATATGTAGCAACCAAATTACCAGCATGAGTAAAACTATGCGCATAGTCAATTTAATTTCTAATTGTAAATAATGGTTGGTTAAGGGATTATTCCAATTCAAATTCGGCAGACATTTCGGCATTTGAATTACCACCAACGAACACCTTAAATTTTCCTGGCTCCGCTACAAATTTTAATTCGCTGTTGTAGAATTTTAAATCATCTGCGGATAGGGTTATGGTCACAGTTTTTGATGCTCCTTTTTTTAGAAATATCTTTTGAAATCCTTTTAGTTGTCTTACGGGTGGGGTAATGCTACGCACCTCATCTTTTAGGTATAGTTGTACTACTTCTTCTCCATCGTAGTCTCCCGTATTTTTTACGGTTACGGAGACATTTATTGATTCTCCTTGTTTTAGGTTGTTCTTATCAACTGCAATCTCACTGTATTCAAAAGAGGTATAGCTTAAACCATAACCAAACGGAAATAATGGAGAAATTTCACTATCGAGATAATTAGATTTAAATTTTTCAAATTGATTTGTGGGTGCGGGTCTGCCAGTATTTTTCATGCTGTGGTAAATGGGAATTTGACCAACATTTCTAGGCCAACTTGCTGTAAGTTTCCCTGAGGGATTGTAATCTCCAAAAAGCACATCGGCAATGGCGTTACCAGCTTCAACACCCGGATTCCAAACCTGTAGAATACTTACTGGCAAATTAAACTCATCGGAAATGGTCAATGGTCTACCACTAAATAAAACCAATACTACTGGTTTTCCGGTGTCTACTAAAGCATTAATCAATTTCTTCTGACTTTGTGGTATTGATATATCTGTTTTGCTTGAAGCTTCCCCGGCAAATTCTGAAGCTTCCCCGACTACAGCAACGATTACATCTGCATCCTTACTATTTTTCAGAGCTTCCGATAGCATAGTTTCAGGAGTTCTTTTGTCGATGTCTACCCGTAAACCGAACACATTCACACGCTTGGCAAATTCGGTATCATTGGTAATATTCGCGCCTTTAGCATAGCTAATTTTAGCTTTTGGAGCTACATTTCTTAAGCCTTCCAATACTGGAATTGATAGTTGCGGGTCTCCTGTAGGAGCCCATGTACCCAACATATTATTTTTGTCATTCGCCAATGGACCGACCAATGCAATTTTAGCATCCTTTTGTAGCGGAAGTACATTGTTTTCGTTCTTCAACAATACAAAAGATTGCGTTGCAATTTTTCTCGCTGCTAATCTATTTTCGGCAGTAAGAATGTCTTTTTCAGTTCTAGAAGTATCCGAATATTTATAAGGGTCATCAAGTAATCCCAACTGATGTTTTGCGGTTAATATCCTTCTACAGGCAATTGTAATGGCTTCTTCGGTTACTTTTCCTTCCTGTACAGATTTTTTAAGTGTGTTCAAAAAACCTTCGCCCACCATATCCATATCTAGTCCCGCGTTTAAAGATTGAGCAGAAACGGCTTGTAAATCTCCCAATCCGTGAGCCATCATTTCATTTACAGAAGTGTAATCTGAAACTACAAATCCTTTAAAGCCCCATTGTTTTCTCAGTAATTCGGTAATCAACCATTTGTTTCCTGTAGCGGGTATACCATCAATATCGTTGAACGATGTCATGGCACAACCGACACCTGCATCTACTGCAGCTTGGTAGGGTGGTAGGTACTGATTGTACATTTTCATCTTGCTCATGTCAACTGAATTATAATCACGCCCAGCTTCAACGGCACCATATAACGCCAGGTGTTTTACCGTCGCCATCATGGTATGCGAAATATTTAGGTCATCGCCTTGGTACCCTTTTACCATTGCCGTTGCAATAGCTGAACCTAAGTAAGGGTCTCGCCCGAACCTTCAGAGATTCTTCCCCATCT
>Ga0209344_10001814_pt1 | contig 26045 bp, 27 predicted proteins | sample Cruoilmetagenom6_FD_187293 | JGI IMG/M metagenome (GOLD analysis project Ga0209344, IMG submission 187293) | Oil polluted marine microbial communities from Coal Oil Point, Santa Barbara, California, USA - Santa Barbara Oil Seep Sample 6 (SPAdes)... | ecosystem: Environmental > Aquatic > Marine... | reverse complement strand
TGGCCAAAGCTACGGGTTGAAAATATCTCTTTTTTAGGCGTTTTAACTTCATCCCATGATAGGCAGCTAGTACCATTTAACTCACTTACGGTGCGTTCGGTTACCACACTAAATTGCTGACGAATATTTTTAGGGTTTTGCTTCGCTAAATCTAATGCGGTATGAATATTTTGTAGGGCGAGTTTTTTCGTTATGCGATTACCGATACCCCATACGTCAGCTGTATTCATACGTTGTAAAATTGCTGATGCACTGTCTTTTGTGTCAATAACTGCCACACCATCGAACCCTGATAACTTTTTAGCAGCATGATTAGCTGCTTTGGCTAATGTTGCCGTTGTACCAAAACCAACGCCAACAGGTAAGCGAGTTTCTTTCCATATAGCTTTACGTATTTGGTGGCCGTATTCATACCAATTAGTAATCGCTTTATGAAAGTTATCAAAGTATAAAAAGGATTCATCGATAGAGTAAATGTATTGGTTATCACAAAATCGACTGATCACTGTCATCATACGCTCTGACAAGTCAGCATACAGTTCGTAATTTGATGAACGAATAATAACCCCATGTTTGTGTAATAAATCTTTAATTTGAAAATAAGGTGTAAATTTAGGAATACCAAGGCGCTCAGCAATGGGGCAAGCAGCGCAAATGCAACCGTCGTTATTGGTTAAAACTACAACGGGTTTATTGCGAATACTAGGGTCGAATACTTTTTCAGCCGAGGCATAAAAAGAGGTAGCATCAACTAAGCCATACATGCTTTTAATTCTGGTGCTTGGTGATGTAGTCGAATTGAACGAGTAACAACCCCTTCTAGTTGAAAGTCATCACTTGGTAAAATTGCTATCGGTTGATGATGTTTAGATGCTGACAGTAAACGAGCTTGTTGCTTATCAATGATCTTGCAAACAAAGCAGCCGTTATAATTAGCGACAATAACATCACCATTTCGCGCAGTAAGCGCTCTATCAACAATTAATAAATCACCATCAAAGATCCCCACATCCTGCATTGAAACACCTGAAGCTTGACCAATAAAAGTAGCATTAGGGTGACGGATCAGGAGTTTATCAAGTGATAATCCTAGTTCTTTGTATTCTGCTGCGGGTGATTCAAAACCAGAAACCCCTGCTTCTATATAGATTGGAATAACTTTCATAACACTCAAGGTATACTGTATTTATATACAGTATCGTCGAGGCCTTCATAAATAACAAGAAAAATATTGAGCTAATATTGCCGCTTTTTTTTATGAAATGTATATATATATAGAATCGCGCATATCAGATGCTGAAACCTACAAACGATAAGAAGCTGCATCATAAATGACTTAATCTAATAAATGGGACTGATAAAAGCGGTAATAATCCACGTAAGCATTCAACTATCGCCATTCGTCGAGCAATTCTAAATGCTGGCATAGAAGATTTTCGAGTACATGATTTTCGTCATACGTGTGCTAGTCGATTAGTACAAAATGGTATGACGGTTCAGGAAACAGCACATATTTTAGGGCATTCAAATATCGCAACCACCATGCGCTATGCGCATCTTGAGAAGAATCAGGTGGCTGAGAAAATGAAAGCAGTGATTGATCGGTTTAATGATTAACTTATTGATGATTTGTTTTTACTGACTGAGATAATGAATCGATAATTTCTTATTTTATGAAAGATAACTAGCAAAGAGGATGTTTGTAATTGCTAGCTATCTTGTGGGCTCTTAGCGAATATTTAAGAATGTTCTATAAGCAGGGTGAATTGACCAAACAATATTGTCATTTCTATTTTCTATCGATCTGTATAAATCGGGGTCATCTGTGAAATGAGTAAAGGTTTTACTATCATCGTGTATACGAGAAATCAAACCTAGTTTATATAAAAAATCACCTAGATCTTCATGTTCTTCATAGGGTTTACCGTCAATAACTGGAATACTTTCTAACTCCCGAGATCTAATGTAATTATTTTTTAAAACTGAGTGCAGCTCAGAATAAGTAAACTCTTTCTTAGTAGCTCTTAAAGAGTCTATTAGTATTTTTAATTCAGAAAATTGGTGATTATGTTCCTTGATTAAATCATCTCGACGGTGACCACCAAAATCTGAAAGGATGTAATTGATATGATCAAGAGCAATTTTATTAGCATAAAGTGTTTCATCGGCTTTTTTCCCTGCCATTCTACATAACTGCCCCATCCATCTCGGTCTTCTATTCGAAAAAGCACTTATAGCATCGAAAAGCCTAGCTTCTTTGTTATTACGCCACTCAATAGGGGATTTAAATACTAAATCAAGTATTTTATTATAATCACCTTTAAGCTTATATTTAGCCGCCTTTGACTTGGGATAGTGCTTTTGTACGTAAACGAGAATCTTTTGTGCAAGCATATCTTGCATATGCTTTTTGCTCCAAAATATTTCTATTATGTATTGTTGTAGTTTATCTAGATCTTCAAGATGACGAAGACACGACCATACATCACTACGCACAGTAGTTCGAATGTTTAAATTTTTCAATTCAAAGGAAAGTGCTCTGATAGCGCTAAAAAAAGAGCCAACTTTAGCTTGGTTCTCTGGTGTATTTTCAAATTTAGCATCAATATCGTCAATTAATAACCAAACATTTGAATTAGCATTTTCATCTTGATAATTTTGAAGTAGAGCATCGAGGTTTTCGGGTAAAGAACTCTTAATTTCAGCACCTACTAATGGGATCTTTCCTTTAACTCTAGAGATCAAACCACCGATAAGGTTTTTGCTTTTTAAACCGTCTAGTTCCGATAATTCAACCATTGACATTTCGTTACTGGTTAAAGCACAACCAATACGATTCCCTATCTCTACAATAATTCTTTTGCAGATGATTTGTTTCCAATAATTTTCCAAGTAAGAGTGATCGTCACCTTTAAAGTTTCCAAGCCCTAGTAGAGCATTTCCTTTAACCCTGATGATTATTGGAGAGTTGTAACAAGCATCTCTTTGCAGCTTATATTGAAGTCGAGACAATAAGGCCGATTTACCCATGCCTTTTCGTGCACTGACAATTGAAAGCTTTTCGTCTACGTCAAAGAAGCATTCAAAGTCACGGTGATCTATATAGTATGAATTCAGCACTTCTAGTGATTCGTCTTCACCAGCTTCATTTCCAAATAATTTTTTATCTTTAAGGTTAATTGATGCCATTTATTGTCGTTCTCATCGTCCATGGGAATTTGATGGAAATACAATATCATATTGTTTGCATATAGAGAGGTAAATTATTGTTATTAAATGGTTTAAAGAGAGTGTTTAGATTGTCTATGATGAACATAAACCAACGGCTATCACTGGTGTTAATACCCAGTTCGGATATTTACATCATCAATTAACTTACCCTAATAAATTACACCCGCAGTTTTAGTGGCTTATAGATCAACGTCAATACCCTAAGCAACGGATTAAATCCTTTTTTACTCGCCCAAATTACCAAATAAACGTTCTATCAATCGATAAAGCAACCAAACCCAATTCATTTACCCTAGGTTAAATTAGGGCCCTAGTTAGGGTAATGCAAAATGGCGTGTGTTTCGTACCTATTAGTATTTTGATACAACAGAGTTAAATCACGTATAGGACGCAGAATAGGTGGGGTAGGGGAGTTTATTGGTGCTATTGAAATCTATTAAAGAATTTACCCAAACGACAGACACAAAAAAGCCCTAACAAAGTTAGGGCTTATTGCTTCCTACGAAGGAATGGTGCCGACTGCCGGAGTCGAACTGGCGACCTACTGATTACAAGTCCGCTACGCATTCTAGATAAAACCACTATTTTTGCAGTATAACAACATGAATTATCAATTGAAATACAATAATAGCCCTATCTACTTTTCACCCAATTTATAGCACTAATTATGTGATTTTTGTGGTTATTATCAATCTTAAATACTTCACAAATTAAATTTATCAAACTAAAAAAAGGCATATCCAAAAACTCTAGTGCATTAAATGTGGCTTAAAGTCATCAATAGGTCATTTTGGAATCAGCCAATTATTCAAAAATTACCCTAGAGTTAATTCTTAGATTTAACATTATTAACAAATAGCTTACCTGAATACTTTTTAAATACACTTTTATTGTTATGCAAGTATAAATGGAATTGTTTTCCTGCTTCTGAATGATCTTCAGTGCAATCGATATTCCAACCGCTTAAAAGGTAGGAGGCTGTAGCAAGTCTGCAATTAATCAGCAATTTAGCCTTATCCATTCCGTAATCAAGTTCAATCGCTCTTGTTTTATCGCCTAATCTTGGGTGTGGTCGAATATCGAGTTCTACTTTTTCTAACCAATCATCATCATTAAATTTCACTTCATTATCAGAAGCCGAGCCAGTATGTACATTTTCTACTTTGACTATTCGATTAATTACAAAGTCTCTAAATTGTTTGTGCTTTCTACAATAAGATCGTGCGTGCCAGCGCATACCAGTATCTACTAATGTATGTGGAACAATGGTTCTTTTGCTTTCACCTGATGTAGTTGAAAAATAAGTTATTTCAATTGCTGTCTTTGTATAAATTGCTCTTGTAATTGCTGCAAGAGTTTGTAGGTCTGGTTTACCTAACCTAGAGCTTTCACTGATCTTTAGTTGCTGTTCTACACACTCAAAATCACCAAAGCCATCATTTAGAGTGCTTAAGCATTTATCTACCGATAAGCTAGTGATTAGTGAAAAGCTGTCGCTTTTGAAATATGCACGATCGCTTGGTCTATAAATTAAGTTATCAGGTGCTATTTGGTTATATAAACGAAAGTCTCTTGTTGCTACAGGAGCACTTATCCCAAATCTGTCACTTAACTCTTTTCTTCCTACTCTTCCTAAGAAATAAGCGAAGAAATCAATAAACGCTAACCGCTCTCTAACTTGTGATGATACTTCTTTTAGCTCGGTATTCATGTCGATACCTTTGTCTGTTTGTTATCTATTTTAATATTAAACCGCAAGATCGAATTAATCAAGTCGATCATAAAGCTTGCTATGATCAAAATGATCATGTTAGTATTTTAATTGTACTAACTCGAAAATGAAATTCACTTACGAGTTGGTATAAAAAGGTGAGCGAATAACCACACCTTTGGGGTAGGAGCCAAGATTGTGATTGTTTGCTCTCATAAAGTCAATTATTTAAGGAGCCTTAAAATGGCCGAACGTTATGAACTGTTCTTAGGAACAAACAGACAGCACTACTTTAGATTGGTAGCACCTAACAATGAAATAATTCTTCAAAGTGAGGGATATGTTTCAATGCAAGGGGCTGAAAACGGTATTGAATCATGCAAAGCTCATAGTCCATATGACAAATACTATAGTCGTTTAACTAATGGGAGAAATGCACCGTATTTCACATTAAAAGCATCAAATGGGCAAGTTATTGGTGTTAGTGAGGCTTATTCCAGTGCGCAAGCTCGAGATAAGGGCATAGAAGCTGTAAAACGCTATGGGCATATAGCTCAAGTGCTTAAAAAAGCAGGGTAATGTAAATGATACACAGTAGCTCGTATGTGCTGCTGTGTATCAGTTTCAGTAAGTTATTATAAGGAAAAACTGTTATGAGCAGATATAGGATGGATTCAATCTTTATTCCAGATAAAGATATTATTGTTTCGACAGAAAAATATTTAGATAAACCTGTTGATCAGCTGTTTGATATTCGTCGTAAATTACGCCCGATAGTCAATGAGCTTTCTTTGCTTTGTCCAACTTGTTATCAACCACTTATTCTTGCTGGTCGTAAAGATCAAACTTTTTATTTCCGTCATGTAAAAGATTCAGAAGATTGTCCAATAAAAACTACATCTCATCTTACAAAAGAAGAGATTGAAGCTATGAAATATAATGGGCAAAAAGAAGGAAGGCGCCATAAAGAAAATAAGTTACTTATTGCATCTATCCTAGAGTCTGATCCATTTTTTAACGGTATTCGAGTTGAAAAAACATTTCGAGAAGAAAATCCTACTGGCATAGCTAAACGCTGGAGACGTCCTGACGTATCAGCTACACATGTAGAGTCAAATGCAAAAGTTGCTTTTGAGTTACAAGTATCTACGACGTTCATTGATGTGATTATCGATAGAGAGCATTTTTATCGTGATAATGGTGCTTTTATAATTTGGGTGTTTCTTGATTTTGAAGAAAACAAGTTCACAGAGTTAGATATTTTTTATGCTAATAAATCGAATGCTTTTGTATTAGATGATGAAGCCATTGCTGAAAGTCAGGAACAAGGTGAATTAGTACTGAAATGCTTTTATCGGCAATATTGTGTAGAAGAAATACTCGATACCGTAGATGTTAAAGAAAATACAGCAATAGAGTTAGTAAAGGTTAGCCAACTGTCGTTCGACCAAGAAACTGGAAAATTGTATTTCTTCGATTCTACAGCTCAAAAAATTGAATCAGAGACTAAAGCAAACATTCGACGCAAGGCAATTGAAGAAGAAAAAGAACGAAAAAAAGCTGAAGAAAAGGCGAGAAGAGAAGCTGAAGCTAGAGCAAAGCGCAGAAGCTCATTTGAAACTAGTACGTGGAAACCGAATTATTTTGAACCGAGTACTAGAGAGAATAAAGGAATATCGGATAACAACTTTAAAGCTTTATCTAAGACAAAACAGTTCGACAAGCTAGCGTGTGATAAATGCGGCAATACGGAAAATTTTTATGATAGAGCATGCTTTATTTACTGTGAAAAGTGTAGAAGTGAAGTTAAATATTAACACTATGAGTAGTAATTGATGTAAACATTAAAACAATTTTCAATAGAAAAGTATTAACTTAAATTAAGTTGGTTCAATACTATAATCGAATAAAAACAAATGCATAGGACGTTTATTTATTAAATTTTGTCTAATTCTGTAATTTAAAAACTCGCAAAACATATCAGCTTTTAGCTACAACAGTTACAGTACATGCGCATACTGCATTGACAAAGATTAGTTTGTTGATATACTTGTTTTCAAGTTGCAGTACATAAACATACTGCAACCTAACGGAATGAGTGTTAAGTCAGCGCCAACTGTCTTAACTTCATTATTTGAATCGACGATAATGCGAATTACAGAAGGAACAAAAATGAATAACAAACTATACAACAGAAAACGTATGAATAATACTATTTTGAGTAAGCTTAGGGTTTTGATTTACCTAGTTTTGGTACAAACTCCACAAATTAGTATTGATTTTACTTTGAATGGAGCTTCTATGTGCGAGTCACGTTGCGGCATTAATGTTCAAATTAATTATTATGAGGCAAACTTTGAGCGAATCAGTAAAATTATCTGATGTAGTTGAAATTGTATTAGGTCAGACTTTTCGTGTTAAAGCGGAAAGTTCTGACTCGTCGTCAGAAATAAAACTAATACAAATTAGAGATATTGTCGATGCTTGTATTGATAATATAGAAAATTTACCTTACGCAAATCTTTCTGTAGATAAATTGAAAATTAAAATTCAGCAAAATGATCTGCTTTTACCTTTAAGAGGGAATAAGTTCAGAGCATCATTATTCACTTGTGATTTTTTAAATGCACCTGTTACAACTACCAACCAAATAGCCATATTAAGATCGATCTCGGATAGAATCGATATAAAGTACATACTGTGGTATTTCAATTCTATTAGTGGTCGAAATGCTCTTGCTCAAATATCTAAAGGAGCAACTATCCCCTCTATAAATAGAAGCGAATTAAGCGCAATTGAAATACCTATTCCTAGTCTTCAAAAACAACTTAAAATTGTAGATATATACTTCAATTGGCTCGAGCAAACTAAAGTTTTAAAAGAAATGTTAATCAATGGTGAAAAGCTAGCAGAACAACACTGCCTCGACTTATCCTTAAGGAAGGAATCGTGATGAAAACACATTTTAATCAACTAAAAAATAGGGTGATTGATATTCTTGCTGAGTATTCTCGTTTTTCAGATTTATCAATTGTGTATCCAGATTTCCTTTCAATTTATACATTAATATGCCTTACAAATGATGGGCTATTAGATGATTTCGATAAAAGTAAAGTAAGTGAGCTTCTAAATAATAAGTATGAAGATATTGATTTAAAACTCAATGATCTTTATGGGTACATTGAAAGTCGTTATACAGAACTAAATGGAGTGTTTAGTCGAATTGATACATCTTCATATTCGTCAAAATATGCTCAGGATAGAAGTAATCGAATTTATAATCTATTAGTAGAGCTGAGCCATATAGATGTATCTGTATATGATGGAACTTGTGGCAAAATTTATAATGAATTATTGGACTATATTTCAAAGCGTTCAGGGAAGAAAGCAGCCGATTTTTATACACCCATGTCAGTTCGTGAGCTGCTTATTGAAGTTATTTCTCCAGAAGAAAATAAAACAATTTATGATCCTGTTTGTGGAGCAGGTGGCTTTTTAATTCAGGCTAATGATTATATTAAATCTAGGGATGGATATTCGGAAGGTTCTTATTTTTACGGACAAGAGATTAATAGTTCTACTTGGCAAATAGCAAAACAAAACTTACTCGTTAATAACTTATTTAATTCGTGTATCCATTTAGGTAACACGCTAGTAAATCCAGCAAATATGAATCCTGATGGTCAAATGATGAAATTTGATTATGTAATAGCTAACCCACCGTTTTCATTAAAAAAATGGGATGGCGGACATGATTTCTCTAATGATTTAAGATTTACATATGGTATTCCACCAAGAAATTCGGCTGACTTCGCTTTTGTTTTACATTGTCTTTCTAGTATAAAAGAAAATGGAAAGGCAGTAATTGTGGTTTCGCCGGGCTCTCTTTTTCGAATGGGTGTTGAAGGTAAAATACGCCAACGTTTGATCGAAGATAATGTAATTGAAACTATTATTGCGTTACCTTCCAATCTATTTCATGGAACATCTATTGCCCCTAATATTTTAATTTTAAATAAAGCGAAAGAATCAGAGGATATAGCTTTTATAGATGCGTCTGAACATTATAGAGAGCAAACCAACTTCAATACTTTAGAGAAAGATCATATATCATTAATTTTGTCTTTATATAAAGAGAGAAGGAATTTAAAGGGTTTCTGTGAAGTCGTTAGTAAAGAGCAAATATTGGTAAAAGAAAATGGAGTTTTATCTGTAAGTTCTTATGTTAAGAAAGATCACTTTCATCAAGTAGAAGAGTCTTTTTCTGATCTACAAGCAAAGCAAGTTAGTTTAACAAACAGATTAACTCAACTTGAAGATGAGATGTTGAAACTTATTAAAAGTTAGATACTAAATATGTGCGAATAGCCCAAATTAATTCTATTTGGGCTTTAATAGCTTTTTAATTGTTGTTTATAAAGCTCATTTATCCATATTTAAAATCTCTTTAACCTTCGAATACTTTAACCCTAATGAGAAGTAAATTGCTTCTAATATTTTGTTTCTAACCCAAGATAGTGCTCTGACCTTGCTAGGTATGTTTAGCCCTAAAAATATAGCAATAATCAAAACTACGGTGAATACATTTAATATGATTTTTGAGATTAGTTCTTGTTCTTTTAAATTTTCAATAGACCAATTTAAATATGTTACTGCTAAATAAGAAACTGAGATAGTGAGTGCTAACATTATTAAGCTATTCAATACATTACTGATTTTTTTTGAAATGTATTTCAAGTCATCAAATTCATTTAAAGCTAATGAATCAGGGTGCACTTGAAGGTAAAGTTCATATAATTTTTTGATAACAATAGCATCAAAAATGTGATTAGAACTTAAAAGTACTTCTGTAAACAGAGAAGCTACACTATCATCAACCTCTTTTGTTATGACTTTATGTATGAGCATATCTATAGGTGTTTCTATTTTTACGTTATCAGGAATGGATATACCTAAAGCCGTAGAAATTAAAAAAGCTTCTCGTAAATTATGTCTTTCTAAATAGCTGCTGATATGCGATTTTTCGTTTTCGCTGTCGATCGAAGCTGCTGCTATAAGGTCTATTAGATTTGTAGAGTAGTGAATATTCTTTATAGGTTTAGAACGTTGCAATTTAACTAAAGTTTCTGACGTCTTAACTTTGTTAAAAAATGCATCAATACACAATTGCTCGATAGGTGTTTTAGCTGTAAAGCAACTTTTTGAACTTCCTTCAAAAATATACGAATAGAATAGCTTTTCTTTTGGACTCGATTCAGTTAAAGCTCTCTCAATAAGGTTACCTATATCTGAAGCTATCATATAAACCACACTTTATCTTTGAGCTTTTCAAGCATATCTACGTCCCAATGAGGGACTGTCATTAAATCATTCGTCCGTCGAGCGAGTTCGGATGAATATTTTGTAGTGACAGGCTCATTGCCTGGCATAAAGGATTTGTGACTTAAATGCGAAAAGTGTAGAACCTGCTTGGATAAGTCATATAGATCTCTATAGGTTGATCTTGAGTCTAGTTTTATAAGAAGTGGCGTAGATCTTTTAATTCCCATATTTAACATTGCCCAATTGTCAGATATTTCAATATAAGTACCACGTTGAACGATATTTCGCCCTTCACTTTGATATAATCTAAAAGGGTGTTCATAACTTATATGAACCAAAGAATATTCAATATTATAATCAGTAAAACAGTCTAAAGTTTCAAGAATTGCTTTTATTTCAAAGCGTTTGCTTGCGTCTTTAAATAAATGAAAGATGAGACGTATAGTTGAGTTTGGTTCTACACCTTCAAGCTGTATCGCTTCAGCAACAATTCCTTTTAAATGCTCTCGAAGTTTATCTGCGTAATTATGCATATTACTTAATGGGCTACAACCACCTAGAATATATGAACCATGATGATCAAAAACACTAGCAAAGCCTATCGTTCTGTCATTATCCTGATCGAGAGACGAGCCTATACCTACCACTAACTCGAGAGTGCTTTTTTCATCCTTATTAATTGTCCACGGAGTACCGCCAAGCTTAGAATATATATTCAAAGAGATATTATTCAAAGAAAACTGATTCACTCCCCTTACTGTTTCCATTAAAAAATTCTGAGAAGGTATGCCTTTCCCTAATAGCTTAGCTTTAATCCAATTATAATCTGATTGTAAAATGGGCTGATTTTTATCTGATAAGCTTAGGAAAGAAAAAGCAAGGTCATACTGCTTATGCTCGAATTTTGATATGTGATCTAAATGATCTTGTTTATTCACGTTTACTGGGAAAACAGTAAATTTTAGGTTTCTTAAATGAAAAATTTGAAACATTTTTTCGCACAATTTATTGATAAATGTTTCGCAAGTACCAGCGTGTGAGTTAGGGATAAAAGCTACTATTTCGAATGACTTACTAGACATGAATTCATATGTAAATGGTTTCAAATTTGACACCATTTGATCTAAACGACCATTTGAACTTGCGCTATTATAGAAGAAATGTTCTGGTCGACTAATCGAGAATTCTTTAAAATTTTCACTTGGTATACCTAAGTGCGAGAATTGAATTATTTCTAAACCGTCGACACTGTTAATGCTTTTACATTTAATATTTAAATAGTTTAAGCTTTTTTTTATATAAGCAAACTCAGCTATTTTATTGTTTATATTTGATTGTATTTGCTTTAATTGAGCATCCCCACGTACAGCTGTTAAGTATTTTTTAACATTTTTAGGACTTCCAACTATATTGCCATTTCTTCTGTCCCAATTTGATGTATCGATACCTTCAGATTGTATTGCTGATTCTTCTACTTCAAAGCGGCGTTTATATTCCTTCCAACAAGCCAAATATATAATTGTTTTGTCACCACGCTTAAGGTAGCCCACTGAAAAGTAAAAGTAAGGTATAAAAGATAAATTTGAAATATGATAAATATCATTATCACTATCAATTCGAAAAAAATAATTTGAAGAATAATGCTGCTTAAATGTTCTACGAGGGATACTATAAAAGTAGCTTACAATGCTTTGTTGAATAACTTTAGCAAACACGTCGGGATGTTGTTGCAGATTAACATTAGTAGATGTAAAACCAGTAGGTCTATCTATATCAGATCCATCTCTAGACCAAGCATATATTCTGTTCTTCCATCTATAATAGAACACGGTTCCTTTTTCGTTTTTACATTCGTTCCATATGAGCTGTGAAAATTCAGTTTCAAATAAACTCAATTCATTTTTTGAAATGATAATTTCAGAAAAATTAGGAGCTAACCCTGTAAAGTTTATGGAGTTCACCATTAAACACATCCTTGCTTAGAGATTCTCTTATTGACTAATAAAAACGATGCTACCTAGATACCACTAGTGCTTTTTAAAGCTAGAATATTAATACTTAGATATAGAACCTGAAAATTTATTTGCCTACTATATCAATATATTATTCCTATACATGGCTAATTCAAGTGTAAAAGGTTAAATGTGCAATATTTTTTAAATTATATAATCCCTTCTTTAGAATAATTGTTAGACCTAAGCATTGTAATGCTAGAATTGAAAATAATTGCTGGCTGTAAATTACTTGTAAGCTAACCTAATTAGCTAGCTATTCGATGGGTTGATGATTGAAATTTGTTTGAAGCACTAAAACTTACCCTAGCGAATCAGAGCAAGTGATCCTCAAGTAGCAAGTTGGTTGTGTGGTAGGTGATTGATCTTGGTTTGAAGCTTCAATATTTACCCTAGCTTTACCGAACAACTGACATCCAAGCAGCAACTTGGTTGTGTGGTAGGTGATTGATATTAGTTTAAAGCACTTATAATTACCCTAACTAATCAGAATAATTGATCAGCACCTAAACGACAGAGGGTGTACTTTATATTAAATTTATGTGTTTAGTTTACTTAAAATTTACAACGATTCTTCTTCCATCTTTAGTAATATCTACGATGCCTTCATCTCTCAAAATAGCTGATATGTGACTAGCGTAACGGGGAGAAATAAATTTATCTAGCTGTCGTTGCCCATAATCTCGAACAAAATGACCTAAACCTTCAGAAGGTGGATTCTTCATATTAAAACCACCGATAACTGATTTACCTTTATATTGCTCAATCATTGAAGTAATAAGCTCACTTGGAATACTCATTTTATAAGAACTGAAAATTAGTTGAATTCCATCTTGAAGGTTACCTTTATAACTAAAAGGACGTTGTCCACCAGCTGTTGTTGTTTCTTTCATATTCACCTCAATTTAAAAATCAGATGAAATACTATCAAAATGCTATGAAAAACAGTAGCAAAGGATGCACGATCCGTTGGTTAATTGTATATATACGGGGGATAGGAGCTAGGTAACACTAATTTTGGCACCAAGACCCTATTTCTAGCAGTAAATCATGGTGATTTTTTGTATAAATACCATAGTAAACATTCAAGGTAGCTTGTGATGTTATTATCAGAAATTAAATCAATAAAACCAACTCGACCACGTAAAGCTAAAAAGCCAGTTAAACCTAAAAAAGTGATTAAACCTGTAATAATTATTGATACTAAAACAGGCGAAACAGACGGTAATTAATTTAAATAATAGTAAAGCGATTAACTGTGATTTTAATCTACAATAAGTTTATTAAAAATCCGTCTGTATCATCTGTTAATTATCTAATGTAATTAATTCAGGTTTATTAACAGGGTTCTGTGTCATTGGTTTGTCTATCTGCTGAGCGATTAAGTTTTGAGGGATATATGGTTGTAACAATGACGTGAATTGCTCAACATTGGTGAATGCGGTATCAAGCCAACTACCAATGACATTTTCATCTTGTGGTAGTATCAGCGGCATGGCTTTACTGTGAATATGTGTAAGTTTCTCATGTGGCGGTAGCGTAATTACTGAACATGACGTTGTTATTTCACCTGTTTGGTTATTTACCCAATCTCGACATAATCCACCTAGCAATAAACCACCGCTTTGAGCTTCCATATTAAAGTAATGCACGGGTTTTTTATTTTTAAACTCAGTTTCACCAAAACCTTTTACTGCAATAACACAGCGTGAATGTCGATAAGCTTGATAACCAGCACTTCTAGGCGTATTTAACTTATCGTATCGGGTGTTAAAGGAAGTATATTTCGATGGTTTAAAGCCTATATCGGTCTGATCAAGCAATAACCACCAAATAGCATTTTCAACAACACGGTTATTACCTTTTTCTCTAATAATAGAAATGGTATCAGCTGCCTTAACAAAACGCTTATCAATAGGGGAGTCTATTACTTTGTTAATCTTTAAGCTGGTATAAAGTTTTTTCACACCGCTATCAAAAGTAGCGTTAAATCTACCGCACATAAGAAACCTTATTAACTTTTATTGATATTAGCTGTTTACTGATTTTAACAGTTTATTTTAGCACTTTATTTTTGGGATGTGCCGCCAATTAGAGGTGAATTGTGGGCTAAGGAAATTGCGTTTCATGTTCCACTTTTCTGTTTGTCCGGCACTGGCAATACTAATACTACCGACACCATAACGTTTATTAATCTTATCAAAACATTTCATTAATGTGGGATTACTATTATCAATGCTGAACAAGTCACCTTGCTGGAATTTATTACTGGCCAACTCTATAGCTCCAACACCACAACGATAAAAGTTAACACCTGATTGATATATTTGCGGTAGAACCAACGAAACGGCTTGTGCTAGTTGGCTGGTATTATCGGTGGGTATTGCAAATGGGTAAACGATAGCTTGCTTATAATAATAGTCGTCATGTGGTGAGTTTGATGCAAATACCATCAGCTTTTTAACTTGTGATGATTGTTGACGAAGTTTTTTGGCAACAATGGTGGCATGGCTAGATAAAGCCGCATAAAGCAGGTTGTAATCACTTATTCGTTGACCAAAACTACGGGTTGAGAATATCTCTTTTTTAGGCTCTTTAACCTCATCCCATGATAAACAGCTGATGCCGTTTAATTCATTTACGGTACGCTCAGTCACAACACTAAATTGTTTTCGAATATCTTTAGGGTTTTGTTTGGCTAAATCAAATGCGGTATTAATGTTTTGTATGGCAAGTTTTTTAGTTATTCGACCACCAATTCCCCATACGTCTGACGTATTCATGCGCTGCAAAATAGGTGCAGCACTTTCTATGGTGTCAATAACAGCAACACCATCAAATCCTTCTAGTTTTTTAGAGGCGTGATTAGCTGCTTTTGCTAATGTTGCAGTAGTGCCAAAACCTACACCAACAGGTAAGCGAGTTTCTTTCCATATAGCTTTGCGTATTTGGTGACCATATTCATACCAATTGTTAATCGCTCTGTGAAAGTTATCAAAATATAAGAATGATTCATCAATACTGTAAATGTGCTGGTTATCACAATATCGACTGATCACTGTCATCATGCGTTCTGATAAATCAGCATATAGTTCGTAGTTTGATGAACGAATAACAACCCCATGTTTATGCAGTAAATCTTTAATCTGAAAATAGGGGGTGAATTTAGGAATACTAAGGCGCTTGGCGATGGGGCAAACGGCACAAATACAACCATCGTTATTGGTTAAAACGACAACGGGCTTATTGCGTATGCTTGGATCAAATACCTTTTCAGCCGATGCATAAAACGACGTGGCATCGACTAAGCCATACATGCTTTTAATTCTGGTGCTTGGTGATGTAGTCGAATGGAACGAGTAACTACACCTTCTAATTGAAAATCATCATCAGGTGAAATGGTCACAGGTTGATGGTGTTTAGATGCTGAAATTAATCGCGCTTGTTGCTTATCAATGATTTTGCAAACAAAACAACCGTTATAATTAGCGACAATAACATCACCATTTCGCGCGGTGAGTGATCTATCAACAATTAATAAATCACCATCAAATATCCCAACACCCTGCATTGAAACACCTGAAGCTTGACCAATAAAGGTCGCATTTGGATGGCGGATCAGTAGCTTATCTAGGGATAGCCCAAGTTCTTTGTATTCTGCTGCTGGTGATTCAAAACCTGAAATACCCGCTTCTATGTATATTGGAATAACTTTCATAACACTCAATATGGCTACTGTATTTTTATACAGTATAAATCAAATATTAAAATATAAAAGTAGATCTGACCATATAAACGTTGCTTTAGTGGTTACTCCTTGATTGCTCTATCAAAACATTGAAAACCAATCACCACGTGATCTAATACTTCAATATCAAAATGTTTAGCTGCTTGCTTGATTGTTTCAGTGAAATGAATATCGCTACGACTTGGTTTTGGGATACCAGATGGATGATTGTGAACCAGCATTACTGCTGGTGCATTAATAATAATAGCTGAACGCAGTACTTCAGCTGGCCTAAGTGATACTGCTTTTACAGTACCAATAGCAACAGTTTCATAATTAATAATAGTGTATTGGCTTGTCAGATTAACAACAATGAAATGCTCTTTTGTTTCATTGGATAGAAACTTAAACACCTGATAAACCTTATCAGGACTATCAAGCGTTTGGTTTAAAACATCACACTCTACTTCTTTAAAAGTATATTGGATGGATATCTCACGTAGTATAGCCATTATTTTACTTGAACTTTGGCTGGCCCTTTAACTGCTTTTAATTCAGCATCAAGAAAACCTTGTCGAACAGCATCAATAATCGTATCAATTACGGTTAACAACTCTTCTTTATTGCCTACGCTAATAGATGGTTTGTTTTTCTGAATTTCCAGAGATTTAGTGCCGTATTTTATTTCGAAATAATATTTTTCAGCAGATTGATAAAACCAAGGACGAATGCGTTTAGGGCGTTTTACTTTTCGCTTTTCACCTGTTTCATCATCAACAATAAAAACATCTTTATAGGCTTTAAATTCAGTGTTTTCTAATAAACATTGTGCCATAGCACGTTGTTCATTTAATCGAGTGATTAATTTAATTCGTTTAACTTCGATAGGGTTTACAGCTTCAACCTTTGGTTTAGCTGTGAAGGTTAGTGCTTGTAACGGGTTTACTTTTGTCATGGCGATTCCTTATAGGGTTAACTTACCCTTACCTTCAAGGCATTTGACGATAGAGACAACGGTTGATTGAAAAACATTGCGCAACATAAGCCAAACGTTGTCATTGATAATGAATCATAGGAAGGTGGTGTGAGTATTAACAGGGGGAAATGTATGTTGTCACCGCTACAAATATTCGAATTTGCACAAATGGTACTTGAATCGGGCGTAGAGTTATCAAATCATGATGATGTAAATGAATATGTTGGCTTGCTACTTGAAAATGTATCAGGTTTTGAATGTATAACCGATGATGAACTTGAGCTTATTCAATTACAGGTGCTAATTGCATTAAAAAAGTGCTGATTTCCCCGTAATAGTTAACCACATCTTAGTGGTAGCCAAATATAAAGGGCACAGTTTTATCAATTATATAGGATATCCAGATCCGCTAACTATTTTCTTGCCAATGGGTAACGACAAAGTAATCAATTAATGTAAAATCTGCGTATGGATCCCCACGTAGTGCGCATGATTAATTCTTTCAATAAGTGTTTTTTCATGCAGTATCAGATAATATCCCCTTATCGAAATAAAATGATAGTACTAGATGAATTTTCAAGAAGTTATTCATAGTGATATTGCCTTAAATAGTTTAATTAGTGATTCATTGTCTGGTTATAAAAATGAATTGAGAAACATTGTTATAAAGGCCAAAAGTGTTCTGTTTAATAATCAATTTGACGAATCAGATGTGGATTTTCATGAACTCATTGATAATGCTGTAAAGTTAGCACCAATGGTGGATATTGATGATGAACTGAGCAAGTTAGATTCGATGTCATCTTTATATGCTGACGAAATGCATGAACATCAAGGGTTTAGCTTCAATAGCTCACCCACGGAGATACTTGATGAAAGTGAGCTAGATCCAACGTTGTTATGTTGTTACTTAATATACTGGTCCTGTGAAATGCTTTATGAGAATTCATCATCTATTGAACAATACCAGCGAATAGCTTTAATTGCTTGTCAATTGAACTGGTTAAGTGCAGCCAAGCAAGTATTGTATTACTCAGAAAATCGTTTTGATGAAGAAGATAAGAATCGCAAGAAAGTCAGGCCTCAGTATGAATTTGGTGCTCAAATTATTAAACAGCTTCAAAGTAAAGGATATCAATTTGAAGAGTTAAAATTAGCCAGCGAAGCTATTGTTGTATTACTTAGAGATCTTTTTCAAAAGTTTGAAGCAAAGGAAAGTATATCGCCTCCAGAGTTAAGTGCGTTTGATATACATAAAATCATTAACCCCACACCAATAAATCAACTTACTCAACAGTTTATTTTGGAGTCGTTTGAAGATAAATGGAATAAGCAATTTGGTGAAGATATGTGGCGTATTGAAAAGAATAAAGCCAAAAGATGGGTACTCATTACAGCTAATCATTTGAAACACTTCATTAATACAAGTTCGCCTGGAAAAAGTATGTCATCAGCGCTAAGAGAAAAATTATCGCTAAACTTAAAGTCTGGTAAACGTCCTGTATCAGTTATTAACACTACAATTGAGTTTTTATGTAAAGAGCTTGATTTAGAATACCAAGAAGAAGATAAATATTTTTTTAAGCGCTAATTGTCGATATGCGCCATCGACAAATGTCACTATTTTGTAGCTGAGATACCTTTACGCCATCGGTTAGCAATTCTGCCAACCGTCATGACAAAAGGGTTAAAAAATGTTTGAAAATAATACTAATCATTCATCAATCGAACAACAGCTAAAGCAAGGCGTCGCTAATAAAAAAACGTGTTACGACCACACGACTATTGCAAATCTATCGGCAAGCTTTGTAGCGCAAAAAGCAGATTGGCAACTAAAACCATTTGCTGATTCAGCACTGGGTGATGTACCTGCATTATCTGTCTACCTTAAGTGCAACGCACAGGTTATTGAACTTTATCATCCTGACGCGAGTATTGGTTGTTTAGGTATCATCGTTTTTTCTGAAAATACACCAACATATTTTGGCGTTGATTACATCGATAATGACGATACGTCACGCTTTGAAACCTTTGCATTAGCAACAACTAATAGCTTCGGTGATTATTACCCAAACTTATGTCTAAATGCTTTATTAGCCTGTCAAATCGCTATTGAAGCATCAACCAAGCTACCTTTCACGCAAAAGAATGAAATTACATGGCAAATTGAACGAGATCACGCGTTTGTTTGGCAATTCATTAAGCAAGTTATTTGTTTATCTGATCACGATGAAAATAGCGAACTGATAGATCAAATCAAGCCTGTCACCTTAGCGCTTATCAATAACAGTAAGTTTTATTGGCACTACCTAGCTGATCATAAAGCAGCCGATTTTAACTTCAACTCAAACAAATAATTCAATTTAATAACGTGCGTGAGCAGTGCTCGCGCATCTATAAAAGGATCATTATCAATGACTATAAAATACTTACAACCTGAAGGTCCGTTCGACTTTGGCGAGACTTTATTAAATTTGTTTAGTGGCTTAAGAAGCTGGCACACCGACACAATACCATCAGTTCAAGATGAAAATGCATTGTTATGGGAGTTTAAAAAAGCACCATTGTCAGATGTGATTAAAGGCTTACCTGAGTCACCGCAAGTAATTGTGAACTATCTGCATCAACCCAATAGGAATTATTCACTGATATTACGCGATAATGATACGCCGATGTTAGTCGATGTGCATAACGGGTTAGGTGAAGATATTAATGGTAATTACTCAGAAATATCTGCTGTTCAAAGCAATGTTGGGTTTGATGTTGAACCAAGTGATACCGATTTATTGGTTGCAGGTATGATTTTGTTTCTACTTCGCTCATCAAAGCTTTCGAATGAAATTAAAGCGATGTTGGTAGAAGGCTACAACTGGGCCATTAGACCTATGAACGAATATGTTTTTATGTGGAGTCTTGTAAACCATGAGCCACTTGCTCGCATATTTGAAGCGCATGCAATCAGCGATTTTATTTTTGATGAACAAGAAGCGATGAACACGATAGGGGGCGAATAAGATGAGACTCAAAACTTTAACCAGTTATATTTTTCAGCACGAACTTAGTGGAACTGCTGTTTCGGGCACCGTGGATTTACCATTTAAACCGTTTAAATGTCACGTGGTCGATGTTATTCAGGATTTAAAGTCGATAGCCGATTTTGATATCTGTGGTGTTAAATCTACCGTTGGTATGCACACCTTTCACCTGATTTTAGACGAAGGTAATTCACCTACTTTTTTAGTGCGTGATAGAACGGACGATGATGAGTTATACGACTGCCAGTACTTTGAAAGTTACATTTTTACTCGTGGTTATGATGCATATGAACACGACAAAGAATACTTCATCGCACTTGTATGTATGTGTCAGGCTTCTAAAAAGTTATCAGCAAGGTTTAAGCAATTATTATCGTGCTTTTTATCTGAAGCCCTTCTGTTAAAAGAGCGTCCTTTTCAAAATTTTTGGCCATACAACAGCTATTACCTATTAGAGCTGATTGAACAACATAAACTAACTGATTTCGATTTTAACTAACCAATATTGCGGTATCACTGATACCGCTTAATTCAACTAATAAATTTTTGATGCGTGAAAACCGTAGGGGACTTTTGCGCTCAAAATTCGGAGTTTGCAATGCAATTTCAATACAAAGAAAACAAAGTACGCTCGGCGTGCAACACTATTTTGCGTTACCTATATGTCCATGGCTATATGGGAATTCAGCTACATCAGTTGCTTAAAACGACTGAAAATCATGCTGATTTAACCCAAGCGTTTCACACAATTTTATATCGCTTGTCACAGCAACTTACCGCTGATGTAAAAGGTACGTTTAACGAGCTTGTCTGTATACGCCAGATTGGCAAATTACGTCTTAATCAAGCGGTTTACTTACCTACACCGAAAGCACTAATTGGTGTTAGCTATAACACCAAAGAAACCAACCACCGCATTACTGGTAACGGCTATATCCGTTCATTTAACTAAGGAGAAATGAATAATGTCTATTATTAAACAAGTAAAATGTGAAGTGACAAATCTAAACCTAGGCTCGCTAATTGGTAGTAATATAATTAGTGATTCATTATCAATACCAGCCATAAAAGTCGTACAAGGTGCCCCCGAAGGTATTAACGTTTTCTTTATTCTTAGGGACAAGTTACCACCATTTATCGGGTACCAAAAAGACACTCGAAAAAGGGTGCAAGTTAGCGACTGTGATCCAGATACTTGCGAACCTATTGAAGTGATACTTACCGATCAAATAGGTCAAATGTCTATTAGCAATATAGAGCAATGTCATTTGCTACATCAGGATATTGAATTTGCTGAAACGGTCCTTACAGCATTGTTTACGTTAGTTCAGGGCTTATCGTTGATGAGTTGTAATCAAAAATGCGCTTTTCAGGTGAGGCTGCATCAAATCAAAGTAACTCGTCAACCAAGTGAAGTTCATGGGCAATATCACCAAGCTGTGTTTTATGCGTGTACTGAATTACTTGAATACTTTCTTAGATCCTACGATTTCCAAAACTTCGATAGCGCTTTAGTTTCTTAATAATAAGGTGGCGCAGAAATGCGCCTTTAGGAATTTCAAATGAATAAGTTAGAAACCGCAAAATACTTTGCGGCAATGGGCATTCGTGTCTTTCGTCTCAAGAAAGATGGCAAAACACCAGCAATTACTGGTTGGCAAATCGAAGCAACAACTGACGTTAATCAATTAGAAGAATGGTTTTCAGATGACCAATTCAATGTAGGCCTTATGACAGGTGAACGTTCAGGGTTAAATGTAATTGATATCGATAAAAAAAATGGCGTTGATGGGCGAAAATCGTTGATTGAGCGCTACGGCAATATTGCTACTGAAAAGCCGATATTGCAATTTAAAACGCCTAGTGGCGGTTATCATATTCCAGTGAAATGGACACCTGATACTGACGTGTCTATTGGCTCAAAAGTTTGTGGTTTGGATGGTGTTGATATTCGCGGCAACGGTGGTTATATCGTAGCGCCTAGCTCAACGATTGATATTGATGGCGAAATAAAAAGCTATCAAATAAACGATTTAGCATTGCCAATGACAGAGCCTGTTGGCTGGATTAAATCACTACTTTGTGATTTTAAAGAAAATAAGCGAACAGAACGCTTCAACCCCACTGAAGTTATGCAAGGTTTAAAAGAAGGTCAGCGGAACGACACCTTATTTAAGTACGCTTGCCATTTGCGTCAACATGGCTTTGATAAAGGTTTTGTTACTGGATTTATATTGCAAGCAGCAAAAATGTGCACCCCTGTTTTCCCTGAAAATGAAGCAATGCAAGTGATAGCAAGTGCTTTTAGTTATCGAACTACTTTAAAAAAACAATCGAGAAAAATCATAACCCTAAAGGAGATATTGAAATGAGCGAGCAATTAACTATAGAACAAGCGATAAATGATGCACTTAATGATCATAATAAGATCGAACAGTTTGATTTTAACACAGTAAAACACGCATGCTTTATGGAGCCAAATTATGATTATACCGATACTGGGGACGCTGAATTACAGGTTAATTTAGTTGAAGGTAATGTTGCATGGGTTGATGAATTAAATGGTTTCGCGATCCATGGTGATAGATGGAAGAAAGATTATAATGGCGCTATTATTCGTGTGTCAAAATTGCTATTGCAAGAACGAAAGAAAGAATTAGCATTTTATCGAAGGCTTGAAAAACAACTTAAGGATTCTAGTAATGATTACAATATCAAGCCACTACAACTTCAGCTTACACAGCGTATAAAGAAGCTTGCCTCTCATTGTGATAAAATTCAAAGTAAAGTCTCTATCTTTGCTATAAGGGAGCTATTTAAAGCACAGCAAGGTATTACAATCCAGTTAGCTAATTTTGACAGTAAAGCTCACTATATCGGTGTTCAAAATGGCATTGTTGATTTACGTAATGGTGATTTTATTACTCATCAACCTGAATACTTAATGATGAAATCAATGTCAGTGTCATTTAATGACAAAGCACAATGTCCTAAATTTAAGCAATTCATCCATGAAATTATGTTAGGTGATGAAGGTATGATCGCCTTTATACAGCGGTTAGTAGGTCAAATGGTGCTAGGTATTACCAATAAAGATAAGTTTGTTATTTTACTTGGTGTTGGGTTGAATGGTAAAAGTGTATTTATTGACCTGTTGATAGAATTAATGGCCGATTATGCTGAGCAAACTGAAGCCGAAGTGTTCACAGATAAACGTAACAACAAAGATTACTTCAAAGCAGAATTAGTTGCTAAACGGTTAGTGGCGATGAATGAATCTAATCGTGGTGATAAGTTAGATAGCTCAATGGTTAAATCATGTGTTCGAAGCGGTAAAGTTGTTGCACGTTCACCACACAGACAACCATTTTCGTATCAACCAATGTTTACGCCAGTATTATCGACGAACTTCTTACCATATATTTCACAAGACCCTGCGGTATGGGAGCGGTTGTTAATTATTCCATTTGATTATGTTGTACCTGATGATAAACGTGAGCCGAAGTTAAAAGAAAACTTATTTAAAGAAGAAGGCGAAGGAATATTAAATTGGATGATAGAAGGTGCTCAGCAGTTTCTAGCACAAGGGCTTAACATACCTCAATCGCTTGTAAACAAACAGCAAGAATATCGCTTGAAGTCTGATCGTATTGCTCAGTTTTTGTCAGACAGCTGTGTAGAGTCGGTAAGTATTAAAGACAGTTTATCGCTTAAAGCAAGCTTCAATCAGGTACGTGATGGTTATTTTATTTGGTGTAAAATGAATAACTACCAAGCATTAGGAAGTGAAGCTTTACAAGATGAACTCAAGAAAAAAGGGTTCAAAATAAGTAAAAATGCTAAAGGTGAAAAAACAGTGTCACATATGAACATTATTGATTTTAACGAAACTATCGCGTTACAACTTCATGATGCTAGCGTAAGCCAATTAATGGAGATGTAGTTAAGTATTTGCACAGACCATACAGACCACTTTTAAGATAAACTTTTTTAAAGGTAAAGTACTACTACTGTTTAATATCAATATAGTTTACTAAAAGTACGTCTGTATCGTCTGGGGTTACAATAAACTTGCTAGTAAGTTACCAAACCCCACCATACTACCATTGATATAATACGTAATATTACTCGTTGGGTTGTACCAACCAAGCGTAACACCATTGGCGTTTCTAATCTCGGTTCTGTGGTTACCTAAGTAGTGAATAAAACCACGAATTGAAGCATCTGAATTTCTTAATATTGTTGGATTCATAAGTTACCTGTGTAGTTCGTTTTAACTAGGGCAAGCATCAAACCAATTAATAATTTGGACAACGAATATTCATTAAAAACTGGGTAAGTAATTCCATCAATTAACTGTTGTCAGTGGGCGAGTAACGGATGGAAAGTAATGTCATATCAACGGATAATTATTAGGAAATCGTTATGACATTAATTAAACAACAATCGGGTATATTTCAAATTCGTTTCATGGTTGACGGTAAAACGTATCAGAAATCATCACAATCGAAAAACAAAGCTAAAGCACAGCAAATTGAACGTCAATACCGCCAAGAGGTATTAGACAAAAAGTTACTAGGTACAAAAGACACAATCAAATTTTACGATGCGTTAGATAAGTTTGATGCATCAAAAATGGGAATGAAATCTTACCCTGATATTTCAAATAAAATACGTGGTTTAAAGCTGTATTTTGATGACAAACCACTAAATCAATTAACAACCGCAGATGTTGAACATTATGTTTTAACACGCAGACAAGAAGGTAGAGCAGCACAAACTATCGAGCATGGCATTATTCAACTTCGTGGTTGTATTGAATATATGGATCGTTTGGATTATCAAGCACCAGTGATTAAATTCCCCAAAATTAAAGTACAAAACCAACGTATACGCTCATTAAGTCGTGATGAAGAAATTCGGTTACTGAATGAATTAGAGCCAGATAACACCAAGTACTATCGTAAGTTGACACCACATACTGATAAAACTGAGTTACTTAAACAACGACAAGATAATTGGGATTTGGTGGTTTTATTGTTAGATATTGGTGCACGTTACAGTGAAATTGCCGAATTAACATGGCAGCAAGTTGATTTAAAAAATAAAACTATTTTATTAAAACGTTCAAAAACAAATAATGAAGCGGTGTTATACATGTCAAATCGCGTGTATCAGGTGTTGAAATCTAGAAATGATAAGAAGGTACATCACAAATGGATTTTCACTGATAAAAGCGGTAATAATCCCCGTAAGCATTCTACAATCGCTATTCGTCGAGCAATTCAAAATGCTGGTATTGAAGATTTTCGTGTTCATGATTTTCGTCATACATGCGCTAGTAGGCTTGTACAAAATGGTATGACGGTTCAAGAAACTGCTCACATACTCGGGCATTCAAATATCGCAACCACCATGAGATATGCACATCTTGAGAAGAATCAGGTGGCTGAGAAAATGAAAGCTGTGATTGATCGGTTTAATGATTGATATTTTGCTTTACATGTAATTCATTGATATTATTAAAAAGCTTACGGGCAGACTTATTATTGCGTATCGCAATTTACGATTCAAATGTCGGAAGGTAAATGCTACTTTGAAGGCTTCCTTGCTTGTTGTCTGTTTTGGAACTATGTGTTTCATTTTGCAAAAGAGTGCCCGTAAGCCTTAGATTTACAGGGATTTAGTTTGTCACATTATAAAAATTTAAAAAAAGCCAAATCACTTCATGAACTTGCCCATGTACTTGGGTATAAACCTAAAAATCTTTCCTATATTCTTTATAAAATACCGGTAGAAAATCAATATTCATCTTTTGAAATTGATAAAAAGTCTGGTGGAAAACGAGAAATTTTAGCGCCGAATAAAAAATTAAAAAAACTTCAAAGACGTTTAGCAGATGTTTTGTATCAGTGTATTGAAGAAAATAAACCGGAAACAGAAAAATTAGCTGTTTTTAACGGAAAAAAACCTATTAAGAGAAGAGCTACGCGCGCTATATCACACGGTTATCAAAAAGGATTGTCTATAG
>Ga0209344_10001813_pt1 | contig 26050 bp, 25 predicted proteins | sample Cruoilmetagenom6_FD_187293 | JGI IMG/M metagenome (GOLD analysis project Ga0209344, IMG submission 187293) | Oil polluted marine microbial communities from Coal Oil Point, Santa Barbara, California, USA - Santa Barbara Oil Seep Sample 6 (SPAdes)... | ecosystem: Environmental > Aquatic > Marine... | reverse complement strand
CCCGTCTTCGGCTTGGTGAGCCTTTACCTCACCAACTACCTGATAGGATAATCGCTGCTCCAAAGGCGGTAAACCTTTTCTCCGTAGAGTACATTGTGTATTACCTTCCGTTTCCAGAAGCTATCCACAACCTTAGGACACATTCGATTATATTCCTCGCCCTTTCGCCACTCCCTCCGAAGAGGTCGTTCAACTTGCATGTTTTAGCCATGCCGCCAGCGTTCAATCTGAGCCAGGATCAAACTCTTCAGTTGAATATTGTTGCTGAACAAACACCGGAGTGCTCATCCAAACGCATCAAAAGAAGCCGATCCGACTTGTCCCGGTCGTGCCTACAAAGTAGGGCGTACCGGGTCGGTCAATCATCAACAATCCGAAGATCATCAATGCCTGAGACGGCAAGTCTCAGGTTTCGTTCACTCAAAGTTTTTTCTCTATAATAAAATTATAGGGCTTCCACTTGCACAAGAATGTAACGACAGCGAAATGTGACTTTCACTGAAGCATTTAAATATACGACAACTGCTCGCTTAAAGCCCGATTATGCATCGGTGTTGCCGCATCACATTCTTGCGGTGGACCCAACTGTTCACTTGTCAAAGAAGCCGACTGAGGAGCATCAAGCTCGTTCAGTTGTCTTGCCAACCCTTCCGAGTGGCGAGGGAGAGCATAGACCGCAACTTCTCAAGGTCAAACTTCAAGCGTCAACTTCTTACTCAATTCTCCACCTTTTGACGATAATTCATTCCTGACCTCAATCTCGGAGCCACACTTGCGCTCGTCCCCGGCCATCGCTACGCTCGCAGCCCAAATCTCAGACGGATTCACCCCCAAAATTTCGCCAAATTCACGCTTTAACACCCGGCAGCACTCCTCAAGCGTCGCACCGGTCGTCCGGACATCATCAAGAACAATAATTGCTCGAATTGTCTTCCCCATCTCTTTCTTGAGTCGTTTTCCCTCAGAGCTTGGCACATAGAACGCCCCACGCATGTTCTTGGTCCGATCAGTAGCACTCAATCCGATCTGTTCGGCCCGATTTCGTACACTCAGCAACCGTGAAATCCTGATCCCGCTCGATCTGGACACCCCGTGAGCCAAAACCAGCGTGTGATCAACACCGCGTCTAATCCGCCTGCGATTGGTCATCGGGACCGGGACAATCATCGCTTCACAAGGATTGATCCCTATTGCATCGAGCCGACCCCTGATTTCAGTCCCAAACGCTTCCCCAAGCTGTCCGCCGGTGAGTCTCCACCGGCGAAACTTGAGATCCAGCACCGCATCGCGGATGATCCCGTCGTAATGCCCAAGCCGCATCGATCGATCCCATGGCAGTTTATTGGATCGACAAGTCGCACACCCATCGCCATCGGTCTCATGCTGACCAACCGACTGAGCACACCTCCAGCACACACCCGTCGCGTCCTCAGTTGTCCACCCGCTCTGTTTGGCCGCAATCGAGAACGACAGCCCACGCCGCCCGAGCAACTCGGTTTCGACGCTCTCAAGAATTGCAGCTATCCGTTTCACTTGCTATCAAGACTCAAACGTTCGCGTACCAGTGTGGCGCGTGCGATTCGTCGCTCAGATTGTGAGAGTTCTTTCCCGAGTGTTTGCTGCATATGCCCAGGCTGGATCAGCAACAAAAGCTCGTGGATCGATGCGAGCGATACATCTTGAATCACCTTACTGATCACACCAAGCCTCACCAGTCCAAGATGCTCGAGTGCCTCATCAGGCTTCAATAAGCGGGCGCCCCGCAGAATGCCCAGCGAACGGAAGACCTTGTCCTCCAGCAGTGGCCGGTTTTCCGTGATCAACTGCGCCCTCGCATGTTGTTCATACCGCACAATACTCGGCACAACTTCACGCTCAATTTCACGCAGCAGCATCTCATCGGATCGGCCCAGTGTCACCTGGTTTGAGATCTGATAGAACTCCCCGGCCGCCTGCGACCCCTCGCCATACAAGCCACGCACCGCGAGCCCCATGTCGCCCGCAGCATTCCGGACTTTTTCAAGCTCTCCGGTAATCTTGAGAGCAGGCAGATGCACCATTACCGACAGCCGCAGCCCGGTTCCTACATTGGTCGGGCAAGCGGTCAGATACCCAAACTGAGGGTGGAACGCGTATTCAACAACTTCTTCGATCCCATCATCAAATCGATTGATCTCATCGAGACAATCCTGGAGCGCGAGCCCCGCACGGATCGCCTGGACCCGCAGATGATCCTCTTCGTTGACCAGAATACTCACCCGCTCATGAGGCTCAAGCACCGCCAGCCCTCTGGGAGAGTCCGGGCCGCCTTCACCATTGGAATACCGGCCCCTCGCATGCTGACGAGACATCAGCTGGCGTTCGACAAGCAGCCGCCGATCAATCGGCTCCGAGTTCCTCAGATCAAACCACCGGACCGTCGTCCCCTTCTCGTGCTGGAGTGATTCGATGCACCGCCGGCAGATCTCCATGATCTGAGACCGATCCGCAGACGAAGCAGCGGGGGGGAACGGGAACCCCGCAAGGTTCCTAGCCGCGCGGGCACGCGACGACATGACGACATCGCACATCTCGCCAGTGCCTTTGAGCCATTCGGTCGTTCCAGTCTGAACCGGCCCGCCCACAATCATCGGCTGGCCTTGCTCTTGAATATTGATATGAGGGACCGAGCGTTTCTTACCCGATCGCTCGGGAAACTCTTGGGCTTGTCCTGATGGTTCGTTGGACTGCATTGATCGGTCGCCTGTTCACTGTTCGGGACTCTGTACATAGAGAGATTGTTCGTCGCCGTCATCGCAGCGACCACAAGAGGCGAACGGCCTCACGAACTTTCTTCGAGTGCAGGTGAAGCTGCACCCAGACGAGATTCGATCTGTGCTGTGGAGTATGAAGTCGGCAACGAGGCCAAGCGGGTCATCTCATCACGCAGCATCGCGGCCCGCTCGTAATCTTCATGAGCCACCGCATGGTTCAGCTTGTCCCGCACCTGGCCGAGCCGCTGCTCGCGTTCAGACGCTCCGCCGATAAGAGACTCCAGCCCCGCACCATCAGCTCGACCAAGACTGGCAAGCGCCCGACGAGGCACCTTGCCGATATGCTGCTCGCCCCCATCATGAGCACGAGCAATCAAAGGCGAGAGCCGCTTCTGGAAACTGGAGTAGCACGAAGGGCACCCAAGCAATCCCGTGTCCTTGAACTTCGAATAGGTCATCGAACACGTTGGGCAAGGCGGGGTTGACCCGGGCTTGGGTGATTGAGACTTGGGTGTTTCTTTATCACTCACGGTTGGGATCGACAAGTTCTTGCCAGATATATAGTTAGAGATCAGTTGAGAGATGGGCATATGCGGGTCGGTCGAAACCCCTTGCTGGGACGCACACTGCTCACACAGGTGTCGTTCGACTTTCTTGCCATGCTGCAAGATCACTTCATGGATCGTCGCTTGTCGTTGTTGACATTCACAGAGCATCCGGTGCCCTCCCAACATGTAATTGATCGCCAATAAAAAGCAATAGGCGGTCGTGTGCGGTCCGTCGTAGGACCCCGATTGTACTACAAATCACTCTAAAACAAAAGAACCCACACGCAAAGGTGTGGGTAATGAGTGGATATTTTTGAAAAATCAGCCTTGGAGGGCAGCTTTTTGCTGGCGGGTGTAGCCATATTTCCGCTTGAGCGGCTTGGTCACCATACCAGCATGCAACGCCGAAGCAGCGACATAGACCCGCTTGGATCGTTTGGCACCCTTGGCATCAGTCAACTCGACATTGATCTTCTGGAGGTTCGGCTTGAAGGTCCGGCGGGTAATGCCCGTGGTCTGGAGACCAAAACCACCCTTGGAGATCTTCGCACCGCCGTAAGCACGCTTTTTACCAAAGGTTGTCTTCTTACCCGTAAAGTGGCATTTGAATGGCATCGCAAAACCTCATCAAAGAATCGGCACTCACCCTGAGTACCGGGTCATGATGATAGCCCTCCGATTTGCCTAGGCAAGCCCATGCCACCACACGCACTAGATCAAATGTCCCAACTTAGGTCCGCCGGGACAGATTCTCACGCGAGATCATCACTTCCAGCGTCTGAACCACCAGATCCACCTCGCGGCTCGTCATCCACCCATAGAACGGCAGCGCCAGCGTTCGACTACTCACCGACTCAGCAATCGGATACGCCCCCTCACGATACCCAAACGCCTGCTGATAGATCGGCTGGAGGTGGATACACGGGAAATAATCACTCGATCCAATATCGTGCATCCGCAACCCCTGGATCACCCGATCCCGCTCCTCGCGGGTGTACCCCGTTGAGAGCCTCGCCACGAACACAAACCAGCTCATGATCGAGTCATCAGGGACCGTCGGCAGGATCAGCTCGCTGAGCCCCGCCATCCGCTCGATATACATCTCAGCGGTATCCGATCGTGCCCGCAGGATCTCGTCGAGCCGCTCCATCTGTGCCACCCCAAGCGCTGCCGCGACCTCTGACATCCGGTAGTTGAACCCAAGCCGTTCGTGATGGAGCCAGCTCCCGCCGGTTGATCCCCCCGCAACCGCGCCGCGTCCTTCAACCGCCCGTCCATGATTCCTGAGTGATCTGCACAGATCCGCCAGCCGATCGTCATCGGTGACGATCATCCCACCCTCGCCCGTTGTAATCTGTTTATTGGGATAGAACCCAAAGACCCCGACCCGGCCAAACGCCCCGGCTGAGACTCCCTTGTACTTAGCCCCCAAGGCCTCACAGCAATCTTCGATCAGAGGGATCTCGTATTTCGCCGCGATCCGCGCATATGCATCCATGTGCTCAGGGTTTCCAAACGCCTCGACCGCCAGAATCGCTTTGGTATTTGGTGTGATCGCTTTTTCAAGAAGCTCCGGGTCAGCATTCAGGCTCCGCGGACAAATATCCACAAATACAGGCTTGGCCCCGACATACAGGATTACATTCGATGAAGCAATAAACGAGAAAGGCGTCGTCACCACCTCGTCCCCAGGACCGATCCCCAGCGCCACCATCGCCATATGAAGCCCCGCCGTCCCCGACGAACACGCCACCGCATGCCGAACCCCGACCCGGTGGGCCACCATCTCCTCGAACCGTTCCACCATCGGCCCGATCGACAATCGACCCGATCGCAGAACTTTCAAAACCAACTCTTCCTCATGGCGAGAAATATTGGGCCGACTCAGTGGTATTTCTTGGTGCTCCATCGCACAGATTGTCGGCTCAATCCACCACTCAGCACAACCCCCTAGCCCAAAGATTTCAACACAAATCTCGACTTTCTTGATTTATCCGCCTTTACCCACGCTGCGAATGAGTCACCCGGACCCGCTCGGTGAGTTCTTCGGTCAGCCCCTTGACGGTCACGCCAGACTCAGGGCCCATCTGGACGCAGAGTTCAAGATTCTCGATCCGTCCCTTGATCCGTTTGGCGGCCGTGATCACCGTCGAGTGGTTCGGACGACCGATCGCATGAGCAATCTCCGGGAAACTATGGGTCGTCATGTCTCGGCACAGGTGCACAATCAGTTCTCTAGCCAGCACGACAGTCCGGTGCCGACCTCTCCCTCCAAGATCCTGACGCGAAACACCCAGATGCTCGGTGACAATCCGAGTAATCAATTCAATCGGGATCGGACCGGTTGACCGCTGCTGACCGCTATTCCCAGTCCGAAGCTCAAGAGCCCGGTGGATGCTCGTCAAGGTCGGTGCCCCGTTCTGATCCTGATCCAGGAGCCGAGCCACCGCCTGAACCTGCACAATTGCCCCCTCAAGCTCTCGAACAGAAGCCCCAGCCCCTACCCGCGTCCGATCCAGAATCGCCCCGATCCCCGCATCATCAATCGACATCCCACGCACCAAACAGATCTGGCGAGCAATCCGCAGCCCCAGCACTCGGTCAGGTGTGTCGATCCGCGCCACGACCCCGCCGTTAAAGCGGGAAGCGAGCCCGGTGTTGAGCCGAGCGATCTCGCTGGGCGGTGCATCCGACGCGAGAATCACCTTCGCTCCGCTGAGCGAGAGCGTGTTGAAAATCTGAAGAAGTTCGTTCTGTGTGCTCTCTTTGCCGGCGACCAGGTGCACATCATCAAGACACAACACATCGAGCCCGCGGAACTTCTTTTCAAAAAGATCAACCGTCTTAGTGCGGATCGACTGGACGAATGAGTTGGTGAATGCTTCACCCGTGATGTAGCGGACTTTCGAGCCGGGCACCATCTGCCGGTATCGTTGAGCCGTGGCCCGCAGCAGGTGGGTCTTGCCAACGCCGCAAGTCCCATGGACAAATACAGGCGGGCTCCCCCCCGGAGATTCAAGCAATGATTTGACAGCCGCGAACGCGAGTTTGTTCGGTTGTCCGACCAAAAACCCTTCGATCGTCGGACATGCCGGGAGTTTGTTGCGAGCCGGATTCCTCGAGGGCGCCGAGCCAGCGATCAGGCTCTGGACTTTAGGTGATCCCGCCTGACGACCGGGCGTGGGCTTGGGACTAGTTGAAGTTGAAGTGGGGGTGGTGCATGAATCGGTCCGAACCGAGAACCGGACATGAGCCGAGGGATCCCCGGTCTGGTCCCGAAGGGCGGACCTGAGGTCTTCGCCGATCTGTTTTTCGATCATGTCAAGGGTGAACCGATTGCTCGCGGTGATGTGTACGCCTTGAGCGTCTGGCGACATCTCAACACCCGAACCCAGATACCGCCGAACTTTATTAGCACCAAGCCGAGAGGAGAGTTCAGAGCGGATCTGATCACACAGGCCCCGGCCCGAAGTTAATCTACCCGCTGGACGGCTCACCGATGGGGAGTGATCGCTGAACTTCAAGCTTGCCGGCGCTGATGAGTCGTCTCTCGATGGTGTATTGGTGTGATTGGTTTGGATGGTTGTCACAAACAGGCCTCTCAAGTCGCCGGGGACCGCGTGGGACAAGCGGGCGCGATCCGATCGCGCCTGGCATCTTGCACCAGCGTTCAAACTCGAAAAATGTACAGAATCCTTCACGAGTTGACATACCGATCGCCTTCACTAGGGGGTGTGCATCCCCGAGTCCCGTTGTACTTCATCCGAAGTGCTCAATATTGAGCGGGGTACCGCGTGCTTCTCTCGAGTGGTTGCTCTCGCATCACCCGTCGTTCCCTGATCTCCATTCATTCGCCCGCGTTGTCCATCAGCAGTAAAAGATAACGACTGATGGCACGGCCTGTGAACTGGCTGGATCGGGTTGTCGCACGCGACAGATAGAGTCCTGTCTGCCCGCCGGTCATTCCATAACCTGCAGAGGGATCGTAGTACACAACGGCTCCTTGTGCAACACTCATGTTGGTGACCGAACCGGGGTTCGCCACGCTGCATCTCAGTTGACAGGTACTTACGATCAGAAAACTTTTTTCATCCACACTCGGCGCGTGTTATGCACATTTCAGTTCATGTCTTATTGAAAAAAATTATCTGTATTTCTATTCAATAAAACAGTGATACTTTGTAAGTAATTCCCCCGAACTACAACGGGCGGACATATCCACACCGAGCATCAAACCGCTTAAATCCAAGTCTCATATAGACTTTAGAAGCCGCAATATTGCGCCGATCAACCGCACAGGTCACCTCATGGACAGGTCCGTCTAGTCGCAATGATTGCAATGCGTGTGTGAGTAATCGCGTGCCCAGTCCTCGCCCCTGGACCGCTCGCCCAAGTCCCAAGTACACGAGCTCGATCGACTCATTGGCGGGGCAGTGCGACAGCAAACAGCAGCCCGCGGGCTGATTGTCTTTGAACAACAACCACCATCGTGATGAATCAAACACCCCCGTCGATTCATGGCTCGCGATCACATCGCTCATCGGCCTCATCCCGCACATCTCAGGACAGTCCAGAGTGTCTTCGTACGAACGCTCTAACGCCTCAGCGAGCAAGGACCCGTCACTGGTCGGGGTCTTCATGGATAGGTTCTGGATCTGTCGAACCGTGATCCCCTCGCCCCAAGCCACATCACTGATCGGCCAGCGTTCAACGAGCCCGTAATCCATCCGGAGATAATCCAGAGTGCCGACGCACACCATTGAGGCCTGCTTGCAGACCTCATGCGTCCAGTCCTGCTCTGGCTCAAAGAGCATTTGCGCGAGCCGAACCCTCCCCCCGGCAACTTTGGGGAGTTCCTTGAGCGCCACCACCAAGCTGGCCCCGATCTCGTTGATTTGGGTCGCCTCATCGCCCATTCTGGTAGTATTTGAGGCGGATTTCATCGGATTGGAAACAAAGCACATCCCCGTCCCCCCAGCACCGGGGACCACCATACACACCTGCCGAACCGCCGGCTGATGCAGACTCACATCCCCTAAAACACCCCAAATCAGGTCCAAATCGATCCCGTGGGCGGCCGCATTGCGAGCCAGCCGCTGGGCGCCAGTTCGAGGATTCCCGGTCGTAATCAGCCGTTCGAGGGCCGGTTGAATGATCCCACGCCCGATCTGCACCCCGATCGCTCCCCGATCAGCGTCCGCTGGATCATGTGATGCTTGATGGTTGGGGTGGATACTCATGGAGATTCTTCTGCTCTCTTGATCGCGATCTCAACGGGCTGATACTGCAACCATCGGCCAGATCCTGCGGATCGGGACATTCAGCATGCCCCGCCCTGGTGGACAACACTAGACTACCATGCACCTGCTGTCGGCGTTTCCAAGGATTCCCCGGCATACCAGAACCGAGAGTTTCACCCGTTTCCTTTTTTTGGCGAGATCATCATGGCCTCACATTTCCGCACTGCATTCAACGGCTTGATCCTGGGATCCCTGCTCCTCTTCGGAGCCGGATCATCTGCTATTGCAGCCCCAGAACCCTCCCCGGTCGCAACCACCTGGGAGTTTACCTTCGATCTAGGACCGCTCAGGCTGGCGTGGGTAGAAACCGATCAAGGCAATAAACCTTACTTCTTCTTGACCTACAACATCACCAACTTCTCCGGTGCCGACCTCCTCTTCGCCCCGGATGTTTCACTGATGACCGACAACATCTCGGTGCTCAAATCAGGACGCAATGTCCCCACAGCCGTTACCAATGCGATTCTCGAAGAACTCGATAACCCTCTGGTCGAATCCCAGATCGATATCGTCTCCACAGTCCTCCAAGGCCCAGAGCACGCCCGCGATGGCGTCCTGATCTGGCCTGCAGAACAACTGGATGTCGATGAGGTCAGCATCTTCTTTGCCGGTCTCAGCGGCGAGTTCGAGTCCTATGTCGTCGGCCGAGAGACCGATAACCCACGCCGATACACCCTCCGAAAGACCCTCATGCTCCGTTTCGCTACCCCAGGCGAGTTCAGTGAGCAGGGCGCCCGTCCATTCGAGATGGCCGAAAAACGCTGGGTCATGCGATAACCCCCCCAACCCTTCAGCCCTTCAAAGCTGAAGATCACGGAATTGGGGTAGGGCTGGGCTGAGAAATATGGACTCAAATGATTGAGCCGCCTACGCTTGCCCCCGCGACGCATTTGGTCGCTTGACGATAAAAACACCCCGATCCGCTCGGTCTTCATCGAAGATTGAGCACCAATGGATCAGATTGACGGAGATCACTGACATGGCACATAAAAAAGCTGCAGGCTCAACCAAGAACGGCCGCGACTCAAACCCGCAGTACCGGGGCGTCAAGCTCTACGGCGGCGAAGCAGCCAAGCCGGGCGCCATCATCATCCGTCAGTGCGGGACCAAGTTCACCCCTGGTTTCAATGTCCGCATCGGTAAGGACGACACCCTCTTCAGCGTCGCCACCGGCAAGGTCGTCTTCCAGAAGAACGGCCGCGTGCATGTCGATCCATACGAAGCCGACATCGCCCGCCCGCAATGGCTCCGCGACTACCGCACCGCACACGCGAGCTAAGACTTAGATCAATCGAATCAACGAAAGCCGTCCAACATAATGGACGGCTTTTTCATGCGCTCAAATCGTCCAGAATCCCAACTGCTCTCCGAAGATGAGGGATCACAATCGAGCCGCCAACGATGAGTCCAACATTGAGCACATCCAAGATCTCATCATCACTCACCCCAAGTTCCTTACACCGCAATAGATGGTAGGTAATACAGTCATCACACCGGAGCACCATCGACGCACTGAGCCCCGCGATCTCCTTGGTGCGAGGATCCAACGCCCCGTCTTCGTAGGCTGCCGTATCTAAACGGAAGAACCGGTTGATCCCCTTGTGTTTCCGTTCAGCGATGGACTCATTGAGTCGCTCACGCGACTCGCGGTATTCTTGTATTCTGTTTGACATGACATTTTCCTCCTGTTTATATGGCGTGCGAAGGGATGATACCGGTGAGTGTCAACGCCCGTTTCATCTGCTCCCACCGTTGTTCAAGTGTCCCGGTATACCCAAGAGCGATCCGTACTAGCCCCGGCTTGATCCCCGCTTTCGCCAGATCCTCATCGGACAACTCGCTCGAGGTCGAACTCGCCGAGCAGGTCAGCAGCGTGTCAAAGTACCCTAAGCTCACCGCCATGAAACCGAAGTTGCACTCGTTCTGCAGGGTGTCGATCAACTTGTTCCCCAGCTCCGCACTCCCCACATCAATCGTAAAAATCCCCCCCGCCCCGTACGGCTCATTCCCGATGCAGGTCAGCAACGAATGGTCCCGATGCGATTCAAGACCCGGATACGAAACATCAAGCCCAATCGCTTCGAGCTTCTGGGCAAAGTACAACGCTCGACGAGAATGCTCAGTCATCCGCAGTCCCAGGTGTGGAAGCCGCATGCTGATATTCGATGCGACCCGAGGGTCCATCGTCGGACCGAGCAGCATCAGCGGACCCAGGTGCAGGTCCATCAGGCTTCCCACAAACTCATCGCTCCCACAAATCGCCCCCGCGATCGAGTCAGATGCCCCATTGATGTACTTGGTCAACGAGTGCACCACCACATCAGCACCGAGTGCTAAAGGCGAAACCATCAACGGGCAAAATGTATTGTCAACAATGAGCTTGGCGCCGTTCTTTCGGGCGATCTTTGATAATGCCGGGATGTCCGCAACCCGGAGTGTCGGATTGGACATCGTCTCGACATACAGCACTTTCGTCCCAGAAGTAAACGCCCTATCGACCGCGTCCAGATCGGTCATGTCAACAAAGCTCGTATTGATCCCCATCTTGGTCGGGAAGAAGTCATTGAACAGCGCGAAGGTGCCGCCATAGATGGTGTCACTCGACACTATATGGTCTCCGCTGTTGCACATCTGCAGCACCGCCGATGAGATCGCTCCAAGACCACTCGCCGTGCAATACGCGGATTCACTCCCTTCGATCGCTGCGAGCTGTTTGCCCAGTGCGAACACCGTGGGGTTGTAGTGGCGGCCATACAGGTAGCACCCTCCATGGTCCGGTCCATGCTCCCCTTGGAACACCTCGGGCATTGTGTTGGCATCGAGCACGGTAAACGTCGTGCTTGTCTCGATCGACATATTGACCCCGCCGTGTTCCCCAAACTCATGCCGAGCGTTGGCGAGGGCTTCAATCGGGTTGGTTCGTGATGTAGTCATCGTGGGCTCCGTGTGATATATTCGGAAAACTGCTCATTGGCCATTCTAACGGCTTGATATTGATTCATCAACAAAATAGAATTCGGTGAATGACTCAAAAAACCACGCTAGACCGAACTGACTTCGAGATACTTAATGTTCTGCAGAATGATGCGCGGATATCCAATAAAGAGCTTGCAACTCTCATCGAGCTTGCTCCCTCGTCGTGCCTTGAACGCGTCCGCCGACTCCAGGCCGCGGGCGTCATCAAGGGATACCACGCCGACATCAATCCAGAAGCGTTCAACGCGGCTCTCGAAGCTATCTTCAGCATCCGAGTCCGAGGCCACTCACGCGATCAGATCGATCGATTTTTGGAGCACGCCGGTGCTCTCTCCGAAACTCTTAATGTCTTTCATATCGCGGGGGTCAACGATTTTCTTGTCCATGTTGCAGTGCGAGATGCCGCCCATCTCCGCGACCTCGCCCTCGACGCATTCACGGGCCATCCTGAAGTCGATCACATGGAAACCACCCTCGTTTTCACGCACACAAAATCCCACCTTACCAAACGCGCACCAGACCTAGAAAGCAGGTAGCCATGCTCGAACTACGCCCCAACTGTGAATGCTGCGACAAAGACCTCTCCCCGGACTCAACCGAGGCGATGATCTGTTCGTTTGAATGTACTTTTTGCCGGGGGTGTGTGGAGGGCAATCTCAACAACCAATGCCCTAACTGCGGCGGAAATTTTTCGCAACGCCCGATCCGCCCGGGCAACACCCTCGCCAAGTTCCCTGCTTCAACCAAACGCGTGCATAATTCTGATTCCTGACCATAATGGGAATCTGATGCAATTGAAGTCAAGAGCACAGTGCTCAGTAATGGCCACTATCTTGATGAATGTAGGAATTTATGATATACTAAATTTTAAGTTGGCGAAAAAAGGGGCTGAAGCAATGAGAGTATTTCTAGTTTTATTCGTGATGTTGATTGGAGCCGTGGGTCTTACAGGATGTGCCACTGCGCCGACGGCGGAGATGCTGAACGCAGCAGATTATGGCATCATGCCTACTACAACATTCGCAAAAGATTCAGCAAGCACTTGGATTAAAATGCGGCTTAAAGATCCTGACAGTGCTCAGATTACATACGGAGATATTGATAGAGGGTGGTTTCGAGAAGGGTTTGGTGGCAAGACGCGGTATGCATGGCGTTTGCCCACATCGGTAAATGCAAAGAATAGCTTTGGCGGCTATACAGGAGCTAAGCCGTGGATGTTCTATTTTCACGGAGAAAAAATGGTTGGATTCGGAGAACACTACAGAGGTGGGATGATCTATGTTGAGATGGATGGTGTTGATTGGGGAGAATCGAATGCTAATCTAAAGTGATTTACATTGAAAATATTTAATGGGACGATCTTTATTTTAGTGCTGAAATTGCTGAAACAGAAGTAATTACCTGTTCAAACTCCTCAAACCCCAGCTGCGTCGCCCCGTCCGACCACGCCTCTTTGGGATTCGGATGACACTCCACAAACAACGAATGCACCCCAATCGCCGTCGCGGCTTTCGCAAGCTGCAATGCGCGGTCAGGCCGTCCACCGGTCTGCTCGCCAGATCCAGGCAGCTGCGTCGAGTGCGTCACATCGAAACACACTGGTGGTGATCCGAGTGTGCTAAAGGCCGAGCAGTCGAGTTCCATCATGTCGGCGATGCCAATGAAGTCGTTGACTAACCGGTGGTATCCAAAGAAGGTCCCACGCTCGGTCAGCATCAGATTCTCACACCCAGCTTCCGTCGCTTTGCGAATCGGACCACCCATCTCGCCGGGGGAGAGGAACTGGCCCTTTTTGATATTGAGTCCTCGCCTGTGCGCCTTGCAAGCCTCCGCCGACGCAACAACAAGATCCGTCTGTCGGCAGAGGAACGCCGGGATCTGAATCAGATCTACAACAGACGCGATCGCCTCGGCTTGCTCGGGTGAATGGATATCAGTGGTGGTGGGGACCCCGAGTTCTTGCTTGATGGCCGCGAAGTATTCCAATCCCTGCTCGATCCCGATGCCCCGCTTGGAGTTGATCGATGACCGGTTGGCCTTATCAAAGCTCGCCTTGAAAACATACGGCAATCCAGCCGCCTCGCACACCGCTTTACAGTGTTTGCCCACCTCTAAACCCAGTTCCAGCGATTCAAGCGTGCAAGGCCCCGCGATGATCGCCAGCGGCTGCCCCTCCCCAATGGTGATGGGGCCAACGCTGCAGGTACGAGAATTTGATGGTGATTCGGTCATAGCCAAGGGTAGGGGCACTTTCCCGCAGAATGCGGGCTAGACTACCGCCCTGATTACCCGGGCGGGTAGCTCAGTTGGCTAGAGCAATCGCCTTACACGCGATGGGTCGTGGGTTCGAGTCCCTCTCCGCCCATTTTCCCACCCCCCAAAGTGGGACACCCCCCAAAGTGGGACACCTTCGAGATGAATGCACTCGATTTTCTGTATCTGCCATTAGCGATTCTGAGTGCGCCCTTCTGGGCACGCAAGAAACGAGGCGGGTGGCATGAACGGTTCGGTAAGATCGAACCGATGCTCAGCGAGCGGTGGGGGACTTCAAACAAACCAGTCATCATGCTCCACGCTGTTTCTGTAGGCGAGGTCAACGCACTGCGTGCATTGGTCCCTTTGCTGACCGACCAAGCCACCGTCGTCATCTCCACAACCACAGACACCGGCCTCGCCCGCGCTCAGTCCGTCTTCGCAGGCACCTGCGAGGTCGTTCGTTACCCCCTCGATTGTTCGTGGATGGTCAAGCGATTCTTAGACACGATAAAACCAGACGCCGTCGCCCTCGTCGAACTCGAGGTCTGGCCAAACTTCGTCAAGGCCTGCAAAACAAGATCAATCCCGATTGGTCTCATCAACGGTCGCCTCTCTGCCCGCTCCTTCAGGGGCTACAAAAAAGCCCGCTTCTTCTTCAAACCCACCTTCGCCCGCCTCGACTTCGCCTGCATGCAGGACGACGCGTACGCCCAGCGCGTCGCCGCGATGGGTGCCAAGTCTGTCGATGTCGTCGGCACAATGAAATGGGACGCCGTCAATGTCTTCGGCCCGATTCCCGATCCGTCCGAAGCCGCGATCGGGCTCGCCGAAGAACTCGGGCTCGATCTTTCAAAGCCAATCGTCATCGCTGGATCAACCGGGCCGGGCGAAGAAGCCCTGCTCGATCAATCCTGTCCTAGGGATGCCCAACTCGTCTGCGCTCCCCGCAAACCAGACCGGTTTAATGAGCCCGACCAAGCCGTCGCCGAATGGACACGCCGCTCGACGGGAGAGCCCTGCCCCAACACCCGCTTTCTGCTCGACACCATCGGCGAACTCTCGACCTTGTATGAACTCGCGGATGTGGTCGTCATCGGACGTTCCTTCTTCGATCTCCACGGCTCAGATCCCCTCGAACCTGCAGCACTGGGCAAACCCGTACTCATCGGTCCAGAAAACACCGATTTCACATCCCAGATCAACGCCCTCCTCCAAGCCGACGGCATCGAGGTCGTTGATCGCCAAGGGCTTGGGGATCGGATCTACGGATTGCTGGCCGATCCCAATCGGAGATCAGAAATGGGCGACAACGCCCGCCAGTGCGTTGCCAGGCACCAAGGAGCCTCCAAAGCTCACGCAGATGTGCTTTTGAAGTTTGCCAACTGAAGAAATCAACCAAGGTTCGGGCATACTATGACTCTCTTATGCCCACCGTATCTTCGGCGGGTATTCGATACGCCTAGGAGCGTAGCTCAATTGGTAGAGCATCGGCCTTTTAAGCCGCAGGTTCAGGGTTCGAGTCCCTGCGCTCCTATTCCGAGTTCCCACTGATCCCGACCGATCAGTGGAGATGGAGCCTTGCCTTTCGTGATCAACGCGAGCCCCCCAGAATCCGAGACAACGACCGTTCCAGAAGTGGTTCAGGTCATTCATGCCAACTGGGCCGATGGGAAGCTTCACCTCTGGGTCGAGCAATGCCCCGACAGCCGGTGGTGGTCCAAAGCCTCAGACTCAGATACCGACGACGATACCCTCGTCCATCCCCATGTAGTCTTCCCCGATTGGATCGAAGGCGAGCAGTCCTCCATCGTCCTCCGCCTCCCAATGCACAAAGACATCCCGATGCCCTCGGCTCCGATGTCCATGTTCGGCGGGATCGAAACCGACGAGATCGTGTCGAGTGGATTATCTGATGTCCGTATCCCAACACTCGCCATCGAGGCCCCTCATGTGCCGCTCCTCCTCGAATCATTAATCGACCGTCAGGACGCTCTTGAAGATTTTCACGCCGGACCGGGCGTCCAGTACTTTGTTGCCGCCAGTAGATTAGCCGAGCATTTAATCGCCGGGCACCGCTTTGTCCCGATGGTCTTCCAAGACGCATCAGGACTTCTCACCGGCCGCTGGCAGCCATGGCTCGCCGACGACATGACAACCAAGCGAGTCGCCAAGCTTGTGAGTTCCATGCCCGCCGCCGCCAGGGCCGTCCCAGACGGGCACGCCCATGATGCGTGGTCCATCAGCGTCGATTTCTTGTCACACATTACCGACGCGTCTTGCCGGCGTGTCATGATGTCCGAGGAAATGACCGACACCATCGATTCGGTTGATCCAGGAATGGACCAGCAGGTCGCCTGGCTCAACGGCTTGCTCGGTTCAGGCACCGATGTCCCCGCTTCAACAGGACAACGCGCCGAGATCGCCCGTACCGTCCGCAAATGGATCTCCGAACTCGAAGACCGTGGCGAATCCAGCACCTGGCGTTTCGGTCTCCGCCTTACCGAACCAATCACAGACGGGCTCGCTCAGAATATTGATAAGCCGGACGAAACCGTCAAGTGGTCACTGAGTTTCTACCTCCAGTCGCTCGACGACGAGGAAGTCATCATCCGCGGAGCCGATGTCTGGCTCATCAACCGCGAGCGGATTGTCTACGAAGGCTTAACTCTCGAGAACCCACAAGAGCTCTTGATGGGCGAGCTCGGGCGCGCAAGCCGGTACTATAAGCTCCTCGAAGAAGCCCTCGACGAAACCGAACCCATCCAGCTCCTCATCGAAACCCAAGAAGCCTACCGCTTCCTAAGAGAAGTCAAACCCGTGCTCGAAGAGCAGGGCATCGGCGTCCAGTGTCCCGGATGGTGGGACTCGCAAGCCGGTCGTCTCGGGACCAAGCTCCGCATCGATTCAGATCCATCAGAAATGGTCCTCGGCGAGGGCGCCGACGCAGAAGCCGCCGGTGCGCAGCTCGGGCTGGGAACACTCGTGGGGTACCACTGGGAGATCGCCATCGGCGACACCACCCTCACCTTGCACGAGTTCGAAGAGCTCGCCCAGAAAAACTCCCCGCTCGTCCGCATCGGTGGACAATGGGTCGAGATCCGACCAGAAGATGTCGAGAACGCCATCAGCTTCATGCATGAGAATCCCGGCGGCGAGATGGAACTCGGCGAAGCCATGCAGCTCGCGCTCGCCTCAGACTCCTCCCAGACCGGGCTCCCTGTCACCGGTGTCGAAGCCACCGGTTGGGTGGCATCAATGCTCGGCGGCGAAGAAGGCGTCTCCGTCGAACTCCCAATCCTCGAAACACCAGACACATTCAAGGGCACCCTGCGTCCGTACCAAACCCGCGGCCTCAGCTGGCTCGCCTTCATGGAACGCTTTGGATTTGGTGCATGCCTCGCAGACGATATGGGTCTGGGCAAGACGATCCAGATGATCGCCCTCGTCCTCCACGAACGCTCAGTTGCGACAGAGCGTGTGGATCCGACACTCTTGATTGTTCCCATGTCCGTCATCGGGAACTGGGTCAAAGAGTTCGAGCGATTCGCGCCAAGCATCAAGGTCCAGGTCCATCACGGAGTCGATCGTCCTCAGGGCGACGCATTCCTTAAAGCGACCGATGAATCCGATGTCATCGTTACTACGTACGCATTGGTTCATCGCGATAACGAGTTCATTACCAAGGTCAAATGGGGACGCGTTGTCCTTGATGAGGCCCAGTTTGTTAAGAACCCCGCAGCCAAACAGTCCATCTCTGTCCGGGCACTCAATGTCCCTCGCCGCGTCGCGATGACCGGTACCCCCGTCGAGAACCGGTTGTCCGAGCTCTGGTCGATTATGGATTTCCTAAATCCGAAATACCTCGGCTCATCGGGCGCATTCCGTAAAAAATTCGCCCTTCCTATCGAACGTCACCGCGACCAGATCAAAATGGACAAGCTCCGCACGATGGTCCGCCCGTTCATCCTCAGAAGAGTCAAAACAGACCCGACAGTGGTCTCCGATCTCCCCGAGAAACTCGAGTCAAAAGAATGGTGCCCGCTCACCGGCGAGCAGGCCTCGCTCTACGAAGCATGCGTCAAGCAGATGCTCACCAATGTCGAGCACGCAGAGGGCATCCATCGTCGCGGCCTCGTTCTGGCAACGCTCATCAAACTCAAACAGATCTGCAACCACCCCGCGCAGATGCTCAAAGATTCCGATCCCCAGATCGGGAAGATTATCGACCCGGCACGCTCGGGCAAATGTGTCCGTCTCCTCGAACAGCTCGATGAACTTATCTCCGAAGGCGACCAGGCCCTCATCTTTACTCAGTTCCGCCAGATGGGGCACATCCTCTCGGGTATGCTCCGCCATGAGCTTGGCAAGGAAGTCCTCTTCCTTCACGGCGGCACCTCCCAGGGTCAGCGTCAGAAGATGATCGATCAGTTCCAAGAAGCCACAGGCAAGAATCCAATTCTCCTCCTCTCACTCAAGGCCGGTGGTGTGGGTCTTAACCTCACTGCAGCGACCCATGTCTTCCACTTCGACCGTTGGTGGAACCCCGCAGTGGAAAATCAGGCAACCGACCGCGCCTACCGCATCGGGCAGACGCGCACGGTTCAGGTCCACAAATATATCGTCCGAGGCACACTCGAAGAACGCATCGACGAAATGATCGAATCCAAAACCGAACTCGCAGAAAACATCATCGGCCACGGCGAACGCTGGCTTACAGACCTTGGCACCGACAAACTCCGCAGCCTGCTTGCATTGCGGGCTGATACCATTTCAGACGAATAAAAACGAGAACACATGGGCGACGATAAGAAACCCACATCTAAAAAGGCAGCAAAGAAAGCCACCAAGAAGGTCACCAAAAAGACCACTAAAAAAGCTGCGCCATCAAAGCCAGAACCGACAAAGCCAACTCCGCCACCGGCAGACCGCAAGGTCAACATCGTCGCAAGACCGACACTCTCGGCCCATGTCCCAACGGCACCGAAAAAAATCAAACCCCAATACGCCTCCTTCCGCTCCTCACGAAAGTCGCTGACCAACCCAAGGCGCGTCCGTGGCGGTGTCAAACTCAAACTCAAGCCAGAAGAACAACCCAGTTCATGGATCACCCAACGACTGCTAAGAGTCGCCGAAGAAGGGTCCGACGGACAGATCAACCGTGAAGGGCTTGAATATGCCCGCGCTGGCCAAACCAAACGCCTGACCATCGAGGGCACCCTCTGCGAAGGCATCATCCAAGGCCGCTCCGACAAACCCTACAAAACAGAGCTCGCACTCGCGCAGTTCTCAGCCCATGATCAGGAACAGATCATCCACGCGATGGCCGATCAGATGCGGTACGCCGCCAAGCTCCTCGCCGGCGAGCTCCCTTCCAACATCGAGGATGTCTTTGCTCCCCTGGATCTCCGCCTCTTCCCAACAGAACCATCAGACCTGAGCCCGACATGCTCGTGCCCGGATTGGAAAGAAGACACGCCCTGGTGTAAGCACGCCGTCTGTCTCACCGCACTCCTCGCCGAACGCCTCGGAAACGAACCCATGGAAGTCTTCGGACTCCACGGCATGCCCGGCGGTGAACTCATCGATGGGCTCAGACAAAAACGAGCCCTAGGTGTCCAAGGCCCCGGACCCGCGCCTGTACTGGTACCACACATCCAAGGCGTCTCAGACATCTCAAGCCCACCGCTTGAGGACCAGATCGAAACCTTCTGGACCGTGGGCGAAGAACTCGATCAACTCGATACCCCGATCGCCCCGCCGACGGTCAACTGTGTTCTTCTCCGCAGATTGGGACCGAGTCCGTTTATCGGCCGGTTCCCTCTCGTCGGGCTCATGCAGACCTGCTACGAACTCATCGGCAACGCGGCACTCGATGCCGACGAATCCTCCGATCCCGAATAAAAACCCCCCGTACTCTCGGGGGATTTGGTGCGTGATGAGAATTGATCTGGAATATGCCGGTCAAACGATCAAGGGCAGCCTTCTGAAAAGAGCGTGAGGAATGCCGAGACATCGAAGAAGTCGAAGCTCCCGTCTCCAGTAAAGTCCACAATCGGATTTTCATCCCCGAAATGCTGGAGGAAGGCACCGATGTCAAAGAAATCCAGCACCCCGTCCTGGAACAAATCCGCAGGACAATCTGCACCGAGTGTGAATGAATCAATCCAGGTCTGCCACCCGAAGTTCCGCGCGTACATTCCCATGATCCAGAAGGTCGAATCATCATTGGGATCCATCGCGATATCAAGATAATCGCCCCATCGCCCATTGGCGCCTGCATCCCCAATCGCCAGTTCAATCGGAGAACTCATCGTCCCCGCGGGGTCTGACTGGAGCCGCCCAGAGACCTGCACGCTGGCAAACTCCGACGCGCTCGATCGCGACATGACGAGCCCGACATTATGATACTTGTCCGAGTAGATCGCGGGGAAAAAATAGTGCTGCCCGGGATCCCCGGTCACCTCACCCTGCTCAACCAAGAACGGAAAATTCCCACTGTTTGGCCAGCCATTGATGTCCATGTGATACCAACGGGCAACGGTGAGCCCCGGGTCGCCGTTGATCCCGTGAGCCGTGTAGAGCTGTCCGTCGCGAGCGTGGACGTTCATCAATCGACCATCGAGCGTTGAGATCTCTCCACCAAACGGGTTCGGCGCATCTTGGGATGGGCCATCTGCAAAGTCCATCCCGCCAACAGTGATCCGCCTGAGTTCGGGTGATCCAAGCGGGTCATTGATGGTCCAAACACTCAGCTGAGTGCTCGAGAGTCGAGAGACAAAGTACGGCTGCGGAGCAGAACCAAACATCTGAGCCACCTGCACCGACCCGCCCGCATCGGGAGCAATATCAGTAATGACCACCGGGTCACCAACAAGCATCGGCGCCTTCTCGAAAATACGGAACAGAACGCCCCCCCAGCCGCTCCCGCCCCCGTTGAGAAGGAACAGGTTACCTGTAATGTAAAACGCATTGTCGTCGGAACCAAGCCCAGGATAGTCAACCCAGTAGTTACTGCTGTTTACGTCAATGACAGAGAAAGTCCGGTACTTGTACCAAATCCCGTTGGGATCAGAGTCATCAGAAATCGCAATGTCGATCCATGATTCAGTCTCGCCGATCACTTCCAATGCCATCACCACAAACCGGCCGGTCTTCTGATCATAAAAACACTTGGGATCAAACACAAAGTTCGAGCTTGCGCCCACCGTCTCGAAGAACCCCGGGCTCCCAGGCGTACCAAGCGCACTGGAAAATGTCTGGTTGCCGTCTTTGTCATAAAATGCAATCGCCGAGTTCACCGTCATCACCACATGATCCGGGCCAACTGCCAGCGTCGGATCAGGCGGCGACCACTCCGTCTGAGAGATCCCCTCAAATCCGGTTCCTCCACCAGCCCCGGTCTGGACTCGATCCATCGCCACGGCCTCCCCAACCGATAAATTGTTATTGATGTCTCCCGCAGGCAAGCTTTTATCTCTGTGATGCTTTGGGAGCTCATGCTTGATCATCCGGACATCCCCATCGAACGGTCCTGTGATCTGTCTCTGGATAGGAAGCGAGAGGGTGTCGATGATGGTGGGGGTAATGGTTCGCCTTGCAATAGTCGTCGGGTCACTCAGATTAATCGGGTCCGGGAGTTGATCCGCCGGGAGTCCCAATGCTTGCCTGGAACCCTCAGGCTGGAGTGCCACAGGACCTTCCGAAAGCCCACCATTTCGAGCCTGATCCGAGCATCCGGCAAGCAAAGAGAGCCCAAGAATCGTCGAAAAGAGAGCGGGAACCCAAGCAGGGCTTTGTAAATGCGGTTGATGTGTCAAAGTGAGACCTTTCAGATTTGTGCTGTCCTCTAGAGTGAGAATCGGCGACAGAATCAATATACAGCATATCTTCTTTCGCTCTACACGAAAAATAGTGCATTTCGCAACTCAGAACCCAGAATCTCATCTTTCGAGTGCCCCGAACCAGTTGATCTGACGCTCAAACGGTCTAAACTTAACTCCTTACGCGGAACCGACCGTGACGGACGCTCAGAACCGGTGATTCTCACCAAAACTGAGCCGAGGCACGGACATGGGTTCTCCCCTTTGTGATCAAATGGTTTAGACCAATCGTTCACAGCAGCCGGGGGGAGTCCGAGTTCCAAGTCTTTGTTGGCACTCATGTTTGAGTCCAGCATCGACGAACTGAGCTGCGGCCGATGCCTGTCAAAAAGGTGTCCAAGCCGCGATGGTTTGTGACACCGATCTGGTTGATCCTCGGATTGATCTGGTCTTAACGACAGCGGAGGTCGAGCGGTACTGCTCAAAGTGCCGATAGAGGAACCGGATAGAAAATCATATTTTGCCCCATGGTGTAATGGCAGCACTTCTGTTTTTGGTACAGATGGTCCAAGTTCAAATCTTGGTGGGGTAACTTTTCTTCTTTCTCTCTATCGCAATCGCACACTGATCAGTCCTGCCAACTGCAAATGGCAACAAACAACCCCGATGCAAACCGTCTCGAAGCGATCATTCTCGCCGCAGGCAAAGGCACCCGGATGGAGTCTGATCTCCCCAAGGTCTGTCATCCCGTCGGCGGTCGTCCGATGGTCTGCGCCGTCGTCGATGTCTGCCTTGAAGCCGGCTGCGATAGAGTCGTCGTCGTAGTTGGTTACAAACAAGAGCTCGTCCGCCAGGCCCTCGCCCAGTACGGCGACAAAGTCGTCTACGCGGTCCAAGAAGAGCAGCTCGGCACCGGACACGCCGTGATGAGTGCCGTCGATTCCTACAAAGACGCAGACACCGCAAACACCGACATCTTCGTCCTCTGCGGCGACGGCCCCCTCATCCGTACAACCACCCTCAACAAACTCCTTGAGCTCCACCAAACAACCGGAGCTGCAGGCACACTCGCCACCAGTCGAATCGACGACCCCAGCGGGTACGGACGCATCGTCCGCGATGATTCGGGCAAGTTCGCCCGCATCATCGAGCAGAAAAACGCTTCCGAGGACGAGCTCAAACTCAACGAGGTTAATCCGAGCTACTACTGCGTCAACGCCAAGTCGATGTTCAACACGCTTGAGAAGATCAAACGCAACGAACTCACCGGCGAGTTCTACATCACCGACATTTTCGAGTTCATGCTCGATGCCAAGGAGCGCGTCGAAGTGATCGACGCCGTCCCCCCGCAGGACATCCTGAGCATCAACACACTCGAACACCTCGCTCAGATCGACGAAATTTACCGTGCACGACAAATCTCCAACTGTGATATAAAACGCAAGGAACACCGTCATGATGGGTGAAATCAAAGTATTCTCGGGGCGCAACTCAAAGCACCTCGCCAAAGATGTCTGCAAAGCCGCCGGCGTAGAACTCGGCAAGGCCCGCACAATCCTCTTCCCCGATGGAGAGATCACCGTCAAGCTCGACGACGATGTCCGCGGCCGCGACTGCTATGTCATCATCTCGACCTGCGATCCCGTCAACGACAACCTGATGGAACTCCTCGTCTTCTGCGACTGTCTCCGCCGGGCAAGCGCAAGCCGCGTCACCATGGTCATGCCGTACTACGGCTACGGCCGCCAAGACCGCAAAGACGAAGGCCGCGTCCCCATCACCGCAAAGCTCGTTGCGAACTTGATCACCGCCGCGTGCGCCGACCGCGTTGTAGCCATTGACCTCCACGCCGCTCAGATTCAGGGCTTCTTCGATATCCCCGTCGATCACCTCTCGGCCACGCCCGTATTCTACGAATACTTCAAATCCATCCGGGACGATCTCGGGGACCTCTGTCTCGTCTCGCCCGATGTCGGTAATGTAAAGGTTGCCGAAAAAATGGCCAACCTGCTTGACGCTGACTTGGCGATCATCAACAAGCGCCGCATCTCAGGCGACACCGTTGTGGTGGGAAATCTGATCGGTGATGTCAAAGACAAAACAGTCCTCATGTTCGACGACATGATCTCCACCGGCGGCACAGTTTGCCAAGCGGCAGAACTGGTTATGGAAGAGGGCGCACAGACCGTCATCGCCGCCGCGACCCACGGCGTACTCGCCGGCAAGGCCATGGAAAAACTCGCTGACTCCCCATTCTCAAAGATTGTCGTTACAGACACCATCCCAATGGGCCATCGCTGCGATCTCATCAAAGACAAGCTCACTGTTCTCTCGGTCGGTGAACTCCTCGGCAAAGCAATCAAACGCATCCATCAGAACGATTCAATCAGCGAACTCTTCAAAGGCACCTCGGGCGCCAAACGCTGATCTAAATAGATATGCAAAGACAAAAGTTAAAAGTTTAATAAGGAGAAACGAAATGACAAACACAGCACCAACACTCACCGCCGAAAAGCGTGAGCGCACCGGATCACGGTACTCCCGTCGTCTGCGTGATGCGGGCTCGTTGCCCGCCATCGTCTACGGGCACAAACAAGAGCCTGTTTCCATCTCGGTCAATATGCACGAGACCATGCTCTGCCTCAAGAACGGCGACAAGCTCTTCGAGCTTGACCTCGACGGTGCCAAGGAGCATGTCCTCCTCAAGGACCTCGGCTACGACTACCTCGGCAACAACATCATCCACGCAGACTTCGCACGCGTCTCCCTCGACGAACGCGTAGACACCAAGGCTCACCTCGCCTTCATTGGTGAAGCCGTAGGTCTCAAGGAATCGGGCGCGATCATGATGCACCCGATCAACGATATCGAGCTCAATGTGCTCATCACCAACCTCCCAGGCCAGATCGATGTTGATGTGACGAACATGGAAGTCGGCGATGTGCTCCACGCATCGGATGTCAAGCTCCCGCTCGACACCATGAAGCTCATCACCGATCCAGACGCCATCATCGCCCAGATCGTCCTCAAGGCCGTCCAAGTCGAAGAAGATGAAGCAGGCGAAGTCTCCACTGAAGGCACCTCACCAGAAGTCATCGGTGAAAAGCCAGCCGAAGAGAAGGCTGACTAATCATGAAGCTGATCGTCGGACTAGGAAACCCAGGGATGCAGTACAGCAACACCCGGCACAACGCCGGGTTCATGGTTGTCGATGCCCTGGCAGACAAGTTCGCCGTCGGTCAGATCGCCCGCTCACGCTTCAACAGCGTCACCCTCGATGCCAACATCGGGGGCGAAAAAGCCCTGCTCATTAAGCCCACAAGCTTCATGAACAGGTCGGGACAATCGGTCGGGGAAGCAATCCGCTTCTTTAAGCTCGATCCCGAGGACGATCTATTGGTTCTGGTCGACGACATCGCTCTCCCCGTCGGATCCATCCGGGTCCGCAAGAGCGGCGGTGCCGGAGGTCACAACGGGCTCTCTGACATCGACAGGATCCTGGGTGGTGCAAACTACCCCAGAATCCGCATCGGTGTCGGCGAAGTACCAAAGCTAATGAACCAGGCCGATTGGGTCCTGAGCAAGTTCATGAGCGAGGAGATGGACAAGGTCAAAGACAGCATCGACAAAGCCGCCAAGGCTGCAGAGCATGTCCTCGACCAAGGCATCACCAGCGCAATGAACATCTTCAACGAGAAGCTCGTCAAGCCCAAACGCAAAGAGCATCCCAACGATAAACCAGACGACGATCAGTCTGTTTCAGATACAAACAGTAAAGCAAAGAGTAATCAAAGCAAAGAAAACAACACCCCGGCCAAATAAGCCGGACACGATTTGGAGTAAAGACATGACAACAACAGAAGCACGAACCGGAATCTACGAGGGCATGTTCCTCGTAAACCAGACCGCCGCCGCCGCCTTCGGCGATGTCCTCGAGCACATCAACCACCTCTTCGAGCGTGCCGACGCAACCGTCGTCGCGATGAAGAAGTGGGACGAACGCCGCCTCGCCTTCGAGATGGACAAGCAAAAGCGTGGCGTATACATCCTCGCCTACTTCACCTGCCCGACCGACATGGTCGCTCACCTCGAGCGTGACGCGGTGATCTCTGACAAGATCATGCGTCTGATGGTCACCACCGCCGATCACCTCACCGACGAGGAAATCGCTGTCAACGACGACCGCAAGGGCCTCGAAACCGAAGCCAAGTTCAAGGCCGAGCAAGGCGAGGTCGAGGATTCTAAGAAGGCCTCAACCGTCCGCTTGGGCGCTCCAGTCCAGGCACCAGCACCAGAAGCCAAGCCAGAAGAGGCCGCTTCTGAAGCCGAGGCCGCAGCCGACGCAGCACCAGAGGGTGATGCAGAGGCACCAGCCGCTGAATAATCCCCCTCAGATC
>Ga0209344_10001812_pt1 | contig 26065 bp, 23 predicted proteins | sample Cruoilmetagenom6_FD_187293 | JGI IMG/M metagenome (GOLD analysis project Ga0209344, IMG submission 187293) | Oil polluted marine microbial communities from Coal Oil Point, Santa Barbara, California, USA - Santa Barbara Oil Seep Sample 6 (SPAdes)... | ecosystem: Environmental > Aquatic > Marine... | reverse complement strand
GAATAGGAAAAGTGAAAAAACAAGAAAATTCTTTATCATTATTTACAGTTTTTGTGGCGTAAAGATATTTAACTTTAAATGTAGCTTTCGGCGATACTGTAAATTTTTAAGGTTTAATTAACGAATGATTTTTTGGTGGATTTTCTTAGGAGTATAACGCTACAAATGGCAATAAATTACATTTCAGATTTTTATGCAAATATTCTTTATTTTTAAGAATTAGAATTTCATTTCAAAGATTTGAATGTCAATTGAAAGGTGGCAAAATTCAGGGGAAAATATAGAATTGAATCCATCCGCGCCCAATGGTGGGACTACGGCTGGAACGGCCCCTAATTTATAACCATTTGCACCTATTGTTATTGTTTGCGTTTGCGTTTGCGTTTGCGTTTGCGTTTGCGATGGTAAATATCAAAACCGTTTGATTCAAAAAATAACCCCTATTTTTATAAAAATTATTTGTCATGAAAAAATTGTTACCCAAAATCGTAATTGCAATTGTTCTGCTGTTTTGTTTTTCAGCCACCGCCCAACGCAACCCATTCAAAAACCTTTCGGAGAAAGATGGAAAGATTGGAATTGGCACCACAAATCCCGACGAACTGTTGACCGTAAAAGGAAAAATCCACACGCAGGAAGTTTTGGTAGATCTCGACGGTGCCGTTGCTCCGGATTATGTTTTTGAAAACTATTTCAACGGTATTTCAGAAATGATGCCGGAATATAGTTTGATTACCTTGGAAGAACTGGAAGCGTTTTTAAAGGAAAACAATCATCTGCCGAATGTGCCTTCTGCCGAAACGATGCGGACGGAGGGAATTTCACTAAAAAAAATGAACTTGCTTTTGCTGCAAAAAATTGAGGAATTAACGCTTTATACACTTCAGCAGCAAAAGGAGATTGATGCATTGAAAGAAAAAATTTCAGAAAAATAAATATGTTGGCAGTAATCAGTTGCAGTTTGAAGTAATTCAAATTACTTTTGAAATCGAAATCGTAAATCTATAATCCCAATGGCCGATACCGTACTATTTTTAAAAGATGCTTCCATTTATCAAGGCGACAACCTAGTTCTTTCGGATGTTTCCGTTTCAGTGGAAAAAGGCGAATTTGTCTATTTAATCGGAAAAACGGGAACCGGAAAAAGTAGTTTCATGAAAACGCTTTACGGCGATCTTCCGCTGCAGGAAGGCGAAGGGAATATTGTGGGATACGATTTGGCTACCTTAAAAGAAAAGGATATTCCTTTTTTACGCAGAAAACTGGGCGTGGTTTTTCAGGATTTTAAACTTTTGAACGATCGCACGGTGCGCGACAATCTAAATTTTGTTTTGACGGCCACCGGTTGGAAGGACAAAGCTGCGATGGAAAGCAAGATAAACGAGGTATTGGACAAGGTAGATATGAAAACCAAAGCCTTTAAATACCCTTACCAACTTTCGGGCGGGGAGCAGCAACGTGTTGCCATTGCACGTGCTCTTTTGAACGATCCTGAACTTATTCTCGCAGATGAGCCTACGGGAAACCTAGACCCACAAACGAGCGTGGAAGTAATGGAAGTTTTACGTGAGATAAATAAAAACGGCAACACCATCTTAATGGCAACACACGATTATGCCCTGTTGCTGAAGTATCCTTCCAAAACCTTAAAATGTGATGAAAACCAGATTTTTGAAGTAGTTCAGAAAACGGTTTGAAAATAAGTAGTTCAGTTTTCAGTCGCAGTTTTCAGTCGCAGTCGCAGTTTACAGAAACTCTGGTTCCAAAAGTCATTGTCCAAAACCTTCCAATTAACTTTCAATCATTCAAAATGCTCGGGTCGCGCAGCTGCAATTCGCATTCCTTTTTGAGCGTTGGGTCAATTTTAAGATGAATTTTTCCTTTCGCGTTCGGTCTTAGGACGGTATTTTCAGAAATTACAATTCGCTTTTTTGAGGTAAGATTTAAAGTTGCTTCTTCAGTAAACTTCTGATTTTGCATAACTACTTCAGAAATAGAAGTCAGTTTAAAATCCCAGCGACTGAATCGCTGGTTTTCAATTTTTACTGGTTCCTTTTCAGCAAACATATCGAAAACCATTTTTACCGCGCGGCCTGTATTCAGCATTCCCGCACCGTACATTCCCGCATAGGGTTTGTTGGGCTCCACATCGTCTATATTGGTAGAAGTGAATTTTAGGATGGTTTCAACCTCTTCCGCGGGAAGACAGGGATAAAGCGAAAACATAAGCCCAATACTGCCCGTAACCAATGGTGCCACCCCTGAAGTTTGGTTAAATTGACTAACGTCGTCAAAACCGTTGAGGGCTCGTTCACCGTATCTATAAATACCCTGTGAAGGAGCTACAATGTCAATTTCACTATTCAAATTTCGGATGCTGATAGGATACAAATGCGGAACCTGAGTAGTATCATTATTTTTAAAACCACCGGTAAGCCCCACATAATAGCGAATATTTTTTATGTAATACAAGCCCTTATCTTCTTCAATCTGAATATTTTCAGAATAATGTGCATAGCGGTGCGAAGCAGAAGAAACCGCAATAACTTTATCATATGAAGCTGGATAATAAGGTTTTTTTCCCTTTGTTTCCGAAAAAGGTGGGTTGTGGCCTATTGCAACCACTACTGTACCATTGTCCATCATTTCATAAATAGCCTGCTGGGCCGTTTCATAATAGTGTGCAAGCCCCCAACTACAATTGATAACTTTCACTCCTAATTTGGAAAGCTCAACGAGTTGCTCTAAATTATTTATGTGTCTATAATTGGTGGAATAAACACTACAATCGTAACATACCCCCGGAATGGCATACCCATTGTCTCCTTGGCCGGCCGCAGATTCAGCAACAGAAAATCCGTGGCCTTTTGCCATAAAAGACTCCCTTATAATCTTACTTTTTCCTTCAAATTCCTTATCGTCTGTTTTGATGGACCCATCCGAAATTCCAATAATTACATCGCGCGAACCTGTTGTGTAATACCAAGCTTTCGGAACCTCCATTACGTCAAGATAATCCAGATTAACTTGCGCTCCCAAATTATCGCCGATGGTACTTGTCAATCCGTAATCATTGGGTTCAAAAATTTTTTTGTCCTCTTCGGCTATCAATTCGCCAAACTCAAAAAGATGGGAAACATTTTGCAATAAATCTGTCATCATTGCTTCATTATCGGCAATTACAAAAAAAGTTTTTTTAAGGTTTTGTTTTTTGGCGTGTTTCCAGGTTTTTTTGAAAATTTTAATTTTATAGTTTTTTAAAGCTGCCTTCAGCCTTGCATCTTTACCCGAATAGCTCAAATAATCTCCTTTTTTTTCAAAGGAAGGTACGAAAGAAGTATCGCGCGCACGCAGATAAAACCAGGCCTCTTGTTGGGAGTAAGCTGAAAGTGTAGAAAAAACAACAAAAACTAAAATAAATATCCGCACAGCTGATTCTTTTTTTACAAGATACATTTTTTTTAATTTTTTTTTGAAAACGATTTTTTATGGACCAAATAGAAAATCAAATTTCCCGCATCCAAAAAGATTACTGTATTTTAGCCAGATGTACCAAACCTTAAAAAAAGTGGCACTCACCTTTGTTCCAAAAAAAATTCTTTTTGAGAACGAGGTTTTTTTTCGTTCCATTTTTGCTTTTCACCTACGTGGAAAAAATCACGAATGTACGGTTTGCGGTCATTTGGTTAAACGATTTATTAAAATTCCCGATGGCGACCTGCTTTGTCCCTTTTGCGGGAGCCGTTCCAGAACAAGAAGACTTTATTCCTATATTAACGAAAACGATTTAGCATACGGAAAAGTGCTCCACTTTTCACCTTCGCGAAGTGTTTACAGATTGCTGAAGAAAAATCCGAGCATCACTTATTTCAGTACTGATTTTGAAGATGAATTTCTGGCGGATTATCAGTATGATATCACTAAAATTCCTTTGGAAGACAATTTTTTCGATCTGATAATCTGCTATCATATTTTGGAACATATTGAAGACGACAAAAAAGCAATGGAAGAATTACATCGCGTCTTAAAACCCAATGGCAAGTGTGTAATCCAAACTCCTTTTAAAGTAGGAGAAATCTACGAGGATTTTTCAAAGAAAACACCCGAAGAACGAATAGTAGCCTTCGGGCAGGAAGACCACGTACGCATTTACTCTGTGGAAGGATTAATGCGCAGATTGAAAGAAAACGGCTTTCAAAATGTGGAAATAAAAACTTTTCCGGTAAATGAACGTTTTGGATTTATGAAAGAAACTGTACTTATCGCCAAAAAATGATTTCAATCCTTATCCCTACATACAATTACAACGTTTTTTCATTGGTAGAAAACTTGCAAAAACAGTGTGAAATCACAAATGAGGTTTATGAAATCGTGGTTTTGGACGATGCTTCTACTGACAAAAAATCGTTGAAGGAAAATTCAAAAATAAATTTGTTGAAGCAGTGTAGTTTTCAAGCTTTGGAAAGAAATATCGGCAGAAGCAAAATCCGAAATCTTTTAGCAGAACAAGCAAATTATGATTGGTTATTGTTTTTGGATGCGGACACCTTTCCTTCAAACCCAGAATTTATTGCGAAATATTTGGTTACTTTTTCAAATGAAGCTTCGGTGATTTTTGGAGGAATTAAATATCCAGAAAATAATTCTGAAAAATATAGTTTAAGGCATAAATACGGCTCAGAACGTGAAAGTCTGCCGCTCGTAGAACGCCTTAAAAATCCATACCGCAGTTTTATAACGATGGGGTTTGCTATTAAAAAAGAGATTTTTGAAAAAATAAAATTCAATGAAAAACTAACTGGATATGGTTATGAAGATTCCGTTTTCGGTTATGAACTTAAAAAAAATAATATTGCGTTACTGCATATTGACAATCCCGTAATCCATTTAAATTTGGAAACAAATGAAGTTTTCATAAAAAAATCAGAATTGGCACTTCAAAATTTGATGAATTTTTATTGGTCTGATGTAATTGATGAGGAAACTGTAAAAATTCTAAAAACCTATTCAAAATTAAAAAAATGGAACTTACTTTTTGCCATAAGCGGGTTTTTTAAAGTTTTTAGAAAACTTATGCTCAAAAATCTGAATTCTACAAATCCATCCCTTTTTCTTTTTGATTTGTACCGCTTGGGGTATCTTAGTTGTTTAAAATCAAAAAATGCCTAAATTTTCAGTAGTCATTTCGGTTTATAACAAGGAAAAGTATATTGCCGATACTTTGAAAAGTGTCTTGGCACAGACTTTTACTGATTTTGAAGTAGTGATTTTAAACGATGGCTCAACTGACAATAGCGAAGCTGAAATTTTAAAATTCAACGATCCGCGGATTCGTTATTTTTCAAAGGAGAATCAAGGAGCTGGTGCAGGTCGAAATTTTGTAATTAAAGAAGCAAAGTATGACTATATAGCTCTATTGGATGCTGATGATTACTGGTATCCTTTTTACTTGCAGGAACAAGCAAAATTGATTACAGATTTTCCAAATGAATCAATTTTTGCAACAGGAATAGAAATTATGAAGAAAGGCAAAATTTTTCCTTCCGAATACTCGTTATCCAATTTGCAACAAAATGAAGTCCGTATTGTAAATTTTTTTACTGCAAGTTTTTTAAATTCTATATTAACTAGTAGCAGCACGGTTCTGCACAAAAACGTATTTTCAAAAGTTGGTTATTATGAACCTTCAATTAAAAGTGGACAGGATACGGATTTGTGGATTAGAGCGGGCTTGGAATATTCCATAGTTTTTTTGAACAAATCATGTGCTGTTTACAACTATGCTATTGCAAGTCTCTCAAATTCAAAATTAAAAGTTAGCCAAAAAGCTTCTTTCGAAAAGTATGAGTCCTTTGAAAAAGACAATCCTACCCTTAAAAAATTTCTGGACTTAAACCGTTACTCACTGTGTGTCTTAGCAAAAATAGAAGGCAATAAAGAAGCTTTTCAGAAAAATTTCAAAAAGATAAACCTGGAAAATCTCAGTAAAAAGCAACAGTTTCTACTTCGCCAAAACAAAACCATTTTAAAGTATCTTTCAAAAACGAAAGACAATTTGGAAAAGCTGGGATTGCGGTTAGGTACTTTTAAATAACTTGAAATCATTGTATTCACGAATGTAATCGTCTTCATTATATTCTTCACTGACCAAGGAAAGACAAACAGCGCCAGAAGAAAAATCTTCCAATTCACGCCAAACCCCATTCGGAATTAGCAAACCTTTATCGGGTTTATTAAGAGTTATGGTTCTACGGGTTTTTCCATTGTCCAAAACCACGTCAAAACTGCCGCTTACAGCAATCAAAAATTGCTGCAATTCCTTATGGGCGTGCCCCCCACGAGTGGAGGAACTTGGAACATCGTATAAATAATAAACCCTTTTTATTGTAAAGGGTAAAAAATCCTTTTCTACAACCGAAAGATTTCCACGGCCGTCCGGATCACTAATTTTTGGAATTTCCCTCAGTTCTATTTTATCCAAATCAACGTATTGCATGCTGTAAAGTTTGGTTCCATTTTTCAGAAATGGCCTGCATTGAAAATTTTGTTATGGAAGGTTTTGCGTTCGCTTTCATCTCATTATAAAGTTTTTCATCAAAGCATATTTTTTGCAACGCTTCCGCAAATAAAGGTAAACTTCTTTCGGCAATCAGCAAACCATTTTTTTGGTGTTGCACAATTTCCGAAGGTCCCGAAATTATATCGAGTGAAACCACGGGCGTTCCCAACGAAAGCGATTCTACGAGCACCATGGGGAATCCTTCATATTTACTGGTGAGCGTTACGCAATGGGCATTTTTAATAATTTCGAAAGGATTTTTGGTGAAAGGAAGAAATAAAACCTGCCCGGCACATTCACTGGAAGCGGCCAATTTCTGTAGCATTTCTTTATCCTTTCCATCGCCCAAAATGACGAGTTGAAAATCATTTTTCCAAACTTTAGATTGTGAAAAAGCTTCAATTAAAAATGAAAAATCCTTTATGGAATCTTCCAAACGACCGTAGGAAAGTATGTATTTTTTGTTTTGAAGTATTTCGGGAAGCACATCGCCCCCTTCTTCCCAGGCGGGATCAAAAGCATTGTGGATAGTTACGGAATTGTCAATTCCTACCTTTCTTAAAATTTCGTTTTCAATATATTCCGAAACAGCAACGTTCAAAAGATTTTTTTGGCAGATTTTTGAAAATGAAGCTGGATTTTCTGTGAGATATTCCGTTTTTTTTGAACTGTGTACCACATAAATTTTATTGAGCTCTCGATAAATAAACTTTGAATAAAATAGCTCTCTTTCAAAGTTATTCTTCGGACGGTGATCGATTATTACATCAAAATTTTCCTTTTTCAAATAATTTCGAAATTTCCGAAAGCGAAGCAATCGTTTCACCATCGAATCCCTTTCAGTTTTCAATTTTCCCAGATTCAGCATTTTACCGTTAAAGGAATAGTCAATTTCATCATTCAAAATCACCAAATGCACCTCATGCCCCTTTGCTTCCAACATTTGTGAAAGCATTGCGCACGACCGCTCCAACCCACCTTTTGCAAGCGAAATGGAAACCAAACACACTTTAAATTTCTTTTCAGTGGCCATCGTTATTTATTATGTATTTTTGGTTGCACAAGGCAAATATAACTTTTATGCGAATACTTTTGGTGGGCGAATACAGTAGGTTGCACAATTCCTTAAAAGAAGGATTGCTGGCACTCGGCCACGAAGTAACGCTAATTTCCACGGGCGATGAATTTAAAAACTTTCCGTCAGATATACTTTTAAAACGCAAGTATGATTCTGGGATTTCAAAAAAAGTGAAGGTTGGCCTATTCAAACTTTTTGGTCTTGATATTTCTTCTCTCTCCTTAAAAAAACAGTTTTTTCAACAGCAAGAAAAATTTAAGGGTTTTGATGTTGTGCAATTGATAAACGAAAGTCCGCTTGGGATTTTGCCGAAACATGAAAAGGAAATCATTTCATTTTTAAAAAAAAATAACGAAAAACTCTTCCTGCTTTCCTGTGGAACCGACTATACGAGTGTAAAATACGCTTATGAAAAAAAGTTTCGCTATTCCATTTTCAATCCGCTTTTTGAATTAAAGGTTTCAGAAAAAGAATTTTTCCCAGCGTTGAAATATTTAAAGCCTCAATATAAAGATTTGCACGACTTTGTTTTTAAAAACGCTGATGGCGTAATTGCTTCCGATTTGGATTATGACATTCCGCTTCAAGGAAATAAAAAATATTCAGGCTTAATTCCGAATCCTGTGAATACCGAAATATTAATGTTCCAATCAATAAATACGGAAGGAAAAATTATCATTTTCCACGGCATCAATCGCGCTAATTATTTCAAAAAAGGAAATGATTATTTTGAAGCTGCACTTGAAAAACTTCAACAGAAATATCCAGAAAATATTGAAGTAATTAGCGTAGAAAACGTTCCCTATTCCGAATATATTGAAAAGTATAATTCGGCACATATACTTTTAGATCAAGTATTTGCATATGATCAAGGCTATAACGCATTGGAAGCAATGGCGAAGGGAAAAGTTGTTTTCACAGGAGCTGAAACCGAGTTTTTGGACCGCTATAATTTGAAGGAAGATGAAGTGTGCATAAATGCCCTTCCCGATGTAGCATATTTATTCAATAAGCTTGAGGATTTAATTTTAAATCCTGAAAAATTGACTTCCATTTCAGTCAATGCCCGAAAATTTATTGAACGTGACCACGACTATGTTTACATCGCCAAAAAATATTTGGAAACTTGGGAGAAATAGTTAAAATGGTAAATCGATTGTTTCCGGATTAATAAAATCCTTGGAATATGGATTTTCAAGAAAGCTAAGTGGCGGTTTTTGAAATTGCAGGATATCCTCCCGCTCAATGCCGTATACGCTCCAATAATTGGCGAGCAATTGCGCAAACATGTCTTCATCCCAAAACCCAAAAACTGGTTTGCTGCCTTTTTTTTCAATAGGAAGCGCTTCAATGCTAATTCCATCATCCCGACTTTCAATTTTATATTCAGGTTTGTACTGTAAAATATAATCTGAATAGTGAAATCTTGCGTACAGCTCTTCAAACTGAACAGGATGCAAAACGTTGCCTTTCATTTTATCGAGCAACTCTTTTTGTTTCTCCCCGATTACACCATTGTCCTGCAAACAGGCAATAAAACCAAAACCATTTACCCCAAACGAAAAAATTAAATTGATGGCATCATCGCGATAGCTAAAAATATCGGCAGAGTATTTAAGTGGGAAAACAGCGATGCTCCAAGGTTTTTTTCCAATGAAAGAAATTGGTTCAATCAAGGACTGGAGCATCAAATGGAAATGGCCAAAGCGTTCCTTGAGCGCAGCCGAAAGTTCAAATTCTTCACCTTTCCGTAGTAATCTGTCTCTTTCATAAACCATTTCGTAATAAAGCAGGCCATAGACCATTCTGCCTGTCCATTGGAAAAGTAATTTTTCATCTAATGAATCCATTCCTTCAAAACCATTTTTGTATGCTGCTTTAATTTTATAATCTAGCACTTCAAATGCATCTTTAACTTCTGCAGAACACGGCAGTTTAAGGTCTGAATACGTATAGGATTTGGTTTTATCCATCATCTCTATCCGCTCGTCACCAAACTTAAAATGATCCATCAACCACTGTGGGAAAACAGTAATTTTTTCAGTAGTCAAAGCTCCCGAAAGGAAACAAAAATGTTCGTCGAAAATTAAATCCTTAAACGGATTAAAGAGTTGTTGGGCCATACAAATTCAGGAAAAAATAAGCTTTAATTTTTTTTGCAAAGGTAGCCATAAACTATGGTTTGCTTTTAGCTATTCCGCGGTAGTTTTTCGTTGCTTTTTAAAATAACGAAACACGAGAAAAAACACTACAAAAAAGTAAACCACATATCTTAAAAAGTGAGCCATTACAACCCCTTCAACGCCATAAATTCCTGCGAAGTAATAAGAGAACCCATAGAAAAGCGCAAGCGACAAGACTTCTGAGAAGATAAAATTGCGAACCATCTTTTTCGCTAAAAACTGATATCCCAAAACGATAGCTGCCAAACGCACAAAATCTCCTAAAAGTTGCCACTTAAACAATGGTTCCATCCCGAGAAAATCTGGATAAATAATTTGAATAACGAAATCTCTCAAGAAATATATCAGTAACATTCCCACGCCAAAAAGTGGCAAAAGGGTTTTGTAAATGTTGAAAAGTTCAGTTTTAAAATCTGTTTTGTTGTGAATTCCTGCAAACTTTGGAAGCACATACAAAGTGAAGATGGCACTCGAAAAAACCATGTAGTTTTTGGAGATATTGGTCATCGCGGTCCAAATTCCAGCATCGGCCATTGTAATTCGGTTTTTGATCATTACACGAATATCAATTTCAACATAATTCAACAAAACTGTTGAAAAAAAGGACATCAGTGAAAATGCCAAAAGCCCATTAGCCATAGGTACTTTGAACGTAAGTTTTGAAAACTGTACATATTCGCGAAGCACTTTTATAAATATATAAAGAAGCACGAAAAACTGTAGCGCCGGAGTAATTGCAATTGCTATAAGCGCGCCATCAATATTATTTGTAAGCAACAAAACAACAGTAAGAATTGCACTTAAAATGTAACTGAAAAGGTCTATTCCAGCCAATTTTTTATACAATGAGAGTCCATTCACAATACCGTTAAAAACGCGGTACATACTTATAAACGGCACAATTACTGCCAATAATTTTATAAGATAAATATAATTGGGAGAATCAAAAATAGTGGTGCTTAAGTAATCTGCACCAAAAAATAAAACCAAGGAAACAACAATGGTTCCCAAAACTGTAAATACTAATGTGGTGGAAAACAGTTTCTGCAACTGTTCTTTGTCATTTTTATATTCTGCCACATATTTTACAACTCCACTAAAAATACCAACTGAGGCAAAAGAGCTAAGCATTTCCAAAAGATTGCGAAGGGAGCCTATTTTGGCAATTCCAGCTTCGCCAACAATTTCAGCCAATAAACGCTGAATGAAAAGTGAAATAACCAACCGAACGCCAATAACACCGGCATTTAAAGAAGTCATCTTTAAAAGTAAATTACCGCGTATGGATTCGGGAATTTTCAAATTAATAACTGTTTAAAACTGAAATCACTCTTTCAACCTCTTCTTCGGTCATTACAGGACTCATTGGGATGCTTATAATTTCGTTGTGTATTTTTTCAGCGTTTGGAAAACTTAAATGTGAAAATTCTGAAAGCGCTTGCTGTTTATGTGGAGGAATGGGGTAATGTATCAAGTGGCCAATTCCATTTCTGTCCAGATGATCCACTAAAGTATTTCTGTTTTTTACGCGAATTACAAAAAGATGAAAAACGTGATTTTTACTTCCATCATAATAGGGAAGCGTTATTTTATCATTGTTAATTTTAGAAATATACTTCTTGGCGATCGTTCTTCGAATTTCATTATCAGCATCCAAAGTCGGCAACTTTATATTTAAAAATGCCGCTTGCAATTCGTCAAGCCTTGAGTTGAAACCTAAAAACTCATTAACATATTTAGTTGAAGTTCCGTAATTTCTAAGTTTTTTAATCACTTCTGCCAACGCATCGTCATTTGTCGTTACTGCTCCCCCATCTCCCAAAGCACCAAGATTTTTGGTGGGATAAAAACTGAAACCTGCCGCATCACCTAAATTTCCGGCATATTTATTAGCTTTATTTTTTGCGCCGTGAGCTTGTGCAGCATCTTCAATAACGAGAAGGTTGTTTTCTTTTGAAATCTTCAAGATTTCATCCATCGGCGAAAGCTGTCCGTAAAGATGGACGGGCATGATTGCTTTCGTTTTTTCGGAAATTGCATTTTTAAGTGAAGTTAAATCGAAATTATAGCTATCCAAATCTGTTTCTACCAAAACGGGTTTTAATCCGGCTTGTTTTATTGCCAAAATAGTTGCGATAAAAGTATTTGAAGCCACCAAAACCTCATCGTTTTCTTTTAACTTTCCTAGGATTTTATAAGCTTCTAAAATCAATCGCAGTGCATCTAGACCATTGCCGACACCAATGCAGTGAGTTGTTCCACAATAGCGCGCGAAATTTGCCTCAAACAGTTTCACTTGGTTTCCCAAAATATAATATCCAGAATCCAAAAACAGACGAAGACTGTTCTGAAATTCCGATTCAAAACGTTGGTTTATTGCTTTAAGATCTAAAAACGGAATCATATAAAAATGTCGTTTAAAAGTTTGTGATTCTCGGTTTTGATTTCATAAAAATCGTGCACAATACTTCTACCACCAAAGGATTCTTTCCAATGTAAAAGTCCTTTATTTACTTTCATTCCTTGCGCTTCGTTGCTTATCCCAAAGTCGAAATATTTTTTTTCGGAAAAATGTTTCAATAAGTAGTTGAACAGAAAATCCAAACCGCCCATTTGTCGCCCCATTTCATTTGCCGAAATATATTGTGCGTGTGCTACAGTAACTGTTTCGAAAATTGTTGCCCCTGCAACTATCTCCTCATTTTTATAAACATTGAATTGCTTGATGTGTTTAGGAAAACGAGATTGTAATAGTTCAATTTCTTCCAAAGAATGCACAGGCTTTTGGTTATGGATTTGCTTTAGATTCGGTTCCAAAACTTTGCTCCAAAATGGTTTGAACTTTACCTCTTCACTAACTTTTAATTCGTTTTTTACTCCTTTTTTAATTCCGCGCAAGCGATTTGAGGAAGCTATTTTTAAAGGGTTTTCGTTAAAAACACAACTTGTAAAATCTCTTCTGGTTAACGAAGCTATTACCAGAAATAATAAATAATCAATTTCATCACTGGGCAGTTGATGATAGATTTTTGGCAGCAATTTCAGTTTTAAAACTTTAATTCCTGCATCTTTCAAAAAATTCAGCAGATTCTTAAAAACCTGTAAAGTTTCTTCAAAAGGGGCTTTTTTGCACAAAATCAAACCGCCGTAACTAAGGCCTTGATGGGAATGAAGTTCAGAACCTGAAATATTTGCAGGAAGCACTGCAACCAATTTTTCACCTTTATATATTAAAAGTGAATGGTCCGTGAATCTATCGGAATGGTAGTCCATAAAATCGCGTTGAAACAAAAACGTAGCGTTTTTTGCTTCTTTCACAAAGCTGTCCCACAATAATTTTTGTGATGGTTGATATTTTTTTATCTCGTAAATGTCTTCCAATATTTATAGTTTCAGTTTAGTTTGTAGTCACGTTTCCGCTGTCATCAATCACAGCTCGCACCGATTTTGAAAAAGTGCCGTTCTGCAGGTTATAACTCGAATCTTCCTCTAAATATTTCAAATATTCGGGATTTTCACTTAAAATTGAAAACAGAACGCGGAAAATATTCACGTTACTTTTCAGTTCAGCATCCATTCCTTCCTTTAAATTACCGTTCCATTTTATCGCTGCCAAGGTAGAGTAAATGGAGCGGATTTGCTGCGGATTTTTGGTTGAAAACATTTCGGGGTAACTTCCCAGGCCAACCCAACCACCGTGATCAGCTAGAATGATTACAATTGCGTTCGGATCCTTTTCAGAAATGTAATTTACTGTATTTTTCAACCAGCCATTTACTTCTTTAATCTTTTCAATGTAGGTATCTCGCTCCTCTTCTTTGGAAGCAGCAAAATGTATGTGATGTGGCAGCAATTTTTCAACAAAATAAAATCGTGGACCATTTACAGAAACCGTATCCATAGCCGCTTTTAGGTCCTCAAAAACTACTTTTTTCACATTATTATCATTACTGAAATATGGGATTTCATCAGGATCCAAATTGTAATAATCATATTGCTGTTGTGGTCGGTTCTGTTGAAAATATTCATCCTGAACGATAAAGAAATTTTTGTAGCCATTGTTTCTCAAAGTTGTAATAGCGGCATTGTTTCCCGCAATTATATCACGTGCATTCGGCATATCAATCGAAGGAAAAAGTACCTTTCCAAACCGATGCTGTTTCATTGAAAACATGGAAGAATTAGAGGTCAAGCTCGCTGGATAATTGCTTCGAAAATTGTCGTAAATTTTAAATCCGTTTGTTTCCAACCACCCATACAAAGGGTTGTTGAAACGGTACAGGTCGCTTTCCATCATATCCTTCCCCACATAGCCGTCAGGCTGTATCATATAAATGTTTGGGGTGGTTTTGAACTTGGCATTTTCTATTGAATCCGGAAGCGTGGTCCATTCCATTTTCTGTTCGTGTTCCACGATTTTTATGACGCAATTCACCGTTGGAAGGATACTCATCAAAAGGATAATAATAAGCAGTTTTTTAAAATGGGCATGCAATTTCCAAGCTGCCAAAACCGAAATGATGAGTAAGCCCAATAGCATTTTCTTCTTAATTGTGAGATACATGGCCTGAGACATCAGCGTTGCCACGGTCATAATTATCAATACGAAAAGAATATGTGGTTTGTATTTTGAAAGCGGTTCAGAATATTTAAAAGCTAAAGAAGCAAGACTAAAAAGTGCGATTGGAATTCCGATAAAAAACAACAAGAAAAATCCTAAATGCTCCCAGGAGTTGATTGCTGAAAAGTTGTTTGAAAAATAAAAAACTAAAGGGTAAAAACCACAGATAAGACCAGTAAGCAGCGAATTGAAGTTTCTGTTCCCAGTGGTTGTTGCTACTTTATCCATGGACTTTTTTTCAGTGGTGTGGTTTAAAGGAAAATTATTGTAAATTACCCGATTTAAGGGGTTTTTTAAAAATGTAAAGCTAAAATTTATTTTTTAGATTTACCGCCGCGCAGACAATTAAACAAAAAATGGGTTTATATAGATATTCCAATCAGAGTTTTCGAGTGTCACGATTTACCCTCGTACTTTTTGTAACTTATTTGGGGCTCTTTATCTTTTTTTTGTCGCAACCTCCTATTTACTCGCCGGATACCTATTCATATTTAGGTTTACACATTTATAGATACCCTGGATATAGTATTTTTTTATATATTCTTCAGTTTATTTTTCAAGGCTTTTTTGAAAGAGTTGTTGTGGGTATACAACTGCTTTTCGGATTTATTGCCATTTTTTTATTTGCCAACAATTGCAGAAGTATTTTGAAAATGAATAAATTTTCATACCTCGCATTGTTGGCAGTACTTACTTATCCCTATTTTCCTACATTGTGGATTGGTAATAATCTTTGTTCGGAAGGCCTAGCTTATCCGTTTTACCTCATATTACTAACCTTTTCATTCGATTTTTTATTTCGGCAACAAACTCGAAAATGGATTCATATTTCTATTGTGTTAATATTGCTCGCACTTACCCGTGGGCAGTTTATCTTTATATCCCCATTGCTCGCTTTTTTGTATATTTTGAAAAAACGAAAGCGTGTTTTCAAAAAACCAAACTTTTTTTATTTGCTGCTCTTTCTCACACTCCCATTTGTGGTTCATATATTGGATAGTAGTTATCACAAAATAGCCCATGGGCTGTTTATTACCACTCCATTTAGTTACGTTAATGCCGTTACGCTGCCTCTGTTCGTTTCAAAAAAGGAAGACGCCAAATCACTAAAAGAACCCGATGATAGACAAATTTTTATAAATACCCATACCACTTTGGACAGTCTTGGGCTACTTGCATCAAGAACTGGAGGTGATAAAAATGAACAATATGAAATTTTCTTTCAGAAGTTTCCTATTATTTGCAACCGAACATTCCATTTCCAAAGTATGGATTATTTTGCCCAAAAATACAGCCGACAAAACAAAAATGCATTATTGTCCGAGGTGGCCGCCAAAGAAATGATGCCGATACTTATAAAAAACAATTATCAAAATTATTTTTCACTTTTCTTTCTTGGCACTGTCCGCAGTTTGTTTGGTATAATACCACTAATACTTGTGTTTTTGCTTATGGCATATAGCTTTTTTTCAACTATCAAAATCTGGACAATCCATAGCGGCCTGTTGCTTTTTACTTCTATACTGATTCTTTCGAATGCACTTTTGGTGGCTTTTGCAGCTATTCCAATTATGCGTTATTTGTTCTACAATTTCTTCTTTGTTATTTTGATTGCCTTCGTTCTGTTCAAGAAAATAACCTCAAAACCATGAATATAGAACTATCGGTAGTAATGCCCTGTCTCGATGAAGCGGAAACACTGGCCATTTGCATAAAAAAGGCCCAAAGGTTTTTTGAACGCGAAAAAATCTCCGGAGAAGTAATCATCGCCGACAATGGCAGTACGGACGGCTCACAACAGATTGCAAAAGATTTGGACGCCACTGTTGTGAACGTTCCGCTGAAAGGCTACGGAAGCGCCTTGAGAGGCGGAATTGAAGCTTCAAACGGAAAGTACATAATTATGGGCGATGCGGACGATAGCTATGATTTCAATAATTTGATGCCCTATTTATTAAAACTTCGGGAAGGGTATGACTTGGTAATGGGCAACCGATTTAAAGGCGGAATAAAAAAAGGGGCCATGCCTTTTCTGCACAGATATTTGGGAAATCCGGTACTTTCCTTTATTGGAAGATTGTTCTTTAAAAGCAACATTGGCGATTTTCACTGTGGGCTGCGCGGCTTCAGTAAAGAAGCCTACTATAAGATGGAGCTCAAAACCACCGGAATGGAATTTGCCAGCGAAATGATTGTGAAAGCAAGCCTAAAGAACTTGAAAATAGCCGAAGTACCCACCATACTTTCTCCGGATGGCCGCTCGCGCCCACCCCATTTGAACACATGGCGCGACGGTTGGAGACACCTCCGTTTTTTGGTGCTTTACAGCCCGAACTGGCTATTTCTGATTCCCGGGATGATCTTGATGATTGTTGGGTTAATCACATCTACTCTCCTATTATTTGGCCCTGTAAAGATTGGCACTATTAACTTTGATGTCCATACCCTCTTATTTACTTCCGGCTTTGTATTGATTGGGTTTCAATTCATACTTTTTTATGGGCTCACAAAAGTATTTACCGTAGAAAACGGGTTGCTTCCAAAGTCAAAAAAATACGATCGCCTTTTTAAGTTTATCGATTTGGAAAAAGGCTTAGTTGTAGGCATAATACTCGTAATCACTGGAATTGCTTTAAGCATATCGGCCTATTCCGATTGGCAGGCAGTAAGTTTTGGAGACATCGAAAACCCTGCCCTATTTAGAAGAATTATACCCGCGGTAACATTGACGCTTTTGGGCGTTCAAATAATTTTATTCAGTTTGTTCTTTAGTATTTTGGGACTGAAAAAGTAAATTGAAAATTTTAAAAGTCCCAGCCCGTATAAATTTTTTATTTAGATTTTAGTATTTCTTAAAAACTACATTACCCTTGCCATTAATATATTCATAAACCCCCTGCGGCGCATCAAAATTGATGATTATATAACTTTCATCGGGCTGTAAGTTTGCAAGATACAAATCATTTTCACTTAAATAAGATGTCAAAATGCGAAACAAATTCACAGAAGTTTTCAGTTTATTGTCAAATTTCGGTGCTTCACCATTGGGCCAATGAATGGCGAGAATGGAACTGAAAATTGAGTTTACAAGATCTGGATCTGTACTTTTTGTGTACGAATCTTCCACACTTTTCATTCCCACAAAACCACCGTGATCCGCCATGATAATGATCAGTGCCTCTGGATCTTTATTGAGGATTGTTTTTGTAAGTGCTGTAAGTTTCTTATCAGCTTCTTTTAAACTTTCAATATAATGTTCCCGCTCTCCAGCAATACCTTTTGATTTCGCTTCTCTATTAATAATATGCCCTGGGTTGAAAATCTCCATAAAAAAGAAATTGGGTCCTTCGGAATACGTTTCCAGATAATCCTCAAATGGCTTAATTACATCCCGAGGATTTCCAAGACCTGTGGTTACAAAGCTGATTTCTTCAGTTGAAAAATTGCAAAAATCATAGCCCAGTTTTGGTTTATTGGTCAAAAAATAAGGCTGCTCTGTGAGAAGGAATGTACGGTAACCATTGTTTTTTAAAATACGGAGCACACTGTTGTCAGAAACTATAACAGTACGCGCATCGATGGTTTCTGTGAAATCTGAACCGTTGTTGTAATAATGATGCTTCATCATAAACAACGAACTATTGGTAGGCAAAGTGGCTCCGTAATTGCTTCGGAAATTTGGATAGTTTTTGAAGTTATTATCCGTTAAGAAAGTTTCAAATGCTGTGTTTCCAATATTGTAATTTCCCTTTTTCATTTCTGAAAAATTCACATACCCATCGGGCTGGATGAAATAGATATTCGGCTTCTTTTTAAAAACAGCAGTTTCAATGCCATCGGGTTGTATCATCCATTCCTTGGAATAATTCAATTGCTTAATAATTACGGGCGTTAAAGTGAAAATGCCGATTACAGCAAGTATAAACTGAAAAGCGATTATTTTTTTGAAATGCTTCCAAAATAAAAAAGTGAGCAGCGAGGCAATTACAAAAACTATAAATGTCCTTAACCAGCTAAACCCTGCATAAAGTGCTATGTTCAGAAAGAAAAAGAAGAAGAAAAAGTTTAAAAAAGGAAGCTTAAAGGACCGAAGTCTTCTAAAAAAAGTAATTTCTGAAACTTTATTTGCAATGAAAAAAACCAGAATCGGCAGCAATATAAATAATGAAATAAAATACCCGAAGTGCCCCCAGGAATTTATCAATTTATAATTGTTAGTGTAATAAAAAAGCAGCGGATATAAGCCCGCCGCAATTGCTGATATTATTGGAAAAAGGTTGTCCTTTTCAAAAAAAAACGAGAGAAATCCCTGTTTTTTTTTAGCCTGCATAATTTTTGTTTTTCAAAAGATACAGCAAACGTTTGGTGCCTTTTACTGTTTCCTTTTTTTCAAGGGTGAAATATTGTTGATAGCCATTTTCAAACTCGGTTTCGTTGTAAAAATCAAAATGGTTTATGAATTCGCGCTTGCGAACCAATAACGATTGCGCCCAGGAATCTTCACGGGTTGGAAACTCGATGATTAAATTCTTCGAAAAGGAAGCAAAAAACGAAGCCGATTTTTCAAAAGGCACGTTTCCGGAAAGTGTGATGTGGTGGATTAATGCCAAAGCCATAGTAACATCCGGCGCGTATTCTGCCAAACGTTCAATCAAAGAATTGCGCTCCGTATTGTTGAAACCGATGCCCGGTGCGGGTTGCAGCACATCGCAAACAAATGGAAGCATATTGGTTTCCTTGTTTTGCTGCAGTTGTTTGTAGTTATAGTCAACAGCGTTGCTGTCAATATCAGTTACAATGATGTGCGGAACGCTATCAATCACGGTTCGAGCAAAAGTGCCGTCGTTTCCGCCCACATCAATCAATTTTTGTGGAGCCAATGGTTTTATCCATTCTTTTATCAGCGTTTTTTTGGCTTCAAAAGCGGCTTCGTCATAATTTGTTTTGTTGTAATAATCTCCCCATTCACTGGCTTCTTTCAGCGTCAGGCCTTTAATATAGTCATAAAGGCTTTCAACAATGTTTTCCTGTGATTTTTTTGAAAGGGTCGCAATTTTGGTTTCGGCTTTGTAATCCTCGCTGTGTTTGCTTTCCATTTTAGCGAGCAAGTGAATGTTTGGGTAAATAACTGAACTAAGCTTAGTACGTGTTGGCAGCAATGATGAAATCAGTTTCACGGGAATTCCATCAATGTGCGTTTGCATCATTTTGAAAACTTCGGTGCCGTGATATTTTGCCAAAACCAACGGCCCAAAAAAGTGGGTGATGAATTGCTTGTAAGCGCGCCATGGTTTTCCTTCTTCGTAAAAGTCAAAAGAAAGCGTGTCTATAAAAATTGGTTTCCCTTTGTGGAAAGTAACGTTGTAAGCAGAAGCATCCTTCAAAATAAAGCCTTTTGAAAGTGCGTATTTCTGGATTTTCAGGGTGTGGAGCGCAGCGTGTTTGTATTGCTCAAAGCTCCATTCGTACGGATTTGTAATGAAGGGAATTTCTTCGGGAGTAATGATTATTTCTTCCGAAGAGACCGAGGTTTCCTCATGCGGAATCAAAAGACCATTCGAAATTAGATTTTTAAAAAAACCGCTGTCCTTCAGTTTGTTGTATTGCGGAAAATATATAGGTTTGATGGCCCTTCGCAGGATTTTTCCATCATAAAACATATAACCCGAAGGGTCGCGAAAAGAGGCTTGGTGTGCGTCAGTTTTTTTTGTCATCAGTATCGGTGTCTTGCTCTTCAATGTCAATTGAATCGTAAGTATCTTCCTCTTCTTTTACCAATCCGAAAAAAGATTTCACCTTATACATAACGTTTTTTGAAAAAAGCAAAATGCCAGCCGCCGCCGCCACTACCGCCTGTACTATCATAGCTCCCAGCCCTGGATCGAAATAAAGAAAATTCATACCTATTGTTTTATTCTATGTTTGCCTTTCGGCGACAACAAATTAACTAAAAATCGCCGAGTTTATTAAGTTGCTCAGCGATTATTTTAAAATTGACTTAGGACTAATTGATGTAAGACATCTTTTAATATCACTTCTGCGCTCGTCCTACGTCTTATGTCTTACTGTCTTATATCCTCTTTTAAATCTTGTTTCGCTTACGGTCTACTTCCTTCAAATATATTTTTCGAAGTCTTAAATGGTTTGGTGTAACCTCAACATATTCGTCCTTTTGGATGTATTCCAAAGCTTCTTCTAATGAAAATTTAATAGCTGGAATAATTCGTGCCTTATCGTCAGCTCCCGAAGAACGTACGTTTGAAAGCTTTTTAGTTTTGGTTATGTTCACCACCATATCATCCTGACGGGTGTTTTCACCAATAACCTGCCCTTCGTAAATATCTTCGTTTGGGTTTACGAAGAAACGCCCACGATCCTGCAACTTGTCTATTGAATAAGGTATAGCTTGACCAGTTTCCATAGAAACCAAACTTCCGTTTTGCCTTTCAGGAATTCCGCCTTTCAAAGGTTGATATTCAAGAAAACGGTGCGTCATAATGGCTTCACCAGCGGTAGCAGTAAGCAATTGGTTTCGAAGACCGATAATTCCGCGGGAAGGAATGATAAATTTACATACCATTCGCTCACCTTTTCCTTCCATGCTAATCATTTCGCCTTTACGGATTGTAACCATATTAATTGCGGTTCCACTTACATCTTCTGGCAAATCGATGGTCATTTCTTCAACTGGCTCACATTTAACGCCGTCAATATCCTTGATGATTACCTGTGGCTGACCAATTTGAAGCTCATAACCTTCGCGGCGCATGGTTTCAATCAAAACCGAAAGGTGCAAAACGCCACGGCCGAAAACCATAAATTTATCAGCACTGTCCGTTGGCTGCATGCGCAACGCAAGGTTTTTTTCCAATTCCTTTTCAAGACGTTCCTTAATATGGCGCGAAGTAACAAACTTTCCGTCCTTCCCAAAGAAAGGCGAATCGTTGATTGTGAAAAGCATACTCATTGTAGGCTCATCAATGGCAATGGTTTTAAGTGCTTCTGGGTTTTCGGCATCGGCAACGGTATCGCCAATTTCAAATCCTTCAAGGCCAACCAAGGCACAAATATCACCCGCTTGTACTTCTGCAACTTTTTTACGGCCCAAGCCTTCAAAAGTATGAAGTTCCTTTATTTTTGATTTCACTTTAGAGCCATCGCGCTTCACCAAGGCAATCTGCATGCCTTCTTTCAACGTTCCTCTTTGCAAACGCCCTATGGCGATACGCCCTGTAAAGGAAGAAAAGTCCAAAGAGGTAATCAACATCTGTACGGTACCTTCCTCAACTTTTGGCGATGGAATGTGTTCCAAAACCATATCAAGCAATGGCTCAATATTATCAGTTTGGTTTTTCCAGTCATCACTCATCCAATTGTGCTTCGCAGAACCATAAACTGTTGGGAAATCAAGCTGCCACTCTTCGGCACCCAATTCAAACATTAAATCAAAAACTGATTCATGAACTTCGTCTGGGGTACAGTTTTCCTTATCCACTTTATTTATAACCACGCAAGGCTTTAAACCAAGTGAAATCGCCTTTTGTAACACAAAACGCGTTTGCGGCATCGGCCCTTCAAAAGCATCAACCAAAAGCAAAACACCGTCTGCCATATTCAATACGCGCTCCACTTCCCCACCAAAATCTGCGTGACCAGGGGTATCGATAATATTGATTTTTGTGTCTTTGTATACTACGGAAACATTTTTTGAGGTAATTGTAATTCCTCTTTCACGTTCCAAATCGTTGTTGTCCAGGATGAGTTCGCCTGTGTTTTCGTTTTCACGGAAAAGACTACAGTGGTGCATAATTTTATCAACCAGCGTGGTCTTACCGTGGTCAACGTGGGCAATAATGGCGATGTTTTTGATTTTCATAAACTTGCTCCTTTTTTTTGGAGGGTGCAAAAGTAGTGTTTCTAAGTGGATTAGAAATAAAAGTTGTGATTTTATTTTGTCAAAGAATTGCGATATATTTATTCTAAATATTTTGATATGAAAACAATTCTACTTTTCACACTTTCAATATGCTACGCTGTTTCAGGCTATGCGCAATTTGGGGCGCAACAGATTATTAGTACAACTACTGAAAAACCTAATTTATCCATTCCTTTTGATATAGACAATGATGGGTTTATAGATGTTTTGACAGCATCTGGTGAAACTTATAACCTAAGTTGGTACCGAAACCTTGATGGTTTAGGAAGTTTTGGTGATGAAAATATCATTGAAGGAACCAGCGCCTTTTATTTATCAGTTGAGTTTGTTGATATAAATACCGATGGCGCTAAGGATATTCTTTATTTAAGAAATAATCCTCGGCAAGCAGTTTGGGTTGAAAATCTTGATGGAGCAGGAAATTTCGGGACGGTACAAGTTTTTCTTGAAACTTCTGCACCAATTTATATAGCTGAAATTGATGCAATTGATTTGGACAATGATGGAGATCAAGATATGATTGCAATCTTAAATAAATATTCCATTTCTACAGGCCAAATTGTGTGGTATGAAAATCTTGATGGACAAGGCACTTTTGGCCCAGAAAATTTATTGGCGGATAATCAAAATGAATATGCGAAAATTGCATTGGAAGATATAGATAATGATGGGCTTTTAGACATTCTTGCCACAGAATTTGTATATAGTCAAGGCAAGATCTTTTGGTATAAGAATTTAGGCAATGCAACATTTGGCCCAATGCAGATTATATACCAATTTGCATGGGTACAATCTGGCGGAACTAACATTGTTGAATTTCAATATGCAGATGTTAATACCGATGGAAAAAAGGATATAATTATAACTTCTATAGATGATAATTCCTTTATAAATACCCATTGGCTTGAAAATCTGGACAACCAAGGAAACTTTGGAGATATTCAATTTATAATGGATACTAATGATCAATACCTTTTTTATGATCTTGACAATGATAACGACAATGACATGTTGTTGTGGAATCGATATACAGACAAAGTTTCTTGGAAAGAAAATGAAGACGGACAAGGAACATTCGGAACACCTAATATCATAACAACGGAAGTTGATTTCCCAACCGATGCCAAAGCAGCAGATTTTGATGGCGATGGTTGGCTTGATATTGCTTCTGCCTCTAGTGGTGACAACAAACTGGCTTGGTACAAAAACAACACTTTGGGCATTTCGGAAAATGAAATTGCCAACTACCGGATTTATCCAAATCCAACCAGTGGAGTTCTCTATATAGAATCAACGCTTCCTATTCCTCAACTTTCTGTTTTTAATCTTTTGGGGCAAAGCATTGCAACAAACCAAAACACCAATCAAATTGACCTTTCTAAAGCCGAAGCTGGAGTCTATCTTTTAAAGATTGAAGATGCAAACGGTAATTCAAAAACCCATAAAATTGTGAAGGAGTAATTGTTAGAAATATCCACTAGATTTTCAAAGTTGAGCGAAAGAAGCTTTTAACTACCTTTGCTTTAAAATAAGCTTTTACGATGCAACTGAATAAAATCCCAAAAATAAAACATACAAATTCAAATAATTTTTTCCTCCTAGCAGGCCCTTGTGCCATTGAAGGCGAAGAAATGGCGATGCAGATTGCTGAAAAGATTGTGAAAATTACCGACACCCTTGAAATCCCCTATATTTTTAAAGGAAGTTTCAAAAAAGCAAACCGCAGTCGCATAGACAGTTTCACGGGAATTGGAGATGAAAAGGCTTTGAAAATACTCCGAAAAGTTTCCGAAACTTTTGACGTTCCCACCGTTACCGATATTCACGAAGTAAGTGATGCAACAATGGCTGCGGAATACGTGGATGTTTTACAGATACCGGCTTTTTTGGTACGACAGACCGATTTGGTAGTCGCTGCCGCGGAAACAGGAAAAGTGGTAAACTTGAAAAAAGGTCAATTTATGAGTCCAGAAAGCATGAAGCACGCCGTGACCAAAGTAACCGATTGCAACAACGAACAAGTACTGATTACCGATCGTGGAACGATGTTCGGTTATCAGGATATGATTGTAGATTTTCGGGGAATTCCAACAATGAAACAGTACGCCCCAGTGGTTTTGGACGTAACCCACAGTTTGCAACAGCCCAACCAAAGTGCCGGCGTTACGGGCGGCCGTCCTGAAATGATTTCAACAATTGCGAGAGCCGGAATTGCCACAGGTGCCGATGGAATTTTTATTGAAACCCACTTTGATCCTGCAAATGCCAAAAGTGATGGTGCCAATATGCTGAACTTAAACCTGCTGGAAAAACTGTTGGCAGACCTTGTGGCCATTCGCAAAACAATCAACCAACTATAGTCTGCTATATACCTTGAAAAAAAATAAAGCGCCCTGCCATCTCTGGATGGCAGGGCGCTTTGGCTAATAACAAAACTCTATAAAATAAGCATCGTTAATTTTTAAAAAAGGACTGTGACCACTTGGGGCACAGTCCTTAACCTCATCACTTATAAAACTCCCCAATTAAATAAGTATTCAAATATCGTATTTAATCCGTTAACAGTCAACAGGGATTTCCCCCTTTTTTATACAGGATTTTCCCTGTTTTTTACCACTAAATATCCTTAAAAAAGGAAAAGCTGCTTCTGAAAAGAAACAGCTTCTAACCTCGTGTCAAAAATTAACTCCCCAATTAATTTGATAGTGTAAAGATGCGAAGAAGGACAATGCCAGTCAAGAGGAAAAACCCTGAATTTGAAGGGGGAAATCCCCCTTTTTTTCTGTATGTAATTTCTTACTTTTTAAAATATTAAATTTCACGACCTAAATATTATCAAAGATTTATTTGGTTTGAAAGAATTTTTACATTTACTTTGTTTTTCAAAGTACTTTATTATGAGCGAGCAAGATTATCTAAAAGACATCAGCGAAATCAAAAATCTAATGAACCGTTCCTCACGGTTTATTTCACTTAGCGGCCTTTCCGGTATTTTTGCAGGTATCTACGCTATCATAGGAGCAGCTATTGCCTATGCATATCTTTTCCCGAAACCCGGTGAGTTTCTTACCCTCCATAGTTGGAATTTTAAATTGCTGCTCGTTCTTTTGGCCTCTGTACTTTTGCTCAGTATAATAACAGCTTATCTGTTAACAACCCAAAGGGCAAAAAGAAACAATGAAAAAATTTGGGATACAACTACCCGACGGTTACTGATCAACTTTTTAATTCCTTTGGTTACCGGCGGAATATATATTATTATAAAACTCAACAGCCAGCATTACGGCCTCACCGCCTCACTGATGCTTATTTTTTATGGACTTGCACTCGTGAACGCTTCAAAATATACCATTGGCAATGTGAAATATTTAGGTTATGCGCAAATAATCACTGGTCTTATCTGCGCCGCACTTCCAGGCTACGGATTTTGGTTTTGGTTGTTAGGGTTTGGGCTTTTTCATATTATCTACGGAAGTATTATGTACCTTAAAGAAAGAAAAAGTTAAGCGTGGGCATTATAGACAACATAAACAAACTTTTTGATCATCGTATCCGTTTGGGGATTATGAGCATATTGGTAGTTAATGAAGATGCCGATTTCAACCGGCTAAAGGAATTGCTGGACGTTACCGATGGCAATCTCGCCAGCCATATAAAAGCGCTGGAACAAGCCGAGTATATCTTGGTG
>Ga0209344_10001811_pt1 | contig 26101 bp, 26 predicted proteins | sample Cruoilmetagenom6_FD_187293 | JGI IMG/M metagenome (GOLD analysis project Ga0209344, IMG submission 187293) | Oil polluted marine microbial communities from Coal Oil Point, Santa Barbara, California, USA - Santa Barbara Oil Seep Sample 6 (SPAdes)... | ecosystem: Environmental > Aquatic > Marine... | reverse complement strand
ATCTACAGATGTATCTAAATAAAATCTAGTATAATTGAAATATATCAATTCCAGTGAGATAATATTTCGTTATTCGTTGCCATCCCCAATCCTTGTCATTAGCTAAAGTGAGAGCACCGTGAGCACTTATTCCAACCATATGATTTCCTCCAGTTACAAGTTCAGATGTGCTTTTATAAGAATTATCCCAATAATCGCCATTGTAATTTCCATAAGGGTCTGATACAGATTTACAATAGGGATAATTATCTGATCCCCAGCGTTCTTCAAAACTTCTTGTTCTTCCGTCAGTCCAAGAAGAATAGGGCGTAAGGGCGATGTCATTATTATATTTTGAAATATATCCTCGCGTTGCTTCTGCTCCTTGTCGGATACGAGGATATGTTTCTTCCCACTCATAGCCATTATATATTTGATTTCCAGGAGTAGCGTTGACCTTAAATCCCTCAGTTGCATATTTCGTGGAATAAAGAATTTTCCAATATCCATAAGTGCGAAAAGCTGTTGTCATAACTTTATTATATTCCATTGGACCTGTCCCAGTAATTTCTCCCATTCCCCAGACATATTGTTCAAGAGGAGGTTCGTTAATAACCCATATATTTTTACTGGTATCACTGTAGCGAACCCTTATTTTTGTTCGGTACTCATCATAAGAAGAATCTGGTTTATGAACATTAAATATAATGGATGTTTTGTTTGTATCGTTAGTTGCTTCAAAAATTACTTCTTGATCAATAATAACATCATTAATAGAATTGTAAACTCTTAGATTTCCGTTACTTTCGTATTTTATCTTAGTTACTGAATTATAGGGAATTGTTCCATAGATTTTTCCTGATAAATCTTTAATTGCATATGAATGATTTTTAGATTCAATTCGAATTGAAGTATCTTGAGATTCACTTCTTGTATATGACCATAATCCAACAGAAATTCTCGGACCTAAAAGAGGAATTAAAAGTCGTTCTTTTTCACCCTCTGAAATTGTAAAAAAGTGAGCTCGATTGATTGTATTGAAAAATCTATAAACAGGTCTATTTCCCGTTATATCTCTAGGAACATAATAAGCTATTCCTTCATACCGCCATTCATCTGAAGAGTATGTTGCAATAATGTCGTCTTTTTCGCTTCTAGAAATAGTAAAGAAGTGAGATCTGTTTAAGGGAGAGTAAAATCTATAAACAGGTTTATTTCCAGCTGATGTATTAGGAGTATAATAAGCTATTCCTTCATACCGCCATTCATCTGAAGAGTATGTTGCAATAATGTCGTCTTTTTCGCTTCTAGAAATAGTAAAAAAATGAGTTTTGTTTAAGGGAGAGTAAAATCTATAAACAGGTTTATTTCCAGCTGATGTATTAGGAGTATAATAAGCTATTCCTTCATAACGCCAAGTTGATGTTGCTTGGACGGTATTAGTGTATCCAAAAAACACAGAAAAAATTCCCACAAAAAAAATAGCTATACCAAAATATATATTGATTGTTTTTGTATTTTTCATAAAGTCTAAAAATAAGACTATGCCTAATTTATATAAATTGTAACATTTATTTTATTTTATTTCCAATTCAGGATATGAGTTGATGGATTCTTCCCATCTTTTTAACATTTCTGAATCAATATTTGTACTTTCAGCTAAATAATAAAGCAGGGAATGCTTTTCTAATTCTACTTGTTCTGCCACTTTATCCTTGTCTGTTTTTTTTGCTTTGGAAGCACTTATTTTCTTTCCAGTATTTATATTATAATAGATCGTGGTTTTATTGAGTTTTGAATCTCCAGAAATCATCGGAATATTTTTGGAGACTTGCTGGTAGGCAATAAATTGTTCTTTTGGATAATCAACTAAAGTTTGGGACATAAATTTATTCCAAATTGGTCCAGCTACAAAAGTTCCAGCTGCTCCTAATCGCATAGGGTGATTATTGTTATTTCCCGCCCAAACTCCGACTGCTAGAGAGGGTGTGTATCCAACAGTCCAAGCGTCTCGATAATCTTGAGTAGTTCCTGTTTTAGCTGCTACCGTATAACCATTTATACGGAGAGGATTATTAGATCCAAAAGTTGGTATGCGAGACTCGTTGTCAGAGAGGATAGAATTTATTTTTCTAGCAATTTCTGAACTCATAGCTTGTTGTTCTTTTTTAGAAAAAGCAGAAATTTCTTTTCCATTGGATTTGTGTATGCTCAAAACAGAAGCTAAATCATTTTTTTTTCCATCATTGGCAAAAACAGAAAAAGCAGAAACTTCTTCCAAGAGTTTTATCGATCCTCCTCCAAGAGCGAGAGCCAAACCATAATTTTGCTTATCTGTTAAAGTAGTAATTCCTAAGCGTTCGGCTAATTCAATGGTTTCTTGTATACCAGCCAAATAAAGAGTTTTAACTGCTGGAATGTTGAGTGACATTGCTAGAGCCTGACGCATAGAAACTCGTCCGTGAAATTTTCCATCATAATTTTGGGGAATATAATTGCTACCACTTCCGTCTGGTCCGAAGTTTGTTGAAGTGTCATATAAAAGAGTTTCTGGTTGAAATTCTTTTTCAAAGGCTTTGGCATAAACAATTGGTTTGAAAGAAGAACCCGGTTGTCTTTCTCTGATAGATACATTAACTTGTCCGTCTATTGATTCATCAAAAAAATCTATTGATCCAACCATAGTTAAAATTTGTCCAGTTCTTGGATCTATGGCGACTAGCGATGAATTGCTGGCCCCATATCCATTCAAATGTTTATGAGATTCTTTTAGAATTTTTTCAGCCATCACCTGTTTTTCCCAATCAAGAGAAGTAATTATTTTTAAGCCTCCTTTTTCTAAAAAATCTCTTCCATATTTTTTTTCCATTTCATTCAAAACATACATCACAAAATGAGGAGCTTTTATATCTCTATTTAATGGTTTAATTTTAGCGGAAGTATCTTCTTGCAAAGCTTGAACAGCTATTTTTTTATCGATCAAACCAAGTTCATGAGTGCGTTTAATTATATTTTTTTGTTTTTTTATAACTTCATTAAGATTTTCACCATAAGGTAAATAGAAAGTTGGGGCATTAGGTAAAACAGCCAATAGCGTAGCTTCATCTAGCGTTAAATCTTTAGCATCTTTATTAAAATATGTTTGAGCAGCTGATTGAATTCCATAAGCATTAGCTCCGTAAGGAACTTTATTCAAATACATATCCAAAATCTCGTCTTTTGAATATGATCTTTCAATTTTTATTGCTAAAACAGCTTCTTTAATTTTTCTTTTAAAAGTTTTTTCTCTTGTTAAAAAAACACTACGAGCTAATTGCTGGGTAATAGTAGAGGCTCCTTGTTCAATTTCATCAGCTTTTAGATTAGCTTTGATTGCCCGAATATTTGATTTTAAATCTATACCAAAATGATTATAGAAGTTGTTATCTTCGGTAGCAATTGTTGCCCAACGCATAACATTAGGAATATCATTATGTGGTATGACTTTTCTATTTTCTTCGCCAAAAATTTTATAAAGTATATGAGTGCCATTTCTATCATAAACTATAGAGGCTTCATTCATTTCAAATTTTTTATCGGTAACTTCGGTCGTATTTGTGTAAAAGTAAATGAAAGTTAAGAAGAAAGCTAGAATTATTGAAACAAGAACATCAAAAACCCCTAATAATATTTGAAAAAAGAGATGGAAGTATTTATTTTGTCGAGTATATTTTTTTTTGGGCATTCTTCACAATCTAAATTAGTAAAGTTAGTTAGTAATTATAATATTGTTTAGTGATGATGTCAATTATTTGCATTTATTATCAAAATTTATTATAATTTTAAAATGGGTAAGTATTTAAACTTTAATAAATAAATAAGATTATGAAAAAATATTTTGCTAATCAAGAAGACAATTTTCAATCACAGAATAATCAAGATGAATTTTTAAACGAAAGGAAAAGAAGTATTATCGGCGGAATCGATAAATTGATGGCGGTTAGTCTTTTTATGATGTTCCTTGGGATACCTTTATTTTTTACAGGACTTACTTTTCAGGGAATAGTTTTTGAAAAACAAATATTCTTTTATTTTTGGGCACTTCTAGCTTTAATATCTTGGGCAGCCAAAGGTGTGATTTTAGGTGAAATGAAAATAAGAAGAACACCGTTAGATATTCCCATAATTGTTTTTTGGTCAATTTATGTTTTAGCTACAATATTTTCAGTGGATAAATGGCATAGCTTTTGGGGATTTTTTGGAGACCCATCAAGAGGATTGATGGGAGTAACTGCTTTAGTAATAATTTATTATTTAATTTTAAGTAACTTTACCAAAAAGAGAATGCAGTGGATGATCGGTGGTTTGGTAAGTTCCAGTGTTTTAATATCTGTGTGGTCATTGCTATTATTTATGGGAATTGATTTTATTCCAGATAATGCGAAAGCATTTATTCCCTTTAATTTAATTGGGACATCAGTTGGGTTAAAACTATTTATTGGAGCTATGCTTCCCTTGATTATATTAATTATTTTTAAAATGAAAACTGAAGGAAATATAATAAAAAAGTTTCTTTTTTATGGTCTATTATTATTTATCCCAATAAACTTATTCCTAACTTCAGTTCTTTATGAAAAAACAAGTGCGTTAGTTATTTTAGTAGGAATTGGATTCTTATTACTTTATATTCTTTCCCATGTTGTGCGTCCAAAAGTTAAATTAATTTGGATTCCCATGGCTGTTTTCGTATTGGCAATGATTGTTTTGATGGTAGGTCAAAATAATTTTAGTAGAATTGATATTCCTTTAGAAGTTAGTCCAAACGCTAAAGTATCTTGGGAGGTGACTAAAGGAGTCTTAAAAGAAAAAGCTATATTAGGGTCAGGTCCAGCTACTTACGGTTATGATTTTTCTGCGTTCAAGCCACAAGAGTTTAATAATAATACTTTTTTTGAACTAAGGTTTTATCAAGCAACGGGTGTATTTTTTGAGGCAATTGCAACAATCGGTATTTTGGGAACATTAGCATTTTTGGTACTGACAATTGTTTTTGTGAATATATCTATTTATTTAGTGAGTAAAGATAAGGATAAGAATAAAATATATTCACTGAGTTTATTATCAGCGATTTTAATTTTGATGGCGGGATCATTTTTAATGAGAGTTGAGGGAACAATTTTGCTTATTGGCGGATTGCTTGGTGCGTTGGCAATGGCAACTATGCTTTGGGAAAGTGGTGTTAAAGAAAAATCTATTAACTTATCTCTCAAAGCTTCACCTAAATTTGCTTTGACACTAGCTTTTCTGTTTATAATAATTAGTTCGGGAGTAGCTGCCTTGTTTGTGTATATAGGAAAGGCTTATGTTGCTGATATTTATGCTGGCAATGGACTTAGAAGTTTTGATGTTTCCGAAAAATCTGTTACGAATATAATGAAAGCTATCAATTTAAATAATAGAGAGGGAAGATATTATTCCAGAGCTAGTCAAGAATTTATGGCAATAGCAAACAAGGAAGCTCTTAAGTCAGCTGATGAACAAAATATTGATTTAATAAAAGATAATATAAATAAATCTTTATCTTATGGCAAAGCAAGTGTTGAATATATGCCTAATGATGCATTGAATATCTCAGTTTTAGCTCAGATTTATGAAAACGCAGGATTATTTGTGGCGGATACATTGGAGTTGTCTATGAAAACCTATGAGGATATTTTAAAAATAGAACCTCATAATCCAATTGCTTATTTAAAAGTTGGACAAATCAAAATAACTACGGCATCTTTCGAAGAAGATGAATCTAAAAGAACAGAGATAATAAAGAAGGCAAAAGAATCTTTGCTTACTGCTTTAGAGAAAAAAGCTAATTTAGACATTGCTTATTATTATTTATCAATTGCTGAAAATGCGTTAGGAGAAAAAAGTGAAGCTATTATTTCGGCATCTAATGCTGTGCAGTTAAATCCTAATAATATAACCTATTTGTTTAATCTAGGTAGACTTTATCAAGATAGAAATGAAGGTGAGGATAGTAAAAATGCTCAAAAAATATTTGAATATATTTTAACTATCAATGCAGATGATGTTAATACTAATTTAGCTTCGGGATTATTGTATGAAAGAGCGGGAGAAAAGAACAAAGCTATTAAGCGATATGAAAAAGTAAGTGCGTTGATATTAGGCGATAGTGAAAATGAAAAATCTACCAAAGAACAGCTTAAAAAAATGATAGAGAATGTTAAGACGGGCATTAGTAATGATCGTTCAGTTCAAGAGCAGGTCGAGACTCCGAAAGAAGATGAACAACTACAAATTGATTTGAATCAGGAAGAAAAGCCTGCTGAAGAAATTCAGGAGCCTATTGAAGCTCCAACTGAAGAATAATAAAATTTAAAGAAATCTAATTTATTAAGAACCAAAGAAATGGCAATAAAAATTACAGATCAAAATTTTAAACAAGAAGTTTTAGAAAGTGATAAAGTTACCTTGATTGATTTTTGGGCACCATGGTGCGGACCTTGTCAAATGATGGGACCAATTATTGATGAACTTTCTAAGGAAGTAGATGGAAAATTTAAGGTAGGCAAACTCAATGTTGACGAAAGTCCATCTTCCGCTTCAGAATATGGAGTTATGTCTATTCCAGCTTTGAAAATTTTTAAAGATGGGAAAGTTGTTAAAGAGTTGGTTGGAATTCAAAATAAAGAGGCTTTAAAAGAAGAACTAGAAAAACAAGTTACTTAACCAAGCTTGTCCGCTTTGAGATTCTGTAGGGGTTATAAAATAAAGAAGTATCGTAGATATCTACGGTATTAAAAAACATTACCATATTACATAATATGGTAATGATAAAAAATATAACAAGAAAACAAGCATATTTCTAAAAAAACTAAGCAAAAGATTTAAAGAATAATTAAAAAAAATAAAGAATGCTATATTAGCCATATTACCAAATACATCCAAAGACTTTCTGATAAACAACAAATTGATAAAGAAGTTGGCAATCTTTCGATCGAGAGTGTAGAATGGGTTAGGTAGAATAAGTAAGTACCTAGGTACTTACTTTAGATGTATCTAAAATAAACATATGAATATAGATATATTATCTATAACGAATAATTTCATAGAAATTGCTAAAATTTTTTTGAATTCAAGTTTTTTTGGGGTGGTTAAATTTTTTATAGCAATTTACGTGACCGTCTTATTTGTTGATTTGGTCTTATTATTGATAGTTAGAGGATTAGGTGGAAACATTCGAACAGCTTTAAGTGGAACTGATATGCCTACTACTTCAAAGAAAAAAATACAGAAGAGATGGATGGAAATTGAAAATCGATTAAAATCAAATGAAGAGTCTCAATATAAATTGGCTATATTAGAAGCAGATGGGTTTGTTAATGAAGTTCTTTCAGGGATTGGCTATAAGGGTAAAAATATGACAGAGAAACTTGAGGAAGTTACAGAAGAGCAACTTGATGATGCTCAAGTGATAAGGGAAGCTCATAAGACTAGAAATGAAATTATCAATAATATAAATTTTTTTATTGATAGAGAACACACGCAAGAAACAATAAATATTTATAAAAGATTTTTAGAAAATCTTGAAATGATGTAATTTTAGTAATCTAATATATAAAATTATTATGAAACCAAAAACAGAAAAAATACATGATTTAATAATTGTAGGGGCGGGTCCAGCTGGATTGGGTGCGTCAATTTATGCTTCGCGTTATAAATTAAAACATATAATTATTGGTGAAGAAATTGGAGGACAAGCCAGAGAAGCTTCAAAAATTGAAAACTGGCCAGGAGAAAAAAATATTTCAGGTAACGATTTGATGGACAGAGTTGTAGATCAGGCTAAAAGTTTTGGAGGAGAAATTATTCAATCTTCTGTAGAAAAAGTTGAAAAAATAAAGGATAATTTTGAAATATATGTTGGAGGAGAAATTTATAAATCAAAAACAATTATATTTGCACTAGGAATGAAACCAAGAAAAATGAATGTTTCTGGAGAAAATAAATTTATTGGAAAGGGAATTTCTTATTGTGCTACTTGCGACGCTACTTTCTTTCGTGATAAAGTCGTAGCAATTGTAGGTGGTGGCAATGCAGCAGCGATGGCCGCTGTTCACCTGAGTGATTTTGCAAAAAAAGTTTATCTTTTACATAGGAAAGAGGTAGGTTGGAATCCGACTCGTCAGGAAGAACTGAAAAAAAATTCGAAAATAGAAATAATCATTTCTGAAGGCGTAAAAGAAGTGAAAGGTTCAGAAAAAGTTGAAAGTATCATTTGTGAATATAATGGAACAGAAAAAGAATTGACTGTGCAAGGACTTTTCATTGAAATCGGATCTGTTCCGGGTGTGGCGATTGTTAAAAACTTGGGAGTAGAAATTGATGATCAAAATTATATAAAAGTTAATCAGTCCCAAATGACTAATATCGAAAATGCTTGGGCAGCGGGAGATGCTACAACTGGTTCTAATAAGTTTCGCCAAATAATAACAGCAATGGCAGAAGGAGCAGTAGCTGCGGGAAGTGTTTACAAAAAATTAAAGTTGTAAGTTTGCTTTAACAATGTGTACCTTTTAAGGTACCTTAAAAGGTACACAAAAAAGTTTAATATATAGATTATGAAAAATGATAAGAAAAAAGATTATCTTGATTGGGATGAAACTTTTATGTTAATATCTGATTTAATAGCCCAAAGATCTAAAGATCCTAGTACTCAAACGGGGGCTTGTGTGGTTGATGATAATAATATTGTGGTGGGACTTGGATATAATGGATTTCCTAGAGGATGCCATGATGATATTTTGCCTTGGTGTCGTGAGGGAGAATTGACAAAAACTAAATATGCCTATGTAGTTCATGCTGAAGCTAATGCAATTATGAATTCAAATATGGATGTTCGTGGTTGTAAATTATATTGTAATTTATTTCCTTGCAATGAGTGTGCGAAGATTATTATTCAGAGTGGAATAAAAGAAGTCATATATGAGTCTGATAAATATAAAGATGTTGATATATTTAAGGCATCTCGAAATATGTTAAAAGTAGCTAAAGTAAAAGTAAGAAAATATAAACCAAAACATAAGTTAATTTTAAGAAAAAGTAAATAATGAAAAAAACAATTTTAGGTATAACTGGTGAAATAGCTAGTGGAAAAGGGACTGTAGCTGAATATTTAATCAAGGAATACAACGCAACATCTTATAGATTTTCAACAATGCTTCGGGATGTAGCAAGGAGAATGTATCTTGAAGAAACACGAGAAAATCTTCAGAAATTATCTACGATTTTTAGAGAAAATTTTAATGACAATTTATTATCAATGGTTATCTGTAAAGATGTAAAGGCCGATGATAATAATTTAATTGTTATAGATGGTGTAAGAAGAAAGGCCGACATAGAGTTTTTGAAAAAGCTTTCGGGTTTTAAATTAGTTTATATGGAAGCTGATATGCAAACTCGTTATGAAAGAATAATTAAAAGAGGGGAAAATTTAGATGACAACAATAAGACGCTTAAAGAATTTGAAAAGGATCATCAGAGAGAAGCTGAGTTGCAAATCAAAGATTTGAAGAATAAAGCGGATATAATTATTGATAACAATGGTACATTTGAAGATTTATATAAACAGGTTGATGAAATTATTTTAAAATAAAGCATAAATACTTAAATATAGAATTATGAAAATATTGAGACATAGTACTGAAAAGTTGAAACAAAAAAATAGTTTCGTGCTAGTTATAAATAATGGGGCGGAAATTGATGGGCAAGCAGAAGCAATGCTTCAAGCTCTGCATTCTCGTTCTACAGGAGGTATAAAAAATCATCTAAGAATTTTAAAAGAAAAAGGAGCTGATAATTTTATGGAACAATTTTATGTTGGTTACGGACATAAATCCATTGGTGATTGTGGAAGTGCAACTGTTTTTGTGGAGGGAGTTTCAATGTTGGTAGCTAAAGCAATTCAGGATTGGAGATTATATTCTGGACAGGAAGCGTCTACTCGTTATGTTGATTTTTCTAAGCAAATATTTTTAAATCCAGCGAAGACAAAAGCTGGTGAACAAATTTTAGAAAATTGGCGAGAATTTTATTTAAAATCACAAAAACCAGTACAAGAACATTTAAAAGAAAAATATTCTCGTCAAAAAAATGAAAATGAAAATATTTATGATAAAGCTATTGTTGCTAGAGCTTTTGATATTACTCGATCTTGGTTACCAGCTGGAGCGACAACTAATGTTTCTTGGCGAATGAATTTTCGTCAGTTTGCTGATGAATTGATGTTGCTTCGCTATCACCCTTTAGAAGAAGTGCGTGATGTTGCAGAAAAAACTGAGAAAGCACTTAAAAAAATGTATGCTAGTTCTTTTGGACACGAACGATTTCCAAAAACTGAAAAGTATAATAAATTTTTGATGGAAAAAAAATATTATTTTGAAAATACAAAGGCAAAAAATTTTCAAGTTTTATTTAACGGAATTGATAAAAAATTATTAAATAATTACGCAACTGTTTTAAAACAAAGACCATTAAAAGCAGAATTTCCAACAGCTATCGCTGAATGTGGAGTGGTAGGTTACGAATTTTTGTTAGATTTTGGATCTTTTCGTGACTTACAAAGACATCGAGCTGTTGCTCAAAGAATGCCTCTACTGACTTTGCGACACGGGTTTAATGAGTGGTATTTAGAATCTTTACCAAAGGATTTACGAAAAGAAGCTAAAGAATTTTTGAAACAGCAAGTAAAATCGATTAAGCAATTAAAAGTTAATAAGTTTGATAAACAATATTATATTCCGATGGGTTATCAAGTGCCTTGTCGAGTGATTGGTGATTTAAAAGCATTAGTTTATTTAGTGGAATTGCGTTCAACAAGATTTGTTCATCCAACTTTAGTTAAGCAAATATTAAAAATGATCAAAGATTTAAAAAGAAAATTTAGTAATTATGGATTAGTAATTCATCAGGATGATGAACCAAATCGATTTGATGTTAGAAGGGGAGAACAGGATATTATTGTTAAGTAGAAAGCAAAATGTAGTAAATATTAAATATAGAAATTATGAAAGGGAGGTTTATAATAATAGAAGGGGTTGATGGTAGTGGGAAGAAAACACAAACAGATTTATTGATAAAGAGACTTCGAAAGGATGCTCAAAGAGTTAAAACAATTGATTTTCCGCAATATGATAATAATTTTTTTGGAAAATTAATTGGAGAATGTTTAGCGGGTAAGCATGGTGATTTTACTAAGCTAGATCCTAAAATTGCTTCAGTTTTATATGCTGCGGATCGTTTTGAGTCCAGTGAAAAAATAAAAAAGTGGCTTAAAGCAGGAAATATTGTAATTGCTGATCGCTATGCTAATTCAAATCAAATCCATCAAGGTGGCAAAATTTCAGACTCACGGAAAAGACGGGAATTTTTGGAATGGTTAGATGAAATGGAGTTTGATATTTTTAAAATTCCAAAACCAGATGCAATAGTTTATTTAAATGTTCCATTACGATTAAGTTTACAATTACTTGAAAATAGTGATGCTAAAAAAAGAAAAGTTTATTTAAATGGAAAAAAAGATGCTCATGAAAGTGATCTGCAACACTTAGCAAATGCTAAAAAAAGTGCCTTAAACTTAGTCAGAGAAAATAATAATTGGATTGATATAAAATGTGCTAAAAATGGAGTGTTATCAAGTCGAGAAAAAATTGCAGAAATAGTCTGGAATGAAGTTAGAAAAGTAATAAAATAAAAAAATAATAAAGAAATAATAAGTCCCAAATCAATATGAGAAATACTACCACATTACGTAATGTGGTAGTATAATAATAAATATAGAGAAAAATTTAATTTTTTAGGGTATAAATTTGTGGCAAAAGTAAAGCCTGCTAATATATCAATAGAAGAAAGGCGTAGGGTTATCGGTAATTTTTTTGATTTGATATCTAATCTTAGAACTAAGCAAGAGATTATTGATTTATTTGTTGGATTATTAACTCCCAGTGAATCATTAATGCTAGCACGACGACTACAAATAGCAAATCATATTATTGACGGAGATACTTTTGATGAAATTAGAAGAAAAGTTGGGGTTGGTTTTGGAACTATTGCAAAAGTAGAGCGTTGGCTTTATAAAAGAGACGAAGCTTACAAAAAAGTAATGATAAAAAGATGGACTGATAATAAAAAAATGCATATAAATAAAAAAAGTAAATATGGCAGAAGTGCACTAGATCGCTATCCTCAACATAGATTTCTAAAAGATTTGTTAGGATTATAAAAAAAATTAATTTACTACTACATTACGTAATGTGGTAGTGATGGTAATATTATAAATAAGACTATGAAAATTAAAGTTAAAAAAGTAAATTCGGAAGCGAGAATTCCAGAATATACTATTGAGGGTGATGCGGCGATGGAACTGTATTCAGCTGTTGATATAACTTTAAAATCGGGAGAAATTAAATCTTGTGAAACTGGAATTGCGATGGCTATTCCAAAAGGTTTTGTTGGTTTGATTTGGGACAAAAGTGGAATAGCATTAAAGGGTGGGATTAAAACTATGGGCGGGGTTATTGATAGTAATTTTTGTGGAGAAATCGGCGTAATTATGAAAAATTTATCTGATAAAAATTACGAAATAAAGAGAGGTGATAAAATAGCTCAGATATTGATTCAAAAAGTAGAGAGTGTTACGATTGAGGAAGTTGAGGAATTAGATGAAACTGAAAGAGGAGCGGGAAGATTTGGAAGTACGGGAATTAGATAATAAATCGGCGTAAAGTAATTATTCATTTTTATTCACAAAATTTACAGTTTGTCATCTCGGAAAGCAGAATATCTAGGTGAGTTTACGAACCATAGATATTTGCTTATCCGCGATCCAGAGAAAAACAATAAACTGATAATTCTAGATCACGGATAGCAAAAAATTCTAATCCTCGCAAACTCGGAAAAGAATTTCTAACTCCCAAGATGACATTAACTGGAATAATTGGAAAGAAGTGAATAGTTACTTTATAGGTAGTCAATAATTTATACAAATTTAGTATAATCTAGATTATACTAATCATAATTATACTAATAAAATTATTAAATATGACAAAATATATACCAACAATCGGGATGGAGATACATGTTGAACTCAAGACGGAGTCCAAGATGTTTTGTAAATGCAGAAATGGAATGGGATTAGAAAAAAAACCGAACAAAAATATTTGCGAAGTTTGTACAGCTCAACCTGGAACTCTCCCAGTTCCTAACAAAAAGGCAATTAAATTTGTGCAATTGGCGGGGTTGGCTCTTAATTGCAAAATAAGAAAAGATTCAAAATTTGATAGAAAAAATTATTTTTATCCTGACATTCCAAAGGGCTATCAAATTTCTCAATACGATCAGCCTCTTTGTGAAAACGGATTTTTAGAAATTTCTAGATCCCAGATAAGTGATTTTTCTTCTACTAATACTTTGCAGAAAAAATCTACTTTTCAGAATGACAAAAAAGGTGATGCACTAAATATTAAAATAGGTATTACGAGAATTCATTTAGAAGAAGATACTGGAAAATTAACTCATCCAAAAGGAACTAATTATTCTTTGGTGGATTTTAATCGAGCGGGAGTGCCACTTATGGAACTTGTTACTGAACCAGATTTTAGCAGTGGTTTAGAAGCTAGAATTTTTTGTCAGAAACTCCAACAGATTTGTCGTTATATAGGAATATCTGAGGCTGATATGGAAAGAGGTAACATGCGTTGTGAAGCCAATGTTTCTATTCATAAAAAAAATAAAGATAAATTAAGCGGAATAAAAGTTGAAGTGAAAAATATAAACTCATTTAAATTTGTTGAAAAAGCGATAAATTATGAAATAATAAGACAGTCGGAAGCTTTGAATAATGGGGAAGAAATTATTCAAGAAACTAGGGGCTGGGATGCTAATCGAAATGCGACCATTTCTCAAAGAACAAAAGAAACTGCTGCGGATTATCGTTATTTTCCTGAACCAGATATTCCTCCAATGAAATTTAGTGATGAATATATTGAAAAAATAAAATCAGAATTGCCAGAACTTCCCGATAAAAAATTAAAAAGATTTATTGAGCAATATGGCATTTCTCAGGAGGGTGGAGAAACTTTGATTTCTCAAAAAAAATTAGCAAATTATTTTGAAAATACGGTAAGTGAAATAAAAGAAAAAATTAAATCAGGTGAAATAAAGGCGGAAGAAAAAAAGTTGATAAAATTAGTAGTTAATTATTTAAATACTGAATTAAGAAAGCACTTAGTAGAAAATCAAGAAAAAATAGAAAACATTAAAATTACTCCAGAAAATTACGCTGAACTTATTGGAATTGTGGCTGATGGGAAAATTAACTCGAGTGCTACTCAAATTGTTTTAGAAGAAATGTATAACACAGGAGGAGACCCATCTCAAATAATTGAAGAGAAAAATTTAATGCAGATGGATAATGATAAAGAGATAGAAAATATTATTGAAAAAGTTTTAGCAAATAATCAATCATCAGTGAATGATTTCAAAAATGGAAAAGAAAATGCTTTAAAATTTCTTATGGGTCAAGTAATGAAAGAGACGAAAGGAAAAGCTAATCCACAAAAAGCAATGGAGATAATTAAGAAAAAAATAAAGTAAAATTAAGTTTATAACTAAATTTTTAGAAATTTTTTAGTTTCTTTTTCGATTTCTTTATAATTTTTTAGCCATTTAATTCGTTTATCTTTATTAAACCAAGTCATTTGTCTTTTGGCATAATTTTTTTCGGCTAAATATATTTTTTCTAATAATTCTTCTTTACTTTTCACCACTCCATTGATAAATTCTGGAACTAAAGCATAACTTAAACCAAAGCTTTGAAGTCTTTTCCGGCTAACTCCTTTTCTATGAAGATTTTTGACTTCTTTGACCATTCCTTTGTTAAATCTTTTCTTCACATTTAATTTTATTCTTTGATGTAATTTTTCTTTGGGTTGCTTGATTCCAATTTGTAAGAAATTGTATCTTTTATTGATAATATTTTTCTTTGCAGGAACTTTTCCTAGAGTTTTACAAATTTCAATAGCTCGAATAAGTCTCACTTTATTTTTAGTATCAATATTTTTGGCTCGTTTAGCGTCTAATTCTTTTAAATTTTTAAATAATTCTTTATCACTTTTTTTACATAATTTATTACGTAATTCTTGATCTGGTTTTACTTGGGGAAAATCTATATCATCGACAATGGCTTTTATCCAAAAACCAGTCCCGCCACAAATAATGGGTATTTTTTCACGAGATAAAATATCTTTGATATGACGGAGGGCTTGTTTCTTAAATTTGGCAACATTATATTTTGTGTTGGGGCTAACGATGTCGAGCATATAATGAGGAACTATTTTTTGTTCAGTTTTAGTAATTTTGCCAGAGCCAATATCCATACACCGATAAATTTGGCGACTGTCAGCAGAAAGTATTTCTCCATTAAATTTTTTAGCAAGCTTAATCGCTACAGAAGATTTTCCTGAAGCAGTCGGTCCGAGAATGACAATGATTTTGTTGTTTAATTTATTTACAGTATTTTTCATAAAATTATTTCATAAAGTTATTTTTTTTAAATACTTTCGATCAGTGTCATCTCGGAAAGTATATTTTTCATTACGAGTTTACGAGTGATAGAAAAATAGCTTATCCGTGATAGGGTATTGCTTTTTTCTGGATCACGGATAGTAAGAAATTCTAAAGCTCGTACCTCGCTAAGAATTTCTAACTTCCGAGATAACAGAGTGTAAATTACTGGTGTGATATTTATATAAACTACAAATCAATTGTCCCTTCTAAATTCCAGATGTTAGCTTTGATTATTTTTACTTTAATAATTTTTCCAATTAAATTTCTTTGATTTTTGATTATTTTTATATTTTTAGCAGTTCTAGTTTTTCCGTAATAAAATTTATCCTTATTTTTTTCAACAAGTACATCAAAAGTTCTTCCGACATATTTTTTGTTATTTTTCAGTGAACTTTTTTTGAGAATTTCATTAAGATATTTTTCTCTATCAACTTTTTCTTTTTTAGTAATATTATCGTTCATATTCCAAGCGACTGTTTCAGGACGAGGGGAAAATTGTCCAAAATAAACCATATCGTAGCCAACTTTTTCCATTATCTTAGCTGATGCTAAAAATTGTTTTCTTGTTTCTTCTGGAAAGCCGACAATAATATCAGCAGAAATTGAGTAAATAGTTTTTGGTTTGTTTTTTTCAAAAGATTTTTTAATTTTTTTAATAAGTTTTAAATAATAAGAGGAAGTATATCTTCTATTCATTTTTTTTAGAATTATATTATCGCCAGATTGAATGGGAAGATGAATATTTTCACAAACTTTTTTTAGTTTAGTTACAGTTTTAATTAGTTCATTAGACATATCCTTAGGATGGGAGGAAACGAATCTAATCCAAAATTCTCCAGAAATATTATTTATTTTTTTGAGAAGTTGAGAAAAATTTATAATTTCATTTTGTTCATTTTTTCCAGCATAACTATTAACATTCTGACCAAGTAAAGTAATTTCTTTGTAATTTTTGTTGACTAATTTTTTAATTTCTTGAATGATTTCTTTGACTGGACGAGAAACTTCTTTTTCTCTGGCGTAAGGAACGACACAATAAGAACAAAAATTATTGCAACCTGTCATAATGGGGATGTTAGCTTGAAAATTTGAAGAATATTTTGGAGTAATGGAAAGATAGGGGGAGTTTTGAGTTTTGAATTTTGAATTAAACAAACTTGTGTTTTTTATATAAGTTTCTGGATCACGGATAGATGAATTTCCATCAACTCGCTTTGCTTGTTGGGAAATTCTATCTTCCGAGATGACGGGGAGGATAATTTTTTGAAAGTCTTTGATTTTGCAGAATAAATCAACTTTGTCTTGAAGTCTTTTTTGGACATCTTTTCTGTGAGTTAAACAACCAGTTAAAATTATTCTTATTTCAGGATTTTTCTTTTGAAGATTATGAATTTGTCCATAAACTCTATCTTCTGCCGTTTGACGAATTCCACAAGTATTGAAAATAACGAAATCGGCTTGTTTAATTTTTTTAGCAAGTTTAAACTGATGATTTTCTAAAAAGGAAGATAATCTTTCACTGTCTGAAAAATTCATTTGGCATCCAAAAGTTTTTATATAATATTTTTTCATAATAAAATAGTAGGATAAAAAGTTTGTTTAAGCAAGTCTCGTTCTTTAGGAAGAGCAGGATTAAAACATAAAAAAAGAGAGAAGTCAATTAGCTCGTTGAGCGAGTTTTTGACTTCCCTCTTGGGGGAACAACTAAGCGGGTCTGGGATGCTTAGTTGGTGATAATTACGGTGCTACCGCTGGAGCCCGTTGCGGCTCCGATGCCAACAACACTGAGATCGACATTTCCATTGGTCATAACGACGGCGTTCGGAGTGAAAGTTGTCATGGAATTATTTGAGTTAATTCCAGCGGCTCCGATAAACGCGGAGGTCTCACCGTAGATTCCAGTGTTTAACACGGCTACACCTGGAGCCGTTGAGTGGTCGACCCAGTTGGCGGCAAATGCGTCGGCATTTCCAATTGCTCCCACTGTTTGATTGAGATTGGCAGATGTTGTAATGCCTGATGCGGGCATCCAAGCGTCATAATTGACATTCTGTTCGAGGTACCCGTTGCTGACGCCACCATACACACTAACACCACCATACTCGGCGGCGAAGGCAGGGGCGGCGACGGCGATACAAACTGCGACTGCAAGGATGATCTTTTTCATTGTGAATCCTCCAAAAAAATTTGTTCTGTAGTTTGCCCCGAGACAACCTCAGGGCAATTTTTTACAACTATTTTTCAGGCTACCGACCTGAAATTTTAAAATTTCTACCTCCTTGGTTTTTTAAATTTATTTGTCAAAAATCTATTGATTACTATAATGATTGCATTATACTGTTTTTTTGTCAAGCATTTTTTCGTAACCATTTACCTTTATCTACAGAACTTATAATTTGTCATCTCAGCAAGTAGATTTTCTTCTTATGTCATCTCGGGAGTTAGAAATTCTTAGCGAGGTGCGAGCTTTAGAATTTCTTACTATCCGTGATCTAGAAACTTACAGATACATAATTCTGGATCACGGATAAGTTGTTTTTCTATCACTCGCAAACTCGTGATGAAAAATATACTTTCCGAGATGACATTGGCTGAAAGTATTGGAGAAAGACGAGTAGTTACTTTTATTTTAGTTGATTTTTTATGTTTAAAATGATATTATATAAATTAGTTTAGTATTAATAATATAAATAAAATTATGAGTAAAAAAGAAAGTAAAAATATTCACGATTTTATAAAAAAAAGAAAATATTTAATTTGGTGGACTGATAATTGGGATGGGCTTGAGGATGAAAATGTTATAGAAGCGACTTTGAATTACGGTGATTGGGATGATGTGCAAGAGTTGATTAGAATTTTAGGGATAAAAAGAGTAGCGGAAATTTTTCGAGATAAAACTTCACCAGATAGAATGCGATGTAATTATCATCCAATGACGAAACATTATTTTAATTTATATTTTAATAAATATGTTCCATCGGGAAATATTAACCAAAGAGCAAAAAGAACTCTTACCTCTCGTAGCGAAGTTCTCTCGAAACTTTAGATTAGTTGGTGGGACAGCTATTGTGCATCTATAGTTTAAGTTAAATATAATGAGGTCTAATCAAATTTTATGATCACAATAATAATTTTTATTTTAATATTAGGTGTTTTAATTTTTGTTCATGAATTGGGACATTATCTGGTAGCAATTCGAAATGGTATTAAAGCCGATGAATTTGGTTTTGGTTTTCCACCAAGAATTTTTGGTGCGGTAAAAAATGAGAAGACTGGAAAATACAAATTTATTTTTGGAAGTAAAGATATTAAATCTAAAAATACAATCTTTTCATTTAATTGGATACCGTTGGGAGGATTTGTAAGAATAAAAGGACAAGACGGAGAAAGCAACGCAAAAGATAGTTTTGCCACAAAATCAGCTTGGGTAAGAACAAAAGTTTTAGGAGCAGGAGTAACAATGAATTTTATTTTAGCTTGGTTTTTATTAGCGATTGTTTTCAATCAAGGAGCTCCTCAAGCAATTGGAGATGAAGAAAAAGTCAAAGAAGCTAAAGTTCAAATATCTCAAGTAGTTAAGGGGTCGCCTGCGGAAGTAGCAGGAATTTCTATTGGTGATGAAATTGAAAAAATTTGTAATGCTGACGGAAATATTTGCAAAGAGATAAAAAAAGTTGAAGAACTACAAAGTTTCATTGCTAGCCAGAAAGGTCAGGAAACAAAATTTTTTGTGAGTAGAGGAAAGGAAAATTTAATTTTGAGCGGAGTGCCAAGATTAGACCCCCCAGAAGGAGAGGGAGCATTAGGAGTGCAATTGAGTAGAACAGCTATGGTTAGTTATCCTTGGTATGAAGCGATAGGAAAAGGATTGATGGCAGTTTTTGATTTAACTATACTTATTATAACGACACTAGGATCTCTTTTAATTAAACTTTTTACAGGAGTTAAGCCGTCTGTTGATGTGGCTGGACCAATTGGGATTGCTCTGATGACCAAACAAGTGGCGGCGTTGGGCTGGGTTTATCTTTTGCAATTTACAGCGATTTTGAGTATAAATTTAGCAATTATCAACGCTTTCCCTTTCCCTGCATTAGACGGAGGAAGAATTTTATTTATCATTATAGAAAAGATTAAAGGTTCGCCAGTTAGCCAAAAATTTGAACAAATAATGCATACAGCTGGATTTAGTTTACTCATTTTATTGATGATCGTAGTAACCTTTCATGATTTTATTCAATTTCAAATAATAGAAAAAATAAAAAATTTGTTTTAATTTATGAAGCAATCAAGGAATATTATCAAAAAAGATCGAAATAGTAAAAACATTGCTTTTGTTGATGGTCAAAATTTATTTTTAGGAACAAGTCAGGCTAAAAAAGGATGGACTGTTGATCTTGCAAAACTTAGGATTTATATAGAGAAGAAATATAAGGTAGAAAGAGCTTATTATTATTTAGGTTGTGTTAATAATAATTTTCAAGGATTGTATGATGAAATTCAAGAAGCTGGATTTATTTTAAAATTCAGAGAACATAATACTGTTATGCTTGGCAAAAAGAAAGGAAATGTCGATACTGATATAGTATTTGATATTATGAAAAAACTTTATAGAAAAGATAAATTTGATAAAATTATCTTAATTTCTGGGGATGGTGATTATAAAAAAATGGTTGATTTTTTGATAGAAGAAAATAAATTTGAAAAGATATTGTTTCCAAATAAAAAATTTGCGTCTTCTTTATATAAAAGCATTACAAGAGTTTATTATGATTATTTAGAGAACTCAAGAATTAAGATAAGTAAACAATAAAAAAAGAGGGACCTTAGGTAGTTAACCGTTCGGGACCTCTTTTGTCTTAATGCTTATATTATAAAGCATTTAAAATAAATGTCAATGTGTTAAAATAGATTTATGAAACAATCAAAATTATTTACAAAGACGCAAAAATTTGCACCTAAGGATGAGGTAAGTAAAAATGCTCAATTGTTAATTCGAGCTGGTTTTGTGCATAAAGAAATGGCAGGAGTGTATTCATTTTTGCCTCTAGGGTGGAGAGTGATGGAAAAAATTATGCAAATTATTAGAGAAGAAATGAATGCGATTGGCGGGCAGGAAGTATTTTTAACTTCGCTTCAAAGCAAAGAAGTTTGGGATAAAACAAATCGTTGGAGTGATGAAATTGTGGATAATTGGCTTAAAACAGAATTAAAAAATGGGACAAAATTAGGATTAGCTTTTACACATGAAGAGGTTATTACAGCTATGATGAAAAATTTTGTGAGTTCATATAAAGAGTTGCCTTTTAGCGCTTATCAATTTCAGACTAAATTTAGAAATGAAGTTAGGGCAAAATCAGGAATTATGCGGGGGAGAGAATTTATTATGAAAGATTTGTATTCATTTTCTCGTACTGAAGAAGAACATAATGATTTTTATGAAAAAACAAAAGATGCATACAGGAAAGTGTTTGACCGATTGGGTATTAAAGAGAAAACGTATTTAACTTTTGCTAGTGGAGGAACTTTTAGTAAATATAGCCACGAATTTCAAACAGTGTGCGATGCGGGCGAGGATATTATTTATATTGATGAAGAAAAAAAGATCGCAATAAATGAAGAAGTCTATAATGACGAAGTTATAAAAGACCTGGATCTTGATAAAGAAAGCTTAAGAAAAGAAAAAGTAGCCGAAGTGGGTAATATATTTACACTTGGAACAAAATTTTCAGATGCTTTTGATTTAATATATCGTGACGAAAAAGGAAATGAGCAAAAAGTCGTGATGGGATCATACGGACTTGGACCAGCTCGAGCAATGGGTATTATTGTAGAATTGCTAGCTGATGAACAAGGAATTATTTGGCCAGAAAGTGTGGCACCGTTTAATGTGCATTTGATAAATATTGGAGAAGATCAAAAGGCAGAGAAAATATATAATGAATTGCAAAATAATGGAGTTGAAGTTTTATGGGATGATAGAAAAGATAAAAGACCTGGTGAAAAATTTGCTGATAGTGATTTGATAGGAATTCCTTGGCGAGTAGTAATTAGTGAAAAGTCGTTAAAAGCAGGTGGGATAGAAATTAAAAAAAGAAATAGAAAAGAAAGTGAAATTGTGAAAATAAGTGAACTTATGAATAAAATAAATTTAAAAAACAAATGCAAGAAATAATAATATCTTGGTTTTCAGGAATGCCTAAAGAATTAGCAACCTTTCTTATGTCAATGCTTCCCGTAACAGAACTTAGGGCATCAATACCAATAGCTATTCTAAAATATGAGCTTTCTCCGCTTAGTGCGTTTTTTTGGTCAGTGCTGGGAAATACCTTTTTGGGAGTTTTGACTGCTTTGCTCATAAGTCCAGCTACTAAATTTATAATTGAAAAAAATAGAATATTGAATAAATTTTGGCAGAAATATATTGGAAGACTTCACGATAAACATAAAGAAAAATTTGATAAATGGGAAGCTTGGGCAATAGTTTCTTTTGTGGCAATTCCGCTTCCAATGACAGGAGCTTTTAGCGGTTCGGTGGCAGCTTCAATTTTTCAAATTAATGTTAAAAAAGTTATTCCTTTACTTTTTTTAGGATGTTCTATTTCTGGAACAATTGTAACGTTAATAACAATAATTTTTTTTTAGTAAAGAAATGGATTATATAAAATAACTAATAATTTTTTTATGAATAAATTAATAATAGGAAATTTAAAAATGAATATTATCTCTAAAATTGAAAGAGATAATTATTTTAAAAGTTTTCGAGAAAGTATAAGGGGTAAAAAATTTCAAAATACTTCTATTATTCTTTGTCCGCCAATTATTCATTTGGAATATTTTCTAAAAGGTATAAAAAATAAAAATGTTTCTTTTGGTGTGCAAAATATTTATTGGGAAAACTCAGGAGCATATACTGGAGAAATTTCCTCAAATATGGTTAAATACATAGGAGCTGAATTTGTAGTGGTGGGTCATAGCGAAAGAAGAAAATATTTCAATGAAACTAATAGTGAAGTTAATAAAAAGATAACTGCTATTTTTAAAAATAAGTTAACGCCAGTGATGTGTATCGGTGAAAGTTTGGCAGAAAGAGAGGCAGGAAAAACAAAAAAAGTTATCACGGAACAAATAAATAAGGGGCTAACTGAAGTTTCTAAAGCTAATATTTCTAAATTAGTTATTGCCTATGAGCCAATTTGGTCAATAGGAACTAGCAAAATTTCAACGGGAGAAAAAATTATGAGTGTGAGAATATTGATTCAGAAGATTTTTGCAGACAAATTTGGTTTGGCTATTGGGAAGATGCCAAAAATATTATATGGTGGTTCTGTAAATTATAAGAATATTAAAGAAGTTTGTTTAGAAGCAGGAATGGATGGAGTTTTGGTTGGGGGAGAATCTTTGTACCCAGCATCGTTTATGAAAATAGTTGATGTTTTAGAAGAAGAAAATTAGTTTTAATAATTAAATTTAAAAAATATGTTGGTTAGAGTAAAAGATATATTGGATGTAGCTAATGAAGGAGGGTATGCTGTGGGAGCTTTTAATACCATAAATTTGGAAACTACACAGGCTATACTGGAAGCTGCTAATGAGAAAAAATCTCCAGTAATTGTTCAAATTACTGAGAAAACTATGGACTATGCGGGAGGTCGAGCTATTTTTAATATAGTTAAAAATATAGCTGAATTTTATTGTAACGATATTCCTGTTGGAATTCATTTAGATCATGGAAAAAGTCTTGAAATTATAGAAAGGTCTATAGAAATTGGATTAACTTCAGTAATGTATGACGCATCAAGAAAAAAATACTCTGATAATTTGATGACAACTAAAAGAATTGCTAAATTTTGCAAAGAAAAAAATGTTGATTTACAAGCTGAATTAGGTAGCGTTCCCTACATAAAAGAAACTGGCTCTAGGGAAATTAACTGGAATAAATATATGACAAATCCCAGACAAGCTGAAGAATTTGTAAGAGAAACAGGAATAGATGCTTTGGCTGTAGCAGTTGGTAATGCTCATGATTTTGCTAAGGAACGCAAAGAGCCAGATTTTGAAAGATTAGCTGAAATTAACAGAAGATTGCAAACGCCACTTATCATGCACGGTGCTTCAGATTGGGAATCTAAAAATGTTAAAAAAGCAATCAAAAATGGAATAAATTGTTTTAACGTTGATACAGCTTTAAGGGTAGCTTTTATTTCAAGTCTGTCAAAAACAATTGATGGCGAAGATACTGTATCGTTTGATCCTAGAGAACATTTAGGAAAAGCAAAAAGAGTGATAAAAGAAGTAGTAAAGAAAAAAATAAGTATTTTCGGAAGTAGTGGTAAGATGTAAGAAACCCTAATATTGTTTACAAAAATTACTAAATAGATCAAAATTTGTGAAGGAGAAAGGTGAATAGTTACAAATTCGGAACATTGAAAAATAAGCTTAGATAGGTTATAATTACAAAAAGTAAAAACTAGCTAGAGGTGATGCGATGTGGTTTTGTGGTGCAATGGTTTATAAATATATTTAAATATGCTTAAAGATTTTAAAAAAGATGAAAGAATGCAAATAAATAGTGTTAGGGCTAGTAGCAATTTTAGGGATGAAAAACATCTTTCGAGAATTGGTGATTATATGCGACACACCACAAATCCTGAGTTAAAAAGATCTCTTGACGAAAATAGAGAGGAACTTAATGCATTGTTAGCAAAATTAGAATTTGCTTCTGCCCCTGATTTACGTAGAAATGCGATGATTTCTGCTTATATAAAAATGAATGAAGATTTGAAATTAGCTGTTGATAAGATTAAAGAAATTTTGCGAAAAGCTCCAGTTGAATTAAAAGATAAAAAGGAAATTAGCGAAATTGTTAGTTGGTTTAAAAAAATAATGCCTGATTCTAAAAAATTAGCAATATCGGTTTCTGCATTGTTTATCTTAATAGTTAGTAAAGGAGAGGAAACTATTTGGGAATTATTAGCTAAAGATAATGAAGGAAAAAATACTGAAAAAGAAGTAGCAGATGATAATATCAATATTATCAGAAAAAATATTAGTGATAGTGTTATCAGCAAAGTTAATAATAATGTTATTAGTAGCATTAATGAGAATAGTATCATAAATTTGTCAGCTAAAAATGCTAAGGAAAATAGTTTTGAAAAGAAGACAGTAGATAATATTAGCAATAAACTCAAGTCTGATGTAGATAAAGATACCGACAATAAAATTGGTGTTACTAATACCATTGATGTTTTGCCAAAGAAAGATGGTATTAAACTTTCATCAGAAGAAATTGAAAAAGATAATTTAAAGAAAGTAAAAACATTATTTGGAATAAGATTATTTGCTCGTTATCCAGCAACAATGATTATGGTTTCAGATATGGGATTGCCTGAAGATATTTCGATAACATTTCAAAAACTAAGAAGTTCAAAAGATTATTCAAATGAAAAGTTTGGCGATCTCTTAAAAAAGAACGCAGAGAAATTTATTCCAGGAGAGTTAGAAAGATTGGATGAATATTTATCATATAGGTTTAGAAATCAAAAATAACTTAGCACTGAATTTTTTTTATATAGCTTCTGAAAATAGGATATGATAATTTTGAGGGTGATAAAATTAATATTAAAAATATATGAATAAAAAAGAAATAACAATTGATGATTTAGCGATGATGGTTCAGAATGGATTTATGGAAGTAACTGGAAAATTTGACGAAGCAAATGGAAAATTTGATGACATCCGAGATGAATTAAAAGATACTTGGGATGAACTAAAAAGTAAAATTGGGGAAGTTAAAGAGAATATTGCTTTTCTCTCTATGAAAATGATTTTTCAGTCTGAATTTACTATACTTGAGAAAAAAGAAAAAAAAAAGACTAAAGCTCTAGTTGTAGAATTAAACAAAAGAGTTAAAAATTTAGAGAAGCAAGCTCAAATGGCTTAGGTAATTTGTTTTTGGTAATTTTTTGTAGCTACATTCAACAATTAACTGCGACAGTCCCATAAATATTAATTCCAGTTTTATTAAAAAATATCCTCAATAGGTATTTTTCAGTTCAATCTTTTACAAGGATGATTATTGATTAACCATTCAGCTTTTAAAATCTCTTCTTCTGCTAGTTTATCTTTATGATTAGTAATAGAATCAAGTTTATCCTTAAGCTCTTGGTTTTCTTTTTTTATGTTCCTTATTATTTGTTTTTAATTCTTTATTTTTTAAACTAAATTCTTTAGCTTTCTTTTTTTTGATGTTTCTAAGTTCTATCAAAATAAGCTGTTTTTTACGAAGAAAACGCATCCTTATTCGTAGCTTTTTTTTAAGTTCTTTGATAATCGTTATTGTGTTTGTATTTATTTTTATATAGAAAGTGTAGCAGTTACATGATTTACATTTATTATTTTTTGTGTTAGAATTTTAAATTAGTGAAAGTGTTTATATGTATTAGACCTCTTGCAAAACTAGCTTCTATAAAAAACCAATCTTTTTTGCTAATTTTTTTCTCTAGTT
>Ga0209344_10001810_pt1 | contig 26109 bp, 22 predicted proteins | sample Cruoilmetagenom6_FD_187293 | JGI IMG/M metagenome (GOLD analysis project Ga0209344, IMG submission 187293) | Oil polluted marine microbial communities from Coal Oil Point, Santa Barbara, California, USA - Santa Barbara Oil Seep Sample 6 (SPAdes)... | ecosystem: Environmental > Aquatic > Marine... | reverse complement strand
ACAAGGCAGGATTTTTTGTTTTATTGATTATCTATAAAATAACTGTGTGTAATAATATCTTCCATGTGAATCTTTAATCGCTGCAATACCTATATGCGTAAAATCACCTTCAATATTTGCCTTATGGCCAGAACTATTTAACCAATTATTTATAAAGCTTTTGGCTGTTGGATAACCAGAAGCAACATTTTTCACTGGTCACTTATTGCATTTACTTTCTGCGGTAATTCTTAAACTAAACGCCAAATCGGTAGGTTACTTTTAAAATTACTGACCTGTTCCTCAAGTTAAAACCATTTGTTTCATTATTCTGGTTGTATATTAAGAAAATGTCTGATAAAGGAGAATAGCGCCATTGCAATCTTGAAAACATGCTGAAATTTGTACTTTGAGAGTTATATTGAATAGTGTTATTAAAAAATAATTTATTTGTAAAACTTAAAAGACCATTAAATTTTATCAAGTTGATATCTGTTTTACCATAATTCTCAGGTAAATCAATTTTATTATAAACATAATTTATATTAAAGTTGCCCCAATGACCAAAACGCATTTTACCTGTTGCAGATAGAGACACAATAGTACCGTTATAAAAATCACCATAAGAAATCTCTGTGCTAAAATTAAACTTCTTTCTTACGTCGGAATTGTAATAGATAGTCCCTTTCCAAAAATTGTAATTTTGAACTGGCAATGGTGTAAACTCGTCTCCTAAAAATCGTGTAGGAAACTGTAAGTTAACTTCTCTATTTGAAGCCCAAATTGTTAACGCCGAAGTATTTCGAAAATCAAAATCATAGGCAAAATTATTATCACGATCGTTCAAATCTCCATTACTATTAAAATACATATTATGCCATGTGCGTACTCGATGTCTAATCAAAATATGATCCTTTTTTTTGGGAAAAAACCTATAATAAACCCATGGATTTACAAAGAAGTATCCAGATTTTATGGTTTTATTTGTTAAAGCGTCAAAATTATTCTGTCGAGGTACAAAGCCCAACTCGGCATTATAAGTTTTATCGATATTTTCTAAAGTCCATCCCGTTCCTAATCTTCGGTTGATATAATTGCCTCCAATTCCATAAAAATTCCCTTTTTCTCCTTCATTCGTAATAGTAGTATGAAATTTTATATTATTATTAAAATTTCCTTTTTCAGAAATGTAAGTAAATTCTGCTCCATAATTTCTGTTGTAATCATTAATATTTTCATTACCAGTCTCTTGTCTATTTATAAATAATCCTTTCAACTGTGAACGTTTAAAAACTTTTTGATTAAATGCTGCCACAGTATAATTTTGTGCATCTGTTTCCCCTTCACTTTTTGTTTGTACGTTCATAATACCTAGTCTCATATTATCGGTAATATTCCCAGTGACTCTTGCGCCATAAATTATAGGCAAATTTTCACCATCTTTGAGACCAATTCTTCTAGAAAAAAATGGTTTAACTTCATAGCTTCCAAAATTCGAAAAAATATCACTATTCTCAACAAAAAACTCTCTACGTTCAGGTAAAGAAATATCAAAACGAGTTATGTTTGTTATTTCTTGATCAACATCAGCATTAGAAAAATCTGGATTAAAAGTAATATCTGCATTCAAAGATTTTGTAATACCAACCTTGATGTCCAATCCAGCATCTATATTTGTCACAGTTGATTTATTATCAGCCAAATTATCTTTGAATGATGATAGGGTTGAGTACGGTTTTATAAAAATTGTCTTTCTTTTTACGTCAGGAATTTCTTTCCAATGTAAAGTTCCAAGATAATTAACATCAATCCCATTAAAGTTTACAGGAAATTGTGTCCATGTATAATAATAATTTTCATTTTTATCTCCTCTTATGAAATTAATTCCCCATACTAAATTATCCTTGTTATAGCGTAAACTAGTAAATGGTATTCCAATTTCTGCGAGCCAATGATTATCATATTGCTTTACTGAAGAAAACCATCGTTCATCCCATGTTTCTGTATAACTGGTTCGAGAGCCTTCAATTAATAGACTCCCTTCTAATTCAGCGCCACCACCGTTAACACCAAAAATATACCCACTTTGTTTTTCATTGATTGGATCCAGAGCAATGGTAAAAGAATCACTATCCCAGTGTGCATTGTCTGAATCTCTTTGAAGGGATTGAACTATCCGCTCTCCTTCATCGTAACATTTCACCAGAATATAAAGCATCTCATCATCATAAGTTAATCGCACTTCTGTTTTATTTTTGGCAAATCCGGAATCAGTTGGATTGTGATTATATAATTGGTCTATTATGGTATTTGAGCTCCATTCGTTCAAATTAACGATTCCATCAATTTTAATTTGAGTTGAAGATTTGGTTATATTATAGGAGTTTTTAACATTTTTCAAAGTGTCACCTTGTGAAAAAATGGGAAATGAAATCGTAAGCGATAGTAAAAATGCTATAAAATGTTTGGCCATGTTTTTTGGCAAACATATATTTAGCGAGAGTTATAAACCTCCTAATTCCGTTAATTTGAAATAAACTTTAATAGATATTTAACTTTTTAGATAAATTCAAAAACACAGGTATGACCGAAATTATTTATCGGATTCTGTTTTGAAAAAATTATTTTGATAAGTTCTGGGGCTTATAGATGTTTCCTTTTTAAAAGCATAATAAAATGATGAGATAGAATTGAACCCTGTATCAAAAGCCAAATCTTCAATTTTACTGTTAGAGTCTTTTTCCAAACGCCTTTTTATTTCATTAACTCTTAGAGTATTGACTATTTCTGGGAAATTTTTATTATAAATCAGTTTTACAGCTTTTGATACCATATATGTCGGCTCATCAATACTCTCTGAAAATGAATTTAATTTTATATCAGAATTTCTATATAACTTATCTTCTTCCAAGGCTTCTCTAACCTTTGATATAAGTTTCTCCGATAAATTGGAAATCTTACGCTTTGGAATAATAATTTTGGTTTTTAAAATATAGAAAAACATCGAATAAATAAGTATAGTAGCAAGGATGACCCCTAGAAGGTATCCATTATAACTTTGCGAAAGATGTTGCATTATAAATAGGGCACATAAACCATAGAGACCAATTAATAAGCTATAATTAAAACGCAACGAATTTTTATCACCCTCATGTCGTTTTGATTTAAATAATATATAGTTAACCACTACTAGATAGATGAATAAAACGATAGTTGCTAGATAGTAAAAACTCATCACCGAATTCTCACCATATTGAAAGTAAAGAATAAATCCAGCTATAGGGAAAATGAAATGAATAGTATCTGACAAGACTAATTTTGGCTTTTCAAGAGTGGAATTTTTAAAATATATGAATGAAATTGGAGCTATTAGAGCCAAGCCTAGGAACCCTAATCCTCTTATAAGTATATTAACATCACCAAATAAGAAAAACATTGAAGATTTTGAAATCCGTAAGGCCACTGCTAAAAAAAGACTGGCCAGCAATAAGTTCCTTGTTTTACTTTCATTTCTTATAAAAATTAAATAAAAAATTAAAAGTAGACTCATCATAATTAGTCCGCCTATGAATAAAGCCAAGAGTATACTCGTTGAATGACTCATAATTCTTATATGTTATCTGTACTTATTATTATTACTTTTGAAACAGTTTGTTCAAAGTCCTTTTAGTTAATTCAGAATAAAAGAGAAATCAAATTCTAAACATCAGACTTGATATGGGAGCATGATGCAAACCGTCCAAATCTACGAAAATATATAAATAACTTATAGAACAGGATACCTTATCTAAGTATCACCAGACTGCTTCACAATGATTGCTTCTTATGCTAAAGTACAAATACTGAAATTTATAATGAAAAGCTTAGCGATAAAATAACTGTGTGTAATAATATCTTCCTTGTGAATCTTTAATCGCTGCAATACCTAAATGCGTAAAATTACCTTCAATATTTGCTTTATGGCCAGAACTATTTAACCAGCCATTCATAACACTTTTAGCGGTAGGATAACCTGATGCTACATTTTCGCCAGCGCTTTTTGCATCTACTTTTTGTTGCAATTCTTGAAACCGAGCATTGAAATTATCATGGCTAATGTTGTTTTCAGAAATCATATAGTAGGTATGATCTTTGGCTAAGTTGTCTGCAACGCTATTTCTAACTAAAGAAGATTCACCAATACTTTGCCTATGTTCATTTACTAGTTTTAGAATTTGCTCTGTAATGGATAATGGGCCGCTAGTAATTATTACTTCTTCTTCAGGTGCAATAATACTTTCATCTTGAGAACAAGAAATTACAATAAAAAATAAGGGGAGTATCCAGAATTTTATCTTTCTACTCATCATAAAATGGTTTTTTACTATATAAGATAACTATCAAAATATTTTTTTAGTATAAAAACATCTTAATAAAACTGTTAAGAACAATCAGTTTTGATAATTGTGCATAGGATATAAAAAAGTTATATTTAGTTTTAAATATTTTTTTATGGAAAAAGAAAAGCCAGAATGGCTTCAGGCACTAGAAGCACAGTCATGGCAGGCAGAACTTATTGCTTCTGGACTGGCAATCTATGGTTCAATATCTATGGGTGTTTATTTAGATTATTTTTCTGACTGGGCAGTATTGCGTTTTGAAGAGCGCACATTGAATATCTTAACATTTATGTTTTTATATATTTTTGCGGCACATGCTTTATTGGTTATCAGTTTTATTACCCATTTAGTATTACGCATCCTGTGGGCCGGTATTTTAGGCTTAAGCTCTGTATTTCCTAAAGGAGTAAATACTGAAACAAAAGTATATCCTGATTATTTTAAAGAGAAACTTAAGAGAGACTATCCTGATTTATCAAAATATTCACTTGAATTGGATAAAATGTGTAGTCTCATATTTTCAGTACTTTGTGCCATGGTGATTGTATTAATCAATATTTCACTCTGGATTGGAATATACTTATTGGCCAGTTTTTTATTACTCAAATTTTTACCTGTTTCTATTGTTAATTTTATAGGATATATTTTTATCGGAATTTACTTTCTCATTGCTATAATTGGAGGAATTATGACTCAAGGAAAATTCAAAAATTCTAAAGTTTCAAAAAAATATGGATATCAGCTAATTATGAATACAAGTAAGTTTGTTTACTTGATTGGTAATAGATCATTTAATTATATAACGCAAACGATACGTAGTAATACAACATCAAAATCTTTTTTTATAGGGATGTTTGCCATACTTATTTTGAGTATGTTCTTCGCCTTTCCAAGATTCATTAATATAGTAGAAGTATATAAACCAGAATTATTTGCAAATGTAAGTTCACATGAATCATATGCTGTTAAAGAGAATTATAAAGATCAATTAGATGAAAAACTAATTTTACAACCATATATTCAAAGTGAGCTGATAGAAGTTGATTTTTTGCAAGTATATATTCCGTTGTTTGAACGTGAAAAACCAATAATAGAAGATGTGTGTGATATATATGTTTGGAACGATGATATTTCAAAAAATGAAAATAGGCTACTTAGAGCAAGATCAAGAAACAGATGTGCTCCGAAATATTATAATTTAATGATAGATGAAAAAAACTTAAAGAATTTAAGTTATCATTATAAAAGTGAGTTTCAAAATGATAGGGGTGGTTATGAGGTTTTTATACCAATAGATAGTTTAGATATGGGTCACCATGTATTAAAAATTGGAAGTAAATATAAGGGTGGTGATCAAAATTATATAAGAAGCATCCCTTTTTATAAAACAAAATGATTTAGATCAACAATGGTTAGTATGTTGATCTAAATCATTTAAATACTTTTAGTTATAAAAAATTTGTAGGTAAAAATAATTACCATTTTCATCTTTTTTAACCGCTATACCCGTATGAGTATAATCACCTTCAACATTAGCTCTTAGCCATACCCTGCTTAAATAGGCATTCATGGCTTTTTCAGCACTAACGTCAAATCCAACATTTTCAGTTACTTCTTTAGCATTTGCTTGTTGCTCAAGTGCTTCCCACCTAATTTCAAAGTTGTCATTGTTGACATCTTTTTTTGAAATCATGTACTTCACATGCTCAGCAGCAAGTTGATCTGCTAATGAATTTCTTACTAATTTGGATATGCCAAGTGATTCTCGATGATCATTTACCAATTGTATGAGCTGATTGGCAGTTTTAATTTCATCTACACTTTTTGTACTATCTATAGGGTTATGAGACCAAGATAATAACAACAAAAATAAGGGGAGCATCCAGAAAATAGTCTTTCTACTCATAATAAATTGTTTTGTTATATAACGTTAATAACTCTTTTTTAGTATAATTTAATATGATTTTATTTAATATGATTTTTAGCTCAAATTAATGTTAGATATAATTGTTTAAACAGAATAAGACTATTTTTTAAATCTTCTTATTTTAGCATTATGAAAAGGGTATTATTTATCGGATTGGTCTTTCCTGAATCCAGGTCAACCGCTGCGGGTACTCGTATGCTACAATTAGTTACTTTTTTTAAAGAACATAATTACAATATTACCTTTGTAAGTGCCGCACAAGAAAGCCCGTTTTCAGACGATTTAGCACAGTTAGATGTTGAGCAGGTACCAATTGAATTGAATAATGCAAGTTTCGATACTTTTGTAAAGGAATTGAACCCGGAAATTGTTGTTTTTGATCGCTTTATAGCGGAAGAGCAATTTGGTTGGCGTGTAGCCGAAAATTGCCCCAATGCAATTCGTGTGTTGGATACCGAAGATTTACATTGTTTAAGAACTTCAAGACAAGAAGCTTTTAAAAAAAATATACCCTTTGAAATAACTTCCTTATTCAAAGCTGATATTTGTAAAAGAGAAATTGCAAGTATCTATCGCTGCGATTTGTCTCTTATAATCTCTTCTTTTGAGTTTGACTTATTAACGAATGAGTTTAAGATACCAAGTGAGATTTTGCTTAAAATTCCTTTTATGTACGATAGAATTACTGAGGGTCAAATATTCAAAAAACCATCTTTTGAAGATCGAGTTGATTTTATAAGTATTGGTAATTTCAAACATGAACCTAATTGGCAATCAGTATTGTATCTAAAAAAGACGATTTGGCCATTGATTAAAGAAGAATTACCAACTGCGAAACTTTTGATCTTTGGAGCTTATGCGACTCAAAAAGTAACCGATCTATATAATGAAAAAGAAGGATTTATTGTAAAAGGTAGGGCAGAAGATGCACTTGAAGTTATCACAAAATCAAGAGTTTTATTGGCTCCTTTACAATTTGGAGCAGGTTTGAAAGGAAAACTTATAGATGCAATGCAAGCCGGAACTCCATCAGTTACAACTTCAATAGGGGCTGAAGGAATGCATGAAAATTTACTTTGGAATGGTTTTATAGCCAATACACCAGAACAAATTGCTAGCAAGGCGATTGAATTGTATACAGAGCGTGAAACATGGATGAAGGCGCAACAAAATGGCGTGAAAATCATCAATGAATTATATGATAAAACATCATTAGCTAAAAAGCTATTACTAAAACTAAATACAATTCGTAAAAATATTTCAGAATACCGTAGTCACAATTTTATAGGCGAGATATTGCAACATCATACTTTGCAAAGCACTAAATATATGAGTATGTGGATTGAAGCTAAAAATTCTTAATTTTAGCTATGGAAAAAAATGTATGCACAAGAAGAGAGGCAGTAAAGTTAACTGGATTAACTGCTTTAGGATTGTTGGGATATCCCAGTCTTCTATCTCTTAAATTAAAAGATAAAATGTTACATAGAACGATACAATCTTCAAATCAAAAATTACCAGTAGTTGGCTTAGGAACCTGGCAAACCTTTGATGTAGGTAATTCAGTAGAAAAAAGAGAAATCTTAACTCAGGTTCTGGTTGAGATGAATAAATTAGGTGGAAGGGTAATTGATTCTTCACCAATGTATGGTAGTTCAGAAAAAGTGGTTGGTGATTTAACAAGCGCATCTGAATTATCAAATAAATTTTTCTACGCTACTAAAGTATGGATATCAGGTAAAGAGGATGGTATTCGTCAAATGGCACGATCGTTCAAGTTGATGCGAAGAAAGCAAATGGATTTAATGCAAATACATAATCTGATTGACTGGAAAACTCATGTTAAAACGCTCAAAGATTGGAAAGAAAAAAGCAAAATAAAATATTGGGGAATTACACATTATGTAGATTCTTCTCATTCACTTTTAGAGAAAGTGATAAAACAAGAAAAACCTGATTTTGTTCAATTCAATTACTCAATAAAGGAAAGAAACGCTGAAAAATCATTATTTGAAACCGTTAGAAAAAATGGTACTGCAGTTTTAATTAATCAACCGTATGAAAGCGGTTCATTATTTAGAGTCACACGAGGGAAACAACTTCCCGAATGGTGTAAAGAGTATGATATCAATAGTTGGGGTCAATATTTTTTGAAATTTATCTTGTCTAATGAATTGGTGACTTGTGTGATCCCCGGTACGTCAAAACCTCATCATGCTATTGATAATATGATGGCCGGTTACGGTAAAATGCCGGATGCTAAAACGAGAGAGAAGATGTATGCCTTTATTAAATCAATTTAATAATCCAGCTCGTTTTAACAAAGCATCAGCATTTGGTTCTTTTCCGCGAAAGCGTTTGTATAACGTCATAGGTTTTTCTGTGCCACCTTGTGATAAGATATTTTTAACAAACTTGTTTGCAGTTTCTTTATTGAAAATACCAGTTTCTTTAAAATAATCAAAGGCATCTGCATCCAAGACTTCCGCCCATTTGTAAGAATAATAACCAGAAGAATAACCACCTTGAAAAATATGAGAAAATGCCGTACTCATACAATTTTCAGCAACATCAGGATATAATTGAGTTTCGGCAAAAGCATTTGTTTCGAAATCTTTTACAGATTTAATTGTTTCAGGCGACTCACCTCCGTGCCAAGACATATCTAATAAACCAAAGCTTAACTGACGCAAGGTTTTTATACCTTCTAAAAAACTAGCAGAATCTTTAATTTTTTTAACCAATTCCATGGGGATCGGTTTATTGGTTTTATAATGTCTGGCAAATAAATCAAGTGCTGCCTTTTCGTAGCACCAATTCTCTAATAGCTGACTCGGTAGCTCTACAAAATCCCAATACACACTCGTACCTGAAAGGCTAGGGTAGGTGGTGTTTGCCAGCATACCGTGCAACGCATGGCCAAATTCATGAAATAAGGTTGTTACCTCATTAAAAGTCAATAGTGAAGGTTTGGTTTCAGTAGGTTTTGTAAAATTACAAACGATAGAAACATGTGGACGAGAATTTTCACCTTCCTCCGCCCTTGTCGGACAAGTTTTCCATTGGCTTTTATAAGAGGTCATCCAAGCGCCGTTTCGTTTGCCTTTTCGGGGAAAGAAATCGGCATAGAAAACCGAAATAAAATCACCTTTTGAGTTGGTAACTTCATATGTTAAAACTTCTTTATGGTATTTGTCAATGTTGGTTACTTCTTTGAAGTGTATATCAAATAGCTTATTGGCAATAGTAAATACTCCTTCAATAACATTTTCCAATTTAAAATAAGGCTTGAGAGCTTCTTCGTCGAAATCAAAAAGTTCTTTTTTTAATTTTTCAGAATAGTAGGCTCCGTCCCATTTTTGAAGTTGGTCTATGCTGCCTTTTTTTGCAAACTCTGTCAACTGCTTGAACTCTCTTTTCGCGGCCGGTTTTGCTTTTTCTAATAGTTCATTTGAAAACGACAATACCCTCTCAGGAGTTTCTGCCATACGCTCTTCCAATACAAAATGAGCATGGGTTTGATAACCTAACAAATTGGCACGCTCATGGCGGAGTTTAACAATATCTAAAATGATTTGTTGATTGTCATTTTTATCACCCGCAAAGGCCCTTGCACCAAAGGCCTTTGCCAATTCTTCACGTAGACTACGATCATCGGCATAGGTCATGAACGGAATATAACTGGGGTAATCTAAAGTAATTATCCAGCCATCTTTTTCTTTTTGTTTAGCCAGTAATTGTGCTGCTTCTTTAACGCCTTCGGGTAAACCTTTTAATTTCTTTTCGTCAGTTATAAACAATTCATAAGCATTGGTCGAAGCCAGCACATTTTCACCAAATTGTAAGGACAATTTAGAGAGTTTTTTGTCGATTTCTCTTAATTTGTTCTTGTCAGTTTCGTTGAGGTTAGCCCCATTTCGAGAAAAACCTTTGTATTTTTTATCGAGTAGAGTTTTTTGTTCAGTAGATAAATCTAAGTCACCTCGATTGTCATAAACTGTTTTGACGCGTTTGAATAATTTTTCATTCAGTCGAATATCATTTGAAAATTCAGATAACCAGGGCGAAACATCTTGTGCTATTTTTTGGATCTCATCATTCGTTTCAGCCGAATTCAAATTAAAAAAGATGGAAGAAATTCTTTCTAAGGTGTAACCGGAAAAATCAAGGGCTTCAATCGTATTTTCAAAAGTTGGTTTATCAGGATTATCAGCAATTTGATCAATTTCGGTTTTGGCGTTTACTATTGCTTCCTGAAAAGCGGGTTTGAAATGCTCATTCTTAACTTTAGAAAAGGGAGCAGTTTTATACGGAGTGTTGAATGGTTGTAATAGAGGGTTCATAAATTTATCTTTCTTCTTTCTTCTTTTCTCAAGTCTCTTACTTCTTTAAATCTTCTGAAGCCCTTATAACTTTCTCTTTCAAACTTATTTTATAAGCAATGACCTTTTTTTGAACCGTTTTATCAGCGCTTCCAATAATTTGGGCGGCTAAAATACCTGCGTTTTGAGCTCCGTTCAGAGCTACCGTTGCCACAGGTACTCCTTCTGGCATTTGTAAAATTGATAACACCGAATCCCAACCATCAATAGAATTTCGAGATTTCACAGGCACGCCAATTACAGGTAACGGACTCATAGAAGCTACCATTCCCGGTAAATGAGCTGCGCCTCCCGCGCCGGCAATAATGACTGATATTCCACGTAAGTGTGCATTTTTTGCATAATCAACCAATTTATCAGGTGTACGATGTGCAGAAACAATATCAATTCCGGTTTCTATATTAAAATCATGTAAAATTTTAACAGCTTCCTGCATGACAGGCATATCAGAATTACTGCCCATTATAATACCAACTTTCGCCATATTTATTTGTTATTATATGTTTAAGTTTAAAATAAATAGATTCAATATAAAGAAATATTGTATTTTTAAAAATCAAAGATAGTGTAAAAACAGAAACTAACTAAACTAAGAAAACCTAGAAATGTTACCTCTTTTCAATACTGTTGTTTCGTGGTTCTTAAAGAAAAGAAAACACCAAGTTGAACTTTTTTTAAAGTACCCTATTGATGTGCAACAAGAGTTATTGATGAGGTTGTTAGTTACTGCTCGTAATACCGAATTGGGTAAACAGTACGATTTTGATTCAATTTATGATTATAAAACATTTGCAGAAAGAATTCCGATTCAGCAATATGAAACAATTGAGCCATTAATTGAACGTACAAGAAGAGGAGAGCAAAATGTATTTTGGCCAACAAATATTCAGTGGTTTGCGAAGTCTAGTGGTACAACAAATTCAAAGAGTAAGTTTATACCTGTAAGTAATGAAGCATTAGAGAATTGTCATTTAAAGGCGGGTAAGGATATGCTCGCTCTATATATTAATAATAATGAGGACGCAGGTTTATTTAATGGTAGAGGTTTACGTTTGGGTGGAAGTAGTGCCATCTATGAAGATAATAATTCCTATTTTGGAGATTTATCAGCAATCATTATAGAAAATATGCCTTTTTGGGCCGATTTTAGTAGTTCACCAAAAACTGAAGTGGCTTTAATGAGCGAATGGGAAACCAAAATGGAGGCTATTGTAAACGAAACCATCCATGAAAATATAACCAGCTTAGTTGGTGTTCCTTCTTGGATGCTAGTCTTGTTGAATGCGGTTTTAGAAAAAACAGGAAAAGAAAATATTTTAGAAGTGTGGCCGAATCTGGAAGTATATTTTCATGGTGGTGTTAATTTTAATCCCTACTTAGAGCAGTATAAAAAACTAATACCAAAACAAGATTTTAAATATTACGAAACATACAATGCTTCGGAAGGTTTTTTTGCTATTCAAGACAGCAATGATTCTAATGAATTGCTATTAATGCTCGATTATGGTATTTTCTATGAGTTTATTCCAATGGATACATATAATGGAGAAGATTCGGTTGCTATTCCCTTACAAGAAGTGCAATTAAACAAAAATTACGCAATAGTTATAACGACTAATGCCGGTCTATGGCGCTATTTGATTGGTGATACTGTTAAGTTTGTTTCATTAAATCCTTTTCGGATAAAAATTACGGGAAGAACAAAACATTTTATTAATGTTTTTGGAGAAGAACTTATCATTGAGAATGCAGAGGAGGCCTTAAAGAAAGTATGTAAAAAAACAAAAGCAGAAATTGTTGATTATACTGTGGCACCGATTTTTATGGATGGTAAATCGAAAGGATCACATGAATGGATAATTGAGTTTAGAAAAGAACCTAAAAGCATTGATTATTTTACTGAATTGCTTGATAATGCTTTAAAATCTATTAATTCTGATTATGAATCAAAACGTTATCAAGATATGACCTTGACAATGCCAAAAGTCCATAAAGCTAAAAAAGGATTGTTTTATGGTTGGTTAAAGAAAAATGGAAAATTAGGAGGGCAGCATAAAGTGCCAAGATTATCTAACAATCGAGATTTTATAGAGGAGTTGTTGACTCAGTCAAATTTGCAAACAACTTAAAATAAATTATGAATTCCATCGAAAAGGAAGTTTCTTATAATACGACAAATTCTTACAGTACTTTAAATACACTTACCGATAAAACTAAAAATGTTTGGTTTGTATGTCACGGTATAGGCTATTTAGGCAGATTTTTCTTAAAATATTTTGATGAACTCAATACGGATGAAAACTATATTATCGCACCACAAGCCCAAAGTAAATATTATTTAGGTTCGGCTTATAAACATGTAGGTTCGAGTTGGCTTACTAAAGAAAATACTGCAACAGAAATTGAAAATGTTATGAGCTATTTTGACGCCGTTCTGGAAGCAGAAGATCTACCAAGTAGCATTAATTTAATGGTTTTGGGTTTTTCTCAAGGAGTTTCAGTGGCAACGAGATATGTTTCTAAGAGAAAATTTAAATGTAATCAATTAGTATTGTTAGCGGGAGGAATTCCCAAGGAATTAAATGCAGACGATTTTACTTTTCTTAAAGGAAAAACAAAAGTATCGTTTATTTATGGAACACAAGACAAGTACTTAATTACAAGATTTTTAGGTGACGCAAAACAACGTTTTTATGATTTATTTGGAAAGGATGCAGAAATTATCACTTTTGAGGGAAAACATGAAGTTCCGAAAGAACTTATAAATAAACTTGTTTAGAGACTATATCTTCCTTTCAATCACATAATTAACCATGTTTATTAGCGATTTTTTATAGTCAGAATCAGGATAATTTTCTAATAATTGCATTGCTTCTTGCTGGTATGCTTTCATTTTACCAATAGTATATTCAATACCACCATTTTCTTTAACAAAAGAAATAACTTCTTTCACTCGTTTTTTGTCTTTATTATGATTTTTTACTGAATTAATTAACCATTTTTTATCTTTTGCACTACATATATTTAAGGTGTGAATTAAAGGCAAAGTCATTTTTTGTTCTTTAATATCTATACCTGTTGGTTTCCCTATTTTGGCCTCGGTATAATCAAATAAATCATCTTTCATTTGAAATGCAGAACCTATGATTTCGCCAAATTTTCGCATTTTCTGAATTTCTTCATCTTTGGCACCAACGGAGGCTGCACCAATACTACAGCAAGCAGCAATTAAAGTTGCCGTTTTTTGACGAATTATTTCAAAATAAATATCTTCTGTAATATCTAATTTACGCGCTTTTTCTATTTGTAATAATTCGCCCTCACTCATTTCTTTTAAGGCAATAGAAATAAGTTTTAGTAAATCAAAATCATCATGATCTACAGAAAGTAATAAACTTTTAGAAAACAAGAAATCACCAACTAGTACGGCAATCTTATTTTTCCATAAAGCATTGATAGAAAAAAATCCCCGACGACGGTTACTATCATCAACTACATCATCATGTACAAGAGAACCTGTATGAATTAATTCAATTAGCGAAGCACCGCGATAAGTACGTTCGCTAAATTGACCCCCAGAGATCATTTTGGCAACTAAAAAAACAAACATAGGTCTCATTTGCTTTCCTTTACGCTGCACTATAAAATGCGTAATACGATTAATTAAAGGAACTTTAGAACTCATGGATTCTTTGAATTTTAATTCAAAGAGTTCCATTTCTTGCTGAATAGGTAGTTTTATTTGCTCAACGATCTTCATTATAACTTCAAATGTAAAATTTCATAGCAAATAAGTATGTTAAATCCTTACTTTTTTTGCTCAATCTTAGCCCAACTATCACGTAAAGGTACGGTTCTATTAAAAACTAAATGATCTTGAGAGCTATCATTATCAATGTTAAAATAACCCAAACGCTGAAACTGAAAACGGTTACCGATTTTGGCTTCTAGTAAACTAGGTTCAACAAAAGCATTTGTATTTATTTCTAAAGAATTTGGGTTTATAAATTCTTTAAAATCTTTGTCCTTATGAGCATCAGGTGCTTCATCATTAAACAATCTGTCATACATACGTACTTCTGCTTTTATAGCATGTTTGATAGAAACCCAATGTAAGGTGCCTTTAACCTTACGCATGCTTTCTTCGCTTCCGCTTCCGCTTCTACTTTTTTCATCATAAGTACAATGAATTTCAGTTATTTCACCATTGGCATCTTTTACAACAGATTCTGCTTTAATGATATAAGCATTTTTTAAGCGAACTTCTTTGCCCAACTTTAAACGGAAGAATTTTTTATTGGCTTCTTCTCTAAAATCTTCTTTTTCGATAAAAATTTCTCTGGAAAACGGAACTTTTCTAAAACCGGCATTTTCATCTTCAGGATTATTTTCTGCTTCTAACCATTCTTCTTTTCCTTCGGGATAATTTGTGATAACAACTTTAACAGGGTTTAGAACAGCCATCACACGAGGTGCAGTTTTATTCAAATCATCTTTAATGCAAAATTCTAATAGAGCCACGTCAGTTACATTGTCACGTTTGGCAATTCCTGCCAATTCACTAAACTTTCGGATAGAATTTGGTGTATAACCTCTTCGGCGTAAGCCTGAAATTGTTGGCATTCTAGGGTCATCCCATCCATTAACATGACCTTCTTCAACCAATTGTAATAATTTTCGTTTACTCATCACAGTATAACTCAAATTACGACGAGCAAACTCACGTTGTTTTGGGCGTAGTTTAGATTCTTCATAAATCTGGTCTAAAAACCAGTCATATAGTTCACGATGTGATTTGAACTCTAAAGTGCATAATGAATGAGAAACTTGTTCAACATAATCAGACTCACCATGTGCCCAATCATACATAGGATAGATATTCCAGTTATTACCTGTTCTATGGTGTGATTTTCTTAATACTCGATAAATAATAGGATCTCGCATAAGCATATTTGGAGCGGTCATATCAATTTTTGCACGTAAAATATGAGAACCTTCTGCGAATTCGCCATTTTTCATTTTCTCGAAAAGATCTAAATTATCTTCAACTGAACGGTCTCTATTAGGGCTATTTACCCCAGGCTCGGTAGGCGTTCCTTTTTGTTTGGCAATTTCTTCTGAAGATTGGTCATCTACGTATGCATTTCCTTTTTTAATTAAAATAATTGCCCAATCATATAATTGTTGAAAATAGTCTGAAGAATACAATTCGTTTGCCCATTCAAAACCTAACCATTTGATATCTCTTTTAATTACATCTACATATTCCTGTTCTTCTTTGGTAGGATTGGTGTCATCAAATCTCAAATTTACAGGAGCGCTATATTTAATACCTAAACCAAAATTTAAACATATTGAGGCCGCATGTCCAATATGTAAATAGCCATTAGGTTCCGGTGGAAAACGAAAACGAAGTTTATTTTGATCTAAGCCATTAGCCATGTCTTCTTCTACAATTTGCTCTAAAAAATTGAGTGATTTTTTTTCTTTGGACATTTCTTAAAATTGAAATGCAAAAATAATGAAAATATGTTATGTACCTAACTTAAAACTAGGTTAAAACCCTAGTATTATTTTAGCGATATAGAAGAATAAAAAGATCCCGAAAATATCATTGCTGGTAGTAATAAAAGGGCCAGTGGCAATGGCGGGGTCTATACCTCTTTTGTCTAAGATAATAGGTATAAAAGTGCCAACGAGAGCTGCTACGATAATGACTGACATCATTGAAATAGCAACAGTAAAGCTAAATCGTAACTCCATATTCATAAAAAAGCCGGCGACAATGACGAGTATTCCCAATACAAGTCCGTTAATAAGGCTGAGGCCAACTTCTTTTACCAATCGATTTAATAAACTACCTTTTACATTGTCATTGGCTAAACCTTGAACAATAATTGCACTCGATTGTACGCCAACATTACCTGCCATAGCTGCGATTAAAGGTGTAAAGAAAAATAGTTTTTTATACTTCGCTAAAGCCCCTTCATAACCTTCCATGATAAAAACAGCACCTAAACCACCGATCAACCCTAAAATGAGCCAAGGTAAGCGTGCTTTTGTAAGCTCTAGAATACTATCATCGGCTTCAACTTCTTGCGTAATACCTGCCGCTAATTGATAATCTTTATCAGCTTCTTCTTTGATAACATCCACAATATCATCAATCGTAATTCTTCCTAATAAACGATTTTCATCGTCAACAACAGGAATTGCTTCTAAATCATACTTCTGCATGATTTTTGCCACTTCTTCTGCATCTTCATGTACATTTACCGAATCTACTTTTGGAATATAAACTTCAGAAATAGGAGATTTTGTAGGGGTTACTAACAGATCTTTTAAGGAAAGACGTCCTTTTAAAACATCGCTATTATCCACTACATAAATTGAATGTACACGAGTGACATTTTCGGCCTGAGCTCGCATTTCACGAACACATTTGAGTACTGTCCAATTTTCATTTACTTTGACTAGTTCTTTTGCCATCAATCCACCAGCAGAATCTTCGTCATAGGCTAATAATTCCTGAATATCTGCTTTATGATCTTCATCTTCAATTTCTGAAATTACACGCTCTTGACGTTCCTCTGGTAATTCGGCAATCATATCTACCGCATCATCAGTATCTAGTTCTATAAGCTCTTCTGCAATTTCTTTAGCTGATAAATTTTGTAATATTTTCTCTCGATTATCCTCATCGAGTTCCATTAAAATATCAGAAGTTTTATCACTATCTAATAGTTTAATGATATAGGTTGCTTGATCAAAACTTAATTCATCTAAAACTTCAGCAATATCCGCATGATGCTCATCTTCCAAAAGGGCAAGAATAGCCTTCTCATCGTGCTGTTGGATAAGTACTATTATTTGCTCAATAAGTTCTTTAGTTAATTCAAATGGCATCCTTTGCTATTTTTTGCGTCAAACTTATAAACTCCTGAACTGATAATTGTTCAGGACGTTGCGCAAATATAGCATCTTCTCTTAATTTATCGGATAAATTAAAGGATTTTAAACTACTTCGTAACATTTTTCTACGTTGGTTGAAAGCAGTTTTAACGACCTTGAAAAATAATTTTTCATCAACGTCTAGAGTATATTTTTTTTTACGGATTAATCGAATAACACCTGAATCTATTTTTGGTGGAGGACTAAAAACACCAGGAGGTACAGTAAATAAATATTCTACATCGTAAAAAGCTTGTGTTAATACAGAAACAATTCCATAGACTTTACTTCCAGGACCTTCAGCAATTCTTTTAGCTACTTCCTTTTGAAACATACCAGAAAATTCCGGTACACGATGCTTGTTTTCTAAAGTTTTAAACACTATTTGAGACGAAATATTATAAGGGAAATTGCCAATGATAGCCAACTGTTTATTACCAAAAAAGTCATCTAAATTTAGTTTCAAAAAATCTTTTGAAATAATTCTGTCACTTAAGTTTAAGTAATGAGCTTTGAGGTATTCAACTGATTCTGTATCGATTTCAATAACATGGGTTGTATAATCTTTTTCTAATAAGTATTTTGTTAGAATACCCATACCAGGTCCAATTTCTAGAACATGATCATAATTTTGTCCTTTTAGAGAATCGGCTATTTTTTTGGCAATATTTTCATCAGTTAAAAAATGTTGCCCAAGATGTTTTTTGGCTTTTACAGACATCTACGATTGGGCATAATTAATGACATGATTAATTACTTTTAATTCTGTTCTAAATGCCAATAATTTATCTCCGAATAGTTTTATTCCCTCTTCTTGTAACCTCGGCGCATCTTCTTTGTAGTAGTTCTCTAATGATTCTTTACTATCAGTAGTATATTGAATTGAGTATGTAACACCGGAATCTTCTTCTACCAAAACCTGACACATTTTTGCTTCTGAGAATTTTCCTGTAGCTAAAACATCTGGAATATGCTTTTCTTGCATCCATCTGAGCCATTCGTTATGAACAGATTCCTCTATATTTATGGTAACATTGTATATATACATACTTTATAAAATTCAAATTTCAAATTTTAAATTCCAAAATTTGGCATTTGACATTTGTTTTTTGAGATTTATTGACTTCAGTTAATCACGTCTCCTCGTAGTTTCCTAAATCGTTTACGCGCATCCACTAAATATATACTTGATGGAAATTCAAATATTATTTTTTGATACATTTCCTTTGCCTTTTCCAAATCATTCAATTGATTTTCATATAACTGACCTAGTTTAAAATAACAATTATCTACCAAAATACCATCTGATTGAAGAATAATAATTTTTTGATAGTTGTTTTCTGCAAAATCATACTTTTTTATTTTCTCAAATAGTTCTGCTTGTTTAAATAAAGATTCGTCTTCAATAGGATGCCCTTTAAAATTAGTTAACACTGCACTTAGACTGTCAATCGCTTCTTTATCTTTATTCTGGAATGCTAATAAATCTGCTTTGGCATAAGACATTAGAGCTTTAGGAATTGAATCATCAGCAATATTATCTGATATCAATAAATGTAATTCTAAAGCGTCATTAGCAATTAATTGTGAAGTAGAACTTTTTAAAACTTTTAATTGGGTTAATGCCCATTTATAATCACCTTTAAAATAGGAAGTCTGTGCCACTTTAAAACGAGCAGTTTGAGCTAGAATACTATTTTTAAGTTTGGTTTGCACTTGTGTATAATTTATTAAAGCTTGATTGAATTTACTAGTATAGACCAGAACGTCTGCTAATTTTATTTTTACCGAGCCATTTTGAAATTCAGAAGTTGTTTTTTTCATGGCATTTCTTAAAATTTCAATTGCATCTAGTGGTTTATCCTTTTTAAAAGTTAAAAAATCCGCGTAAGCTATTTGTAAATCAATCGTATTGCTGTTAACACCGTAATTAGCCAGTAATTCTTTGAATTTGAGGTCAACATCATTATACCCTTGTTCTGAGTTGGCAGTCGCAATATTTGCTTCTAATAAGTATAATTCAGCATTAACTCGATCGTCAGGGTTGCTTGTATTTTCTAAAACATATTCAAAAGTGCTTTTTGTCGTTAGATAATCATTATTATCAAAAGCAAGAGCTCCTAAATCAACAATACGATTTAAGTTTTCAAGATTTCTTTTGAATAAGGCTTTTTCTTGCACCAAAGCTTTTGAGTAATCTTTTTGTTGCATGAATAGCCAACTCAAAAGAATATTCCAAGAATCTTTTGGACTTGTTTGAAGTCTTTTTAGAAGTAATTTTCTAAATAAAATATTATTTGAATCTTGACTATCATCAGTAATAAAACGTCCGGCATAACGTTGAACTGTCGAAAAATAACTTTCATTTTTTTCTATCATATTTAAGTAAGAATCAAACATTTTTTCTATTTCTGCCTGTTCGCCATAAATAGAAGCTACATAAGCATCATATGTTAATGTCGGATTCAATTCCATAGCAGTCAAGTACGCTTTTAATGCATACTTTAATAAGTGATTATCTTTAAAAGTACGACCAATCAAATAACCAGAGCTAGGATTTGCTTTAATTGATTGCAGTGCTAAATCATAATATGGTTTTGCTAATTCTTCTTGATTTTGTAGTTGATAGTTGTAACCTTTTTCAATATTCAAGTATAGTTGCTTTGGAAATTCTATTATCCGCTCATTTAGTAATTTTGTAGCTTGCTCAAAATTTTCAGTAAGTTGAAAACAAGAAAGTAGCTTTTTGAAATAATCACGTCGAATTTTATTTTGTTCGTACAGCTGTTTATAGATTACAGTTGCTTTTTTGTATTCACCTTTTCTAAAATAATTATTTGCTAATTGAGAATTTTGTGAATAGCAAAAGGAAGTAATTAAAAGTAATGTAACAATAATTTTTATTCTCATGACGTTATAGTACAGCTTCAAAGGTACTAAAAGAAGTGTTAAAAATTTGATAAAAAAGTATGAGTTAGAGAATTACTATGTAACATTTTGGCATGACATTTGTCTTAATAGTATAATAACTAAATATTTTTACAATGATTGAATTAAAGAAACACTACGAAAACGCAAAGAACAAAGCTACACTTTTTATGGAAAAAGGAAATATTAGCGCCTATATCAATGCATTGATTGAAATGAACAGATATAAAAAGTTGATGGTAGCAGTATCTAGAAACTAGTTTATAATATCGAAACCAGTATACTTTTGTAGTACTTCAGGTATTTTGATACCTTCTGGTGTTTGATAATTTTCTAATATACCCGCCAATACTCTAGGTAAAGCCAAAGCACTTCCATTCAGGGTGTGAGCCAGCTGACTGTTACCATCTGCATTTTTAAATCGCAACTTCAGACGATTTGCCTGAAAAGTTTCAAAATTAGAAACAGAACTTATTTCTAACCATCTATCTTGAGCAGTAGAAAACACTTCGAAATCATAAGTTAAGGCAGAAGTAAAACCTAAATCGCCACCACACAATCTTAAAATACGATAAGGTAATTCTAACTCACGTAAAATTTCTTTTATATGCTCAACCATACCGTCAAGAACTTTATAAGAATTATCAGGATGCTCAATTCGAACAATTTCAACTTTATCAAATTGATGCAATCTATTTAAACCTCTAACATGTGCACCATATGAACCTGCTTCACGTCTGAAGCATGGTGTATATGCAGTATGTTTAATAGGAAAATCACTTTCTTTTAATAATACATCCCTATATAAATTTGTTACGGGTACTTCAGCTGTAGGTATTAAATATAGTTTATCAATAGTTGCCTCATACATTTGACCTTCCTTATCGGGAAGTTGACCTGTACCAAAACCGGATGCTTCATTAATTAAATGTGGCACCTGGACTTCTTGGTATCCGGCAACGGTGTTTTTATCTAAAAAATACCAGATTAGAGCTCGCTGCAATTTTGCGCCTTTACCTTTATATACAGGGAATCCTGCACCTGTTATTTTTGTGCCTAATTCGAAATCTATAATATTATATTTTTTTGCCAGCTCCCAATGAGGTAAAGCTTTTTCAGATAATTTAGGAACATCACCTTCGCGGAAAACTTCTTCATTATCATCATCAGTATTACCGGATGGAACAGATTGATGTGGAATATTTGGAATTTGATATAAAAGCTCTGTCAATTGAATTTGTGTCATATTTAATTTTTCATTTAAATTTTTTGACTGCTCTTTTAACTGTCCTGTTTTTTCTTTAAGAATAGTTGCTTTTTGTTGTTCACCAGATTTAAATAAATTACCAATCTCTTTAGAGATTTTATTAGATTCTGCCAAAACAGCATCTAATTCGGTTTGAGTTGCTTTACGAATTTCATCTACATTTAATATTTCTTGAATAATAGTTTCAGCATTTGTAAAATTTCGAACGGCTAATCCATTTAGAACTTGCTCTTTATTCTCTTTAATGTAAGCAACTTGTAACATGATAGTAATTTTATAAGTGTGCAAAGATAGAGAGTAAATTCTGAATTCTGAATTCTGAATTCCGAATTTTTCGAATTTTATTTTTTAAAGGGTAGTAACCATTCATTATGCTCGAAACGATTCCATTTTAAAGATGCCAAATCTATAGTATCATTAATAAAAGGCTGATATGGTCTTCCATTTACACTAACTTTGCCTTTTACATAAACGGCAACATCTTGATTGTTATTAGCAGCTTCATTTTTAAGACGTTGCGAAAATTGCCAAATCATATCAGGTTTTGTACCGATAGTATTTATTTGTTTTTTAGTTAAGTAATTATTGAGATTTATTATTTTCTTTTCTTTAGTCTTTTTATCTACTACGTAAAAAGTTTGATTACCACTTTTACTTCGTAACATCATGCGCCAACTCAATCGATGTCCTTCTTCGGTAAATAAAACATCACCCTTTATAAACCAATGTCTTAAGGGCAAACCTATCTGAATGAAAAAGTAAATGGCCATTACCGGAATCAGATATTTTTTATAACTAGGTATTCGAATTTCACTTTTAATGTATAAAGATTTCCTTTTCAGAAAGATATTTCTAATCGTTTTAGGTTCAAAAAAGAAAACAGTAAAAGCTAATGATAGGAACGGAAAAATACCAACTTGAAAAATGACAGCATTGAAAAGATGAAAGAAAATAGATAAACCAAACGCAAATATTCTTGTCCTCTTGAAGAGTAGTAAAGGCACAATTAGTAGGTCAAAGAATAAACCACCATAACTTAAAAGGAAGTGAAACCATTCTTTGGTGAATAGAGTGCCAACTAATGGATAATTCGTTTTTGATGCTAGAAATAGTTTTACGGGAAAAGCATTCAACCAATCGGGATAAATCTTTGCGATGCCTCCAAAAAAATAAACCAAACTGATTTGTAACATTAATACTAATGAGGTCCAATATGGTGCGGAAATAGATTTCAAAGAGGGATTTCTCTTAGCATCAAATGAGGCATAAGTATTCGCCGGTAGAAATATCATGATAAAACTAAGTAAAGCCGTTAAATAATAATGGTTGTTATATGCTGACTTTTGCATTAAATAAGTGGCGCTCCACATCAAAAAAAACGAGATCATTGCAATTCGATAACGATAACCTATCATGACACAAAAACCAAAAAGGCCCATTAATAAATAATAAAAATACATTCCATTACCGGGGAGTGGTTGCAAAAATTCAAAACCAATAAAGTTTAAGGTGAACTTAGGATCGACCAATGTTCTGGTAATCCATCCTGTGAATATGGCTCCAACCGATTCAAAAAAAAGTAACAATCCGAAAACAATTCGGAACACAATTAAAGGTGAGTTGTCTATATGCTTAAAAAGAAACCTGTCCATTTTTTATTAGCTCACGGGCAGTGGCTTCATCTTTTTTTATTTGTACGAAAAGTTGTTCGATCGAATCAAACTTCTGTTCATTTCGTAAACGTTTTAATAATCCTACTTGTATTTTTTCTCCGTAAAGGTTTTGATCAAAATCAAGCAAATGTACTTCAATGGTTTTTCTTTTACCATTTAATGTTGGACGTTTTCCTATATTCATAATACCATAATAATACTCATTATTTATATTTGTTTCAATAATATAAACACCAGATTTCGGTATTAATTTGTAGCGCTCTTTAATGTCAATATTGATGGTTGGGTAATTATATTGCCTACCTAATGCTCTGCCGCTCACAACTTCACCTGTTAACATATAATGATAGCCTAAATAAGAATTGGCTATTTCAATCGAACCATCTTTTAGAGCTTTACGGATCTTAGTTGAGCTAACCGTAATATCTTTAATGTCCTGAGCAGGAATTTCTGATAATTCAAAATTATAAGCTTCACTATATTCTCGCAACTGTGTAAAATCACCTTCTCTATTTCTACCAAACCTATGATCATAACCAATAATCAGTTTTTTTGTTTGAAGATATTTTACCAATATTAATCTTACAAAATCTAAAGCTGTGAGTCTTGAAAATTCTTTTGTAAATGCTTGTATAATTAAATTGTCTAAACCATTTTTCTGTAATAATTCTATTTTTTCATCAATTGTATTAAGTAATTTAATAGCATTACTCTTTTGTAATACCATCCTTGGATGTGGAAAAAAAGTTAAAATAACAGATTCACTATTATCTTCTTTTGCATTTTGAACTAAGTTTTTTAAAATTTCCTGATGTCCAATATGTACACCGTCAAAAGTGCCAATAGTCACAATTGATTGTTTTTTGATATTATAAAACTCTTGATACGATTTGTAAATTTTCACTAAGGAAAAAAAATTAAATTTATTTTTGATTATTGATAATAATATAACGACGGTGTCAAAATTAGCGATTCTATTTAGAATTCTTCAAACATGGATAAGCTATTTTTTAATATTTATAATTGAATTTGTTATGCGTGCATTGTAAAATATAAAAAAAGTTGTAATTTGCGGCATTGTTAACCATTTAAATGAACATTATGAATAAAATTTTTACTATTGTTTTTGCACTATTTTTTGGCGTAACGATGTATGCGCAAACAGTAGTTACAGGAACAGTTATCGATGCAGGCAGTAGTCAACCAATACCTGGAGTAAATATTAGACTTGAAGGTAAATATATTGGAACATCTACAGATTTTGATGGTAACTATACTTTACAAGTAACAGAAACCCCACCTTTTAAAGTTGTTTTTTCAGTTGTAGGATATGAAAGTCAGACAATTGAAGTAACTGAGAATAATCAAAAAGTAGATGTTTCATTAGTGGAAGGAACTCAATTAGATGAAGTTGTAGTTTCGGCTTCTAGAACCCCAGAAAGTGTTCGCGAGTCTCCGGTTACTATTGAGAGAATGGATACTAGGGCAATAAAAAATGCTTCAACCGCTAGCTTTTATCAAGCCTTAGAAAATTTAAAAGGAGTTGATGTTAATACCAGTAGTTTAACCTTTAACTCGGTGAATACAAGAGGTTTTGCAACATTTGCGAATACCAGATTTGTTCAACTTATTGATGGAATGGACAACTCTTCTCCTCTATTAAACTTTGTAATGGGTAACTTAATTGGTATCAATGAACTCGATCTTCAAAGTGTTGAATTACTGCCAGGAGCATCTTCAGCATTATACGGCGCAAATGCGTTTAATGGTATTTTATTTATGACAAGTAAAAACCCGTTTGAACATCAAGGTATTAGTGCTTATGTTAAAACTGGTTTGACCGTTCAAGATGCAGCAGGTGATAATAACTTTATTGATTTTGGAATTCGAGTGGCACATGCATTTAGTGAAAAATTTGCTGCTAAAGCTTCATTTTCTTATTTAAAAGGAACAGACTGGTTTGCAACAGATACAAATCAATATAGTGATGCAGGTGTAGCGGTTGGCGATGCTGATTTTATAATTCCTGCTGATCCAACCAGACTTGATCATGATGGATTGAACATATATGGTGATGAAATTACAACAGCTGCGGCTGGAACAGATTTGAGAGGTGTTGGTCAAAGCTTGGAAGTTTTAGGATTGATACCAGCAGGAGCCAGTGCATTATTACCAGCAGTGAACGTTGGTCGTACGGGTTATCGTGAACAAGACTTAACAGATTACAATGCCGAAAGCTTGAAGACTGATTTTTCGTTGAATTTTAGACCTTTTGAAGACGACCTCGAAATAGTTTGGAATACTCGCCTTGGTTTTGGTAGTACAATCTACCAAGGAGCAAACAGATATCAATTAAAAAATTTCTTTATACAACAACATAAGCTAGAGGTAAGAAATAAAGATTTCTTCCTCAGAGGATACAGTACTTCAGAAAGTTCAGGAGATTCTTATGATATGCGTTTTACTGGTATCAATATGAATCGAGTAAATGCTACAGAATGGTTTGGTACCTATGCAGGGGCATATTTGCAAACAATATTAGGTGGTGGTTCAGATGCACAAGGTCATGTAAACGGTAGAACTCAAGCGGATGCTGCTTATAGACCAGAACCTGGTACACCCG
>Ga0209344_10001809_pt1 | contig 26118 bp, 23 predicted proteins | sample Cruoilmetagenom6_FD_187293 | JGI IMG/M metagenome (GOLD analysis project Ga0209344, IMG submission 187293) | Oil polluted marine microbial communities from Coal Oil Point, Santa Barbara, California, USA - Santa Barbara Oil Seep Sample 6 (SPAdes)... | ecosystem: Environmental > Aquatic > Marine... | reverse complement strand
AGAAATTGCGCCACGGTGCTTTGATCGACGCCGACGCGGCTTGCGGCCTCGGCGGCGAGGCCCTGTGCGTCTTGCTGACCACCCATCAGGCTTTCGAGAAAGGCCAGGCCCTGTTGCTGACCGGCGGCGCTTGCGGCGACGGTTGCATCCTCGAACATCGGCGCCTGATCCTCACCGCGCAGCGCGCCAAGCACGCTGTCAAGACCGCCGCTTTCGGCACGCTGTTTCGCCGCCGAGCCGATGACCGGGGCCAGCATTCCGGTCAGCTGGTTGGCCTTGGCCTCGTCCAGACCAAGCTGTGCGGCCAGCTGGGAAATGCCCTGACCGCCCTGGGCCTGTTGCAGAAGCTTCATGATCGACATGGGGGGATCCTCTCTACTGATACAATTTGGTTGCTAGCCAAACATGAAAGTCGCAGCCCACAAAGGGGAATTCCCGAAAAGGTCACGCATTCTGCGCCCGATCACCCGGATGCGCTCAGTTCATCATAGCACGCCAGGGCCTTGGCGGCATACATCATCGCCGGGCCACCCCCCATCTGAATGCACATGGCCATGACGTCGCCGATTTCTTCGCGCGTCGCCCCGGTCTTGATCAGCGCCTCGATGTGAAGCGCGATGCAGGGCTCGCATTTGGTGGCGACCGCAATGCCGAGGGCGACGAATTCCTTGGTCTTGAAATCAAGCGTGCCGCCTTCTTTCACCGCCTTGCCAAGCCCGCCAAAGGCGCGGGCGGTGTCGGGGATCAGCGCGTTGAGGGCGCGCAAATCCTTGCGGGTATCGCTTAGGGTGTCGGTCCAGATCATGGCAGTGCCTTGTAATAAGTTGCTTCGCCATGACCCTAGCCCTGCGCGACGCAGGCTGGCCTTGATCCAGATCAGGCGCGCCGCTCGGCGACCAGCATGAGGTTGTTGGCGGGCATCTCCAGAGTCTTGACCGGGTCAAGGCCAGCCGCTTGCAGCCAATTCATGACATCGGCCAGATCCTTATAACCGATCTCGGGGTCTTGCGCGCAAAGGCTGGCATGAAACCGGGCGTCGCCCTCGGAGGTAACGGCGCCATCGCGCAGAAACGGGCCGTAGATCACGAAGCGCCCGTTTGGTGCAAGCGCCAGAGCGGCTTGCTTGATCAGGGTTTGCGCCTCGGGGGCGCTGATCAGGTGCAAGAGGTTGATCAGCACGATCAGATCCTGACCGCCATGGCGCGCGCTCCAGCCATCGGCGGTGGCATCAAGCGCGATTGCGGCGCGCAGGTTGGGCAGGGCGGCGTCGCCTGCATAGGCGTCGATACTGGCGCGTCGCGTGGGGTCAATCTCGCTCGGTTGCCAGATCAAGCCGGGCAAGGCAGCGGCGAAGTGCAGCACGTGCTGGCCCGTGCCGCTGGCGATCTCAAGCGCGCGCCCCGACGAGGGCGCGATACCTTGCAGGGCCTGCGTGATAGCGGGCGCATTGCGCTCTGCCGAGGGCGCCGACAGGCGTGCTCCGGTGACCTGATGCGCGACCGAGGCGGTTTCGGGAAGGGGGCGGCGCGCCGTCATCTCAGGCCTCCTCAAGCCGGTCGGTGGCGGGGGCGGGCGTGGGGCTTAGCGCGCAAAGGCGGGCGTAAAGCGCGTCGTCCATGTCAAAACCGGTTGCGGCAAGAGAGGGCGCAAGCTGTTCGGCGGAGCGCGCCGACAGGATCGGCATCGGCCCGGCCGGGTGGCGCGCGGCCCAGGCGGCAGCCAGCGTCGCGGGGTGCAGGCCCATCCGGGTCGCAATCGCCGCCAGATCACGCGCGGCGCTGTGCATCCAGTCAAGCCCATAGCGCGCGGCGTAGCGGTCATTGTCGGTCAAGCGCCCGCTGCCGCCACTGGCATATTTGCCAGTCAAGAGCCCGCCCGCCAGTGGCGAATAGGGCGCGACGGCGATGCCTTCGGCGGCGCACATCGGCAGAATCTCGACCTCGGCCTGACGCTTGACGAGATTGTACATCGGCTGAAGGATCGAGATCCGCAGATCGAATGTGGCGGCGATACAGGCGGCCTTCATCACCTGCCATGCGGCAAAGTTTGACAGGCCGACATGGCCAATCTGGCCGCGCGATTTCAAAAGCGCGAAGGTTTCCAAAGTCTCGTTAAGGTCCGTCGCCGCGTCAAAGCGGTGCAGATAGAGGATATCGACATGATCGAGCCCAAGCCGCTTGCGCGAGATATCGAATTGCGCCAGCAGATTGTCGCGCCCCGCGCCCCCGGCATAGCCTGCCTTTGTCGCAATGATCAGGCGCTCGCGATGGCGGGGGATGAACCTGCCCAAAAGCGCCTCCGAGGCGCCATCATTGTAAAGATGCGCGGTGTCGAAATGGGTGATGCCCGCGTCAAGGCTCGCCTCGAACATGGCGCGGCTTTCGGCCTCATCGGCGAGACCGCCAAATTGCATGGTGCCAAAGGCAAAGCGGCTTGCCGGGGTCCCATCGGGGGATGTCAGTGTGTTTGTCATGTCGCGAACTGTGCCACGGTGCATATCCAAAGGGAAGATGCTACCTTGTTGCTTGAAACTCGGGGTCAGGCGGCTTAGGCGAGGGAAACGTTGCCCGATCCCCGCCCCGATCCCCGCAAGGAACACACTGCCATGAAAATGCACGAAACCTTTATCAAGCCGATGCACCCCGAGGGGCGCAAGTTCGTGGCGATCTTTGCCGCGATCACGCTGGTGCTGTTCATGGTCTGGGATGTGCTGGGCTGGGCCGGTCTTGGGCTGACGATCTGGTGCTATTATTTCTTTCGCGACCCCGAGCGCGTGACGCCCGAACGCCCCGATCTGATCATCAGCCCGGCCGACGGCATGGTGTCGCTGATCGAACCGGCGGTGCCACCAAGCGAGCTTGGCCTGCCCGATACCCCGCTGACGCGGGTAAGCGTGTTCATGAGCGTGTTCAACTGTCACATTAACCGCGCGCCGGTGGCGGGGCGGGTGCAGGCCGTGGCCTATCGTCCCGGCAAGTTTCTCAACGCCTCGCTCGACAAGGCCAGCGCAGACAATGAACGCAATGGTGTGGTGATCGAGATGGCCGATGGGCGGCTGTTGCCGGTTGTGCAGATCGCCGGCCTCGTGGCGCGCCGGATCGTGTGTTTTGTCGACAAGGAGGCCACGCTCAAGCGCGGCGAACGCTTTGGCCTGATCCGGTTCGGCTCGCGGCTCGATGTCTATCTGCCCGAGGGGGTGCAGCCGCAGGTGCGTGTCGGCCAGACCATGATCGCCGGCGAGACCGTAATTGCAGAGCTGAGCCCCGTCAAAGGGCCCGCCAAATGACCACGCCCCGCAAAGAGGTCACTCTGGCACAGCTGTTGCCGAACATGCTTACGGTGGCGGCGATTTGTGCCGGCATCACCGCCATTCGGCTTGGGGTGCAGGGCGATTTCGTGCGCGCGGTGCAGCTCTTGCTGATCGCGGGGGTTCTTGACGGGCTTGACGGGCGGCTGGCGCGGCTTTTGCGCAGCAGCAGCGCGATGGGCGCCGAGCTGGATTCGCTTGCCGATTTTCTCAACTTCGGCGTCGCGGCGCCGCTGGTGGTCTATTACTGGGGCCTTCAGGATGTGGCGCGTCAGGCCGGCTGGATCGCGGTACTGTTCTTTGCGGTCTGCTGTGTGATGCGGTTGGCGCGGTTCAATGTTTCGGCCAAGTCCGAGGACAACAAGGGCGGATCGGGGGCCTATTTCGAGGGGCTGCCGTCGCCTGCGGGCGCGCTTCTGGCGATGTTGCCGATGTTTGTCACCTTTGCCATTCCGGGCATGTCGACACCGCCTGCCCCGCTGATCGGGCTTTACATGGCCGGGGTGGGCCTTCTGATGATTTCGCCGGTGCCGATCTGGTCGTTCAAGAAAACCAAGATCTCGCGCGAGAATGTAAAGTTTTTCCTGCTCGGCTTTGCCTGCGTGGCGGCGGCGCTGGTGATCTTTACCTGGACCGCGCTGATCGTGATGTGTCTGGCCTATGTGGGCACTGTGATCTGGGCAATTTTCGCCTGGCACCCCAAGGACGCTTGATCAAGGCAGGCATCGGCGCGCAGACCTGAGCGCCAGTGATTTCGGGCAATCGGCCCTTTTGCACAGAAACGAAAACAGCCGCCAGTCGCCCGGCGGCTGTTGTTTTTACCCTGTTCGACAGGCTTAGTTGGGGATGTCGCCGGTGATACCTTCGACATAGAAATTCATCCCCAGAAGCGTGCCGTCATCGGCGGCTTCACCTTCGGCAAGCCAATCGCTGCCGTCCTGCTTCTTCAGCGGGCCGGTGAAGGGGTGATAGCTGCCGTCGGCAAGGGCGGCCTTGAGGGCAAGCGCCTCGGCCTTGATGTCTTCGGGTACCGCGCTGCTGATCTCGCCGATGCCAACCATGCCAGGGCCGATGCCGTCCCATGTCTGAACGCTTTCCCATGTGCCATCCATCACCGCTTGGGTGCGGGCGATGTAATAGGGCGCCCAATTGTCGATGATCGAGCTGACGCGCGGCATCGGGGCATATTCCGCCATATCCGAGGCCTGCCCGAAGGTGATGACATTGCCGGCCTTTTCGGCGGCGGCCTGCGGCGCGGTTGAATCGGTATGTTGCAGGATCACATCCGCCCCCTGTTCGATCAACGCGGTGGCGGCGTCGGCCTCTTTGGCGGGGTCAAACCAAGTATAGGCCCAGATGATCTTGAACTCGACATCGGGGTTGACCTTGCGGGCATGAATATAGGCCGAATTGATGCCGCGAATAACCTCGGGGATCGGGAAAGAGGCGATATAGCCGATGATATTCGACTTGGTCATCTTGCCCGCAATATGGCCCTGTACCGCGCGCCCCTCGTAGAAACGCGCCGAATAGGTCGAGAGGTTCGGCGCGGTCTTGAACCCGGTGGCGTGCTCGAATTTCACGTTTCCGAATTTCCCGGCCACGGCGAGCGTCGGCTCCATATAGCCAAACGAGGTGGTAAAGATCAGGTCCGCCCCCTGAAGCGCCATCTGCGTGATCGCGCGTTCGGCATCGGCGCCCTCGGGCACGCTCTCCTGATAGACGGTTTCAACCTTGTCGCCGAAATGCGCCTCGACGGCGAGGCGGCCCTTGTCATGCTCATAGGTCCAGCCGCCATCGCCGATCGGGCCGACATAGATAAAGCCGACCTTGGTCTTGTCCTGCGCCATCGCGGATGTCGCCAGCCCAAGCGCCAGGGTGGCGGTTGCAAGCAGTTTGGTGAGGGTCATATGTGGGGTCTCCCTGTTGTTATATTTTGGCAGCGCCTCATTGCGAGGCATGAAAAATGCGGCCCAAAGAGGCCGGCGCACGCGAGCGATCCGCAGACATGATGACCAGCACGAGGATCGTGATAAGGTAAGGCGACATGGACAGGTATTCGACGGGAATTGCAATCCCGGCGGCCTGAAGATTGAGCTGAAGCACTGTAACCCCGCCGAAAATCCAGGCGCCAAGCAACACCCGTCCAGCCTTCCAGCTGGCGAAAACCACCAGCGCAAGCGCGATCCATCCCGCCCCGGCGGTCATGCCTTCGGTCCATTGCGGCACGCGGATCAGGCTTATGTAGGCGCCGCCAAGCCCGGCGCAGGCACCGCCGAACAGGATCGCCAGAACCCGGATACGCACCACCTTGTAGCCAAGCGCATGGGCGGCATCGTGGTTTTCCCCGACCGCGCGCAGGACAAGCCCGGCGCGGCTGTATTTCAGCATCGCCCAGATCGCCACGACCAGCGTGAGCCCGAAATAAACCATCAGGTCATGGGAAAACAGAACCGGCCCGAGGAGCGGAATATCGCCAAGCAGCGGGATATCAAGCTTGCCGATCGGCGGTGGCTTGATGCCCACATAACCTTGGCCCAAAAGCGCGCTCAGCCCCAAGCCGAATAGCGTCAGCGCCAGCCCCGAGGCCACCTGATTGGCAAGGGCAAACTGGGTCAGGATCGCGAACAATAGCGACAAAAGCGCGCCGCCCGCCGCCGCCGCGACAAAGCCAAGAACCGGCGAGCCGGTATTGACCGCCACCGCAAAGCCACAGATCGCGCCAATGATCATCATGCCCTCGACCCCGAGGTTCAGAACGCCCGCGCGCTCGACCACCAGTTCGCCAAGTGCCGCCAGCAGGATCGGCGTTGCCGCCACCATCAGCGAGGCCAAGAGCAGCACCGGGTTGATTGATCCGAACTCCATCACGCGACCTCCGGTCTGCTCAGGCGAATGCGGTAATTGGTCAACACGTCCACCGCCAGCAGAAAGAACAACAACATGCCCTGGAAAAGCTGGATCGCGGCGGCGGGCAGGCCAAGGTTGGATTGTGCCAACTCGCCGCCGATATAGGTCAGCGCCATCAAAAGCCCGGCCAAAAGGATGCCAACCGGATGCAAGCGGCCAAGAAAGGCGACGATGATCGCGGTAAATCCATAGCCGACGTTGAAATCAATGCTCACCTGCCCGGCAGGGCCCGCCACCTCGAACATGCCCGCAAGCCCGGCCAGGGCGCCCGAGGTGCCCAGACAGAACAGCACAAGGCGCGCAGGCCTGACCCCGGCAAAGCGAGCGGCGCGCGGCGCCTGCCCGGTCAGGCGGATGTGATAGCCAAGGATATGCCGGTTCAGAAGGATATAGGCAAAGATTACCGCGATCATTGCCGCCACCACCCCCCAATGCATGCCTGACCCGGTGATAAGCTCGGCGTTATGCGCGCTCTCATATTGTCTTAGGTTGCGCGAGCCGGGAAAGCCCATGCCCTCGGGGTTCTTCATCAGCCCAAGCGCCATCGCCGCCAATAGCTTTTCGGCCACATAGACAAGCATCAGCGACACAAGGATTTCATTGGTGCCAAAGCGCAGCTTCAAAACCGCCGGGATCATTGCCCAGATCCACCCGCCAAACGCGCCTGCCAGCACCATCAGCGGAAAGATCACCCAACTTTCCATCGGGTAAAACGCAAGGCCGACACCGGCCCCGGTCAGCGCGCCGATGATATATTGCCCCTCGGCGCCGATGTTCCAGATTCCGGCGCGAAACCCAAGGCTCAGGCCAATGGCAATCAACACCAGAGGCGCGCCCTTGATCAAAAGCTGCGGGCGATAATAAAACGCGAATTCGCCAAACAGCGGCTCCCAGAAAATCGTTGTGATCGCCGCAACCGGATCCTTGCCAAGCGCGGCAAAAAGCGCGACCCCCATGATCATCGTGATCACCACCGCCAAAAGCGGCGTAAGATAGGTCCAGACCTGCGAGGGCTGTGGTCGCTTCTCAAGCCTCAGCATGACGCGCGCCCGCCCTTCTTCTTGGCAAAAATACTCAAATCCGCCAGATCAGACATGCGCCACCTCCATGCCATGCGACCCGCCCATCATAAGGCCGATTTCCTCAACACTAAGCCCCTCTGCGGGCTTGATATCCGACAGCCGCCCCTCGTTGAGCGCGCAAAACCGATCCGAGATTTCCATAAGCTCGTCAAGGTCCTGGCTGATACAGATCACCGCCGCACCATTCGCCGCCAGATCAAGCAGCGCCTGACGGATCGCGGCAGCGGCGGCGGCATCGACCCCCCAGGTTGGCTGATTGACCACCAAAACCTCAGGGCGTTGCAAGACCTCGCGACCGATGACGAATTTCTGAAGGTTGCCGCCCGACAGGGCGCGCGCGGCGGTGCCGGGTCCGGGGGTGCGCACGTCGAATGCGGCGATGATCTTGCGGGTGAATGCCTCGGCCGCCCCCCATTTGAGAAACCCGTTCCGCATCAGGTTCTCGCGCGCCGCAGCGGTCAGAACCGTGTTCTCGATCAGGCTCATGTCCGGCGCGGCGGCATGGCCAAGCCGCTCTTCGGGGGCTGTCAAAAGGCCGCGTGCGCGCCGCTCGGACGGCCCAAGCCGCCCGATTCCGGCACCCTTGAGGCGGATCGCGTCTGGCACGGCAAGCGCCTCGCCCGAGAGCGCGGCAAGCAATTCGTCCTGCCCATTGCCAGCCACCCCGCCAATGCCAAGAACCTCGCCTTCCTTCACTGCAAAGCTGATGTCCTTGAGCGCCGTGCCGAATTGTCCGGGCGAGGCGAGGGAAAGCCCCGCGACCTCAATCGCCACCGGCCCAAGATCGCGATCGGCCCGCGCGGGGGCGGCAAAGGCCGATCCCACCATCATCTCGGCCATCGCCCGCGCCGAGGTCTCACGCGGGATGCAGGTGCCAACCGTCTTGCCCAGGCGCAGGATTGTGGCGTGATCGCAAAGCGCGCGGATTTCCTCAAGCTTGTGCGAGATGTAAAGGATCGCCACCCCCTCGGCGGTCAGCTTGCGCAGGGTGGTGAACAGGATGTCCACCTCTTGCGGGGTCAGAACGCTGGTCGGCTCATCCATGATCAAAAGCCTGGGGTCCTGTAGCAGACAGCGGATGATTTCCACCCGCTGGCGCTCGCCTGCGGACAGGCCGCCAACCGTGCGAAACGGATCAAGCGGCAGGCCGTAGGTCTCCGAGATATCCCGGATACGGGTGGCGAGGTCGCGCAGGGCGGGCGGCTCTTCCATGCCAAGCGCCACGTTTTCGGCAACGCTCATCGCATCAAATAGTGAAAAATGCTGGAACACCATCGCGACGCCGGCACTGCGCGCTGCGCGCGGTTCTGCCGGGGCATAGGGCGCGCCATGCAGGGTCATGCTGCCGCTGTCGGGGGTGACAAGCCCATAGATCATCTTGACCAGGGTCGATTTTCCGGCGCCGTTCTCGCCCAAAAGCGCATGCACCTCGCCCTCGCGGATTGCAAAGGACACAGCGTCATTGGCGACAACGCCGGGATAGGCCTTGGTCAGGCCCACAACGCTTAGAAGGTCGCCTGTCACGTGGGTCTCTCCCCTGATCGTCTTTTCCCGCTTGTTTTCACTCCAATTGGCCTTTCTGCCCAAAGCTTAGGAAAGCATGATGTCGCCTGACAAGTCCTGTGCTCGACGGCCGGTCAGGGCGCGGCGTTCTGTGCGATCGTACCCCGTGACACTCTGCATCCGTCAAGACATTGTTTACCTGTAAGGAAATGCCTTTTGCCTTGGCAAACTTTTCGGAACTTTCAAATTTCATGCGAAACTGTCTCTGGTTTTGTGCCCGCAATTTCATCAGGGCGCAAGACATCTGCCACCACACCAATCGCAATCAGTTGTGGATGCTTGCCAAGCGCAGGCTCGCCAATCGGACAGGTGATGCGCGATCTGATCCGGGACATGGCCAGGCAAGCGATGGCATAGCTCAAGATCAAGCGCATGCGAATAGATCAGGATCAGGTCGTCGGCACTCATCGGGGCATATGCCACCATGCGCTCCGGGTCCTGCGCGGGCAGGGCGCTGACCCCCTCGGGAATATCCTCGGGAAAGCGCGCGGGTGGGCCGCTCAATCGGTTCCACCCTCCAGCCTTCGATCAGTGCCGACGGCGGTGAAGACCTCGCTCAACATCTCACCCGCACCGCCTTGGTGACCCAAAGCCCGATATCCGTCGCGCCCGCGATCAACGTGGCATCGGGATGCCTGGCGTAATAGCGTGCCAACTCATCGGTGGTTTTGGGGTGGAGCGGCGGAGGGGGGCTGTCTGCCCCCCGGCCTTTGGCCCCCCCGAGGATATTTCCGGCCAGAAGAAGCCGGGATCGTTCAGCATTTGGCGGTCCTGTGTCATCCAACCGGGCACCATGCGTTGTTCGGCGGCCATTGAGGCGATGAGCCCCGGCGCAAAAGCCGCATTGCGAGCCGTGCTGGTCGATCACGGCGCTTTGTACCGGGTGAAGCGCCGCGTCCGTGAAGTTGTGGCAGAAAGAGGAGACAGGCGTAGAAGGCGGGCGTGGTTGATGTAACTTTGTGGAAGCTGTGAAAACAGGCTTTGGCATGTCTTTTGTTTGCCGCGCGGCAAGGCTAGTGTCGCGGCTATGACAACTGATCCCCGATTCATCCATCTGCGCGTTCACACCGAGTATTCGTTATTGGAAGGTGCTGTGCGGCTCAAGAAACTTGCCGGTCTTTGCGCGGCGGCGGGCATGCCTGCGGTGGCGGTGACCGACACCAACAACATGTTTGCGGCGCTGGAATTTTCGGTGACCGCCAGCGGGGCGGGTATTCAGCCGATCATGGGCTGTCAGGTGGATATTGCCTATATCACGGCGACGCCGGGCGAGCGAGCCAAGCCGCCCGCGCCGGTGGTTTTGCTGGCGCAGAATGAGCGCGGGTATGAAAACCTGATGAAGCTAAACTCCTGTCTTTATCTGCGCGACGACGGGGAATTGCCGCATGTCACGCTTGGGGATCTGGCCGAGCATGGCGAAGGGGTGATTTGCCTGACCGGCGGGCCGGATGGCCCGGTGGGGCGGCTTTTGCGCGGCGCGCAGCGCCCGGCGGCCGAGGCCCTGATGCGCCAGTTCAAGGAGATTTATGGCGACCGGCTTTATGTCGAATTGCAGCGCCATCCCGGTGAGGGCGGTGCGCCCGAGGCCGAGCGGTTGTCGGAGCGTGGACTGATTGAAATGGCTTACGCGACGGACATCCCGCTGGTGGCGACCAATGATGTCTATTTCCCTAAATCCGAGATGTATGAGGCGCATGATGCGATGCTTTGCGTCGCTGACGGGGCCTATGTCGATCAGAGCCAGCCGCGCCGCCGCCTGACGCCGCAGCATTATTTCAAGACGCCGCAGGAGATGGTGACGCTGTTCGCCGATCTGCCCGAGGCCGTGGACAATACCATCGAGATTGCCAGACGCTGTGCCTTTGGCACCTATCGCCGCGATCCGATCCTGCCGAAATTTGCCGATAACGAGGTTGCAGAGCTGCGCCGTCAGGCGATTGCCGGGCTTGAGGCGCGCCTGGCGGTGATCCCGCATGCGGCCTCGGTCGAGGACTATAAAGCGCGGCTTGAGTTCGAGCTTGGCATTATCGAGGGCATGGGTTTTCCGGGGTATTTCCTGATCGTTGCCGATTTCATTAAATGGGCCAAGGATCACGATATTCCGGTGGGGCCGGGACGGGGCTCTGGCGCCGGTAGCCTTGTGGCCTATGCGCTGACCATCACCGACCTTGACCCGCTGCGCTATAGCCTGCTGTTCGAGCGCTTTCTCAATCCCGAACGGGTGTCGATGCCCGACTTTGACATTGATTTCTGCATGGATCGCCGCGAGGAGGTGATCCAATACGTGCAAGAGAAATACGGACGCGACAAGGTTGGCCAGATCATCACCTTTGGCGCCCTTTTGTCCAAGGCGGCGGTGCGCGATATCGGGCGGGTGTTGCAGATGCCCTATGGGCAGGTTGACCGGATTTCCAAGATGATTCCGGTTGAGGGTGTCAAACCCGTCAGCATCGAACAGGCGCTGGCGCAGGAAGAGCGGCTTCGCGAAGAGGCCAAGGCCGAAGAGGTCGTGGACCGCCTTTTGAAATACGGCATGCAGGTCGAAGGGCTGTTGCGCAATGCCTCGACCCATGCCGCCGGTGTGGTGATCGGTGACCGGCCCCTTGATGCGCTGGTGCCGCTCTACCGCGATCCGCGATCCGATATGCCCGCCACACAGTTCAACATGAAATGGGTGGAACAGGCGGGCCTCGTCAAGTTCGACTTTCTCGGCCTGAAAACCCTGACCGTCATTCAGAACGCGATTGAACAGATTCACGCGGGCGGGCGCGATCTTCATGTCGCGGCGGATGGCAACGCGATCTACGCGCCGATCGAGGGCGCGGAAAACGACATCGGGCAAATCCCGCTGGACGATGAAAAGACCTATGAGCTTTATGCGCGGGCCAAGACGGTGGCGGTGTTCCAGGTTGAAAGCTCGGGGATGATGGATGCCCTCAAGCGGATGAAACCCACCTGTATCGAGGATATCGTGGCGCTTGTGGCGCTCTATCGTCCCGGCCCGATGGAGAATATCCCGACCTATTGCGAGGTCAAGAACGGGCTGCGCGAGATTGAATCGATCCACCCGTTGATCGACAGTATTCTTGAGGAAACCCAAGGCATTATCGTCTATCAGGAACAGGTGATGCAGATTGCGCAGGTCATGGCCGGCTATAGCCTTGGCGGCGCCGATCTGTTGCGCCGTGCCATGGGCAAGAAGATCGCCGAGGAGATGGCCAAGGAGCGCCCGAAGTTTGAAAAAGGGGCGATGGAAAACGGCGTCTCCAAAAAGAAGGCGAATGAGGTTTTCGACCTTCTGGAGAAATTCGCCAACTACGGTTTCAACAAATCGCATGCTGCCGCCTATGCGGTGGTCAGCTATCAGACAGCCTGGCTCAAGGCCAATCACCCGGTCGAGTTTATGGCTGGGGTGATGAATTGCGATATTCATCTCACCGACAAGCTTGCGGTCTATTTTGAAGAGGTCAAGAAGGGGCTTCGGCTTGACTGGGTGCCGCCCTGTGTGAACCGATCCGAGGCGACGTTTGTGGTGCGCGACGGGGCGCTGCATTACGCGCTGGGCGGGCTCAAGAATGTTGGCGTCGAGGCGATGAAGCTGATCGTTCAGGGGCGCGAGGACAAACCCTTTGCCACGCTTTATGATTTTGCCCGCCGGGTTGATCTCAAGCGGATCGGCAAGCGCCCGCTTGAGATGCTGGCGCGGGCCGGGGCGTTCGATGCGCTTGATCGCAACCGCCGCCGGGTGTTCGATAGCCTTGAGGGGCTGATGAATTATTCCGCCGCGATCCATGATCAGAAAAACTCCAATCAGGTGTCGCTGTTTGGTGAGGCGGGCGATGACCTGCCCGAACCCCGGATGAGCCCGCTTGAGGATTGGTTGCCCGCAGAGCGGCTGAGCGAAGAGTTCAAGGCGGTTGGCTTTTACCTCTCGGGGCATCCGCTTGACGACTATATGACGGTGCTGAAACGCAAGGATGTCAAAACCCTCGACGAGGTCACGGCGCGCGCGGCGAGCGGGCCGTTGCTTGTCAAGATGGCTGGTGTTGTCGCGGGGCGGCAGGAACGTAAATCGGCGCGCGGCAACCGTTTTGCCTTTGCACAGTTGTCCGATACCACCGGCGGTTACGAGGTGACGCTGTTTTCCGAAACTCTTGAGAAATCTCGCGACTTTCTTGAAACCGGCGCGCAGGTGGTGATCACCGCCGAGGCGACCATGGAATCGGATCAACTCAAGCTTTTGTGTCGCAGCGTTCAGCCGATTGACGGGATGGTTGCCGATGCCGGGGCCGTGGGTTTGCGGATTTTCATAGATCAGCCGGGGGTGATCGCCTCGGTCGCCTCGGTGCTTGATAACGCCGCGCGCACCGTCAAGGCGGGCGGGCGCGGCCCGATCCACTTTTGCCTGATGGGGCAGGGATTGCCCGGCGAGGTCGAGGTCGACAGCGGACAGGAATACCCCGTCACCCCGCAGATCAAGGGCGCGATCAAAAGCCTGAGTGGTGTGGTTACGGTCGAGGAAATCTAGGCGGGTTTCGCGCATCCGGTCCGGCCATAAAGGGCCGATGCCCGCGCGGCGCGGTCTCTGTGCTGGACCGGGGCGCGCGCAGTTGATTAAGATGCGCCCGAGGATGCACGGGGGGACACAGAACATGCGGCGGGCGGTATATCTGGCATTTTGCCTGTTGGCGGTCGCCTGTAGCGATCCTTTGGATGAAATCCCCCGGCTGAGCGATCAGGACCTTGCCGATGAGCCGCCCCGCGTTGGCCTTGCCCAGAGTCCCGATGTGGCCAGCGGTGGCGGATTTCTTGCACAGCTGTTGCGCGACGATGACAGCGACGAGGCAAGTGCCATGCCAGAGACGGCAGAGGCCGCGCCTGAGCCTGAGCCCGAGCGCGACACACAGCTTGCCCTCGTCGAGCCGCCAGAGCCAGAGGCGCCCAAAAAGCGCGGCGGTTTCCTGAACTTCCTGCGCCCCGACACCTCGACCGCAACGGCATCCGCCACCAGCGAGGTCGCCTTCGGCACGGTTCTGCCTTATGGTCAGGCGGCGCGGATCTGTGGCCTTGATAAGGTCGCGATGGGGGAACGGGTGCAGCAGTACCCCGAGAAACGCCCGGTCTACAGGCTCTATGACAGTGATCCCCGCGACATTGGCCCGCATAGCTTTTACATCACCGGCTTTGACGATGGCTGTGCCCGGCAAGTCACCGCCTCGCTGGTGATGTTCGGCTCTGTCGAGATGCATGAGCAGTTGCGCTATGGTCTGCCCGCCACGGTGCAGCCCTATAGCGACACCGACAAGGCCTATGAAAAGATCAAATCAAGGGTCTGCCGCGTCGGGCGCAAGACGCCCTGTGGCGGGTCACTGTCCAAGCTTGAGCGGGATACGGTTTTTCTGAGCATCTACAAGAATTTTGGAGGCAATGCCGAGTGGTCCGAGATGCTTTTGCATGGTCGTAAAATGGTCGCCCTAAGCCACAAGGGCGGCTAACGCGCTAGTAATGCGGCGGGCGCTCGTCGCCGAGATAGACGCCGCCATCGCTGTCGGGGGTGCGGGCGGCCTCACGCTCGATCAGGATCTGAAGCCGCGCGGCCAGGTTTGCAATCTCGCGGTCCTGGCGGGCGACAACATCCGATAGGTCATCGACGGCGCGCGTCAGATGCGCGATTTTCTCTTCAAGCTCGGTCATTCCCCCGCTCTATCGGCGCGCGTGCTGCCGGTCAACTCTCTACGCCCTGCTTGCCCCCGCGCGGCCCTTGGGCTAGACCGCGCCACGACAGAACCCGCAAGGACCAGAGCCATGGCCAAGCCCAAGAAACAGCCCCGCCCCAAGGCCGAAACGCCCAAAGGCTTTCGTGATTATTTCGGCGCGGAAGTGAGCCAGCGCGCCGCCATGCTGCGCCAGATCGCCGGGGTCTATCATCGCTATGGGTTTGACGCGTTGGAAAGCAGCGCGGTGGAAACCGTCGAGGCGCTTGGCAAGTTTTTACCGGACGTGGACCGCCCCAACGAGGGGGTGTTCGCCTGGCAGGAAGCGGATGAGAGCGGCAATGGCGACTGGCTTGCGCTGCGCTATGATCTGACGGCGCCTTTGGCGCGGGTTTACGCCCAGCACCGCAACGATTTGCCGACGCCTTACCGGCGCTACGCCATGGGGCCGGTCTGGCGCAATGAAAAGCCGGGGCCGGGGCGGTTTCGCCAGTTTTATCAATGCGATGCAGATACGGTTGGTGCGCCAAGCGTGGCTGCGGATGCAGAGATTTGCGCGATGCTGGCCGATTGTCTGGAAGAGGTCGGCATCCCGCGTGGCGATTACATCGTGCGGATCAACAATCGCAAGGTTCTGAACGGTGTGCTTGAGGCAACCGGCCTGAGCGACACGGCGCAACGCGACGCGGTGCTGCGCACCATCGACAAGTTCGACAAGGTCGGCGAAGCAGGCGTGCGCGAATTGCTCGGCAAGGGCCGTCTTGATGCGTCGGGGGCTTATATCGACGGGGTTGGGTTGAGCGACGAACAGGCCGCGCCGGTGCTGGCGTTTCTGACCTCCAAAGGTGCGGATACTACTGCGACGCTGGGCAACCTGCGCGGCGCGATTGGCGGGTCGGATATTGGGGCCAGCGGGGTGGATGAGCTTGAAGTGATCGCCGACCTTCTGGCGGCCCAAGGCTATGGCCCTGATCGGATCGTGATCGACCCCTCTGTCGTGCGCGGGCTTGGTTATTACACCGGGCCGGTGTTCGAGGCCGAGCTGACCTTTGAAATTTTGGACGAAAAAGGCCGCAAGCGCCAATTCGGGAGCGTTGCGGGCGGTGGGCGCTATGACGATCTTGTCAAGCGGTTCACCGGTCAGGAAGTGCCTGCGACCGGTGTTTCCATCGGCGTTGACCGCCTTTTGGCGGCGCTGCATGCCAAGGGGCGGTTGGACGGCAAGGCCGAAGGTCCGGTGGTTGTCACCGTCATGGATCGCGAGCGGATGGCCGATTATCAGGCCATGGTCGGCGAATTGCGCGCCGCGGGCATTCGCGCCGAGGTCTATCTTGGCAACCCCAAGAATTTTGGCAACCAGTTGAAATATGCCGACAAGCGCAACAGCCCGGTCGCGGTGATCGAGGGCGGTGATGAAAAGGCCAAGGGCGTGGTGCAGATCAAGGATTTGATCCTTGGTGCGCAGATCGCGGAAAATGCCACGCTGGAAGAATGGAAGGAACGGCCCAGCCAGTTTGAGGTGCCGCGCGCGCAACTTGTTGAAAAGGTGCGTGAAATTCTGGGCGGGCAGGGCTGATGCCAAAGCGTGCCGCGATCCGTGCCGAGGCCGAGCGCCTGCGCCACCTGTTTGAGGCGGCGGGCGCTGTGCCGGTTGAAACCTCGGTTCTGCAACCTGCCGAAGTGCTGCTTGATCTTTACGGCGAAGACATCCGGGCGCGTGCCTATGTGACCTCGGATGCGCTTCGCGGCGAGCAGATGCTGCGCCCCGATTTCACCGTGCCGGTGGTTCAGATGCATATGGAGCACGGCGCAGAGCCCGCCCGCTATACCTATTCCGGCGCGGTGTTTCGCCGGCAAGAGGATGACGCGGCACGCAGCAATGAATATACTCAGGTCGGCTTTGAAATCTTCGAGCGCGCCGCGCCCGAGGCGTCGGATGCCGAGGTCTTCGCGCTGTTCTACGACATTCTGCGCCCGCTTGGTCTGCGCGCCGCGACCGGCGATATCGGTATCCTGATGGCCGCCGTGGACGGTTTGAATACCACCGACCGGCGCAAGGCTGCGCTTCGGCGCCATATCTGGCGGCCGCGGCGGTTTCGCGCGTTGATTGACCGGTTTTCCGGGCGCGCGCCAGTGCCCGAGGCCCGCAAGGCGCTTTGGGCGGCGGGCGATCCGATGGCCAATGCGGGCGCGATGATCGGGCTGCGTGGCCCCGATGAAATTGCCGCGCGGATCAGGGCGCTGCGCGAAGATCAGGCGGCGGCGCCGATATCGGGGGCCGAAGTGGACCTGATTGATGCCATTCTTGCGGTGCGTGAAACCGGCCTGAATGCGCTTGAACGGCTGCGCGATATTGCGGTCGATATGCCCGCGATCCTGCCCGCCGTTGATCGGCTTGCCGCCCGGCTTGACGCGATGGAGGCCCGCGGGATCGACGTGAAAACGCTTGATTTCGAGGCCAGCTATGGGCGCACGCAGATGGAATATTACGACGGCTTCGTGTTCGGATTTTCCGCCGAGGGCCGCCCCGACCTTCCGCTTGTGGCCAGCGGCGGGCGCTATGACGCGCTGACCCGGCAGTTGGGGCGCGGACGCGAGATACCGGCGGTGGGCGGGGTGATCCGCCCGGATCTGGTGCTTGGTCTGGAGGGCGCGCAATGAGCCTCAAGCTAGGAGTGCCGTCCAAGGGGCGGCTGATGGAAAAGACCTTTGACTGGTTCGCCAAAGGCGGCATCACGCTCGGGCGCTCGGGGTCGGATCGCGAATATGCAGGATATGTTCAGGGTATTGATAATGTTGAACTTGTCCTGCTTTCGGCGGGCGAAATCCCGCGCGAGCTTGCGGCGGGGCGCATCCATCTGGGCGTGACGGGCACCGATCTTGTGCGCGAAAAGCTTGGCCAGTGGGAACATCGCGTCAAGGAGCTTGCCGAGCTTGGGTTCGGGCAGGCCGATCTTGTGCTGGCGGTGCCTGCCTGTTGGGTCGATGTCAGCACGCTTGACGATCTTGATGCGGCGGCGGCGGCGTTTCGCCTCAGGCACGGGTTCCGGATGCGGATTGCCACGAAATACCACCGTCTTGTGCGCGATTTCCTGCGCGAGAATGGCGTCGCCGATTACCAGTTGATGGATAGCCAGGGCGCCACCGAGGGCACCGTCAAGAACGAAACCGCCGAGGCGATTGCCGATATCACGTCGACCGGCGATACGCTTCGGGCGAACCACCTCAAGATCCTGGATGACGGGCTGATGCTCAAATCGCAGGCGACACTGTTCAAATCGCGTGTGGCCCCGATGGAGGCCGAGGATCGACGCGCACTTGAGACTCTCAAGGCAAAGTTTGGGCTGGATTGAACGGGGCCCACAAGCTGTGAGATACGAAAACGGGCGGCCCTGAGGCCGCCCGTTGAGGTTCGCTCTGAAGAGGTTAAGTCGATCAGAAGCGGAAGGCGGCGCGGATTTGCGCGGTTGTGCCGTCAAGGTCTGCCCCGGAGTTGTTGAAGCTGCCATAGTCGTGGTAAAGAACCTCACCACCAACAGAGAAGCTCTGATTGATCATGTGCTCATAACCGGCACCGACAACATAGCCATCGTCGCTGCCGGCATTGTCGGTGCTTGCGATGGTGTAACCGCCGGTGCCGTAAAGCAGGCCATTGCCGATTTTATAACCGGCACGCAGTTTCGCGCGGAAAATTTCGTCGAGACCGTCGATATCGGCGAAATCATAATCCAGACCGCCACCGACAACGACGTTGTTGCCGAGGTCATAGTCATAGCCAAGGATCACACCACCAAGGATGCCATCTTCGCTCGGGCCAGGAGTGGAGTCGAAATCGCCATAGCCGATCTCACCACCGGCATAAAAACCGGTCCAGTTCGGGCTGGCCGGGGCCACGGGCACCGCGGCTGCGATAACCGGCTCGGGCGCGGGGGCCTCAGGTGAGCCGGCAAATGCGGGGGCGGCCATAAGGGCGGTTACAGCGGCCAGTGCTGTTGTTGTCTTAAGCATGGAATGCTCCTTTATAGTTGTGTTGTTTGCCGCGGGCGTGTCGTTCGGGGAGGAGATTTGCCCGGGGCACGGCGATACCGTACAGCGAGGATATCGGGTGTTTGAGTGCATCGGACAAGGGCCTTGGGTGCTATCTTAGATCACTACCGCGTGAGTGGCCAATATATGCTTAAATCAGGCGATAACTGGCGGTTTTCCGCAGATAACTGTGCTGAAATTGCAACCTACGGCTGAAATTCAGGGCGGTTCCCTTGTCGGGAAAGCAGGCGGGCATGCTGGAGGACACGCCCGCCTTTTCAACGCCGAACCGAGGTTAAAAGCGGTAGGTGGCGCGAACCTGAAGGGTTGTGGCCTCAATGTCGGTGCCGGAATTATTGACGCTGTCAAACTCGTGATAGAGTGCTTCGGCACCGATCGAAAACTGATCGCTGATCATGTATTCGTAACCGCCACCGATGAACCACCCATCGTCGCTGCCTGCGGTATCGGTATTGGCAATCGCATAGCCGCCCGTCCCGTAGACCAAGCCCCGGTCGATCTTGTACCCGGCGCGCGCCTTGACGCGAAAGATTTCCTCAATCGAGTTGTTGGGCCCTGCGTCAATATCGGCAAAGTCGTAATCAAGCGCACCACCAAGCACCCACTGGCCGAAATCGTGGTCATACCCGAGGGTGAAGCCGCCCATGATGTCTTCGTCACTGCCAGAGCGGTTGGTATCGACAAAGCCGATGCCCGCCTGCACGCCGCCATAAAAACCGGTCCAGTTGACCGTGCCGCCGAAAGACGGGCGGCTTTGGCTTGATACAGCTGCGGGGGTTCCCGCGACACTGGGGGGCGCGAACTGGATCAGGGTTGGTTTTGCAAAAGGCGTCTCGGGCGCGGCAAGGCTGGTTTCAGCCAGAGCAGGGGCGGTGAGCGTCATAAGCCCGGCTGAGATAAGGGAAATCGGTGTTCGCATCGGTTTATCCTTTCGCGACTCTTCCTGTTACGGGGGTCTCATCGTTTCGTGCGTTATGGCGGGCACCCCGACTGGGGCGATGACCATGGGATAAATATCAATCGCAGGTGGTGCCAAGGCAATGAACGTTGCCGTCGCGCGGATTCAAGAAACAGTGAGGGCGTCGTGTCCGGATCCTGTCATGTCAGGGGGCCGGGCCGCATGCCTCAGAGCACGCCGATATCCGCCAGGGCGGCCGAAAGCTCTGGTGGCAGGGCATCATCGCTGCTGCGCGCGGCGCTTATGTCAGGCGGGGCATCGGGGCCGGGCAGGTAACGCCAGCCCTGAAACGGGCGTTTCTGGGCGGTGGCGGTACGGATGATCGCAGGGTCCAGAACAATCGCACAGCGCCGGATTCCGTCGCCCCCTATCACCTCATCCAGCCGCAGAATGCTCTGGCGGCATTGCACCAGCCCCTGAATCACCCAATAGATCGAGCCGCCCTGCAAAAGCTCTGCTTCGCGCTTGGGCCACATCCGGGTGACATGACGCGGATGACCTTCCGCCCCTTTGGCACGCGGGTTGTCCTGCCAAGCGATCAGATCCTCGACCGACTTGGTGCCCACGCTGAGTTTGATCAGATGCAATGTCATGCGCATTCCCCCGGACTGCGCCATATATCGTAGCGTCCCTGCGGGCAACTGCAAGAGAGGGCGCAGTTGCGTATGGAAATCATTTGGCCGCCGGGCTATGGTGGGTTTCCTCCACGCAAATGGGAATCGCCCGCATGACACATTTTGCCGCCCCGATCGCCGAACAGATCTGGAATATGAAATACCGTTTCAAGGCGGCGGATGGCGCGGCACATGACCTGACGGTTGAAGACAGCTGGCGGCGCATCGCGCGCTCTCTGGCCGAGGTCGAAGAGGACAAGGCCACGTGGGAAGAGCGGTTTTACGAGGCGCTGGAAGATTTCAAATTCCTGCCGGCCGGGCGGATCACCGCCGGCGCGGGCACCGGGCGCAAGGTGACGATGTTCAACTGTTTCGTCATGGGCACGGTGCCCGACGATATGGGCGGGATTTTCGACAACCTGCGCGAGGCGGCGCTGACCATGCAGCAGGGCGGCGGCATCGGCTATGATTTCAGCACGATCCGCCCCAAGGGCGCCGAGGTGCATGGCGTGTCGGCGGATGCCAGTGGCCCGCTCAGTTTCATGGATGTCTGGGATGCGATGTGCCGCACCATCATGAGCGCCGGAAGCCGTCGTGGCGCGATGATGGCGACGATGCGCTGTGATCATCCCGATATCGAGGAGTTCATCGCCGCCAAATCCGATCCGGCGCGGTTGCGGATGTTCAACCTGTCGGTGCTGATCACCGACCCCTTCATGGCGGCGGTGCGCGCCGATGGCCCCTGGGATCTGGTGTTTGACGGTCGGGTCTATCACACGCTGAATGCGCGCGATCTGTGGAACCGGATCATGCAGGCGACCTATGATTTCGCTGAACCCGGCGTGATTTTCATCGACCGGATCAATGCCGCCAACAACCTCAATTACTGTGAAACGATTGCCGCGACGAACCCTTGCGGCGAACAGCCCCTGCCGCCCTATGGCGCCTGTCTTTTAGGGGCGGTCAACCTTGCAAAACTGGTGAGCGACCCGTTTGAGGCCGTAGCCGCGCTTGACCAAGAGGCGTTGTCGCGGCTTGTCACCACCGCCGTGCGGATGATGGACAACGTGGTCGATGCCAGCAAATTCCCGCTTGAGGCACAGGCCGCCGAGGCGCGCGCCAAACGCCGGATCGGTCTGGGTGTGACCGGGCTTGCCGATGCGTTGCTGATGGTCGGGCTGCGCTATGGCAGCGACGAGGCGGTGCAGCAAACCGAAGACTGGCTTCATGCGATTGCGCGGGCGGCCTATCTGGCGTCGGTCGATCTTGCAAAAGAAAAAGGCGCCTTCCCGCTATTTGAGCGCGACGCCTACCTTGCCAGCGGCACGATGAAGGCGATGGATGACGACGTGCGCGATGCGGTCGCCAAACACGGCATCCGCAACGCGCTTTTGACTAGCATCGCGCCCACCGGCACGATCAGCCTTTATGCGGGCAATGTCAGCTCGGGGATCGAACCGGTCTTTGCCTATTCCTATACCCGAAAGGTCTTGCAGAAAGACGGCTCGCGCACCGAGGAAGAGGTGGTCGATTACGCGGTCCGCATGTGGCGCGAAAAGTTCGGCGATGCCGCCTTGCCCGAGTATTTCGTCAACGCCCAGACCTTGCCGCCCGAAGACCACGTGAAAATGCAGGCCGCAGCGCAAAAATGGGTCGACAGCAGCATTTCCAAGACCATCAACTGCCCCGAAGACATCAGCTCTGAGGCGTTCAAGACCGTCTATATGCAGGCCTGGGATCTGGGCTGTAAGGGCTGCACCACCTATCGGCCGAATGACGTGACCGGCAGCGTTCTAAGCGTGAGCGAGGCCAGCAATGCCGCCCCTGGCGAGACCGCTGCGCAGGTGCCGGGTGGATTGCCGGGCGAGGGCGGTGATGTGATTTACATGTCAGAGCCGCTGGATCGCCCGACCGAATTGGAAGGCGCGACCTACAAGCTTAAATGGCCCGACAGCAATCACGCGATCTATATCACCGTCAACGATATCGTTCTCAACGGCCATCGCCGCCCGTTCGAGGTGTTCATCAACTCCAAGAACATGGAGCATTACGCCTGGACCGTCGCCCTGACACGGATGATCTCGGCGGTGTTCCGGCGCGGCGGGGATGTCAGCTTTGTGGTCGAAGAGCTGAAGGCAGTGTTCGACCCGCGCGGCGGGGCCTGGATGCAGGGCAAATACGTGCCCTCCATTCTGGCGGCAATCGGCGGTATCCTTGAACAGCACATGGTGCAGATCGGCTTTCTTGAGGGCGAGGGCATGGGCCTCAAGACCGACCCGCAGGCGCAGGTGGTCAATCTTGGCGACGCGCCCAAGGGCCCGGCCTGTCCGGCCTGCGGTGAGTTTGGCATGCACATGGTCGAAGGCTGCATGACCTGCGGCAGTTGCGGGCATTCCAAGTGTAGTTGACATACTACGTTCATGTTTTGTGTGAAAACACCCATAGTTTTGCCATATCGGGCGATTTGTTTGCCATGAAACGGGTGAAGTTATGCCAAGCAATTTCATGTCATTGAAATTGCTTGGCTTTTTCCGAAAGCCGTTTTGACAATCCGAAACACGTAAAATCAAGCATGCCCGGGTCTGATCCTGCGCGGCCCTCTTGGCGAGGCCGCGCAGGACAGACCCGCGCCGCTTTCATATCCGGAACAGGGGTTCTCTGACGCGGCTCACGGTGAGTCGGCGCACCACGAAAGGTGATCCCATGAAACACTCAACAAACATAAATGCTCTGATCCGGCATATGAACAGAGCCAGCGATTTTCTTCGCTGGCTTCAAGATGAGGGCGACGCTCTCATCGCTGCCGCCAGCCTTCTCGGCGGCGAATCTTGGCAGAAGCGTGCCCGGGCGGTGGTCGTCACAGCGCGGAAGGGCGGTAATATCGCCGCCCGGCGCAATGCGCTTGCTGCACTGCACCGCCTCTTGCACGGCGGCTATGCCAGCCTTCTTGAAGGTCAAGATGCGTGGCTATTCTCAACGCTGCACCCGGACGATCCGAGAGCGACCAGCGCGATGCTCTGTGCAGAAGCGCTCGACCGCGGTCTGCGTGCGCTGGAAGCATTGCGTCTCGCAGGCATCACAAACTTCGGAGAAGTGGCATGATGGCGGTCGCAGAGAAAACCACACTCGGCCAGGCCCGCGATCTCACGCGGCTTGCCGCGCAATGGTTGCAACTGCTTAGTTTTGCAGCATATGACGGGGCACCGGTGTATTCACCAAGCGTCTGCTACTATCACGCGATGCTCGATCCGGGCGTATCCGACACCGAGAGGCTCACTGCATGCCGCGCGATGGAGCGCTCTGTCCGCCGCCGCCTTCTAGCGGAAGACTTGGCGGCAGAGTCAAACCGGGCCGGGCACCGACCGGTCGATCCTTACAAGTTGCACTGGCATACAACACGTGACGGCGCGGCGCTTTGGATGATCGTCCACCTTCTGTCCGTCGCGATCCGGGGTTTCGAAAATGAGGGCGTGACAACATAAAATGAGACGGGGCCGCCATTGGCGGCCCCGTCACTCACGGCCCTGACCTGCCGTTCGACGGCATTCGAAACCGACCTTCCAATCTCCCGGAACCTGACCTTCGCGTACTGCGCAATATCTAGAGATTTTCGAACGGGCTAAAGTCCGGTTTTACTGCCTTTTGGCCCCAACGTTGAATTTGCAAAGTTCAATCTACGGGCGGATTGGACCACGTTGATGCAGCAAACGGTTGATAAAGCGCTCGTTTGACCAATTCAAGATGATCCTGGCCATAAAACGGATCCCCGTCGACGATATAGGTCGGCGAGCCAAAAATGGTCTGCTCTCGCGCCCAAATCGAATTTTCTTGCAACTTGTCTTGAACCGTTTCCGACGCCGCCTGTTCCATCAGGGCATCCGCATCGTGCCCTAAACCCACAGCTATCTTGGCAAGGGTTTGAGGGTTTGAAAGGTCGCCATTGTAGCGCCAATGAGCTTCGAGCAAGCCATGCGCCATCATATCGGTCTTTGTGCCAGTTTCTCCGAGCGCCAGGATCATGCTGGAGGCGAGACTGTAATCGGCATCGTGGTATGTCGGTCGGAAATTGATAATTGGAACGTCGCGATACTCGGCCCATCTTTCAATCTCGCGCCCGAAAAAATAGTCCACATGCGCCTGCGTTCGCGCACGAAAAGGTTGGCTGCCTTGCGCCTCCACAACTGGAGATAACAGAACCGGCTTGTGGACCAGGGTCACATGATATTCGACGCATAGTTTACTCAGTTCCGCAGAGCCAAGGTAAGCAAAGGCGGAATGGGATGAATAGATGTATTCGATAACAGGCATTGTACCACCATGAGGGATTCTGCGTCGAATGCCCAGTATGTTCGGCCCTGACCTGCCGTTCGGCGTCGATGAAGCGCAGCGGCACAGCATGCCCGAAGCGGAAGCACGAACACGCTCGCAGCATCACAACCCGTCAAGCCGTCGACTATTGTAGGCAAACGGACGTTGCCCCCATTTTTTCCGCCTTATGAAAATCATGTTTGGCAGTTGAGGTCCTGATTGGCATTATGGGTGCATTAAGCAATGAGGAGTGTCTGGAATAATGCACAAACGAACTTCTTTGGTTGCTGGGGCGACCCTTTCTCTTTTCCTGATATTTTCAGCTTCTATTTCATTTGGGCAGGGTACGTCAGCCGACCTTGATGCTATCCGATCCGACATCGCCGCTATCAAGCTGGAAATTTCTGAAGTCGAGCTATCAAATGTGAACTACCAGGGCGGCGCACTCGCCCTAATCGCCTCCCTTAACCTTGAGACGTTGCGCCTGACGAAATCCATCTTGGAGGCTCGGCTCGCAGCCGAGGAATCTGGTGCGCCTATCGAGATTGTGGTGCCTGCGGTCCAGCCCGATCCGGCGCTGGCCGGGAGCATCCTCGCGGATATCCAGACCCAGCAAGAAAACGTCGATGCTGCGAAAGCGGAGGCCGATGACACTGGTGGTCTGATGCAGGCGCTTGCGCTAACGCGATACGAGACCGAGAAGCTGAGCCTCGCCCAGCTGCGCCAGGCCTGGTTCCGGGCCCAGTATGGGATTGCCTTCCCGACCAGCGGTGCGCCGCAAGCGCCTACGCAGATCGCTCGGACGGAAAAGACATCCCCGGCGGACGAGGTCGGACGTGGCGTGACATCTAAGCCGGATTGGGCGGACCCAGACCATCCGGAAATCGACTACGACATGGAAGTGTTCAAGCAGCTCGCCGCGGGTGATTTCACGATCGTCGGCTGGTGGGGAATTGAGCACTCCCGTGCAGCTCTGGATGATTCCCCTCAGGTCTTCGCCATCAATGTCTCGGATTACGGAACCGGATACTCGGATCATCCTTCACTGAAAGTGTTGTGCCACGAAGGGGAGGCACGTGTGATTTTCGATGCAGATAGCTTCATAATGGGAGATTTCCAATCTAACACGCTACCGGTCACAATTCGGATCGGGAACGAGGAAGCGGTGCCGCAGCGCTGGTCGAAACTGACCAGCAACAAGGGCGCCGGGCTCTTTGGTGCCGCGGCGCAGGATTTCATCCGAAAGCTTGTCGAAGAGGAAAAGGTCTTCATGCGCCTAAAGGGCGACCGCGGCCAGCTGCACGATCTTTCGCTCAAGATGGATGGATCTGAGCGAGTTTTTGAGGAAGTGGCTGGAGCTTGTCAGTTCAGTTTGCTCGATCTTGATCGAGAGGACTACAAGGCCATCCAGACGCTCCTGAATGCGGCTGGATTCGATCCCGGGACGCCGGATGGACAGTGGGGGCCGGGATCGCGCAACGCAATGGCGGACTACCAGGCGTCTGTCGGATTGCCGGCAACCGGGGCGCCGGATCGGGAGACGCTTGTCAAGATGGGGATCTTGCAATAGTGTGGCGTGCCCCGTCGGGTGGTCCAGGTTAATTGTTAGTGCATT